>WNFI01377414.1_pt1 | contig 10144 bp, 15 predicted proteins | sample 5400471 | NCBI WGS metagenome assembly WNFI01 (sample SAMN13153348, study PRJNA577476) | soil metagenome | isolation source: 100 cm saprolite on Douglas fir-dominated hillslope | place: USA:California | collected 2013-09-17
TCTACGGGCACCCGGACGTGCAGGAGGCGTGCGTCATCGGGGCGAAGGATGCGGGGCGCGGCGAGACCGTCAAGGCGGTCGTGGTGCCGAAGGCCGATCGCCGCGGCAAGGTGAGCGCAGAAGACATCATCGCGTGGGCGCGCGGCAAGATGGCGGCCTACAAGGTGCCGACGATGGTGGAGTTCGTAGAATCGCTGCCGCGGTCCGCCACCGGAAAAATCCAGTGGCGGGTGCTGCAGGAACGCGAGAACGCGAGGACTACCTCGTCACGGTAAGCGGGAGCTTCGTGGTGACCGTCGTCAGGCCGCACTTGATCACGCCGACATGCTCGCCCGGCGGCTTCCTCGAATCCGAGGACAAGGTGAACACGCCGCCGCCCTGGACTCCGATGCCGCCGGCCGGTGGCTGGAAGCCCACCGTGGCGTCGCCCGAGGAGCACCTCACGGTGAAGTTGGTGTGGCTGCCGGACTTCACGATGAGATGCACGGGCGTGACCGTCGCCGTCGCCGCCCCCGTCTTCATCATTCTCGCGACGTCGGCCTTCATGACGTCGATCTCCGCCCCGATCAGCTTGCACTCCGCCAGGGTCAAGCCGTCCTTGTCCGCTTTGTATTTCTCGTTTCGGGCCTTCATTTGCTTCTCGGCCAGGTTGAACGCGTCCATCTCGGCGCCGCTGATCTTGCCGGCCCTTTCGGCCTTGTTGAATTGCCCCCGCGCGTCATTCGCCTGATTGACGTTGTCGGTCGAGCAGGTCTCGATGTCGGCCTTCTCTTGCCTGACCTTCATCCAGGCCGGGGTGTCCTTCACCTGCATGAGCAACTTGTACATGTTGTACCGCTGGTCGAGATAGCAACCGTTGACGTCGCTGGGGCTGGGGTAAAGGGTCACGACGGGGCCGAGGTTGCCCGATGCATCCCGGTGCAGCGACGCGTTCGTTTCGGGATTATCGGCAGTCACCTGCATTGTCGTGTCGCAGATGAGCGTCCCCTGGCAATCGTTTCCTTTCTTCACCTCCGCGCGCACGTAATAGATCGATCCCCACATGTATTTTCCGGACTTCCAGTGGCGCGGCGCCTCTCCGGCGGGCACGCACCCGTAATCGAGCTGCCGCGTCTTGGTGACGTCATAGATCGTCACCCACATCGCATAGGGGTGATAGTTGTAAGTCGTGAAGGTCCCGAAATCGAGACGGGAGTCGATGGCTGCCGCGAAGGTCGTGAAGAGCGCGAGGAGCGCGAGGAGCGCGGCCATCAATGCCTGGATCATTGTTCTCATTGGATTCCCTTGTGAGGGCTCGAGCGGCCCTGTGGGCGCAAGGTAGCAGACGGCTTGCCGTGCTATGCCATTTGGCATACTCTTGTAAGACACATGGCAATCAAGTCCGTATTGCGGTATCCCCTGCTCCGCGCACTCGGAGGCCGCGCCGCGATCGCATCCGAGCCCGCCACGGCCGGCGAATGGGCGGCGCAAATCCATTCGGGCCTGCCGGCGGCTTCCGCCTTCGCGTTCAAGGAAGCCCTGGGCCTCACCAACGAGCAGCTCTCCTCGGTCCTCGGAGTAAGCCCCAGGACGCTCGCCCGCCTCGATCCCGCCAAGTCCCGCCTCGACCTCGTGAGCGGCGACCGGCTCGTGAGGTCCGCGCGCCTCTTCACCATCGCAACCGACGTTCTCGAGGACGCGCGCGCCGCCGCCGCGTGGCTCAAGGCGCCGCAGCGCGCGCTGGGCGACGCCATTCCGCTGGAGCTCGCGCAAACCGACGTCGGCGCCCGATCCGTCGAAGCGCTCCTCGGGCGCATGGAGCACGGCGTCTATACCTGATGCGGGCCTTCCGCATCGTGAAGAGAAAGCACATGCTGACGGCCTTTTCCGGTGAAGGCGCGCGCGCGTATGGCGGGCGTTGGAACCATCCGGGCATTCCCATGGTGTATGCGGCGCATACGCGAGCGCTCGCCGCGCTCGAGTCGCTCGCGCACTTCGGCGGCGCCGAGCGACGCATGGCGTTCATGACCTTCGAGATCGATATTCCCGACAAGCTCGCGATCCACGTCGCGGCTTCCGCCCTGCCCCGCGGCTGGCGCCGGGATGAGCCGACCGCCGCGACGCAGGGACTCGGTTCCGAGTGGCAGCTGAGCGGGCGCTCGGCCGCGCTGGTCGTGCCCTCCGTGCTCGTCCCGCAGGAATTCTGCGTCCTGCTCAATCCCGAGCATCCGGACATCGACAAGGTCATGGTGAGCTATCCGGAGCCATTCGAGTTCGACCCGAGGCTGTGAGCCCGGGCCAACGCGCCTATTGACATTATTCACCCATTAGGGTTAATAATGTCGGCATGGACCTCGACCACACCCTGATCGCCCTCGCGGATCCCACCCGCAGGGCCATCCTGCAGCGCCTCTCCCGGGGCGAGGCTCGCGTGACCGAGCTTGCGGCGCCATTCCACATGTCGCTCAACTCCGTCTCCAAGCACATTCGCGTCCTCGAGCGAGCGGAGTTGGTGCGCCGGCGCGTATCGGGTCGCGAGCACTTCCTCACCTTCAACCCGGCGCCGATGGAGAGCGCCGCGGAATGGATGGAACGCCACCGCATCTTCTGTTCCTAGAGCCTCGACGCCCTCGAGGCGGCGCTACGGGCGGATGACGCCGTGGCAGCCGCGAAGGAAAAATCCAAACCCCCCACCAAAAGGAGCAAGAAATGAACGACATGACCACGTCGACCGAGCAAGCCACCGTGCGCCTAGAGCGTTTGCTGCCCGGACCGATCGAGCGCGTCTGGGCCTACCTCACCGACGCCGAGAAGCGCAAGACGTGGTTCGCGGGCGGCGTCTTCGACCTGCGCGTCGGCGGCAAGGCGGACCTGCACTTCGACCACTCGATCCTCTCGTCGGAGAAGACTCCCGACGACTACAAGGGCAAGAAGTTCGATTTTTCCGAGAAGATCACGCGCCTCGATCCGCCGCGGCTACTCAGCTACACCTTCGCGCATGGGGGCCCGGAATCGGAGGTGACGTTCGAGCTGGAGACTCGCGGAAAGGACGTCCTGCTCGTCCTCACGCATGTGCGCATCGTCGACCGCAAGACGAAGATCGGCCTGGCGAGCGGCTGGGACGCGCACGTGTGCATCCTGCTCGATCGCTTGAATGGCGTCGAGCCGCGGCCCTTCTGGACCACCCACGCGAAGCTCAAGGCCGAGTACGAGGCGAAACAAGGCTGAAACTGGATGCGCCGAGCAACGCGCGACCTCCGACCCACCTCTCGACGATCGTTGACTCCGTCAATGAATATTCGTTGACGGAGTCAACGAGTGCGGCGCGGATGTGGCACTATGCGCCGCTCGCCGCACGGCGTGATCGAAGTGATTTGAATGTCGAAGCGCGGTTGGATTCTCTTCCTCGCCCTGGGCGCGATCTGGGGCACGCCGTACCTGCTGATCCGGATCGCGGTCGAGTCGATCGATCCGCTGGTGGTCGCGTTCGGGCGAACACTGATCGGGGCGCTGATCCTCCTGCCGCTCGCGCTGCGGCGAGGCCAGCTCCAGTCGGTGCTCGGCCACTGGCGATGGCTGCTGGCTTTCACGCTGACCGAGATCAGCGGGCCGTGGCTCCTGATCGGCCACGCGGAGACGCGGCTCAACAGCTCGACGACGGGGCTATTGATCGCGATGGTGCCGCTGCTCGCCGCGGTGAGCGTGAGCTAGCTCAAGGACGTCCCGCCGCTCGCCGTCGTGGCCGGATCGCTGCTCGTGGCGACGATCCTCTACGCGCCGTTCGTGCCGATGTTCTGGCCCGCGCACGTGACGGCCGGCGCGCTCGCATCGGTGGCAGGGCTCGGCGTCGCCTGCACGGCGATCGCGTTCATCATCTTCTTCGCGTTGATCGTCGAGGTCGGTGCGGCGCGCGCGACCGTGATCGCTTACGTGAACCCCCTGGTCGCGATCTGCCTCGGCGTCGCGCTCCTGCACGAGCCTTTCACGCTCGGCATGGCGCTGGGATTTCCCCTGGTGATCGTGGGGTCGATCATGGGGACTTCGCGCAGACGGCCCTAGCTTCGGACGGCGATGTACCACGCAGCCGCGGCCGCGATGCCGATCAGCGCAAGCGCCGCCATCAGCAGGCCGTCGAACAGGACGCGGCGCAGGATAGGCGCAGGTCCCGTGGCCGGGGCCATCAGGCGGCGATCCTCGCCGTGCGGCTCGGTGAGCCGCTGCAGCGCGGCGACGGAATCGAATCGCGCGGACACATGCAGGCCGGCGATGCCCGCGGGCGTGGGTGCCGAATGCGAAGCGATCGTGGCGGCGCCCGCATCAGCCGCGCTCGCCTCCATCGGCATCCCGCTTCCCAGCTCGGGCAGGCACGCCCGCAAGTCCGCCGCCATCGCGGCGGCATCCTGGTAGCGCGCCTCGGGTTCCTTCTCGAGCGCGCGCGCCACGATCCGGTCGAGCGTCCGGGTCACTCCAAGGTTCTTCCCGCTCGGCAGGGCCGGCTTGGCGTTGCAAACCTGGTACATGAGCGCGGGTATGTCGTCGGCTGAGAAGGGCGGCGCGCCGGTGAGCATCTCGTGCAGCACGACGCCGAGCGAGAAAAGGTCGGAGCGGGCGTCGACCGGGCGGCCCAGGACCTGCTCGGGCGACATGTACTTGGGCGAGCCGAGCAGCTGGCCGGTCTGCGTCTTCACGTCGGACATGCGGACGCGCGCGATGCCGAAGTCCATGATCTTCACGTGATTGGCCGCGTCGACCATCACGTTTCCGGGCTTCACATCGCGATGGACGACGCCGCGCGAGTGGGCGAAGGCAAGGCCCTCGGCGACCTGCGCGGCGATGTTGGCGGCGGTGGCGACGTCGAGCTGCTTCTTCGCGATCAGCTCGCGCAGCTCGCGGCCTTCGAGGTACTCCATCGCCAGGTACGCGACCCCGCCCTCGTCGCCGAACTCGTACACCGTGATGATCGACGGATGGTTGAGTCCGCCCAGCGCCTTCGCCTCCTGGCGGAAACGCGCGAGGTAGCCGGCCTGTTCCTCGGCCTGCATCGACGCGAGGATCGTCTTGATGGCGACGCTGCGCCCGAGCGCCTCGTCCTCGCCGCGATAGACGATGCCCATCGCGCCGCGCCCGATCTCGGTGACGACGCGGTAGCGGCCGATGCGCTCGAAGGTTTGCTGGTTATCCAGGGCCATTGAGCCAGTCCTTGAAGCGATCCCAGAAAGACTTCTTCTGTTCCTGTTGCTGTTGCTGCTGCGCCTTTTGCTGCGGCTTCGGTTTCGCAGCGGGCGTGGGAGCCGGCTTGGGAGGTGGCGGCGGCGGGATGACGAAGGTGTGCTGGACCGCGAACTCCTCGCCCGGGCCGATGGCGAGATCGACGACCAATGGCTTCAGCGACCCGCTGCGGATCTCGACCACGTGCTTGCCCGCCGGAAGCTGGATCCTCTTCAGCGGCGGCGACATTCCCTTGAGCAGGCCGTCGATATAGACCTCGCCCTCGGGTTTCACGTTGAAGGTGACCGCCCCGGGCAACGGCTCGGGGGCTGCCGGCGGCGGGGGAGGAGGCGGCGGCGGGGGCCGATTGGCGCGAATCCCGATCCCTATGCCGACGATCGCCGCAGCGGTGACGCCCGCGATCGCGAAGAAGACTCTCCGCCGGCCAGCGAAGGACTCCTGGTCCGCGCCGTACATCTCACGCGCCCGGTCGTGCGCATCGATGGCCGAACCGGTCCGCGCCAGCAGCCGCCGCATACCCGGATGCGCTCGCGCCAGCGCGTCGCGGAATTCACGCGAAGCCGAAACGCCGCCGGCCTCGGTGGCGCGGGCGATGGCCTCGGCAGCGACCAGCGCATCACCGTAGACGACTTGCAATGGACCCGGCGCGATGCGAACCGGGCCGTGAGAGAGGCCCACGGAGAACTCGAGGTCGCGATGGACGGCGGCGCGCCAGGCGAATCGAAGCGCGCCGCGAGGATTGGCGAGCACCACGACCGCAAGACCGCCCTGCGCATCGAGGACGACGCTCTGGCCGGCGCCGAGGACGGGCAGCGCGCCCTCGACGATTTCCCCCAACTCACCCTCGAGGCGTGCCTGCTCCGCCACGACCTGCTGCGCGAAGTCGTGAATCCTCAGGAAGACGACGCTGGCGTGCGACGCCGTGGATCGGGGAGCGGGCATGGGATGTGCAATATGAGCATGCGCATTCTATCCGGGCTTGCCCGGCACTACAGGTCCGTCCAGCATGTCGAAATGGCGTCACGCCATTCGACCAGAATGCAGGACCTACCCAAAAAGGAGCCTTTATGGCCACCAAGCGCAAAGCCCCTGCCCGCAAGAAAGCCGCTCGCCCCACCGCCTCCGCCGCCGTGCAGACGATCAGCCCGTGCCTCTGGTTCGACGACCAGGCCGAGGAGGCCGCGCGCCTGTACGTGTCGATATTCAAGAAGGCGAAGATCAGCGCCGTCACCCGCTATCCCGCGGTCGGGCAGGAAGTCCACGGCCGCGCGCCCGGGTCCGTGATGACGGTCGAGTTCGTGCTGAACGGCGTGCCCTTCACGGCGCTCAACGGCGGCCCGCTGTTCAAGTTCAACGAAGCCGTGTCGCTCCAGGTGTTGTGCCGCACCCAGGCGGAGATCGACTACTACTGGGAAAAGCTGGGCGAAGGCGGCGACCCGCGCGCGCGCCAGTGCGGCTGGCTCAAGGACAAGTTCGGACTCTCGTGGCAGGTCGCCCCGACGGGCATGGTGAAGATGCTGGCCGACCCGAAGTCGAAGTCCACCGAGCGCGCCTTCGCGGCGATGATGCAGATGAAGAAGATCGACATCGCGGCGCTCAAGGCGGCGGCAAAGGGGTGATTGTCGATTTCTGCCATCGCCATTCGACTACGGGTCAGGAGCCCCTTTTTTCAACGATGACCGAGGAGACGACCATGCGATTCCTGTCGATGATCCGTATCGACGAAAAGTCCGGCCAGCAACCCAGCGAACGCCTCATGAACGAGATGGGCAAGCTCATCGAGGAGATGAGCAAGGAGGGGACACTGGTCACCACGGCGGGCTTGCGACCGACGAAGGAAGGCGTGCGCCTGCGTTGGCGTCGCGGCGACCTGTCGGTGACCGACGGGCCGTTCACGGAGAGCAAGGAAGTGATCGGCGGGTACGCCATCCTCGAGGCGAAGTCGAAGGCAGACGCGATCGAGCTGACCAAGCGCTTCCTGACCATCCACGGCGACGAATGGGACCTCGAGTGCGAAGTGCGGCCGCTCGACGGGCCAGAGTTCGGGTGTAACGCTAGCTGATGATCCTGACCTCGCCGCCCTTTTCGATCGCTTGCTTGTAAGCGGGGCGGCCCTGGATGCGCTCGAGGAACCGCGTCATGTTCGGCATGGCGCGGACCCGGGCTGCGGCCGCCGCCACCGGAAAGCTCATCTGGATGTCGGCAGCCGTAAAGGCGTCACCGGCGAACCAATCGCTGCGACCGAGTTCGGCCTCGATGTAGGTAACGATGCGCTCGAGGTTGGGATCGATGAACGATCCCCTCACCTTGAAGTGCAGCCAATAGGTATAGCGCAGGCGCTCCCGCGAGCCGGCAGGGGGAATCAGCGCGCCTTTGCCGTAGCGGTCGACCAGGTATTCGATGATCGCGCCCGATTCGGCGATCGTGAGATCTCCGTCCGTGATAACCGGAGACTTGCCGAGCGGATGTACCTTCAGAAGCTCCGGCGGCGCGAGGCTGGTCTTCGCATCGCGCGCGTAACGCTTGATCTCGTACGGCACACCTAGCTCCTCGAGGAGCCAGAGGATACGATGGGAGCGGGAGTTCTCGAGGTGATGGAGGATAAGCATGGTGCGAAGTGTATCCGTAGCCGGCATGGTCGCCGCTATGGCGCTCGTTGCGATGCCGGGCGCCGCGAATGCCGGCCCAGGATGTCATTGGGAAGCCGGCCTCACAGGGACCATAGGAAAGACCGACCCCAACACGCGTGAGCTTCACTGCACGCCGAAGGCTTTCCATGCCGGTTGCGTGAAGGTCTACAACGACACCTGCAATTCCCCGGGCGGATGCTCGCCGGTCAGTTTCACGACCACGGTCATCGGGGGCATCGGTCTTCTTCGAAACAGCTCCACGACCCAGCACACTCACATCCTCAAAGCCGGTGCGGCGAAGGGACAGAAGGGGCAGGAGCTCGCTATCGCCTACGGCCAATACATGAAGATCCAGTACTGCGCGAGGAACGCGAAAGGCTTGGATTGCCATGCGGCCCTCTCGCGCTCCCACGACCAGGACTCCGACGGAACGGGCGCCCCGTGCAACAACCATTGCCGCGATGGCGACTGCAAGTAACGAAGTGCCACGCGAAGGCGACCCAGGCGGAAGTAGGCGTCGGTAGTCCATGTCGGCCACCACCGACATATTCTTCAGAGTCGAGGATGGGCCGATCCACCCATCGGCGCGGCGACCGCGGACCTGCATGTAGCTGTCTCTACTCTCGCCAATATCGGCGAAGCGTGAGGAGGAGATTCATGACGACGAAACACACGACGCGCGCGCTCGTCCTGGGTACGTTGATCGCCCTGGGCGCGGCGGGATGCGCGAGCGGGCCGCCCGCGAACTATGCGGGCAACAGGCCGGAGCGGACGGCGACCCAGTCGATTTCCGACGGCGCGCTGAGCGCTAAGATCAAGACCTCGTTCGCGACCGATTCCGGCGTGAAGGCGGGCGACATCAAGGTCGATTCGATGCGCGGCGTCGTCACGCTTACCGGCACGGTGAAGACCGCCGCCGAGCGCGACAAGGCGATCTCGATCGCCCGCGACACCAAGGGCGTGGTCGAGGTCAAGGACCACATCAAGGTGTCCGGCTGACGCTGCTTCTCGCGGGACCTCCGGCCCGTCCCGAGGTCATCGGGGCGGGCCTTTTTTCGTCCGCTCAATCCCCCTCGATCAGCGCCATGATGTTGCCCTCGCTGTCCTTGAACCACGCGGCTTTGCCGCCGCCGCCGACGGCGATGTCGCCCTGCATGGTCATGCCGCCGATCTCGTCGGGCCCGTAGTGCTCGAACTGGATTCCGCGCGCCTTGAGGTTCGCTACTTCTTTCTCGACGTCGTCGACCTTCCAGAACGCCTGGCTCGCTTTCGACGTGCCGGCGCTCTTGCCCGCGTCGTAAAGAAAGACGGCGGTGTTCTCGCCGAGCTCATAGGAGACGCCGCCGGCGATTTCCTTCTTAGGCTTGAGGCCGATCTTGCCCTCGTAGAACTTGCGCGCGCGGGCAACGTCCCGTGCGGGGATATAGGCGTACATCGGGTGACTTTGCAGCATGGGACCTCCTTCGTGTTCACTTGCGTCCCACTAGGATGGCAACACCCGCGCGGCGTTTCCGCACCTAGTCCGAAGGGAGTTCGGATTCCTCAGGCAGCGACAGCGGTCACGCGCGGAGCTACATGCGCCCGCAGCGATTCCATCGCCGCGTCGACCCCGCCCCGCGCGTGCGGCACGCCGGCATCGGCGAGTGCCAGCTCGATCGCACCGAGGGCGCCGAGCACCATGGGCTCGTTCAGGTCGCCCATGTGGCCGATGCGGAAGACGCGTCCCTGCAGGGTCGTGAGGCCGCGTCCCAGCGCAACGCCATAGCGTTCGAATGCGATCGTGCGCACGTGGTCCGCGTCGTGTCCGGCCGGCATCAGCACCGCCGTGAGCGAATCCGAGGCGGCGTCGGCGTCGAGCGAGTAGATCTCGAGGCCGCCGCCCTGGCCCCAATGGCGCACGCAAGCGCGCGTCGCGTTCGCAAGGCGCCGGTGCCGCGCGAAGACGTTCTCGAGCCCCTCTTCCTCGATCATGTCGAGCGAAGCCTCGAGGCCGTAGAAGTGCGCGATCGGGGGCGTGCCGCAGAAGTTCACCTGGCGGCCGTTCTCGATCATCGGGCGCCAGTCCCAGTAACGGCGCGGGTTGCGTGCTGTTTGCGCCGCTTCCCAGCAGCGCGCGTTGATCGCGGTAAAGGCCATCCCCGGCGGCAGCATGAGTCCCTTCTGCGAGCCTCCAATCACCAGGTCCACGCCCCACTCATCCATGCGGAAGTCGTACGAGGCGAGCGACGAGATCGTGTCGACGAGATAGAGCGCGGGGTGATTCACGCGATTCATCGCCGCGCGCACCTCGGCCACGGGGTGGCGCA
>WNFI01708882.1_pt1 | contig 10144 bp, 10 predicted proteins | sample 5400471 | NCBI WGS metagenome assembly WNFI01 (sample SAMN13153348, study PRJNA577476) | soil metagenome | isolation source: 100 cm saprolite on Douglas fir-dominated hillslope | place: USA:California | collected 2013-09-17
AAGAACCACCACCGCGCTGGCACTTTTGGCTGCCATGTCACTCGTTTCGAGCTACTACGCTCAATTGGTGAGCGTCTCATTTGCTCTCCAGATCAGAATAACGAACTTTTCCGTGCTACTATCGGCGGATTAGGCCTTACAGGTATCATCCTATGGGCTGAGTTTCACTTGAAACCCATCGTAAACCCCTACATCGACATGGACCACATTCGTTTCGCCTCGCTCGACGAGTTCTTCGAGATTTCGGCTGAGTCGGACCAGGATTATGAATACACTATGTCCTGGGTGGATTTATTGATCGGTGGCGAAAATCTGTGCAGGGGTATTTTCATGCGCGGTAATCATAACCAATCAAGAGCGTTGGCCTCCAAACCAATGAAAAAACGTTTGCCGCTTGCCTTGCCATTCGACTTCCCTTCATTTGCACTGAATACCTTAACTGTGAAAGCCTTCAACGAACTCTTTTATCATGCTCAACTGAGCAAAAGAGTACACAAAGTAGTTTCATACGATCCTTTCTTCTATCCCCTTGACTCCATACGCGATTGGTACCGCATGTACGGCAAACGTGGTTTCTTGCAATACCAGTTCGTCGTACCTTTTCAAAATGGACATCAAGCCATGAAGGAGATTCTTGGTCGCATTCGGCGTTCAGGCGAAGGATCGTTCCTGACCGTACTGAAAAAATTTGGCAACATACAATCTCCGGGTATGCTCTCCTTCCCCCGACCAGGCTTAACGCTGGCTCTCGATTTCGCCTATGGCGGCCAGAAAACCTTGCAATTATTAGATGAACTCGACAAAATCGTGCTGCAAAGCGGCGGAGCTGTTTATCCTGCGAAAGATGCGCGTATGAGCGCTGAAAGCTTCCAGGCCTTTTTCCCGAATTGGAAAGAGTTTGCGCGATATGCGGACCCTCACTTCTCCTCCGGCTTCTGGCGGCGTGTAACAGCAGTAAGAACTCAATCTCAAGAATTGGTGGCGCCATAACATGAAAATATTGATAATTGGAGCAACTTCGGCCATTGCCCACGAAACGGCCAAATTTTTTGCCAGAGATGGCGCGGAACTTTTCCTCGTTGCTCGCAACGACGAGAAACTTGAGGATGTCAGCAACGACCTCAAAGTGCGCGGCGCGAAACGAACGGAAACATTTCTACTCGATCTGAACGACCTCGACCGGCACCAGGAAATGATACAAACCGCTATAGACACCTTCGGCGGGCTTGACATGGTTTTGATTTCCCACGGAACCCTGGGAGATCAGCAGTTATGCGAGCAGAGCGTAGAAAAAACCCTTGAGGAATTGACAACGAACTTCACAAGCGTCATCTCTCTCCTGACCCTGCTGGCCAATTACTTTGAGCAACAGAAACGAGGTCGTATCGCCGTCGTATCATCCGTGGCAGGAGATCGCGGCCGCAGGTCCAATTATGTCTATGGCACTGCCAAAGGCGCCGTTAGCATTTTCCTCCAGGGCTTACGTGGCCGTCTATCCAAATCCGGCGTCACTGTGGTAACTGTGAAGCCAGGCCTTGTAGATACGCCTATGACCGCCTCGATGAAAAAAGGCTTACTCTTCGCTCAACCTCGCAAGGTAGGGAAAGGCATCTATCAAGCCATGATGAAAGGCAAAGAGGTAGTCTATCTTCCCTGGTTCTGGCGTCCAATCATGATGATTATTAAAAGCATACCTGAGTCGGTATTTAAGAAGGTGTCGATTTAGTGCGGAACAGATGATTCTCGTATTATTCTGCTAAGGCAAGGTTCCAATGAACTTGACCGTTCCTGCTCAAGAGAAAGGTCCAGCCCTGTCATGCTGAGCGCAGCGAAGCATCTCGCTGCCGATCGCGACAAGGGTGACATGGTGTGACTCGTCACACTGTCACGGATAATGCTTCACCATTGAACCTTGCCTAAAAATTGTAACTCTTCAGGTCTCCCCGCTGCTTGACTCCTCACTGCCTACGGCAGCTCACCAGGGGTGTGGCGTGGGTGCGGGCGGCGAGCAGTCCTGAATAGTTACGAGCAATTCAGTAGCGAAAACTTACCCCCGCCTCGAATAGTACACAAATATAATAATTCCCGTAACAATTAAAGCAATACCCAACCCACCCATAGTGAAGACAAGCACAAGATTCGCTCCACCTCCGCCAATATTGGTAGTATGAGTCCCCGGTGTGGGCGTAGGCGTAGGAGCAATGGTAGGCGACGGCGAAGGGGTAGGTGATGGAGTAGGAGACGGCGATTGCGAGGGTGTAGGAGATGGAGTCGGTGATGGCGATGGTGATGGTGACGGTGATGGCGTAGGAGATGGGGTCGGTGATGGCGAAGGCGTAGGAGATGGTGAGGGCGTAGGAGATGGTGAAAGCGTCGCTGTAGGCATGACAGTAGGAGACTTACGAATCAGTTGTAGATTATTCCCTATAGCATGAATCTGTGGTATAAAGATACCCACAAATCCCAAAAAGCAGAAACCGCAACAAAGCAGCAGAAAAAAATATCTGAAAAATCTCTTAAACACCATGTAACCCCCCAAAAACACAACATTGTTTCAACAGTTCAAACGTTGGGGTGTAGAAACTCGTAACTTTGGGCCTATCATTCTTTCTTTCCCGGGTTGTTTCGTTTATGACTGCGCTGCCTCAATACTTCATAAAGGGCGATACTACCTGCTGACGCCGCGTTGAGAGAATTGATGTGACCATGCATTGGAAGCTTGATCAGCAAATCACAATGCTCACGTACCAATCGGCTGATACCTCTTCCCTCGCTCCCCACCACCAATGCCAGTGGACCTGTGAGATCGGCCTTGTCGTACTCCGTTTTCGCTTCACTATCTAAACCGATCACCCAGATGTTCTCACACCCACTGCCTCCCCACTGCGCAATAGAGATCCGAGGTTGTTGACATCCTGAATGGCATCAAGAATGAGTAGAAAAGGATCTTCGTCTTTTTGTCTCGCATAATCTATTATTTGCTCAAGCGTTGCATACTTCCGCGCTTCAACTACTGCCAGGCAGCCCTGGTGGACCGCCCCCTGGCTGAGCTGGTCAAGACGCTGGCGCGGCACGGTTTCGATGGGGACCTGCCGTTGCTCAGCCTCGTGAAGAATGGCAGCAATAGATGGTGCATCACGTTGACCATCTGCTATTAATATGCGCTTGACTTGCCGGGTCGAGCGCAGCGTCTCTAAGATAGGATTACGCCCCCATACATAATCAGGCATCTGCTTTCTGTTCCTTTGGACTCGGTGGTAAATCGAACACCTCGCGTACCGGCGCAAAGCTTCTTCGATGGTGCGGACAGGCTCCATGCTGGCGCAGGGCAGCCAGGTGCGCTTCAGTGCCATAGCCCTTGTGCTGAGCAAATCCGTAAACCGGATATTCCTCGTGTAGTTGTATCATCATGCGATCACGGGTGACTTTGGCGATAATTGAAGCTGCCGAGATGGAGAGACAGAGCTCGTCACCCTTAATGATAGAGCGTTGTGGAAGTTCAATTTCAGGCAAGCTTACTGCGTCGAGCAGTAGCGCGTGGGGGTGGATCACCAATTGAGTAAGCGCGACACGCATGGCATGTTTCGTAGCCTGCAAAATATTGATCTCATCGATCATTTCAACCGATCCGGTCCCAATGCCGACCGCCAGGGCATGCCGCATGATGACCTCGTAGAGGTGTTCCCGTGCCTGTGCTGTCACTTGCTTCGAGTCACGTACTCCCGCGAAGCATGTTAAGCATTCATTAAAGTCCGAAAGCCGTAAAATAACAGCAGCAGCCACAACAGGGCCTGCAAGTGGGCCGCGCCCTGCCTCATCAAGTCCAGCAATAAAGAAATAGCCCTGACTGAGCAGGGCTATTTCTTCCTCCAAGGTTGGTTCTTGTTTACTGTTCGTTGGTACTCTCACTACTGCTCGTTTGGGTAGTCTCGTTTACGCTTTCGTTTGCACTTGTGCTTGCAACTTTGGCAGCCTTTGCGGCCGCCTCTTTACTCGTCATAGGGCGAAGCTCTTTCAAGCGTGCAGCTTTGCCAGTCAAGCCGCGCAAGTAATAGAGTTGCTTGCGGCGTACACGCGCATGACGTATCACATCGATCTTCTCAAGACGGGGCGAATTGAGAAGGAATGTGCGTTCGACGCCAACGCCATGTGTGATTCGGCGTACTGTAAAATTGCGATTGACGCCACCACCACGCAGGCGCATAACCACACCCTCGAAAGGCTGTAAGCGTTCGCGGTTCCCTTCAATGACTCTTACTTGCAGACGCACGGTATCGCCTGATTTGATCTCCGGTATATCCTTACGTAACTGGGCGTTCTCGACTGCGACCAGCAACGCCCGTCCAGCAGGCTTAGTTACGACTTGTTTGTCAGCCATCTCCTACAATCTCCTATGCGCGTCGTGCTCAGCCCGTGGTAATAAAGTAGAAGCGGAGCGTTCGGCGCGAGTACCTATTTTGTGTTGAGCTGCTTCATCAGACGCGATTTGCGACGAGCAGCATTGTTCCGATGAATAACACCTTTTTTAGCGGCGCGATCTAGTTCGCTCACAGCATCGCGTACAGCGGATTCAGCATCCGCATCAGTTGCAATGGCCTGGCGAGCTTTGGTTATTTGTGTTTTAACAAGTGATTTAATGCTGCGATTATGCAAACGGCGCTTTTGCTCCTGGCGCATACGCTTCGCTGCAGCGCGATTATTGGGCATCTAAGTATTGATCCTCCCCAAACATCTGCCCGATCCCGGTTTTCTCAATACAGAATCACCGGTGTTCCCCACGCAATCTGTGGATATAACCACGCCACATCAACAGGGTTCATGTTAATACAGCCGTGACTTCCATTATCGTTAAAGGGTGTGGTGGGAGGATCGCTATGCGGAAAATTCTTCCCAGGACCGTAACTATACCTCCACCAGCTATCATGAAAGAAGTAACCGCCGGCATGATACTCCAGAGCGTATTGAATGGGCGTAGGTGGATACCAGAATGCCGACCCGGGTGGCTCGGTGGATTTGAACTGCGTTGGATGCTCACGCAGGATGATGCTCCAGAAGCCTGGAGGTGAAGGCCTCAAGTATTGCCCGGAGACGATATAAAATGACCTGACCAACTTCCCATTATCATAGTAGCGCAACGTCTGTTCAATAAGCGAGACGACAAGCACCGTACCAGCATTAGGGCCAAAGACATTGTAGTGTTTCATCAGGCTAATATCAGTGGCATGTGGCTGATTCGATGGCGTCCTATCATTATGATCGGCCTCCATAGCTCGCAGGTGCAATGAGTCGTTGTTAAGAAGATCGATTGCTGACTGGTAGTCATCCAGCGTTTGTGCTGATTGCACGGCAGCGTCCGCGTCTGAACCAATGCCCTGCATATCGTACTCATAATCCAGTTTATAGGTGCCCCCATCGTATGGATCGTGATATTGATGCGTGTTGCCCCAATTCGTGACCTCTTGATGGAACTGTTTGAGTAGGTAGTCAGCCTCACCGCGTACCAGGGGAAGTTGGATGGATGCAGTATCGTTGTCGATCTGTGCCGAAATCCTCAGAAAATTGTTGATAGTTTTAGCATTGCCCAGTGCAGCCTGGTCGGTCTCGAGACGTTGTTGGAACTGTGAAGGGTCTTGCCCATAGTTTTTGAGCAGATCAATTTCTTTGCTGAATTCCTTCAATTTGGCCGCGCCAACAAATGGAATAGCCTGTGTAGAGTATACCGTCGTTTCTTGCAGTTGAGCATTGATCAGGTCAATAAGTTGTGAGTAATCTTGCGGCTTAGCAGCAGCTCGGAAAGCCTGCAGATCGTTCTGTTGTTGTTGATTAAGAGCCGTCACATCCAGGTGCGATACTCCCAACTGTTGGATTACCTGTCCTAGTGACGTTAAGGATGCATATGCAGGACCCATCAAGTGGAGTGCTTGTGTAGAAGTCTTAGCGTCCGCACTGATCTGAATATAATCTTTCGGGTATTGAGCCTTTGCCAGTTGTGCTTGATATTGCGTAAGCTGATAAGCAAAAGTTCTGGCCTCAACAAAATTCTGCGCCTGACGCTCAGCCAGTGCATTCTCAAGAGTCTGCAAATCCTGGCTAGCCCTGTAATCAAGTTGTTGTGTCGCCTGAGATATCAGACCATTTACCTCGATCGAAAGCATTGCATAGCGCTGTGTGAGGTTAGAGTAATAATCATTTACTGATTGATCGTTAAGCAAACCTATTGGTGCGCTCGTACTACTCAGTTGATCTTCTTGCCTGATAATTGGTTGCAGCATAGAGTCAGGTATCCCAATGCTCTGCGCATGTACAATTGCGCTGTCAAGAGCAGATTTGTTCTGACTCGTTTGTTGTTGCAATTGGGGACTGCCATTACAAGCGCTTAGGAGAAACGAAAGCAGCATCACCAGTATTAGAGTCAGCATACCCTTACTGGCACGCCGCCGGGCAACGCGAGAAGATAGCATCGTAAAACGTAACAATATTACAAAATTTTGTGCTGAAGTGGCTGTGCGCGGCTAGCCGCGCACAGCCACTTCAGCACAAAATTTTTAAGTCGCGGCCCTTGGGCCGCCAGTCTTAACTTAAGGCCTGCTCCAGGTCCCCAATAATATCCTCTATATCCTCAATGCCGACCGAGAGGCGTAGCAAAGTATCGGTGAGACCACGCGACTCGCGAATATCTTTTGGTATCGAGCTATGCGTCATAGAAGCGGGATGGCATACCAGCGACTCAACACCGCCGAGGCTTTCGGCCAGCGCGAATACTTTGAAGCGGCGCACAATTTGCGCGACATCCGCATAGGTACCCTTGAATTGGAACGAAACCATGCCACCGAACCCTCTCATCTGTCGTTTAGCAAGTTCATAATCGGGATGTGAGGGCAGACCAGGATAATATACCTTCTCCACTCGTGGGTGCTCTGCCAGGAATGTAGCTACTGCCCGTGCATTCTCCTCGTGCTGCCGCATGCGTACAGCAAGGGTCTTGATGCCACGCAGCGTTAACCACGAATCGAAAGGCGAAGGTACACCCCCAGCCGCGTTCTGATAAAATTTGATCGCCTCATACATCTCTTTATTATTCAGCACCAGTGCGCCGCCAACCACATCGCTGTGCCCATTGATATACTTGGTGGTGCTATGTACAACAATATCCGCTCCCAACTTTAATGGCTGCTGAAAATAAGGGCTGGCAAACGTATTATCGACAACCACCGGTAGATTATGTCGATGCGCAATCTCCGCAATTGACCGGATATCCACCAATCTGAGGAGAGGATTGGTAGGAGTCTCCAGCCAGATCATTTTCGTATTTGGCCGAATGGCCTGTTCGTAGCCAGCCACATTACCCGCTGGTACATAGCTGGTCTCAACGTTATAGCGGCGCATAACACGCTCGAAAATCCGATAGCTGCCGCCATATAAGTCATCGCAGGAGACAAGATGATCGCCCGAACTGAGTAAGCTGAGAATAGCACTTTCGGCGGCCATGCCAGATGCGAAAGCTAATCCATATTTGCCATCTTCGATTGCCGCTATACATGCTTCTAACGCAGAGCGTGTCGGATTTCCAGAACGAGAATACTCAAAACCTTTATGTTCACCCAGCCCTTCCTGGACATAGGTTGCAGTCTGGAAAATAGGAGTCATAATAGCGCCCGTGGAGGGATCAGGCTCCTGCCCCGCCAACGAACCTATACATATAGCCAGGAAGTACAGTCGCCCTCGGCCCAACCTGCCTTGATATAAAGCCAGAATGCTAGTATAGCCACGCGGAAATAGCCTAGAGCATCAGTCAAGTAATGGAAATTGACAGATCTAGCTGGGGCACTTCGCCGTTTTTGATATTACTGCGTATGCCAACGAGGAACGAGCGTGCACGATCAAGCTTCCACGACATGTTGAGCACAAGCTTTGTCCACTCGCCTCCTCTTTTGAACGCTCCCGGCTACGGAGCGTCAGTGGCTCAACCAAGGAGAGGTTCAAGGTAGCGCTGCAACATGGTTTTCAGTTCACGCACGAGCGGCCTCCGCTCAGCCTCCTCTGCCTGCAGGATCAGCAGGAGGACCGCTTTGAAGAGTTGGACACTCATCGTGGCGCTCAGGCGGCGTTGTGTCGGAGAGAGGTGTGGGGCACGCCTCTCAATGCCGAGCTCAAAGCAGGATTGCAGTTCTTGTGGCAAATCATGCGTGAGACTCGCTACGCGCAAAGAGGGAGGGGTATTTAAAAGAACGTGGAAAGCGGGATGAGCAAAATGGAACGCGAGCAGGGCGTCGATGACCTGATCCAACCAGAGAGACAAGGGAAGCGATGCAGCCTCGACGGAAAAAACGGAAGCATAGGCCCGTTGGAGTTCCTCCGTATACCGAGTAGCCAGGGCCTGAGCAATCTCTTCTTTATTGGAGAAGAATTGATAGAGGGAGCCAGGCGAGATGGAGGCCTGGGCGGCAATATGATTGGTAGTGGCCTCCTCGTAGCCCATGTCCGCAAAGACCGTTTCAGCGGCATCGAGAATGGAAGCGATGCGCTGTAAGCCTTGCGGTCGTCGCCGAACAGGCTGTGCGGGTTTCTGCTGATCCATAGCGTGTTCCAAATCCTCCGTTCCAGACAGCGCCAGCTGGCGCATGTTTCCGCCAGATCCCTTGACAATGCGAGTTTTTACTTGTACAATTGTTTGCGAGAGCGAGTTTTTGCTCGCCTCTAGAGTATAGCGCAGAAGAACGGCTTTGTCTACTAGAAGAGGAGGTGCGCGCCTATGGGCATCAGAACACATCGCTGCGTTGTCAACGCCATGGACGCAGCACGGAACCGCGCGTCACCTTCATCAGTCTGACGGACATCCTGGCCTCATGGTAATATGCGTGTGCACCCTGAATAATGGATTTGATGGTGCAATTCCAGGAAAAGAGGGTCGGCTTCCTGTTCATATGGGAGTACAAAAGTTCTCACGTGTCGCGTTTTTACAATACGTTGCGAGGCTATCGTGCTAGAGTTGTTCCTGTCTCAGGGCTTGCAGTTCTTCGTCTGGACTCTTGCTCCTCCTTTACTTCGTTGAGGCTCCGTACGCCGCGCCTCTCCCTCCCTCCCTCACGGGATAGTTGCATGTGCAAGAAACTCTTGGAGAAAACATGAAACACACATTCATCGCTCAAACACACATTACCATCAGTACCCCAATTGCCAACGTATGGGATGCGCTCGTGAATCCCGAAATGATTAGGCAATACATGTTCGGCACGAACGTTGTCTCGGATTGGAAAGAAGGGAGTCCGATCGTTTGGAAAGGAGAGTGGGAAGGAAAGCCCTATGAGGACAAGGGCGTGATTTTGAAGCTGAAGCAGGAGCGTGTTCTTCAATACAGCCATTTTAGCCCTCTTTCGGGGGAGTTGGATGTGCCAGAACATTACCATACCGTCACGATGGAGTTGTCCCCTGAGGGGACAGGCACCATGCTCCTGCTATCTCAAGACAATAACTCGACCGAAGAAGATCGTGAGCATTCAGAAAAGATGTGGGGAATGATGCTCACAAGCCTCAAGACGTTTTTGGAAAAATAGCATTAACGATCAGTATTTGCATACCTCTATTATACGAGAAGCTAGATGAAAATAAGATGAAAACGACTGTGGATGTCCTCAGCCCTTGCTTTCGGCTTGCAAAAATCCTACGCACACCCGTGGCTGTACTAGATGTATGAACTGCTTCACAGGAACCATTGTAGAGATATGTTACACTTCTAGCAGTTAAAATCCCTTCCAAAAACGTCATTAGGAGAACGCAATGTTAAAAAACTTCAATCTAGCCAAACACTCAATGAGAGCTGCTTTTTTCCCCTGCCTGGTATTATTGTTTGCAGTAACAGCTTGTGGTAGTGGCAATAGCAACTCACCCACACCAACCCCTGGCGCTACTCCTACATCCGTTTCGACTTCAACGCCTGAGCCGACACCCACAACACCCACAGCCACAGCTCCTAATCCTGCTGCTCAATTCAAAGTCACAAGCATTTATATGGCGGTTAATCCAACCTCCATCGGAGGGATCTCCTGCAGCACAAACCTGACGGTAACCTATACCGCCACCTTCCATGTTCCTGCAAGCAGCCCTGGAGGCATCGTTCAGTTTGGATATACTGTAAACAATGGAC
>WNFI01090340.1_pt1 | contig 10143 bp, 8 predicted proteins | sample 5400471 | NCBI WGS metagenome assembly WNFI01 (sample SAMN13153348, study PRJNA577476) | soil metagenome | isolation source: 100 cm saprolite on Douglas fir-dominated hillslope | place: USA:California | collected 2013-09-17
GTTTGAAGGAGTGCGTACCCTCCACGCCGAGATCCTCGAACGGCGATCTTTTGGCAGACGCGTCGTCCGCCTCTGGACCGACGACGGCTCGCCGGTGGATGACGCCGTGGACGCGATCGGACACGTGCCGCTGCCGCCGTATATCAAACGCGATGACCGCGACGAGGATCGCGTGCGCTATCAGACCGTCTTCGCACACGAACGCGGATCGATCGCGGCGCCGACCGCCGGATTGCACTTTACGCCGCCGCTCCTCGATACGCTGCGGGCCCGCGGCGTCGAGATCGCCGACGTCACGCTGCACGTCGGCTATGGCACATTCCAGCCGGTGCGCGTCGAACGCGTGGAAGACCATCAGCTCGAAGCGGAGCGCTACGAGATCAGCGACGCTGCAGCCGCCGCGATCAATCACGCGCTCGACCAGGGCCGACGCGTGATCGCCGTCGGTACGACGACAACGCGGACGCTGGAGGCGGCCGCGCAGGCGAACGGTGGCCGCATCGCGGCCGGCGCGGGATCGACCGACCTGTTCATCTATCCGGGCTTCGCGTTCAAGGTGATTGCCGGTCTGCTGACCAACTTTCACCTGCCGCAATCGTCGTTGCTGATGCTCGTCGCCGCGTTTGCCGGCCTCGATCGCGTACACCACGCGTATGATGTCGCCATCACGGAACGTTATCGTTTCTACAGTTACGGCGACGCCATGCTGATACTGTGAGCCGATTCACGTCTTGAAAGTCACCAACCCGCCCAATCACCAATGATGCGATTCACCTACGAAGAATTCGATCTCTCCGGCATCACCACGTATCCGCTCAAATCGCGCGCGAGCAAGGTGCGCGTGGACGATTTCGCGCGGCCGGCGTCCGCCGTCAGCACCGTCGCGTCCTTCGTCGAGGGACTGCCGAACATCCTCGCCGCCGCCGATTTCAAAGCCGTCGTGCGCGCGATGACGGAGGCTCGTCGCGCCGGTGGAGGCATCGTCTGGGGACTTGGCGCTCATGTGATGAAGACGGGACTCGGCCCCATCCTCATCGACCTGATGGAGCGCGGATGTGTTTCCGCGATCGCCACCAACGGCGCCGGCGTCATCCACGATTTCGAAATCGCTCTGGCCGGCGCGACGTCGGAGGACGTCGACGCATCGCTCGGCGCCGGACGATTCGGGATGGCCGACGAGACCGGACGTCTGTTGAACGGAGCGATCACTGACGGCGCGAGCCGAAAGCTCGGACTCGGTCAGGCCGTGGCGGCGTTTCTGCACGCGAAGCAGCCGCAGTTCGCGCGCTGCGGCATTCTCGCAGCGGCGGCGCGGCTCGACATTCCGGTGACGGTGCACGTCGCGATCGGCACCGACGTCATTCACATGCATCCCGCCGCATCGGGCGCGGCGATCGGCGAGAGCAGCCTCCGCGACTTCCGCTACTTCGTCTCGAACGTCGCGCGGCTCGAGCGCGGCGTGTACGTCAATTGCGGGTCGGCGGTGATTCTGCCCGAAGTGTTCTTGAAAGCCGTGGCGCTCGTCCGCAATCGCGGGCTCGCGCTTGCCGGGCTGACCACGGTGAATCTCGACTTCGTACGGCAGTACCGCGCGCAAACCAACGTCGTCACACGCCCGACCGCCGGCACCGGCCGGGGCTATTCGCTCGTCGGCCACCACGAGATCATGATTCCGCTGCTCGCCGCTGCGCTCGGGCAGGCCTGAGTTGTGAACTGCGCGTTGTGTGTTCGCTGTCGTGCGCCCCTTTAGGGCTGCCTCGCCCCGTGTTAACATCTGCAGTTCCCCTGCCGGGGTAGCTCAGTTGGTGAGAGCACGCGTCTCATAAGCGCGGGGTCGTCGGTTCGAGTCCGACCTCCGGCACCAGATTCGGTCGGGAAAGTCGGGTAGGTCGGGTATGCCAGGTAGGCTGGTTGGCGCCACCCACCCGACAACCCACCCGGCCCACTTGGACCCACCCGACACACCTGACCAGTGAATACCGTTCTTGACGGCACTCGCGAGTTCCTTCGCCAGAACGATCTGGTCAGTCCCCGCGGTACCACGCGCGTCGTTGCCGCGGTGTCGGGCGGATCCGATTCGATCGCGCTCGCATACCTGCTGCGCGAGCTCGAGACGGTCGGCATGCTGCGCCTCGCCGGCGTCGCGCACTTCAACCATCAGCTGCGCGCCAGGGCAGACGCTGACGAACAGTTCGTCGCGGGCGTCGCCGACACGCTGCGCGTTCCATTCTTCGCCGATCGCGCCGACGTCGCCGCACTCGCGCGACGCGCTCGGAAATCGATCGAGGACGCGGCGCGAACTGCGCGCCACGAATTCTTCGCGCGTGCGCGCGTTCACTTCACGGCCGACGCCGTCGCGCTGGGGCACACGCGCGACGACCAGGCCGAAACCGTTCTGTTGCGGCTGACGCGCGGCGCGGGGCCGCGCGGTCTGGGGGGCATGCGTCCGCGCAACGCCAGTGTGATCCGACCGCTGCTCGCGGCGCGGCGCGCCGAGCTGCGCGAGTGGCTCGCGGCGCGTCAGATTGCGTTCGTCGACGATGAGTCGAACGACGACGTCAGCATTCCGCGAAATCGCGTGCGTGCGGAGCTCCTGCCGCTGCTCGAGTCGCGCTTCAATCCGGCGATCGTCGACGTGCTGTCGGACCAGGCGACGCTCGCCGCCGAGGCGTGGGAGTGGATGACCATCGCAGCGGCCGCGCTGCCCGCTTCGTTGAACCATACGGACGAGTCCTCAATCGCTCAGGAATTCGACATCGCGATGCTGAAGGAGGCGCCCGCGGCGCTTCGTCGACTGGCGATCTGGCAGGCGATGAACGCGGTCGCCGGGAGCCGGACGATTTCTTTCGACCATGTTGAGGCTGCGCTCCGTCTCATCGAAACAGGAGGCTCCATCGACGCGCCTGGACTGCGCGTGCAACGTGTTGGCGTTCGCCTCGTCTTAACAGGTAGGCCCGCTGGAACGAAAGGCCGTTGGGCGAACCCATCGAACCTGTCGAACCGGGCGAACTTTTTCAGCTATCCGCTGTCTATCCCTGGAGAAGCCTCGCTTCCAGAAGCCGGGTGCGTCGTTTCGGCTGAAATCGGCACAGGTGCAGTTCTGGGCAACGTGGAAACAGCCGACGTTGCCGTCGTGCGGCGCGACCTGTTTCCAGGGCCGCTCACCGTTCGAAGCAGGCGGCCTGGCGACCGGTTTTCGCCGGTGGGGCTGGGCGGGAAGAAGAAACTGCAGGACTTTTTCGTGGACCGGAAAGTGACGCGCGGACGCCGCGACGTGGTGCCGCTCGTCGTCGACGAATCCGATCGGATTGTGTGGGTTGCGGGCTTCGGAATTGACGAGGCGTTTCGGGTAACGGACCCCGCGCAAGCCGTGATAATCTTGAAACTTAAGGCTTTAGGAGGCTCTGCTTGAACTCGACGTTGAAGTCACTGGCGTTCTGGGTCGTACTCGTGGTCGTCGGAGTACTCATCTGGAATTTTTCCACCAAATTGCAGTCCCACGAGCGCCTGATCTCGTTCAGCGAGTTCATTTCGTGGGTCGATCAGGGCAACGTCGCCAGCGTCGAGATCACGGGCCAGGACATTTCCGGGCACACGAAGGTCAACGAACCGTTCCACGCCTACGCCCCGAGTCAGTACGACGGTCTGGTCAACCGGCTCATCGATCACAACGTCGTCGTGAAAGCGAAAGAGCCCACTGCGAGTCCGTGGGCGACGCTGCTCTATTCCTGGGGCCCGATGCTGTTGATCATCGGCTTCTGGATTTTCTTCATGCGCCAGATGCAGAGCGGCGGCAACAAGGCGCTGTCGTTCGGCAAGAGCAAAGCGAAGCTCTCTTCGAGCTCGCAGAAGAAGGTCACCTTCAAGGACGTGGCGGGCGTCGACGAAGCGAAGGAAGAGCTCCAGGAGATCATCGAGTTCCTCAAGGAGCCGCAGAAGTTCCAGAAGCTCGGTGGACGCATTCCGAAGGGCGTCCTGCTGATGGGTCCTCCCGGAACCGGCAAGACGCTGCTCGCCCGCGCGGTCGCCGGCGAAGCGAACGTCCCGTTCTTTTCGATCAGCGGATCTGACTTCGTCGAGATGTTCGTGGGAGTCGGCGCGTCGCGCGTCCGCGATCTGTTCGAGCAAGGCAAGAAGAACGCGCCCTGCATCGTATTCATCGACGAGATCGACGCGGTCGGCCGTCATCGCGGCGCGGGACTGGGCGGCGGACACGACGAGCGCGAGCAGACGCTGAACCAGCTGCTCGTCGAAATGGACGGCTTCGAATCGAACGAAGGCGTCATTCTCGTCGCCGCAACGAATAGGCCCGATGTGCTCGATCCGGCGCTGCTGCGGCCCGGCCGCTTCGATCGCCGGATCGTCGTCAACCGTCCCGACGTGAAGGGCCGTGAAGGCATCCTGTCGGTCCACACGCGCAAGATTCCGATGTCCGACGATGTGGAGATCGCGGTGCTGGCGCGCGGCTCCGCGGGCTTCTCCGGCGCGGACCTCGCGAATCTGGTGAACGAAGCGGCGCTGAACGCGGCGCGCTACAACCAGAAGGTCGTGCGCATGCACGACTTCGAATTCGCGAAAGACAAAGTGCTGATGGGATCCGAGCGCCGCTCGATGATCATCAGCGACGCGGAAAAGCGCGTCACGGCGATTCACGAAGCGGGGCACGCGCTGCTCACGGTGCTGCTGCCGCACGCCGATCCGATCCACAAGGTGACGATCATCCCGCGCGGTATGGCGCTCGGCCTCACGCAGCAGCTGCCGGCCGACGAGAAGCACAACTACTCGCGCGATTACCTGAACGACCAGCTCGCGATTCTCCTCGGCGGACGCATCGCCGAAGAGATCACGATGGACAGCCTCACGACCGGCGCCGGCAACGATCTCGAGCGCGCGACCGAGCTCGCGCGCAAGATGGTCTGCGAGTGGGGCATGAGCGATGCGATGGGCCCTCTCACCTACGGCAAGAAGGAAGAGCAGATTTTCTTGGGCCGCGAGATCGCGCAGCACCAGGACTACAGCGAAGATACGGCGCTCAAGATCGATCAGGAAGTGAAGCGCTTCGTCACCGACAACTACCAGCGCGCGCATCAGCTCCTCAGCGGCAGCAAAGAAGTGCTGTTGAAGATGGCCGAAGCACTGCTCGCCCGCGAAGTGCTCGACGCAGAGCAGGTGAAGCGCATCGCCGCCGGACTCGCGCTCGACGATCCGCAGCCGGTCACCGCGCGCGCGGTCGCCGACGAAGACGAAGCGCGTCCGCGTCCGCAGCGCGCGCCGATGGTGCCGGCGCTGAACAAGCCGCTCCCACAGGAGTAGCGCAGGTCACAATTCCGCCGCGTCTTCGCTACACCGTCCATCTTCCAGGCCGCGACGCGCTTCGTCTAGGCGAACGCTGCCTGGTGATGGGGATCCTCAACGTCACCCCAGATTCCTTCGCGGAAACATCGTCGATGCTGGATCCGGCACGAGCGGTCGATGCCGCGCTGAGGATGGAAGCCGACGGCGCCGACCTGATCGACATCGGCGGCGAGTCGACGCGTCCGGGTGCGACGCCGGTTTCCTCGCGAACGGAACGCGAACGCGTTGTCCCCGTCGTCGAAGCGCTTGCCGGCCGGCTGCGCATCCCGATCTCCATCGACACGTCGAAAGCCGAAGTCGCTCGCGCCACGCTCGGTGCAGGCGCGACGATGATCAACGACGTCACTGCTCTGCGTGACGACTCCTTGCTGGCCCGCGCCGTCGCTGACGGCGGCGCCGCTCTCGTACTGATGCACAGCCGCGGCAGTCCGGCGACCATGGGCGATCGCGCCGTGTACGAGGATCTCATCGTCCCACAGTTATGGTGTGCTGGCGCGCCTGCCAGAGCTGGCAAGCGCGCTCGATCGGCCGTGGCTCGTCGGTCCGTCGCGCAAGTCATTCATGCGCGCGGCGTCCGGCGATCGGCCGGCGAGCGAGCGCGGTTGGGGAACCGCCGCCGCCGTGACTGCTGCGGTCCTCGCCGGCGCGCACATTGTCCGCGTGCATGCAGTGGAGGAGATGGTGCAGGTTGTACGCGTCGCTGAGGAGATCCGGAACGCAGCAGGGCAGAGGGCGTAGGCCCTCGCCCTATGGCTTGGCTGACATCTTTTCTGCACCGCACGCCCATCGGCTGGTGGGATCTCGTCGACATCCTCGTGGTGTCGATCCTGATCTACGAAGTCCTCAAGCTGATCAAAGGCACGCGCGCCGTGCAGATGGCGCTCGGCGGCGGCGTCATCGTCGCGCTCTTTTACGGATCGCGATGGTTTCACCTCGAGACCGTCAACTGGCTCATTCGCAATGTCGTCGGCTATATCGTGTTCGCGGTGATCGTCCTGTTCCAGTCCGACATCCGTCGCGCCTTGGCGCATCTGGGGCGCGCGCCGTTCTTCCGGTATTTCGCGAAAGCCGAGTCGGCCGAAGAATCGATCGAGGAGCTGATCGTCGCCGTGGGCATGCTGGCGTCGCAAAGGGTCGGCGCGATCGTCGCGCTCGAACGGCAGATCGGGCTGCGCACGTATATTGAAGGCGGCATCCGCCTCGACGCGGTGCTGACCTACGATCTGCTCGTGAGTATTTTCCAGCTGACATCGCCGTTGCACGACGGCGCCGTGATCGTCCAGGACGATCGGGTCGCCGCGGCCGCATGCTTCCTGCCGCTCACGGTCAATCCAAAGCTCAGTAAGGAGCTCGGGTCGCGTCATCGTGCGGCAATCGGGCTGACGGAAGAAAACGACTCGGTGGCGATCGTCGTATCCGAGGAAACGGGAAGCATCTCGCTCGTCGCCGACGGTCAGATCGAACGCGGACTCAGCGCCGAGGCGCTGCGCGCGCGCCTCCGATCGCTGGTGCTGCAGCGGCGCATTAACACGGCTCCGCAGCAGGAGACGCAGTACACGTGAAGCTCACGCGGATCTGGCCGCTCGATCATCTCGGCTTGAAGGTCCTGTCGGTGGGACTCGCGCTCTTACTCTGGATGGTCGTGTCCGGCGAAGAGACCGTCGAGCGCGGTCTGCGCGTGCCTCTCGAGCTCCAGCAGCTGCCGCCAGGCCTCGAGCTCACCGGCGACATTCCCGCGACCGTGGACGTGCGCGTTCGCGGTGCATCCGGCACGTTGAGCCGCGTCGCCGCCAGCGATGTGATCGCCGTGCTCGACCTCAGGGCTGCGCAAAAGGGCCGGCGTCTGTTTCCGCTTACGCCCGAGCAGTTTCGCGCGCCGTTCGGTGTCGAGGTCGTGCAAGTGCAACCGGCAGCGATCGCTATGGTGATCGAGCCGTCGACATCGCGCCAGGTGCCGATCGTTCCGGCAGTCGATGGCCGCGCCGCGCCGGGTTACCTCGTCGGTGCGATTTCCGCCGAGCCAAGGACGGTCGAAGTCGTTGGACCGGAGAGTGCGGTGAAGCGTGTGGACGAAGCGGTCACGGAGGCCGTGTCGGTCGACGGCGCGCGCGAGCGAGTCCGGCAAAGCGTCGCGATCGGACTGCTCGATCCGTCTCTGCGGTTGAAGAACACGCGCACCGCGACCGTCTCCGTCCAGATTCTGCCGGCGCCGCTCGAACGCCCCTTGCGCGGGCGGCCGGTACATCTCCGCAATCTCGCGCCCGCGCTCGAAGCGCAGGCCGTGCCCTCAACGGTCGATCTCACCGTGCGCGGCAGCCGCGAGGCGCTCGCCCGCCTCGACCCGGACGATGTCAACGCATTCGTCGATGTGGAGGGGCTCGGTCCGGGCCAGTACACTCTTGCCGTTCACGCCGACACGTCGCGCGACGCCGGTGTGAGCCGCATCGAACCAGTTGCCGTCCAGGTGCATATCAGCAGTGGCAAACGATAGGTCCAGGCTTTTCGGCACCGATGGCGTTCGCGGTACGGCCGGCGCCTACCCGCTCGATCCTCCGACTGTTCGTCGTCTTGGCGCGGCGCTCGTGCGCGCCCTCGACCATCACACGCCTCATTTTCTGATCGGACGCGACACGCGGGAATCGGGCGAGTGGATTGAAGCGGAGCTCGCGCACGGGGCATCCGGCGAAGGCGCCGCGGTGACGACCGCAGGCATCGTGCCGACGCCTGCGGTCGCATACCTGACGCGCACCGGCGCGTTCGACGCAGGCGTGGTGATCTCCGCGTCGCACAATCCCTTCGAAGACAACGGCATCAAGGTCTTTTCCGGTCAGGGCGAAAAATTCACGGAGCGGATCGAGCGCGAGGTCGAAGCGATCGTCGCGGACTCGTCGTGGGCCGCAAAGCCCGGCGCGCCCGGGATCGTGCCGCGCCAGGATCTCGTCGGCGCGTATCTCGATCACTTGCGCGCGGTGTTTCCCGAGGCGTCGCAACTTCGCGGCACCGCTGAAGCCGAGCCCTACAAAATCGGCGTCGACTGCGCCAATGGCGCGACGACGACGGTCGCGCCCTTGCTGTTTGAGAGCCTTGGCCTCGACCTCGAAATCATCGGGAACCGTCCCGATGGCCGAAATATCAACCTCCACTGCGGATCGACGCACCCCGAGGCACTTGCGAAGCTCGTGGTCGAGCGCGGATGCCACATGGGCGTCGCCTTCGACGGCGACGGCGATCGCGCGATCTTTGTCGACCACGAAGGACGCATTGTCGACGGCGATGCCGTGCTGCTGATGTGCGGCGGGCAGCTTCAGCGGGAACGGCGGCTGAAAGGGAACGCCGTCGTCGCGACCGTGATGAGCAACATCGGGCTCGAGCTGGCGCTGCGCGCGCGCGGCATCGAGTTGGTGCGCACCGCGGTCGGCGACAAGTACGTGATGGAGGAGATGCTCAAACGCGATCTCTCGCTCGGCGGCGAGCAGTCGGGCCACATCATCTTTTCCGAGTATCTCTTCACCGGTGATGGCCTCTGCACCGCGCTCAACGTGCTTCGAATCGTGGCGCTCACGGGCCGTCCGCTCGCGGACCTCGCGTCTGATCTCACCACGTATCCCCAGGTGCTCCTGAACGTGCGGGTGAAAGACAAAGTCGAGCTCAAGACGGTGCCGGCGATCGCGGCGACCCTCGATCGCGTCGAGACACAAGTCGCAGGTCATGGCCGTCTGCTCGTGCGCTATTCAGGCACCGAGCCGCTGTTGCGCGTCATGCTCGAAGGAAAGGACCAGCAGGAAATCCGCGGCTGGGCTCAGGAGATCGTCGACGTGGTCAAGGAACACCTCGGATGATCGAGCAGCACGAGCACCCATCACCCAACACCCAACACCAGCACCCATCACCCATCACCCAACACGCAACACCCGTATGGCTCGTCTAAGCGTCAACGTGAACAAGGTCGCGACGCTGCGCAACTCGCGCGGCGGCGGGGTGCCGAGCGTCGTTGAAGCGGTCGAGGTCTGCATTGCCGCCGGCGCTCCGGGTATTACGGTTCATCCGCGAGCCGATCGACGTCACATCACGCCGGAGGACGTTCGCGCGATCGCCGGAGTCCTTCGGCGCACATCGACACCGATCGAATACAACATCGAGGGCGATCCGCGCCCTGAATTGATCGATCTGGTGGAAGAAGTCCGCGCCGATCAGTGCACGCTCGTGCCGGTCGTACCCGGCGAGATCACGAGTCAGGCCGGTTGGCAGCCGGGGCCAGCCACCGAAGAATTGCCTTCGGTGATTAGGCGCCTTCATGCGTGCGGCACGCGCGTCAGCCTTTTTGTCGATGCGTCGCCCGATCCGATCCGCTGGGCGGCGTCGATTGGCGCGGATCGCATCGAGCTCTACACCGAGCCGTTTGCGCGCGCGATCGAGGGCGGTCTGGACGAAGGGCGGCGGTCGTTCGTCCAATATGCCGAGTGCGCGCGTCTCGCACACTCCCTCGGGCTTGGCATCAACGCCGGCCACGATCTCGACCTCGCGAATCTCGTCGTCTTCCGCGACCTGCCGTTCCTCGACGAGGTCTCGATCGGCCACGCGATCATCTCGCGGGCGCTGTTCGTCGGGCTCTCGACGGTCGTCCGCGAGTACCTCGACGTGCTGTCCACACGCGGTGGGGCCGTGTGACGTCTGCTATGATCGAATCTTCCAAATGAAGTCTGACGCCATCGCTTTCGGCGTTGCCGGCGTGTTGTTCGGCCTGATCGCGGGCTGGATTATCGGCTCGCAGCAGGCGGCCGGCCGTCC
>WNFI01414098.1_pt2 | contig 10143 bp, 13 predicted proteins | sample 5400471 | NCBI WGS metagenome assembly WNFI01 (sample SAMN13153348, study PRJNA577476) | soil metagenome | isolation source: 100 cm saprolite on Douglas fir-dominated hillslope | place: USA:California | collected 2013-09-17
CCTTGACAAACAAGTGAGTATATGCTAACTTATGGCCATGGGAACAAATAGCCGATTGGATTGCGAGTCGCGGAAATGCCAGATCTTGGCGGCCGTCCGTAAAATCTTCTCCCGCAAGGGCCTGGAAGGGACGACCACGCGCGAGTTAGCCAAAGAGGCCGGCGTCTCGGAAGCCCTCCTTTATAAGCACTACCCCAGCAAAGAGGCTCTGTACAAGGCCATGCTTTCCTCCTGCGATAGTGAGTTCATGGGAGAACTCAAGAAAGTCACTTCGCTGGAACCTTCGAGTTCGACGCTCGCGACCCTGGTCCACTTTATGGTCGGGGCGATGCTCAAACGCCAGGTCCCCGATTTGGAAATCCGCATCCGGCTTTATCTGCAGAGCCTCTTGGGCGACGGAGAATTTGCCCGTTTTATCGTCAAGCAAAAACAGGAATCGTGCTCGGTGGTGTCCAAGGTTGCCGACTGCATTAAAGCGGCGACCGAAGCGGGAGATATTATCGAATCGCCCGTGCCGGCGCATCTGCGAGCCTTGCTCATCGACCGTTTAGCCTTCATGCTCGTATCTGATCTCTTGCCCGAGCGTCCGGCGGTCGATTATGGGGAGTCGCGCGAGAAGCTGATTGAGCACACGGTGTGGTTTGCGCTTCGAGGCATCGGCATGAAGGATGAGGCGATCCGTCGGCACTATAACCCAAAAGCTTTGGCGTTGTTTGCGGCATAAGAAATTAGTTGGGAACTGTCTACTAAGAAAGTTGTTGTGAAGCCCATGAAGAATGATTTAGAAATCTGCCACCCGATGAGCTGAACGCTCGGGTGTTTTTTTGCCCAAATATGTAAGTGAATGCACACTAAGGAGAGAACGATGAGTAAAACAAAAGGCAGCGAAGCAAAGAAGTTCTGGGATGAAAACGACATGTTGCAGGATGCGGACTTCGGCGGGCTAAACCTGCTGCGCGACATGATCTCGCCCTATTGGTCGGCGCGTGTGGTGAGCGAACGCCAGACTGGAAAACCGCTGGTTGTCGTCGACGGCAAAAAGAAAGCCGATCGCGTGTCATGAAGCGCCTGAAACAACGCTGGCCTATTTACTGGGTCCGGTTCTGGCTGAGCGTGATCCTCGCCAGCGCGTGGGCCATGGTTGCCCACGCCGAAGGCGCGGCCCCGGCGGCGACTTTATCGATGCAGGGCGCGATCCAGCATGCGATCGAGACGCACCTTACGATCCGGCTTGCTCGCGCCTCCACGCAGGAGGCTCGGGGGCGGACGATCCAGGCGGCCGCTTCCCTATTACCCCGGATCACCGGACAGGTGTCCCAATCTCGTATTTTCAAATCCAACCTCGCAACCCAGGGATTCCAAGCCAGCTCCTTCCTCCCTAATCCGTTAATCGGCCCGTATAACAATTTTGATGCCCGGGTGGAGCTCGTTCAAAATCTCCTGGATGTCAACGCGATCTGGCTGACGAAGGAAGCGTCCGCCCAGACGCGAGCCGCAACGCTTCAAGAAAGCTTGGCCGCGGAACAGGTCGCCTCGGCGGCGGCCTTGGCCTACATTGAAGGCGTGCGAGCGGTGCGCGCCGTTCAGGATGCGCAAGCCAACCTGGAATTGGCCCAGGGACTTGCCCGCTTGGCTCATCAGCAGCACGACGCCGGCGCGGCGACGGGCGTCGATGTCGCCCGGGCGGAGACGCATGTCGCGGAAGACCAGCAGAATTTGATCCAGGCACGGCTGGCCGCGACTGAAGCGGACATCCGGTTGAAGCGGATCGTGGGGATTCCCCTCGAAACGGCGGTCACCTTGGCTGACCCCCTTCGTCATCCTCCGCAGCCTTCTTCGTCATCCCCTGCGGTCTCTGGCAGGGGATCCATCTTGGATTCCCCGCCTACGACCGCGGGGAATGACAGATTAGTTACCCAGGCGCAATCCGACCGGGTTGAATTGCTCATCGCCCGAGAGCAAGTGAAGGCCGAATCCTACGGCCTCGCGGCCGCCCGGTCCAATTTTCTACCGACCGTCGATGCGCGAGGTGATTACGGATACAGCGGGAACGAGCCCCAAGGCAGCGAGCGGACGGGCAGCATCGGTGCGCGCCTTAGTCTTCCGATCTTCAGCGGCGGAGCGACCACTGGCGAGGTGAAAGCATCCAAAGCCCGGCATGCCGCCGCGCAAAACCAATTGGACGACATCCATATTCAAGTAGAAGAAGACGTACGGCTCGCGCTGCACACCGTTTCAGCGGAAGCCGAAGGCGTGACGACGGCGGACACTCAGGTGACGCTGGCCGAGCGCGAGTTGAAGTTAGCGCAGGACCGTTACGCCGCCGGAGCGGGAGACAATATCCAGGTGGTCAGCGCGCAGACCGCGCTGGCGGGCGCCCGGCAATCCCGGGTGGTCGCGCAGGCGCGGCACGCGGATGCACGGGCCAATCTCGCCATGGCCCTCGGACACATGCGGACATTCCAGTTATAACGAAAGGAACACATCATGAATGAAATCACAGAAATACCTACGCAAGAAGTCATCAAATCGAATGGTCATGGGATTTATACTCCTCCTCTCCCTTCAAGGGAGAGGACGGAGGTGAGGGATGGTCTTTCGCCGTCAACGTCTGCGAACCATCCCTCATCCCAACCTTCTCCCTTGAAGGGAGAAGGGGTTTCAGGAAAAAGACGCAGACTTTTTCTGATCGGTGCTGTTGCTGCATTGGCCGTGGTGATCGCCACCACCCCGGTGATCTACTCCGCTTACACCCATGAAAGTACCGACAACGCCTTCATCGACGGCCACGTTGTCGCGCTCAGCGCGAAGGTCGCCAACCCGATCACGAAGGTCTACGTCGCCGACAACCAGATGGTGAACGCCGGCGATCCCCTCGTGGATATTGACCCCCGCGATTATGAAGCGGCGCTCACCGAGATGCGCGGGAAACTGGCCGCGGCCCAAGCGACCGCGCTCAAGACCCGGACCGACCTGGCGCGAGCTGAGCGGCTTCTTCGTGTCGACGCTATCAGTCGCCAGCAGCTCGATAGCGCCCGGGCTGAGGCAGACAACGCGCTCGCGAAAGTTCAGGAACAACAAGGAGCCGTTCAGAAAGCGGAACTGAACCTGTCGTACACAAAGGTTGTGGCCCCCATCGCGGGTCGCGTGACCCGCAAGTCGGCGGAAGCCGGCAATTACGTGCAGGTGGGCGAAGCGCTCATGGCGATCGTTCCAACGCACGTGTGGGTGACCGCCAACTTCAAGGAGACCCAGTTGACGCGCATGGTGCCTGGACAACCGGTCACCATCCAGGTGGATGCCTATCCTAGCCAAACGCTTCATGGTCATGTGGACAGCATTCAGTCCGGAACGGGCGCGCGCTTCAGCCTGATGCCGCCGGAGAATGCCACGGGAAATTACGTCAAAGTAGTCCAACGCGTCCCAGTGAAAATCGAATTGGATACACCGGCCAGCGAACAACTCCACTTGGCTCCCGGAATGTCCGTCGTTCCCTCCGTGAAAGTTCGGTAGAGAGGTCGCGTCATGTCTGAAACCTGGAAACCGAAGCATAGTCCTTGGCTCATCGCGCTGACGGTGACGCTGGCGACCTTTATGGAAATCCTCGATACCTCCATCGCCAACGTCGCGTTACCGCACATCGCGGGGAACCTCTCCGCCGGCGTGGATGAGTCCACCTGGATACTCACTTCCTACCTAGTCTCCAACGCGATCATCCTGCCGCTGAGCGGTTGGTTTTCTTCCCTGATCGGACGCAAAAACTACTACATGGCGTCGGTCGCGCTGTTTACAGTGAGTTCCTTGTTGTGCGGGTTCGCACCGACGCTGGGATGGCTGCTGATCTTCAGGATCTTTCAGGGATTGGGCGGAGGCGGCCTGCAGCCCAGCGAACAGTCCATCTTGGCGGACACCTTTCCCAAAGAAAAACTCGGCATGGCGATGGCGCTCTACGGTTTTGCCGTCGTGACCGCGCCGGTGATCGGACCGACGCTCGGGGGCTGGATCACCGACAACTACGCCTGGCGGTGGATCTTCTTTATCAATATCCCGGTAGGATTTCTGTCGATCTATCTGACCAACAAAATGGTGGAAGATCCCCCCACCCTGGAACGCCGCCGTTTCAAGGACTCCACCATCGATACGTGGGGCTTGGGTGCGATCACGATTGGATTAGCGTCGCTTCAGATCCTGTTAGACAAAGGCCAACGCGAGGATTGGTTCAGCTCGCATCTGATCGTCACCCTGGCCGTGCTCGTGGTCCTGAGCCTGACGTTCGCCTTTTTCTGGGAACTGCGCACCAAGGACCCGATCATCGATCTCCGGCTTCTGGGAGAGAGAAACTTTTTCTTCTCCAACATCCTGATGTTCGTGCTGGGGGTGGTGCTCTACGGCAGCACGGCGCTTTTGCCGATCTTTCTGCAAACGCTGATGGGTTATTCGGCGACTACCTCCGGCCTGGTGCTTTCGCCGGGAGGCCTGGTCACGATGATCTCGATGCCACTGGTGGGACTCCTGGTAACCCGGATTCAGCCGCGTTATTTGATCGGGTTCGGTTTGCTGGTGGTGGGTTCATCCCTCTATTTAATGAGCGGTTTCAACCTGCAAGTCGATTACCACACCGCGATGATCGCCCGCGTGGTTCAAATGGCCGGTGTGGGGTTCTTATGGGTTCCGATCAACGCCGCTGCCTACGGTTTCCTGAAACCTGAAAAGAGCACGCAGGCGTCTGGCTTCCTGAACCTCTCGCGCAACGTCGGCGGCGGCGTGGGTATTGCGATGGCGACGACGTTTCAGGCGCGGGCGGCGCAGGTGCATCAAAATATCCTATCGGGAAACTTCTCTTCCTTGAATCCGGCGTACGGCTCGGCGTTATCCCACGCGGCGAAAAACCTTGTCACCCATGGTGTGAGCGCGGGCCACGCGGCCGCCCTGGCGCCGGGCATGTTGTATCAGCAGCTGCTCACTCAATCACAGGCGCTAGGCTTCCTGGACACCTTTCGGATGATGGCGATGGTCGCGTTCGCCGCGCTACCGCTGCTGCTTTTGCTGAAAAAGACACAGTCTCAGGGTTCGGTTCCGGTTCATTAATACAAACTTCATAGGAGAACGTCATGACGACACGCGCGGAATTGCAGGAAAGCAGTGAAACGGTGCGGGTTCCTCAGGAGCCGGCGTTAAGCCGGCGGGTCGCAGCGGATGCCGTGCGAATGGCGGAGAACTTCCAGTCCGACATCCTTTTTAACTCAGGTTCCATCCATATCGACGGAAAATCGCGATTGATGGCATTTATTCTCTTAGATGCGCTGAAAGGGAAGCCGGTAGAGGTTTTTGCCAGGGGTTCCGACTCGGAGCAGGCCGTCCGAGGCCTGTCGGCACTCTTCGAACAGGAGCAAGCCGCCTGAACTTTGTGGTATTGGCAAGGTTAGGGCTAAGACACTAGAATAGAATTGAAAAACTAAAGGAGAAGATCATGACAACAGCAACAGTCGTAGAAGCAGCACCCGCCGTGCGGCCGAAGCGTTTCGTAGGAAAGGTGGCCGTTGTGACTGGCGGTAACAGCGGGATCGGTTTGGGGGTGGCGAAAGCTTACGCGCGTGAAGGCGCGCAAGTGGCGATTACCGGACGCGATGAAAAGACGCTGCAGTCCGCGGCTCAGGAGATCGGGCCGGGTACGCTGGCGTTCAAGTCAGACGCCAGCAAGATCGCCGACATTGAGGCCGCGATGGACCGGATTCGCAAGTCCTTCGGCCGCATTGACGCTTTATTCCTCAACGCCGGCGTCGGAAAGTTCATTCCACTTGAACAGGTGACCGAAGCCTTTTTCGATGAAGTCTTCAACATCAATGTCAAAGGCCTCTTGTTCACGGTGCAGAAAGCGCTGCCGCTGATGAAGCCAGGATCGGCGATCGTCTTGAACGCTTCGATCAATGGCCACAAGGCGTTGCTCCATTCCACAGTCTACGGTGCGAGCAAGGCCGCGGTCATCAACCTGGCCAAGACCCTTTCCATCGAGCTGGTCGACCGCGGCATCCGGGTGAATTCCGTTAGCCCAGGTCCCATTGAAACCGCGATTCTCACGCGCGCAGGAATGTCTGCCGAGCAGCTCCAGCAAACGCGCGAGTGGATCCTCAGCGCGGTCCCGATGAAGCGCTTCGGCCAGCCGGAGGAGATCGCCGCCGCGGTGCTCTACCTCACCTCGCCGGAGTCGGCCTACGTCATTGGAGCGGATCTGATTGTCGACGGCGGGATGCAGACGCTGAGTTAGGCAGGGCCACGGAAGCGTCCATCAGGCAAACCCTTGCAGCCCTTGCAGACGGACCTGGCACCTGATAAAATTACTTAGTAAGGATAAATAATGGAGGTTTTTATCATGGAGCGTCAAACCGTTCAATGGACCATCAGCATCCCGCCCCCCCTTTCCAAAGAGGCTCTTCGGGTGGCCAAGGAAGAATACCGGACCCGGTCGGAGCTGGTTCGCGAGGCGCTGCGGCGGTATCTGGAAAACAGGACGTTGGATCGCATTCGGCATAAACTGAGCAAACGTCTACATGCTCTCGGCGTCAAGAATGAGCACGATATCGAACGCCTGATCGATGAAGGACGATAGGCTTCGCATCGTTTGTGATACCAACGTCCTGCTGTCCATGCTGGGGTTTCCGGGCGGCAGGCTGGATACCCTTTGGGAGATTATCCAGCAGGGCAAGGTCGACCTCTTTCTCTCGGACTTTATCCTGGAAGAGCTTGCGAAAAACCTTCACGTCAAGGCCCGCCTCACGACGGAGGATGTCACAACAGCCGTCGAGATTTTGCGGGGACGCGCCACGCTCGTAGAGAGCCAGGAAAGGATCCGCGTGATCCGGCGGAAAGAATCCGATAATCGCATCTTGGAGTGCGCGGTGGCCGCCCGCGCGCGGGTCCTGGTCACCGGTAACTTCAAGGACTTGGTTCCTTTAAAAAAGTTCCGCCGCATCACGATCCTCACCCCTCGAGCCTTCCTGGACACGTACTTCCCCGCTCACTAACAAAACCGCTGATAATGACTTACGGGATGAACCACATTAATTCGGCGCAGGCCAGGCTGCATTTGCCGTTTCCGCGAGGACGTGCCCCCCTCCCACCGGCCCGGTGCGTTTTGTTAGCATAGCGGTATGGGCCTTCAACAGACCTTGGATGACCTCTACCGTACAGAGTCGCGCCGGATCCTGGCCACCCTGATCCGTCTGCTCGGCGACTTTGATCTCGCCGAGGACGCGCTGCACGAGGCTTTCAGGGCGGCGTTGGAGCAATGGCCGAAGGAGGGTGTCCCCGCCAATCCCCGCGCCTGGCTGGTGTCCGCCGGCCGCTTCAAAGGCATTGACCGCCTTCGCAAAAAGTCCCGGACCGATATTCCTCTCGATGCGTTAGAAAAGATCCCAGAAGCGCTTGAGGCCGTGGCAGACGCGGACGAGCCACCCGATGCGAGTGTGGGGGATGACCGATTGCGGCTGATCTTTACCTGTTGCCATCCGGATCTCCCGTCGGAAGCGCGCGCGGCGCTGACCTTGCGGGAAGTCTGCGGTCTGACGACCGAAGAAATTGCCCGTGCCTTTCTCACCACCCCCGCGACCCTGGCGCAGCGTATCGTGCGCGCGAAAGCCAAAATTCGGGACGAGCACATTCCCTATGAAGTCCCCTCCCCTGCCGATTTACCCGCCCGGTTGGACGCCGTGCTTCAGGTGATTTATCTGGTTTTCAACGAAGGCTACTCTGCGTCATCAGGGGAATCCCTCACACGGGCCGAGCTTTCGAATGAAGCGATCCGCCTGGGCCGGCTGCTGCTGGAGTTGTTGCCGGAACCTGAAGTCCAGGGTCTGCTGGCGTTGATGCTCCTGCATGAATCGCGCCGGGCGGCACGCGCCACGCCCCAGGGCGATCTTATCCTTTTAGACGACCAGGACCGCTCCCTCTGGGATCGCGACCAGATCCAGGAAGGGACGGCGCTGGTGGAACAAACGATCCAGTCGCAGCGGTTCGGCCCTTACACCCTGCAGGCGGCGATCGCGGCGCTGCATGCCGAGGCGGGCAAACCCGAGGCGACCGACTGGACAGAGATCGCGGCCCTGTACGATCTCCTGATGCAGACCCATCAGTCCCCCGTCGTGGAGCTCAACCGCGCGGTGGCCATCGCGATGCGCGACGGACCGGCCGCAGGTTTGGCGCTGGTCGATGACCTTCTGGCGCGGGGTGAGTTGGACACCTATCATCTGGTGCATTCCGTGCGCGCGGATCTCTGCCGCCGTCTGGGAAAAGTGGCAGAGGCGCGAACCGCGTATCGTCAGGCCCTCGCCCAGGCACGACTGGAGCCGGAGCGGCGTTTCCTGGAAAGACGTTTAGCTGAATTGACTTGATTTCTAGAATTGAAAATCGATTTGTCGATTTTAAGGCCGGTCAAACGACTAATCGGTGAAGCACCACTAACTCACATAAAGGAGAAATACCATGCGATTCATGGTTTTGATGATTCCAGGAGTGTATCAAGGCGGTAAGAAAGTCGATCCGAAGTTTGTACCGGATGCCGAAAAGATGAAAAGAATGGGGCAATTTAATGAGGAACTGAAGAAAGCTGTGACTCTGATTTCACTGGATGGCCTGCAGCCCTTGACCCAGGGTGCGCGCCTCGCCTTTTCCAACGGAAGCGTCAAAGTGACGGATGGCCCGTTTGTGGAGGCGAAGGAAGTCCTCGGCGGCTATTGGATGGTTCAGGCGAAGTCGAAAGAGGAAGTCGTCAATTGGATGAAGCGCTGCCCGGCCGATGACGGCGATGTGATCGAGATTCGCCAGGTGTTCGAGATGTCGGACTTCCCGATCCAAGCCCAGAAGGCGGCCCAGCGATGAAATACATCTGCTTTGGCTACCTGGATGCGGAAAAATGGGAAAAGATACCGCCCGCAGAGCAGACCGCGATGATCGACCGCTGCTTCGCTTACGATGACGTGCTGAAGAAGAACGCCCATTGGGTCAGTGGCGAAGGTCTGCAAGGACCGGAAGCGACGGTCAGCCTGCAGTATCGCAACGGCCAAGTCGCGGTCACCGATGGTCCCTACGCGGAGACGAAGGAAATCCTAGGAGGCCTTCTCATCATCGAGGCGCGGGACCTGAACCACGCGGTGCAGCTCATCTCGAACCACCCCGGCATCCAGATGGGCACCTGGGAAATCCGCCCGGCCCAGGATCTAACGCCGATTGTTCAGGAAAGCGAACGGCGGCGTTCCGTAACAAAAAGATAACATGTAGTCCATTCTTAAAAGGAAGAATATGGAAGCGACAGCGAAGAAATAGCGAACTGAAAGGGGCCTTCATAAACATGGATCGAGCCAAAGAATTGACATGGTTTCTGCTGCGCGTCGTCGCGGGATTATTGTTTGTTCAAGCCGGAGGCATGAAGCTGTTTGATTGGTTTGGCGGCGTTCCCGCGCAGTTCGGTGGCCACCCCAAGCTGTTTTCCCTCGTATGGGTGGCGGGCGCGCTGGAATTCTACGGCGGGCTCGCGATTCTGCTCGGACTTTTCACGCGACCGGTCGCCTTTTTGCTCTCGGGCGAGATGGCGGTCGCCTATTTTATGGCGCATCAACCGCAAGGCGCCTGGCCGATTCAGAATCACGGCGAGCCCGCGGTGTTGCTCTGCTTCATCTTTCTGTTCTTCGCAGCAAATGGCGCGGGCGAATGGAGTCTCGACGCATGGTTACGGCGAAAGAAGCTGGGTCCACGTTGATACGACTCTATAAGGGGCCGGGGCGACTACTTGGAAGAAAGTAACTGATCGATTTCTTTTCGCCAGGCAGCCGTGTCTTGGGAATGGTAGCCGGCGTGGGTGAAGCGGATCACACCGCGCGCGTCGAGGATAAACGAGGACGGCATCGATTCAATATCGTAAGCGCTGACGGCCTTGGATTGAGGGTCCCAGAGAACCGCGAAAGCGGGATTCCAAAGACCGAGATGGGTGATCAGTTTCTTGGCGGGTTTTCGATCTCGATCGACGTTAATGGCGAGGACTTGGACCTTCTTGCTTTTATACTCCGCGGCTAATCGATTTAATTCCTGAAGTTCCACCTGACACGGCGCGCACCAGCTCGCCCAGAAATTAATGAAAACCACTTTCCCCTT
>WNFI01457812.1_pt1 | contig 10143 bp, 9 predicted proteins | sample 5400471 | NCBI WGS metagenome assembly WNFI01 (sample SAMN13153348, study PRJNA577476) | soil metagenome | isolation source: 100 cm saprolite on Douglas fir-dominated hillslope | place: USA:California | collected 2013-09-17
ATGCGCTGCTATCGGCCGCTGCCGCGGTGGTCTTCCGGCGGCTGAGCGTGTTCCCCGGGGGGTTCGATCTTGCCGCGGCCCAGGAGGTGGCGGGGACACAGCCGGTCGGGGCCGATCATGTTGGCGTCCTGGTTGAGCAGCTTGTCACCGCGTCGTTGCTGGAGGCGGACACCAGCGGGATCAGGACCCGGTTCCGTTTCCATGAGCCGGTGCGCCAGTACGCCGCGGCACGTCTCGCCGATGCCGGGGAAGAGGACGTGACCCGGTGGCGGCACGCCCGCGTGTTCCTGTCCCGGGCCGAGGCAATCGAGCCGATGCTGTTCGCACCGCAGGCCGAGCAGCATTGCGACCTGCTCGAGTTCGACCGGCCCGATCATGATGTGGCCGTTGGCTGGTTCTTGTCCCGTGGCGCTGCCGCGGAGGCGCAGCGGCTAGCGGCCGCGCTGTATTTCTTCTGGTACACCCGCGGATGGTTCGTGACTGGGTTGCGGTGGCTGCGCGCGACGCTGGCAGAGGAGGCACCCATCGAGCCGCTGGTGAAGCTGCGGGCCGAGGTCGGGCTGGCGCAGCTGGCATTCATCGCCGGCGACTACCCGGCCTCGTTTGCAGCCATCGAGTCGGCATTGCCGGCGGCCCGGCTGCTCGGTGACGATGTGGTGCTGGCCCGCTGCCTGGCGACCGCTGGTTATGTCTGGTGGTTCCTGGACCCGGAGCATTCCGCCGCCCTTTTCGAGGAGGGCCTGGAGGCTGCAAGCCGCAGCGGTGATGATTGGACCCGCAGCACTGGCCTGGCAGGGCTGGGCTGGGCCCGCTATTTTGCCGGACATTCCGGCGCGGCCATCGGGCCTCTGCGGGAGGCTATCCAGCTGACTGCCCGCTCGGGGCGGCGGCAGCAATTCGCGATGGCCGTCCTCGGCCGCGCCTCGGTCGAGCTAGGGCTCGGGCAGCTCGCCGCGGCACAGGCATCCGCGCAGCAAGCGCTGGTCGTGCTGCGCGGGATCGGTGATGCCACCTGGACCAGCGCGGCGCTGGCGAGTCTGGCTGAGATCGAGCGTACCCGCGGCCGCCTGGGAGCGGCGGGGCAGCATGCTGGCGAGGCCATCGAGGTCGCCGGGCGGGCCAACTCTGCCGTCAATGTGATGATCGCCGCCGGTCACCTGGGCCGAATTCTGCTGGCCCGCGGCGAACGTGGCGCCGGCCGCCATCTCGGTCAGGCCGTGGAACTGGCTCGCGCTTTCGCGGTGCGGCCGCTGCTTGCCTGGTGGCTCGACTCACTGGGCGAGCTGGCTGAGCTGGAAGGCCGCTACGGCGACGCGCAAGGCTGGTACGAACAGGCCGCCGGCCACGCGGCCGAGTGTGGCCTGGCGGCCGAAGCCGCCCGTGCCCGCCACCACATCGGGCGGCTGGCATGGATGCGGGGTGACCGGGCATCGGCGGTCAACAGCTGTCACGAGGCGCTGGCAGGGCAACTCGAAGCTGGCGACCAGCTGGGTCTGGTCGAAACACTGGAGACCCTTGGTGGCCTGCTGATTGATGACGGACGCGGCCAGCGTGGCCTGCCGCTGCTGGCTGCCGCTACCACTGCCCGGGACGGGATGGGCTTTCCCGTGCGACCGATGGAGGCCAACCGGATCGCGGGCTGGGTCGCCACCGGCCGCGAGCATCTCGGCGAGCAGGCTCGGGCCGCGTGGGAACGTGGGAGGTCCTCGCCGGCGGCCTGCGTTCGGATGGCCGAGCCTCACCCCCGCTGAGCGCATCGTCGCCGATCTCGTCGCCCGCGGCCTTTCCAACCCCGAAATAGCGGTCCGGCTCGGTGTCAGCGCCGGCACCATCAAGGATCACGTATCGAGCGCTCTTCGCAAGCTCGGCGTGCGTACCCGTGCTGAGCTGGCCGCCGCTGTCTCCAGCCAGCCAGGGATCTGATCCCCCATCCGGGCGATGTTCTTGCGGCAGAGCCGCCGGATGCTGTTCACATGCCGAACGCAATCGTCAACGGAATCAGCATCGACTACTCGACGGCCGGCGATGGCCCGCCTGTCCTGCTCATCTGCGGCACCGGCCAGCCTGCTGATCTGTGGTTCGCCCAGGTGACCGACCTGGTTTCAGCCGGGCACACCGTCATCACCTTCGACAACAGAGGCTGCGGCCGTTCCGAGGCGCCCCCAGCCCCCTACCTAGTGGCCGACATGGCCGCCGACACCGCGGCCCTGATCGAGCATCTCGGGCTCGGGCCGTGTGACGTCATCGGCTACTCGCTAGGCGGCTACATCGCCCAGGAACTCGCCGTGACCCGGGCCGGCCTGGTCCGGCGGCTGGTGCTCCTGGCCGGAGCCGGCCCGGCGACGGCCTACGCGGTGGCCCGCGCCCGCGCCGCCGTCGACCTCGCCCGCGCCCTTAACCCGCTCCCGCCCAGCTTCGATGTCGCCGACCTGCTGCTGTCGCTGCATCCGATGTCCCAGCTCCAAGACGACGACGACACGGTCAAGATCACCATCAGCCTGATCGAGGCAGCCGAACCATGGGCCAACCCCGGGCGGCTCGGCCAGTACCAGGCCGACCTTGCCTGGCTCGAAGACACCAGCCACGTCGACCGGCTCGGCCGCATAAAGGCGCCATGCCTGGCCATGGCCTTCGAGCAGGACTGCTGGTTCCCCCCGCGGGTCGTGCGCCAGGCAGCCGAACGGATTCCCAGCTGCCAGTACGCCGAGCTGCCCGGCCTAGGCCACGGCGCCCCGCTGCTGGCCTCCGACCGGGTCAACCCGATCCTCGCCGAGTTCCTCGACTAAACAGATCGCATGCGCACGTTCCCGTCTCCGGGTCGACCTTGCCGTTCCTGTCATCGCCCTGGTGCTCGGCCAGCTGCTGGTCCGCGCGGTCTCCAGCACCGTCTTGGTCAGATGGTTCAGCAGCCCATCCGGCCTGGTCAGTGACGGACTCTGCTCCCAGGCCCGCCGCGCCAGTTCCTCAGCCGCCGCTGCTCCGGGCTCGGCTCCTGCCTGATGTTCCTGGCAGGGCCGTCCAGTGTCACGGTCATCTTGGTACCTTTCCGGCCGAACTATCGGTTCGGCCGCCAGGGCCGGAAACACCGCTAGATCCACAGTCCCGATCATCGGCGGCTATGGGTTGCTCGTGGTTGTTTGCCAGCAACCCGGCCACCGCTCCGCTGCCATTTCCGGAATGGTTAATCACGCGCAATTGGGGAAGCAGAAATAGTCAGGCGAATTCGCATCGCGAAGGTAGGTGTCTGGAATGAACAGTAACCACCGAGCCGACAGCGCGCTGGCCCGCGCGCGACAGGCGGCAGGCAGCCTGAAGCCAGTTGGCCGCAGCACCAGCGCAATGGCAAAGCAAGGCGTCCGGACAACGCGGGCCTGGGCCGCGCCGCAACTTGAGCGCACCGGGCACCTCGTGCAGGACCGCATTGCGCCGAAGATCTCCTCAGTGCTGTCCTCGGCTGCGCATCGGATCGAGCCCGGCAAGCCGCGCCACCGGCGCTGGCCCAAGGTGGCGGGTGCCTCGATGATCACCGCAGCTGCCAGCGCGGTAGCCGGCGCCGTCCTCAACCGCCGACGGCAGAAGGGAACAGCTCCCGACGCCGACGCAGACAGCTTCCACGAAGCCACGGTGCGCAACGCGGAGGCCGGCACGGAGCCAGCCGCTGAGGCTGACGAGGAGAGCCGATCCAACTCCTCTTGACCCAGCTGATAGTGCCAACGGCCGTAGGCCCATGATCTGGAGGGGATCATCCGGCGCCACACCGGACCGATATTGTCATTATGCCTGCTACGACTGACCCGGACCTAGCAGTGGATCGGTGAATCTCGGTCACCGCGTCATGAGCCCCGCGCACCGGACGGAACCCGTAGCAGCACGGGAGGAAATCCGCCCCAGTCGACGGACTCCCTGCCAGGTCCTACGGGTGCTCCGCAGTTGTTGACAACGTGCTACGACGGATGCATGTCGGTGAATGTATCAGTGCGCTTGGACGACATGCTGGCTGAGCGGCTGCGTCTGCGGGCGCGGGCGGCAGGGGAGAGCTTGTCAGACCGGCTGCGCCGGTATGCCGAGGAAGGATCTCGCCGGGATGAGCACCCGCTGATCACGTTCCGCGATGGGCCGGCGGGCCGGCGGGCCGCCGTTGTCGGAGGTCCGGACGTGTGGGAGATCGTCATGTGGCTGGAGGATCTCGCAAACGAGGACGACCCGGCCCGGGTACTGGCTGCCGAGCAGGACATCTCGCGCCCGCTGATCGACGCCGCGCTGCGCTACCGCGAGGCATATTCCGAGGAGGTCGAGGCGCGTATCGCGCTGCACCGTCATGACACGGCGGCGGCGGACGCACGGTGAAACTTCTGCTCGACGAAAGGTATCGAGGCAAGCTTGCTCAGGAGCTTCGGGATCAGGGCGTAGACGCTGTCACGGTGGCTGAGCTCGGGATGGCAGGCCGGTCAGACGCTGACGTGTTCGCTGCCGCGGCCGACGGGGGATACGTGCTGCTCACCGAGAACGTCAGTGACTTCGCGCGGCTCTGCAGCGAGCATGTCGCTGCGGGCCGGCACCACTTTGGCGTACTGATCGCCCCTGTCGTCGCGGTTCTCGCGACGGCCTGCGGGGTACGCCGGGATCGCGACCGCCTTCGCGGCAGTAGCCGACGACCAGCTCGATGACCGCCTCGTCTACCTGGAGCGGCCCGGCCAGGCCTAGCGGCGCTGATCGGCCCGACGGATCGCACCGCTGCCGTTCAACTTCGGGCAATTGTGAGCGGCGACGTCCCGCTGGTCACGTGGTTGGCGCGGCGCAAGCCGCGGCGGCCGTGGTGATTAGCTGGGCCACCTCGTCTGGGTGGGAGACCATCGCGACGTGGCTGGCGGCGACCTCGATGGTGGTTGCGCCCATGCGGCTGGCGAACAGCCGCTCGGCGTCGGGTGGGATGGCCTGGTCCTCGGTGGCGACCAGGTACCACGACGGCAGCGACTTCCACGCCGGGATCCCCATTACGTCGTTGAAGGTGGAGCCCGCGAGCGCTTGCTGGGTGGCGTACATCACTTTGGCCTTGACGGCGTCCACGTCGGCGGCGAAGTGGTGCACGTAGTCGGCTTCAGCCAGCCAGCTGAAGCCCTGGGGATCGGTGAACAGGTGCTCTAGCGCCGGGGGCGTTGGCCCCTGGGACAGCAGCGCGCCGAGCGCCTCTCCCTGGTCGAGCGCGAACGCCGCGATGTAGACCAGGCCGGCCGCGTTGGGCGCGTCGGTGCCGAGCGCGGTGACGATTTGGCCGCCGTAGGAGTGCCCGGCGACGATGGTGGGGCCGTCCTGTGCCCGTGGGTCCTTTCCTGCAGGGGTTAGCGGATGTTGAGATTTGGTCGCGGGCCCTCCGGCCTGGAGGCTGGCGATCTGGGCCCGGGCGGCGACGACGAGTTCGGCATTGGTGTTCGCCTGCCCGGCGATGCCCCAGCCACCATCCGGCGCCTCGATCAGCAGCACCCAGGTCCGTGCTGCCTGCGACGGGTGGCCGGCGGCGCTGGCGGCAATCGCGGTCAGCCGTTCCACGACGGCGAGCTGCTTGTCCCGGTCCAGGGCGCCGGCGTTGGTGAGGACCTGAATTCGGACATAGCCGGTGTCGCCGTCAACGTTCGACAGGTCCCCGGCCGGGAGTTCGTGGATGAAGGCCGCGGTGTTCTGCCTGAACATGGGGATGTCCGGCACCTGCTCGACGGCCATGACGGCAGCTGCCAGGTCGGTGGCGAGCTGGTGCTTGTCAGCGAAGGTCCCGGCGGTGGCGTAGACGTCGATCATGGGCATGGCAACGGTCCTTCGGCGGCTGTCCGGCGCATGGCTGCCACTTCATGATGTGCTCGCCCGCGCCCGCGTTCTCTCACACGTTCGCGTGAGGTGCGTTCTGTGCTCGCGGCCCAACCCCACGTATCCTTTGGCAGGGATTCGCCCTGCTGGACGAGCCACGAGCGCCGCCCCCCAGGGCCACGGGACGCGAGGTGGTGTTGGCCATTGCGGTCTGAGCCGTTGCGGGGCCGCGCCGAGCCGTTGGGGCAGGCGCTGGCAGTGCTGCGGTCAGCACGGCAGTATGGATCGACGGCGGCGGTGCTGGTGTCCGGGCCAGCGGGCATCGGCAAGACCGCGCTGGTGTCGGAAATCCGCGCCCAGGCCACCGCCATGGCATTCCGGACCGCCGCCAGCAAGTGCGACCAGATCGAGCAGGTCTGGCCAGGCGCGCCTGTGATCGCGATGCTGCGGGGCGGTCCCGCCCCGCTCGTCTCCACGGCGGACTACGAGAAGATCGCCCGCCTGGTCAGCGAGCCGCTCCTGCTCGCCGACCAGATCGCGTCGTCCCTGGAGAAGGCCGCGCTGGCCGGGCCGTTGGTGATCGCGATCGACGACTTCCAGTGGAGCGACCGGGTCACCCGCTTCGCCGTCCGCACGCTCATTCGCCGGCTGATCGGCCTGCCCGTGGTCTGGGTGCTGGCCAGCCGGGCAGACGACTTCGGCCTGGACCTGGACCAGATCCGCGCCGAAACCGTCCACCTCGCGCCGCTGCCCGCCGCGGACATCATGGCCATCGTCCAGGACCGGCTCGGGCGGCCGCCAGACGAACGGACCCGCCGGTTCGCCGAGACCGCCGACGGCAACCCGTTCCTCGCGATCCAGATCATCGACTACCTGGCCAGGTCCGCTGAACGGGGAGAGCCCGGCGCGATGCCCGGCGAATTCACCGCAGCGGTTACGCAGCGGGCCGCGGAGTTGACCCCCGCGGCACGCGAGGTGCTGAACATGACCGCCGTGGCCGGGCGTCCCTGAACGAGCCGTCGCGGAGGCCGTCAGGGCCGGGCTGATCACCGTTTCCGGTGGCCTGGTGAGCTTCCGCCACGACCTCGTCCACGAGGCCGTCCGCACCGGCATACCCCGCCGCCTCGCGTCCCAGCTTCACCAGGCGTTCGCGACCTACTACCTCACTGTGGCTGGTGACCCGGTCATGGCCGCATCACACGCACGGCAAGCGGCCACCACCCCCGGCGACGTCGGCATCGCGGAGATCCTTGTCCAGGCCGCCGAGAAGCTGGCCGGTGCCAGCGCGGGTGATGCGGGTGGGCTGGCGACGCTGGCCTTCCGCACAGTCCAGCCCGCCCAGCCGGAATGGCTCCCGCTGAGCCTGCGCTGCCTGTCCGTGCTCTGCCGAGCGCAGCACGCGGCCGAGGCGATCGCCGTCGCAGACATGATCCTGGCCCGCGCCGATGACGCCGACACCATCGGGAAGGTCGAGACCGAGACGGCTCGTGCGCTGTGGCTCGGGGGCCGGATTAGCGAACTCCTTGCCCGCACCGAGATCGCACTCAAGATCACGGGACTGGACGCGGCCGTCGTCGCGCGGCTGCGCGCGGTGCGTGCCCTGGCGAATACGCGGCTCGCGGGCGGAGGGACCGCGGCGGGGGAGGCCGCGGCCGCGCTGGAGTCCGCCCGGGCCCCCGGTGACCGGGATGCGCTGGAACTCGCGCTGCAGGCCGCCGGCGAGGCCGCTGCGAACGACGCCGACCATCGGGCGGCCCTGGCCCATTTCCGTGAGCTGCGCTCGATGCGCGGCGTGCCGTGCCTGGCGGAAGAGATCACGGCGCTGCAGTTCCTGGACAGACACGGCCACGCCCAGGTGCTGCTGGATCAGGCACGGGCCGACAGCCGAGCCGCCACCGAAACGATGCTCCCGGCACTCGCGTACGCGCAAGCGTGGCAGGACTTCACCCTGGGCCGCCTGGATGACGCCGACTCAGGCGCCCGCGCGCTCATCGAACGCGGAAACCAGCTCGGCAGCAGCCTGTACACTCTCGACGCGGTCATCGTCCGCGTGAGTGTCGCTCTCCTACGCGGTGACATCGACACGGCAGCCACCCAGTTGCGGTCCGCAAGCCCGGTCTCGCGGTCATGCGCGGCTGGATCGCCGCGGCGGGCGGCGATGTCCAGCAGGCTGTCGTTACGCTTCGCTCCGTGGTCGACGGGGCCAGCCGGTCTCGTGGCTTCTGGCCGGTGTGGCCGTGCTGGAACGGGCTGTTTTTCGAATTCGCCAGCATGGCCGCCGACCGGGACTTCACCTGCGCCTGCGTCGACATCGCCGAGACCGCTGCGGCCCGCAACCCCGGCGTCGCCAGTTTCGAGGGCCTGGCCCTGAACCTGCGCGGCCGAATCGGCAACGACCTGGACCTCATCGCGCGGTCCGCGGAAGTTCTTACCCAAAGCCCCCGCCCGGCACTCCGCGCCTACGGAGCTGACACCTACGGCCGTGCGCTGCTCGCCGCAGGCGAGCGGCAGGCCGGGCTGGCCCAGCTCGATCTCGCGTGGGATGCATACCACCAGATCGGCGCGGTGGCCTTCCGCGCGGACACCCAGCGCGCCATGCGGGAAGCCGGAGCCCGCCGCGCCAAATGGTCCGTCACCGCCGGAAGGCCCGCGACGGGCTGGCCGTCACTAACCCAGGCCGAACGCCGGGTGGCCACTCTCATCGGCTCCGGCCACGCCAACAAATCAGCCGCCACAGAACTCGGCGTCTCCGTCAACACCATCAGCACGCACCTGCGCGCCGTTTTCACCAAACTCGGCATCCAATCCCGGGTGCAACTGGCCCACGAACTCCACGATCAGGAAGTGAGCCACGCGCCAGCTCCTGCACGGCCAGCTGCGCGCTCTAACCGCCATTGACAGGTCACTCAGGTCTCGCCCGGAGTGAACATGGGGTTGCCCGCCACGGTCCGCGGCGCCGGCGTGGTGAGCTGGTCGATGCTGGAGCGGCAGACCTTCATGCTGGTGCTGGCTAGCAGGCGGGCAGGTCTGCCGGGGAGCGGCTGGTGGTGCACTGCCGGTCGATGACGACCGCCTGGTCGACCGCCTCGGCGCCGGCCAGGCGCAGGTCGGTCCACAGGCTCGGCCATGTGGTCATCCGGTAGCCGCGGACCACGTCGGCGTCGATGACGGTCCACGGGCCGTGGCAGATGGCCGCGATGGGCTTGCCGGCGACCACGAAGGCCATGACGAAGTTCACGGCGCCGCCATCGATCCGCAGCTTGTCTGGGTTGACCGTACCGCCGGGGAGAAGCAGGGCGTAGTCGCCTGGGGATACGTCCCGCACCTGGCGGTCGACCGAGAATGTGCCGGCGGCGACCAGGTCGTGCTGGCGGGTCTGGATCCCCCTGATGGATCGCTGGCCGCGTCGGCGCCGTACAGGGCCAGGCCGCGCGGCGGACCCGTCCCGAAGCGGTCATCGCCGACAGGGCGTACCCGGCCGCCGCTTACCGCGCGATGCTGCACAAGCGCGGAATCACGGTCGTGATCCCTCAAAAGAGCGACCAGATCCGCCCGCAGGAGACGCGGGCGCTAAGGCGGCCGACCTCCGGGGCTGGACGTCCGAAGCCTACAAGGGACGCAACGTTGTAGAACGCTCCTTGGTCCTGGCCAAGCGGTGGAGGCCCCTGGCCACCCGATACGACAAGCTCGCCATCACCTACCGCGCCGGCGTCGTCCTGTCCGCGTGCATCACCTGGATCCGCTGATGGGAGAGCCGACCACCAGCACGAGCTTCCCGCGCACGTGACCGTCCTCGCTGACGCGGTGCGCCTCCGCGATCTCGGCGAGCGGGAAGGTCTGCGCGACCGGGAGCGAGAAGCGCCCGGACTCGATCAGCTCGCCGATCTCGGCGAGCGCGTGGACCGCGCGGCCGGCGTCCCCGCTGCTGAACGTCACCCCGTGCTCCTGCGCGCCACCGAAGTCGGCGATCGTCACGACGTGCTCCGGGCCGCCCGCGAGCTCGATGAGCTCGGGCAGGACGCCGCTCCCGGCGACGTCGAGCGCCGCGTCGACGCCGTCAGGCGCGAGCGCGCGAACCCGCTCGACGAGGCCCTCGCCGTAGGCGACGGGCTCGGCCCCCAGCGAGCGAAGGTACTCGTGGTTTGCCGGACTGGCGGTGCCGATCACGCGCGCCCCGCGCACCACGGCGAGCTGAACCGCGGCGCTGCCGACGCTTCCGGAGGCGCCGTTGATGAGCAGCGTGCTGCCGCTCCCGACGCCGAGCTGGTCGAGCGCGCGCGTGGCCGTCTCGATGGCGGCCGGCAGCGCGGCAGCGCCGGGGAAGCCAAGCGACGGCGGGATCGG
>WNFI01664937.1_pt1 | contig 10143 bp, 9 predicted proteins | sample 5400471 | NCBI WGS metagenome assembly WNFI01 (sample SAMN13153348, study PRJNA577476) | soil metagenome | isolation source: 100 cm saprolite on Douglas fir-dominated hillslope | place: USA:California | collected 2013-09-17
GGCGTTGATAAGTAATCGATGTCGACGGCGAAGACGATAAACTCTACTAACAGTTTCTCGCGATGAGGGTCGATCAAACTTCCTACCACACCTTGCGCAAGCATATTTCTTCAGGCGCACGGGTCTTCGCACAACGGGCTGAGAACGCGCAAGGGATGGCTGGGGATGATTTGGGGGAGGTGCGTCCATCCTGTATCGTTGCGACGTGTATCCTTGTTGATAGCGGGGAAGGTGACGGACTGATTGCAGTATCTGGTCTTCCGCAAGACATGGAAATTGGATGGTGGAGCCTGATTAACAGGTCAGAAATTGGCAAGTCATTCATATACATGCATCGAGAAGTCCTGTGGACCGGTCTAGTCCCGAATAGACAATCCAAGTCCCTCATCTCTAAAACGCAAGTCTCCTTCAACAATTTCTTCGTCACTATGTGTCTATGTCAAGGTTTAGGGCCTCCCTGGGCTCACACGAGTGATGCATAGAATACTGGGGCATCCTGGACGCTTGTACGCTCCCCGCTCCTGTACATGTGTATAACACTGTTCATGTTGCGAACACACGGAGATGGCAAGGCACTGGCATTACTCATGGAACGCCGATGCCTTGACATCGCTGGGGTCCCGCACCAGACACAGTGACTTTTTGCGGCAACTTTACCACGAACCATCTAAATATAACCTACGATACCACTTCAAGATTTGACGATGGCCCCTCATCAGGCTGAATATTGATCTACATTGGTGAATTAGTCATGGGCAATATTCAGACAGCAACATACCGCTTACACTTCAGGATGACTGCCTGCTCACCCTGTCAAGTCGTATATTCAGACGTTGAAACCCAGCCCATGTCAAGCTGCAGATAGCCGGATGGCGGTCGTGCTCACCACGCATGAGCCTCATTTGTGGCACAATTTGGGCAATGCAGTCTATTTTGGTCAGGCGCGATCATGGTTCCTTTTCCGCATGTGAACGGCTTCCCTTGGATGCTAGGCTTCGCGGATTACACCTAGACGCCAATAGCGCTGGAGGGAAAGCAAAGGAGACGCTGGCCGACCCCATACGCTTATGGAGGAAAGGTACTATCTTCCCAATGTTACCTGTATTTGCGTCCTGGGCGAGCACGCGCGCGCCTGGTTCATTCACGGCTATCTCCTGCCGAACCTGTTCTGTTTACCCATCCCATGATAGCCAATGCATTTCCAAGCAACGGACGAGGATTGCGGCACCCCTAACACGGTAGTGCTGCCTAATAGCGGCTAACAACGAGGCAACTCTCTCCTCTAGACCCAAGCTTCCGCGCCATCTGTCGCCCTAGATTCGGACATCTATCTCGTCCCCCCCGCTTACGCAACTTCTCGGTAGTCCATCCGCGACCGTTATTGCCGTCGCTTGACGGCTAAATCGTTCATTAAAATGTATCCACGTAATCGATTGTGACCCCCTCCTTCATTGCACCCGTCGTGCTCTCTTCCTGAGATGGAGACAACCGCTACAAGGGCAGAGGGCCTATGCCGTCATTAGGACAATTTCGATTGGACTTCAATCTAAGGTTATCGTGTTGGTTTGTTGGATGACTGACCGACATCTGGTTTCCCCCTGGTTGAACTAGGAAAACAACTAAGACATTGCAAGCAACACATGAAGCGTTAGTCTCGAGGTCTCTCGAACTATGACTGTGATAGTCACTCAATCTGAACGCCGAGTGGGTTTTTAGTGTCTGACTGATAACTGCCCCACGTTTTGGAAAACCCAGATCATAAGTCTGGGACTTTTCACCAGCTACCACGCTAGGGTGGGTGTGTAAGTGGGTATAAGATAGGCGAGTAAAGACGACATTCTCTCTCAGGCGAGATCATGTTCGTGTGCAATGATGACAAGGGCTTTCTAGCCTCCCCTTAGGGTTGGCATCCATCCCACGGCCTTCGCGTCGTGCCGCAAATACACTTCTTGATACAGTACTTCTACTCACTCTACTGCAAACTTGCCCGAGTTTCTTTTATGCTAAAATGGGATTTCTCGTACTAGGTACTCCTCTCCACAACTATTCTCCGTGACCGTTCTGTGTTCCCTGGATGGGCGAATAATAAGTACTCATGCTTTTCGAAGCTAATGTACCATTTAACGAGACTAATCGATGGTCTCCATTATGTATTCTGCCATCCCGCAGAAGAAGCCTGGCAGTAAAGACGCTGCCATCATATCTGAGTCCGTCGCGTAGTTTGAGCGTTCGGCTCGAACCACTGCCACTACCTCGATCACAGATGCCTCTGTCTCACTCCTGCCTCACTGCCGCATTACATACACCCGCCACCCCTACTTGAGATATTTGGATTGCATGCTGCCTGCCTAATGAGTCCACATCCACCGCTGCCACCTCTCTTCCCGGCCTTCCGCCTCCTATCGCCTTCCTTTCTTTGACTCACCCTGTTTCGTTTAGATCTCTTCTGGCATTTTTACGGCTTGAGCTCTGTAACTGCCTTTTCTATGTTCATCACTACCGCGCGACTCCGTACCTCTACGCTTTGTGCTCTGTAACGTCAGATTTCCACAGTGTTGGTCGATTCAGTGGTGGTGTGCTGTAGTCAAAACCAGTGCAATCGTAGTAGTGTTAGAGAACTACTCGTTGTATGTACAACCAGGGCTCGTATCTGTTCTGCGGCCTACCTGCTAGATGCACGGGGCTTACTAATAATCGTCGGCTGGTGTCAGTGTTAAAGACAGACGTAGAATATTCCGGAATGTTCGGGTTGCTTCCGGATTCCAACAGATAGCTATTCATCTTCGCCGTCCTATCTTCTGCAAGTGCGTACGAATAATATGCCGCTTCTCGTGCCTAGAGGTACGTTGACCATTCACACCGTTGTACACATACTGCAGACCCGATTCAGTGGTGTCTATTGATGTTTATTTGTACCGAAGTGAATCTAAATTGCAAGCCCAAAACGTGCATGTAACGGAGTAAGCCGAAGTACGACCGACATCTGTCGATTATTGGTCGATTATGAGCAATGAGACAAACAACAAGGATAGGGATGCATCAAAAGCATCTAGAGCGTCTACCCCTCCCCCTGTGACCGAATCAATAGCTCATACGACTTTGCGTCATGCCATCATGGCTCAATTACATCTTGCCGGTTTTTCTTCTGCTCCCGCACCAGTCCTTGAAGAGCTTGAGCGTACCGTTCTACAATGTGAGATGATTTATATACGAACATCAATTCATCAAACGGACTTGAATCCTTATGCCATGATGGGGCAGACTTAATGGAGATGTATACTCTCGCCCTGGAGTACGCTCGAGTTTCTAATCGACTAAATCCAAACGCATTCGATCTACTTGCAGCATGTTTAGAAGTGGAAGTGGACATCTCCCAGTTGCGCCAGACCGCTCATAAGAAGAGAAAACTGGCTTGTGAGTGAGATGGTTTACTGCAAGCAGCATGGAATTTCCGCTCATTCGCAATAGTAAAGTCGAAAGTGCCTGCTCTAGGCCAAACTCCTAGTGTGCCTCCGGCGCCATCATTTCTTCCCTCCGACGAGTCGAACGACGAGAATGAAGAAGGGGCACCAATGTCTAATAAAAAGGCTACTTCTACGAAGAATAAGACAGACAACAACAAGAGCAGCAAGAAGAGCGGTAGTAAGAAGGTGGATGCCGGGATACCGAAATATCTTCGTGACCTTCCGAAGCAGTTTCCCGATCTTCCTCCAAGGCATACCTTTCTCCGAAGCGCCGTACGTTACCCAAGAAGTTGGCTTGCTTACTGCTACTTATGCTTCTATAGGCACCTCCGCCACCAACGCGCACGTTGGCCTCACTTGAAGCCAAATATGCAGATGCTACGTCACTCCAGGAGTCGTTACGTGTCTTAGTGCATGGAACAGAAGACCCTCTGTACGAGCCCACTAGCTTTCCAGACGGTAAATCGGCAAACCCCAATGCGGACAGCAGAACACCTCCAACTCTCGAAGAGGCTGGGATAGGGGGCATTGTCAATGTTGAACGGGCAGAACGGACCTTAAATGGCAGTTTGAAGAAGAAACGATGGAAGATTTAGTGTGAAGTTCAAATTTGCGTTCTTGCGACCACATGTACGATATTTTCGTATCTGGAGAGGAACAATCTTCATGTTATTCGATCCTCCTGTGCAACTATCCAGCCTTCTAGCACACAGCCTACGGCCATCAGCTGATCCCGCGCCGTCTGATAAGGGCGAGATGACCGCTTCAGCGTATTATAGGGTATTCCTTGTCCCCAGGTCCATCCGTGGTGCTCATATAAATTGCGAAAGGCTGCACGACTCAGGGACGGTCTGCAATCCCCCCCCCAAAAAACCTAAGTAATTTCTAAAGTCAGGAATGGGAACTTATACCTTACACTTTACCACGTTTGCTTTTGGCGGAACTCCCTTGAAGTCGTCCATTCACGAGGACTTCTAGTTGTCCGTGTGCATTCCATGCAATACCTAGACTGAAGGTTGATACATCAGAGCTATCAGCTGGCATTATTGCTTACTTTCATCGCAAAAGCGATGTCCTTGGCTCGCAGGGAAGTCAACGTCCGTGAAGCGTACGGTGATCCTATGATAGGAGAAGAGCGTAGACTCCCAACTTTCATCAAATGCTGACAAAATGTCAGACACGCCCAATGGAGTAGTGAATGGGGACTTACGGCGCTCAAGGTGGCGATGGGGAGAAAAGGCTCTCTCGCATTCGCCAGCGATTTTGTCTCGATTTGGCATGGGCACGTCGCCGATAACGATAGACGACAAGTATATAGGTTCAAACCTCAAAGAAGCAGCAGCGCCTTGTATACCGAGAAGACACCACTTCAGGATCTTGTCGCTACATGACATGGATATGGAAGGTATTGAGTCGGCTCTTCCAGGCTTAGTCCGCAGGGCACCAAACGCCGAATAATAATTCCTTCCCCTGAGTGCTGTTCCTGGCTGGGGTTTTGAGTGATTACCTGAATCCTTCAGAGCAGCTATGAGGGGATCCTGCCCTAATGCAAGAGACAGCATTGATGCATCCCCGCCTATCTATGCTGTAAGCATTTCCCGTAAAAACATTCCATAGGACTCACATGGGAGTGACGATACGTACATATGCATCGAGACCGAAGGCTTTAACCCCACGAGGCCTGAAGAAGTCCGTCTTAGCCATTCAGATGAGCCACAGTGGGCAAGTTGTAATCGAGAGTATTCCCCAAGCAGCCATCGCACCACCCCCCGACGAGCCAAGACTTCTGCATGCGTATCATGCAATGCATCACCCTCACTTGGGAGCTGATATTGAGGCAGGCACTTCGTTCCGGTACCAAGAGATATGCATTGAAACTTTGAAGGAGTTTCTGAATGGTCGCAGAGTACGATCCCAGCAAAGACAGTACGCAAACCTTCCTTTAGCGATCGAAGAGATCCCTCCCCTACGAATTTCCGCCAAACGCTCATGCATGTCTCTACAATGAGCGCGTCCGAGTCGCTCATGGGAAACACAGAGACTGAGTGGCTGAGTGGCTGTGCAGGGGATAGATGCTTCTGACTTGGACGACGACAAAACTCCAGGAAATTTGATGAGTCGACCACCATACACAGCTTACTCTGGTCCCCTTCAACAGCAGCCATCATGGAATCAACAAGGAAAAAGGCAAGGTCGTGAGTCTGCCTTATTTTTTCTTTCCAAATGTGATGTGACCTTAATGATACTCGATTTGTCCGTAGAAGCTGGTGCTGGCTCTCTTCCACCGCCACCGCCACCTCCAACGGGGCCCGCACCTACTCCTCCAACAACTATAAAGCCTGAGCATGCTGCATTATACGCAAATTATGGCTATGGAGCCCGAGTACGTTCTTGTTACCTAGATGTCTCTACCTTACTCAAACACTACGCACAACAAACACAGTGGCAACCACCACCGCCACAGCAGCCCATGGCGCCTCCCCTCGCGCCTCAGCAGTATCCAGCACCTATGCCTGGTCGTGTACCTCCGACCTATGCTCAGCCTCCGTATGGTGTCCATGGTTATCAAGCTCAACCCATTATGTATATTCAGCCGCCACAACCTCTTGTGCAAAGTGCCCACCCTCAACACATGATGCATCCTCATCAACACCAACATCACTACCCAAGCCACCCAGCAGTCCCGCAGATGGCGTCACACCAGCATGTTCTTCACCCCACGTCGCACCAACCGATAACCAATAACCCTAATGCTGCCAATGCGCAACGTTTTCCTCCAGCCAAGCGGCCCCGTTTTGATAATGGAAGGCCTAGCGGACCGATAGGAGGACCTTCATCGTCGTTTAGCGCTTCCAACACTTCTGTCACCCAGCCTCCAAGCTCTACCCCACCTCCCCAGCCGCCTGGTCCTCTAAACCCCTCGCTTCCATTACCACCTCCTCCTCTTCCTATGAGCGGCGGCTTGGTTCATAATCAGTCTGGAAGGTTATCATCCCAGCAACCCCCTTTCAAACCTGGTATGTTGACGTTCTGAATTGTCAATCCGTGCTAACGTCTATTGCAGGACGAGGAGGTTCTTCCCAGTCGTCGTCTCGGGGACGTCTCGGTGGACACCATACTCGTGGCGGTGGCAATGCTTCACGAGGTGGCGCATCGAACGCTACAAACAACCGTACTACGAACGCTAATCGCGGAGGTCTTGCTCGTAAGCTATGCTCCTTAGTCTCCGTATATCTGATGTGTAACCTACGATTGATAGATGGTGGAGGTCGCGGCGCTTTTCGCAACACAAACAACGTATTCAAACCTTCAGGCTCATCTTCTAGTTTTACATCTGGGATATCCTCCTCTTCTTTCAACCCGCAGCTCCTGAATGGGCAGTCTTTGACGAATCTTAATCGCTCTAGGCACGGTCACGGGCTTTCTGGGTCTAGAAGGGATGAGAGCTCCAGGAAAACGCTCACTGACTTCAGGATCATCGGGGTAGACTGTCCGCTTCTCGGATGGGCATGGGGCGCCGTAGTTTTTCAAGGAGATGACATAAGGGGAGAAACGGACGATTCAGGAACAAAATCGACCCATGATTCGAGAGCCACGACCCCAAACCCTGGAGCACCAGATGCTGGGACTCAACCTGAAGATTACTCACTGCCCCTCCCTGGTGTCCAATCTGCCATCAAACCACCACACAACAAGACGTCTACGGAGACTTCTCGAATACGTATATACTTCAACAGTCCGGTTGAACTGGAAGACAAACCTTCACAATCTTATGCACCAGATAGAAGCCGGGGAGGAAAACGGAAGAAGGAACCTGATGACGGGGAGCCGCAGGAAAGTGGAAAGCGAAAGAAAGAAGATCCTGAAGGTGGCGCAGAGTTCACTCCCCCAACTAAGTCTCAGCAGCAACACGATTCCCTTTTTTTAAACCCAGCTTCTCTTCACAATCCACTTGCAATCCCAGGTCAAGAGTCTTCCCCACAATCTCCCCCTCATGAATCACCCAGCGGCATCGGCGCTAAGCGCAAAGCCGATGACGACACAATCACTGTCACCACACACATGGACACACATGGGCCTGCGCCAGAGGAGCAGGAGGCTGAAACCGAGTACGCTGGGTCTCCTCGGCGTGGCGATCAGCGCTATGATGAAGCCGCTCCCCCGTCCATTCACTCCGTTGAGATGGATGAGAATGAAGAGATTATTCCAGAGACCCAGGAGGCTACTGAGCCTGTATATGACGAGGAGCAAAATACCTTGTTCGGACTGATGTCTCCGACGACCGAAAATTCGGAACAGAAACAAGACGAATTGGAGGCAGCAGCGCTCCTTTCGGATTCGGCTGCTTCACGTACAGGAACTGATAGTCGAGGTGCTGAGGAAGAGCACACGTCCGGTAATCGTGCTCCTGAAGATGACAACATCCCAACGGTCAAAATGGAGCCGTCCTTCGGTGCGGAATCAGGGACTGACGAAATACAAGACGAGGTGCAACAAGAGGAGACCCAACCTGTTGAACCCATAGATACAAGCTCTTCGCTCTCCGCGCAATCTGTGGGAATGTTTCCTACTGCCGTCATAGCTCCAATCCATAGGCTTAGCACACCTGCTCCTTCTGTTGTCTCCCCTATCAAACCACCGTCACCGAATCGCGTATCAATCTCCTATGCAGGGAGTTCAAGACGTTTGGTCCTCGATGCGGAGATCATCCAGCATGTAAAGATCTATCGTGCCAAGGGCAGGATTGAGGTAAGCTTTGTTCTGGAGCGCTATGATGATCCTACTGCGATTCCCGCAACTGTCGCGAGTGCGCCGGAACCACTCCAACCTGCCGCGGAAAATGCGGCGGGGATCATACAGCTCCCTTCCGGAAAGGGAGGTTCCGAGAGCTACAAAGGAGAGGACAATTGTTGAGACGCCTGCTGCGGCTAGCGATGTTATCCCTCAAATCCCCTCGCGCTGTCGAGGTATTCTGGCGAGTACCTATCTCTTTGCTTTGCAAAGTACCGCCCTAACGGGGTGTCCGCGCCCGGGGTACTGACATATTTAATTGTTGATAATCTTGCATTCTCTTCCAATTATTCATACTCAACCTCACGATCCGCACCTTTCCTTGCGATGCACTGCCTTCTGCGACTATGATTGGGCTTGTCACTTTCTCTTTCTGTTCATTACTAATCCAGGTTGAAGTCTTTTCAGAGACATCAAAGGAATACGTCCCGATTGCATATCCCGCCAAATCTGCGGATCCCACGCTCCCTGATTTTTCCACGTTGCTTCAAGTCGCCCCGACTGTTGTCAATCTCACAGCCTACCTCGACCGGATAAAACCTTTATCAGAACCCAAATGGGTTAGAACCGGAGACATCGAGGAGTGGCTGTCAGCCGTTTTCAATTCACGAGCCACTAAAGGACCAGAGGCGCGAGAAGTGTGGAGCGGGAAGATTGAAGTGACAGACCCGGACCCTGTGAGTACAGCGTATGTTGTCACGCGGCTTGAGATTGATTATCTGAGGAAGGTTCCTACCATGCACACTATCTTTGAAAACTGGATCACGAGTTCAGGGCTCGGTGTTGGAAAGGATCGTCGCCGATTCGTCAAAGAGCACTTGACAGCGTCAACAGACAACCTTTTTGATATTTTACTTCGCATAGTGCGTGGCTCACCAACACAACCTCCAATCTCAGCAACGTCATCCCTGGCAAATGGATCTTCCTCATCACTGCTGGCAAGCTCAGCCTCTGGCTCCACGGCTGCCGCATGTACAACGTCCCTTATGCAAGCCGTTCATCAAACTCCCCTCAGTGCTGCAGTACTTGGTTTGTATCAGATGATCGCCGAATACTCAGGCAAGGCGGGCGAGGACTCGATGAAAGTTTTTGATCGAATCGGCGATCTCATTCGTACTCTCCCGCAGCATCAGCTTCAGAGAAGTATAGAATGGATATTCAAAGATTGGGCCTCCTTACAGGGCATCAACATCACTATTCCCGGTGCTTCTGTAGGTGGTAGTGGTGGTGGCGCAGGACGGAAAAAGTAATTTTATGCTAGCCAACCCTGATTTGTCGAGTGTCTAGTATAAGCATTGTCTTTTTATGTTTTTGTCCTATGTAATTGTTCATGATAAGGCTCCATGTGGCGCTATGCTACCATCAGTAGCCTAATGCTAAATATCATGATGCCTAGCCTTCAGTGGGAAGCATATTGGCCGAGAGCCAGGTCCAGAGGGATGGACACCCTTATTTGCGGGTCCAGCATACAGCTAGCTGGGAACCCGGCCGCGCCGGGTCACCATGGTACTCACCTTTTGCCGTCGACTCTAAGCTAGCGATTCTACATCGCAGGATATATATGGATAACGAGTCAAGGATGGCTAAAAGTGCAGTATATTTATCATAATGTTCCATCTATCTGAAACATTGCAACGCGTCGAATGCATGGCCGCGGCGCTTCGGTATTCACAATCAGATCAACGCCATACAACATCTGCGCCAGATGGTTTCACACGCAGTAGCGAAGCCAGCGGCGTCGAGAGGCACTGAAAAGCAGCTAGACTCGAGGCCGGGCACCCCTTATGCTTTACAAGACTTAGAGATTCCACAATTGTGGCAACTGATCCAACTGGTCCGCGTCACCCCAGTATGATTCTAGTATACGCTTGGCCAATTCTCACTCACC
>WNFI01414654.1_pt1 | contig 10142 bp, 15 predicted proteins | sample 5400471 | NCBI WGS metagenome assembly WNFI01 (sample SAMN13153348, study PRJNA577476) | soil metagenome | isolation source: 100 cm saprolite on Douglas fir-dominated hillslope | place: USA:California | collected 2013-09-17
TAATCGCTGTCTGTGTCTTCAGGCTTGGGTCCTACGCAAGCAGAGGATTAAAAAAAATAACGGCAAGAGGAAAAAAAACAACAATTCCCATGTCCACATATGGTCAGTCTCAAGAAGTATGGATAAGATGAGAAAAACGGCCACTCACCACCAAAACTGAGCCAATGCAACTTTCTGGCTTTTCGTCGCTCTTCTCTAGCTTTGACCTGATTACGGGTTGGCTTCTTCTTCTTCTTAATTGCCGACAGGAGGCCTCCTGGTCCGATGCCGGCTTTTTCGTCTCCGGACCCAGCTGGGGTGGCACTGGCTGAGGCGACAGGGGTGGGGACGGCACTAGCCTTCTTCGACCCTGGACGGGACTTTCCATCCGCAAACGCATCTTCGACGACTGCCGTTTTACCCTTCTGTGTCAGGCGACCTGCTTCTACGTTCCAGATCTCAGGGCAGAGCGCGTTGACGAATTCCTGGACAACCCCCCCCTCCACGTTAAAGCGGTGTTTTTGCTGCTGAGTGGCAAAAATGTCTTACCATGTTGTGCGAGATGATCAGGACCGCGCCAGCCCAGTCTCGGATGGCAACAGCCAAGCCTCCTACACGTTGAAAAACGCTGTCTTAGCATACGCAACAACTAAAATATTTGCCGTCAAAGCACCCACCAAGAGCCTCTCGATCCAAGAAGTTCGTCGGTTCATCTGGTGGCCGTAAACCGTACGTTCAGCGTATTGACGTATCAAGAGCTTCCAATACGTACCTAAAACGAGCACCTGTCCAGCGAAAACCACTCATCAGGTTTCACATTAACCGCGAATGACATTTACCCTTACCTGAGGATTATTCCATAAGGCTGCGGCTATCACGACCTTGACCTTTTGCCCTCCGCTCAACCCTCCCATTTCATTGTATATTGCAATATTTTCATCTAGTCCGACCTGAGTGAGTGTCTTCTTGACGGCAGATGCGCTAGTTTCCTTGGTGGCAGCTCCTTCTCTCGATGCCTCGATATCGTCAAACTGTGTGATCAGCTTCCCGAACCCTTTCTCGATCAAATCCTCGCGTGGCAACCACGTGTTGAATTTATGATCCAAACCCCTCCATTTGATCTCGTATTGAAACGATTTCTTCAACTTCTGTCGACCCAAAATCATCTGATACACATCCTTAGATGGGCGCCGCATTCGTCAATAAGAAGACTCAAAAACACATACCTCGATCTTGCGTTTCTCGCCGTTCTTGCCGACGACATCCTGGTCCAGCAACACCCTCTCCTCCTCGCTGAGCACACGAGATGACTTCTCAAGAATCTCGCCTTTGGGGTGCCGCACGTCCAACAGTCAGACATAAATACCAGAATCAAGGACAGTCTACTTACGATCATGACCGTCTTGGAATCGCCATTGACTTTGGGTGTGATCCGTCAATGTGAAGTAGGGAAGTGAACAATGGAACTTACATGTACGCAACAGGAGTCTTGTCAAGATGCTTTTCTGATAGGTTAGTAAAGAGCGAAGTAAATAGTCAATGGCCATACTTTCCCAGATAAGGGCGGTACATACCAATATGGTGTGTGGCGTGTTGGGAGACATAGCCAACACGCAGCGATGGATGCTTGTATACAGTCCCTGACTGTGGTTCTGTTTCTCCCTGTCGAGACGAGGACAATGTATCATTGAGTAGGGAATAGAAGCGCCTTCCACTAACCGTCAATAGTTTGATAAGCGTAGACTTTCCTGCTCCATTAGGCCCCACGATTCCTACCCGACTGCTCAAACTCAGAGCGCAGCTGACATCGATCAAGCTTGGCTCATTTCGGCCAGGATAGGAGAACGTGCAGTCAGACATTTTCATGATAGCACGCGTATTCGATCGGACACCCATGAGGTTGCCTGGTGGAGGGAACGAAAACTTGACAGATGTTGCAGCAAGTGTGTAATACGACTTGGCAGACGGGACGTGGTTGACAAAGTTGGAGAGGTTACCAGGGTAGTAAACAAGCTACAAAACGCAGAATTGTCAAGACGCAGTTGAAGTACATACCAGGACGCCAGTTGCCAACCTTTTTATTCTCGTAATGAATGATATCAGTAGTAACATTATCAAGGAAGCTACAAGAGCGGTTCTGATGAGCCACCGAGCCACTGATCGAAGTGATAACACTCAACGTACCCAGAATCGTGAGATACAATGAGACATGTAACGTTTACATGCGATATGAGATAATCTTCAAGCCATTTCACAGAGCCGACATCAAGCTGCCGATGAAGATATCAGTATTGAAGGTAGCTGACTTTGTGGGTTTCATACGTGATTTGTTGGTTCGTCTGGAAGTCAGGTCGTCGTCAATTGTTGATTCGACAATGTTAAGCTTAATCAACTCACCAAGTAGAAGGAGGTCTGCCTTATATAACATCGCACGAGCGAGCTCCAGCTGAAAAATAACGCTAAGAAAAGGGCCGATAAAACAATACTCATCCTGATTTACCTTCATCTTCCACCCTCCGCTCAGACTTCCGACGGTCTGGGTCTGTCGTTCTGCGGTAAATCCAACCTCCTCGAGTTGCTGCGATATGATCGAGCGCTCGACATTCGCCAGAGCCGGGTCTAAAGTTCAACTTCAGAATACGTGCAGAGTGATACCGAGTTTTGGCTCACCGGCGGAAATGAAGTCAATGATAGGGAGCGATGCATCCTCGCCTTGCAGAGAATGCTCTACCAAGACTGCGCGAAGTTCCTCCTGGGAAGGGAAGTTCTCTACCTTCCCGTCTTTAATCGCCCTCATGAGAGTAGTCTTCCCGCTCCCATTTCCAGCGCAAATTCCGTAGCGTCCACCTCGAACAAGACGGAGCGTGGTATGGGAGAGAAGTAGAAGTGCGCCGTAAGCGAGGGAGAAGACTGTATTACACAGAACATCTCCCGACCCATCGTCAATAGGCGCTGGCCATGTCGCCTTTTCCGCCTCCCAGAATCGTATCCGTATCAACTCAGATATCTGGTCGGCTTCAGCTTCTTCTCCATTAAGCCATGGTTGAATATAAGTACTTATAGCTTGGTTCCACAAGGTAGCGTCCGTAAAGTGCTTCTTATAAACAATGTCTGCCACTAGTCTGCCAGAGAACCGAAGGGATTGATTAAAAAGGGGATGAAAGGGCATCGAGGGGAGCTGAGGGTCATTAGGAGAAGGGGTGAATAAAGATTGAGGTAGATCTAACTTCATGATATTAATAGCCAACGAGATCTCTGCTGAGATATCGCGTTCTGGAGAAGGTTGAACAGTCTTGGATGCGCCAACGCTAAGTAGCGTCTGTAGTGCAGAAGAGGCGAATGCTCGGACTTCGGGAAAAGAGGCCCCAGTAGCAATCTTCTCTACGCCCTCGACCAGCGAGCCTAGGCACGCCGCAGCAACGGCTGGATCGCGAACTAGTTTGCAGACATTCTCTGCAACCACTACGGTACGGCGTTGGGTGTCCATACTTCGATCATTAAGTCCACGAGTTAAAAGCGGTACAAGAACAGCTAACGAAGGAGTGGTGACTTCAGAGACGAAGGTAGTATTTGATAGGGCCTTAATTGTGTTAGGTACGGTGTCGGGTGCCGCCATGGCAGAAACTAGCAGAGGGATGTGAGGTCGAAGATCAGGATTGGGAAGGGTTTCGCAGAATGCGGTGGCAGTTTTCTTAGCAGCGGATGCAACCTCGGGTTTGGAGTCGTGCATGGCTGCCTCAACGAGAGGGAGTAACTTGCCGAGGAGCTTAGCAACTTCATCTTTAACAGATTCATTCTTTTTGTCCACGAGACGTGCCATTTGGTTCAAGCAAAAAACCTTGGCCTTCCATTTACCGTTGCTGGTGAGCTCGTGGCCCAAGACTTCCATGACGCTCTGGATTGCTAGCACAGGAGTCAAGGAGATGATCGACCGTATCGCCGAGGTAGCCGCGGATCGTACTACATCCCCTTTGTCAGACAGCAGCTCTAAAAGGATTGGGAGTATCGGCAGTAGCACCGGTAACGCAGGGACTCCGATGACGGAGCTGAGTGAGTCGTAGCCGACAGCGGCAGACTCGCGCTCATAGCCAGACTTTTTATTGGTAGAAAAGGATTGAAGGGTCTGTAATACACCTCCATCACTATAAAATATATCAGATATAAGATCGACAGCACTCAGTTTTGCTTACAGCAGTGACGCCAATCCGGCCTTTTTCACAGCACGCGCCAAGTCATCAGCAGCAGCCTTGGCATCTGGGGCCGTTGGGGCCGTCTGAAGTGCTTTTAGTTCAGCCGAAAATACAGATGAGAACACCCCTGTGCCGCTAGCTGCGACGGGAGACATGATGGCCCCAAGAAAAAGATCGCAATTCAATTGGCAGTGCATTCGGCACACTCCGCATTCTCCTTCCTCGGGAAATGTGACGGAAGATAATCAGATTTGGCACCGGCCATATTCTAAATCTTCGTATCTCATATTCCAGTGGTAGCCCTTAAGGGCCTAGCTTCAGTTGATCTAGAGCTTCCAGGTACGCCACATTCCCACGCCCTTGACATAAGCCACTTGATTGCTCGATCGATCTTCCACGAAGAGCCTTTATATCACCAGCATCATTGCGTTTGAAATGTCTTATGAGATCCTGACTCCTGGGCTTGTGGACCAATTTAAACGGGATGGGTGCGTATTCTCTGCGTTTTGATGACACGTTCCTTCATTCGGACACAGGTATCTAGTCATTCCAGGATTCCTGTCGAATGATGAAGTGGATACTTTACTGAAGCGCTCGAAGGACCTGCTTCAAGAGTTCCATCTTGACGAGCATCCCATGGTGGGGCTTAATATTGATCTCCTAATCATAAGACTCGAATGTCCACCATGCCCGTCTTCCCCTAGACCAGATTCACTACAGGCGAGCCTGAGGGACAAGATAACGAGTAAGGACTCTCGTCATATTCTCCTGGTGGTGCTCACTCATGTAGTCACAAGGAAACATGTCGGAGACGACTACTTTCTGGGCAGCGGGGACAAGATTCGGTTCTTTTTTGAGGTGGATGCGTTCGGACCAGACGGAAAACTGAACAGACCGAAGGAACTCTCCGTGAACAAGATGGGCCACGCTCTTCATGAACTAGACCCTGCTTTCCGAGAAGTAACTCTGCAAAATGAACGACTCAAACAACTAGCCCGTGAATTGGACTTCCACAAGGACCCTGTGGTCTTACAGAGCATGGTGATATTTAAGCAGCCCGGTATAGGAGGAGATGTACCGGAACATAATGACTCTACCTTTTTAGTGAGTCTCAGAATTATTCCTGCATAGGGCCAAGGTGAATTTTGTTCTTTAGTATACCGACCCCCTTTCAGCTCTTGGCTTCTGGTTTGCGCTGGAACAATGCACCGCAGAAAATGGTGCCCTGAGCTTCTCCCCTGGGTCACATCTGACGACACCGGTCACTAAGCGTTTCGTCCGACTTCCCGAGGGCGGTACAGGATTCGAGCAGTTACAAGAACCACATCCAGTGCCGTCCAAGGATGATTACAAACTGGTAACATGTGATGCAGGTAGGTAGTATGGCCAACTTCGTTAATCATTCGGACGCAAATGCACTTCCCAGGTGACTTGGTACTCATTCACGGCTCAGTTATGCACAAATCAGAGAAGAATCTCAGCCCAAGAACCCGCTATGCATACACATTCCACATGATAGAGAGCGCTCCTAATGCAAAATGGGATGAGAAGAATTGGCTTCAGTCGACACCCTCTATGCCATTCTCCAAACTGTTTTCGTCCTCATCAGTATCATCGCCCTTCCCCGCCTGATCACGACATGTAGTGTATTTGGCATTGATACCAGAGTTTGTTTTATACCTACTTGCGCTATACGAATGACGTATATAGCGGATTATGATTAGGCGATCTGTGTAATTCTTGCTCTCTGAATGACAGCCTCGGGAGTCAAGCGGCCGAGCTCGTCAATTAAGGCTGGTAAGAATGTCCCTGTACCCTGCACATCATGTCGTTCGCCGGCGATCTCGGACGCGATGGTGATAGCCAGGACGCTAATCGAAGCCATTACAATTACAATTGGACGCCGAGAGACACAGAACTCACCCAGTTACGGCTCCTAGAAGCATGTCACCATGAACGAGTCTGCCATCATCCATAGATGACTCACGGTAGGCTTCTCTGGCAAGCATGTTGATAGCGCCACAATATGTGGCGATTGCGGAGCCCACGATGCATCCGCTGGCCGTGATCCCTGGTAACAGCCTGTGTCCATTACTCATTTTTATGATTGACTGGCCATCTGATATCCAATCGTCCTCGCCTCAAAAGAAGATAATGTGAACATGTGCTGCATTTAACGATGACTAAATTAGTCACCCGTCATGACCACGATGCATCCTGACAGTAACAGATCAGAGATGTCAGGGGCATATAGGACATGCGTTTATAACCACGTACTTTCTCTCAGCGCCAATGTCTTCACTACCTCGGCAGGATCAGCGAAGCCCTCCCCGACACTATCCACGCCACGCGACTTGACCTAAAGGTCATGTCAACAATTTGGCAGCTGAACGCATATCCAAATACCTCTTTCAATCCAGCCAAGGCCCCGATCTCCCCCGCGTTTCCTTTAATAACCGTTGCCTGCCAGGCGTTTAGCAGCTCTGAGAAGTAACTTTCAGAAATTGTGCTCGTCGAATGGAAACGGACTCAACGAACGATTGGCAGTGTTGTGTCTATGAGCAGTAGCTCCGACTGCTACGGGGTCGAAAACCACTGATAGTCCCGTCAGAATTCATCCAACAACCCTCATCAGCGACATACCAGGCTTTTTGTTTGTATTTGCGCATTCTCCTGCCAAGAAAGCCCATTAGATAAGGTCGTGTGGATCCTCCAGACGGACAGACCTGCCAGCAACATCCCCTGGAAGTCGCTGATGGTACCAAAATTGATGAGCAAACCTCCGGTTATCTTACTCAGGTCCTCCAGTTCAGCTGGAGCGGTAGCCATTATGGGGCTTGCGCCGATAGCCAAGGTGACATTGGCACTTTGTGTCATGGCCACATAATTTGTGATCTGATGGACGAGAGGAGTCAAGGAGCGAGTTTTGGAAATTAGCTGGCCCCCACGTCGAGAAAAATCAGCGTCCACCGTTGGGAGGTCCGCGAGAGGCAAGTTCCAAGGTGGAAATAGCTGAGTTGGGTGAGGTCGATTCATAAATGTGCGGAGATGGTCCTGCAAACTTTTTGCGGCCGTTTTCGGCTCGGTATTTGACACAATTTCGCTAATGACAGCGATGCCATCCAAGGCTCTTCCAGATGACGTCACTCCGGCATGGAGAGTGCGTAAAAGATTGTTATTCTTTATTCCTCCTGCAGCATGGCTCAGCACACCATTTGTCTAGCGCGTAGGCTACTGATCCCCTACCTATTCCAACGGTTTTGATGGATGGTGAGAGAACATCCAATATTGGACCAATTCCTCGGGGCCCGATGACGCCTTTGTCAAGCTGTTTGCTAGTTGTCCACCATATAGGTCCAATCCCGACGTAGTCAGCCCCAGCTTGACAGGCTGTGGCGGCTTCAGAAACGGAAGAGACCGAAACACCTAAAATCATGGAGGATGGCAGCAGCTTTCTGGCAATATCGAGGGGCATGTCCGTCTTTAATTTAGTTTAGTGCGCTTAATATCCGTAGCAAGGTAGGTTCAACTGTCACCTGGCCCAAGTGAACGCCGTCCGCGTCGATAGCGAGCGCAACATCGATTCGGTCGTTAATTATGATAGGAACACCGTAACGCATGCAGATATCTCGAGTCCTGGATGCAAGCCGAAATGTGATTCGTGCAAAGTCGTATAATTCAACGAGCTAGCCTTCGAGCGATCTCCACGAATTTTCCGGTGTCAGCTGTTTTTTCGCGCACTTGGACGACAGTCACTCCTCCTCTGAGGGATTCCTCAAGAGAATGATAGTATTCAATCCCTTGTGGAAGCAGTTCTCTGCCTGTAACAAGATATAGGCTATAGTCGATCTTCCGCTTTTGCGCCATTCCCAATCTGTCGTTCAGATCAGTTCAGATCAGTATGTTACGGACGCGTCACGTCACGCACTCGAAGGTGCTCAATCGGCCAAAAAAAATTTTTGTCATTAATAAGAGTTAGGACGGGTTTCTAACTAATGCGTTGATTTATCAGGCTAAAAGATGAGGAAGTGGAAAGAAATGATGTGATGTTTCGTGCGCTTTTTCCCCGAGCTAGTTGCACAAGATCCACATTTAATATTTCCAGCCTGGAAAGACAGACATCTATATTTTGACAGGACGTACGCACCAATGGAACTTCGAACGTCCAAGTCAGATATTAGAGTTATTCGCACATATACGGTCTCACGTCCAGAGGCTGAACATTTGACAACGGGTTTACCATTAGATTTCTCGGCCTCGCCGGTACGCTTATGAATTGATCTTCCAATGTCAAGCATGGACATGGGGTCAAAGAAGTCGACCCGGTACGCTTATGAACTCCATTCCTCCAGTGTCAAACATGTTCGAAGTCGATCGATATACGAGTCGACGTGGCGATTGTGACAACTTGCGTCATCCATGTTGATGAGCGAGTATCTCCTTTCTTGGACTGTCTTGGACTTAATATGAATTACTATTCAGATAGTCGTACTTATAAGGCTGAAACATATCTTGTCGTCTCTTTTCCCCTCAGTTCTTGACTTCAGAGCTGAGGGTAGGTCGTCCTTGATTTGTCTAGATACAACTTGTTGACACTCTTGTAATCTAGCGTCATACGCTAGGTAATTACCATACAATACAACAAAGTTCTTGACTTCAGAGCTGAGACGTCATACGCTAGGTTTCTAACAAAACAGGCGGCAATGATAGCAGAGGCCAACAAATTCACCGACTCAGTGCTGAAGATGTTAGAAACCTAGCGTATGACGCTAGATTACAAGAGTGTTTGGAATTTAATGGAGGTACGAGATTAAATAAGGCTTGTGTGCCGCTGGACTTCTTACGGATACTGCCTTTATCATCGTAACGCGTCCGCCGTACGCACTCTTTTTAAAACTCGCATCCGCTGGAAAAACCCAATCGTTCATGGCCTCCCTTCACAAAAGAGAACTACTCGAAGCATGGACCTTTAGATGGAGCAACCACGACACCAACCCGAGCTCCGGGTTCCACCCTGCAAACAAAATCCCCCCCACGCTAAGTCTCACCAAACGCTTCAAAGACTCAGACCGGAAGACATTCAGCAGACTAATTCAATTCCGTACAGGCCACGCACACTTAGGCGAATACTACAGAAGATTCATCAGAACCGAAGACCCCGCCTGCCCATGCGGGCACACGACCCAAACCAGACGGCACATCCTCAACGAATGCCCGAAGTTTGCCAGACACCGACCTCTCCTAGGGACGGGAAGGTATGCCCAGCTCGAAAATCTCATCGGAACCGAGAAGGGCATCAAGAGACTGGCGAAATTCATTACCACCACGAAGGCGATCGACAAGCACAAATCTACAAGTACAAACAGACATAACACGACCACCGGAACGGAAGAGAACGAGAGAGGACTGAAAGTTAGATTGAAAGGCCCGCGAGCACCAACGAAACGCCGGACACACGAAACACACCCCCAGACGCGAACACCCAGAGGACCCCCACCCGACTGTTCAACCGACCCCCCCCATGTATAACGAACCCTATGTACTACATGTAACTGTAGGGCAGCCGTACTGTCGCGTAGTCACGCGACCGCGGGGTGTGTGTTCTCATTTGTTACCCCGCGGTCGCGTGATTTCGCGACAGTGCGGCTACCCTACTGTTACATGAGGTACATTGGGTTCGTCTTACATGGTAAGGGACAGGTTGTCAGTCGGGGGGGTTTTCCTCTGGGGGTTGTGGTCGTTTGTGTTGAGTCGGGGTGACCGTGGTCGTGTCGGGGTGTGGTTGATGTTAGGCAGGGGTGGGCTGGGTCTCGGGTTGATGTCCTCATCTGTGTTGTCTCCCTCTATCCCACTCCTCGTCTCTCTCGTCTCTCTCTAGTGTTTCGCCTGTTGGTCGTCGTGCGTGCGCGACCGCGGGGTAACAAGAGAGAATACACACACACACACACACACACACACACACACACACACCGC
>WNFI01665500.1_pt1 | contig 10142 bp, 10 predicted proteins | sample 5400471 | NCBI WGS metagenome assembly WNFI01 (sample SAMN13153348, study PRJNA577476) | soil metagenome | isolation source: 100 cm saprolite on Douglas fir-dominated hillslope | place: USA:California | collected 2013-09-17
CTTTCTAGCCACCGCTATAGTTTAGATATAAAGGTCCGGCCAGGCATGGCTCATCTCGCTTTCTGCCCTACGGTGCTTGTCTCTCGTGTACTGCAGGGCAATGGCTGAGTTGACTTGCCTTCCTGGTCCGGAAAAAAGGGTTCATGCTAGAAAACTAGAGGAGGTGAAGCCTATGAGCCAGATCCATCTTTTGGCGAACAGAGTGGAGCTGTCCGGGTGGGTGAGCGCCCTGGGGTTGGACAGGCAAAACAGGGCGACGCTGGGTCGACTGCTCGACTTCGGAGGCCTCGGACACGCCGAGGAGGGAGCCGACGGCCGCCTGCACGCCCGAATCCGCATCCCGCCCGATGAGCTGATCTGGGAGCCCTCGATCATCGTCATGCCCCATGGGGGTGACCTCGAACTCGAGATCTTCAACGATGACCAGAACACTCACTGTGCGGTCTTGCCGAGCAATGGTGACCTGCAATTCATTTGGTTACCGGTCTATTCACGAGGAACGGCCAGCCTCAACCTCGACGGACCGGGCTACTACTGGTATGGTTCCACGATAGGTAACGATGAAGGCCGGGGCATGCTCGGGGTGATCACCGTGATGGGGGACGTTCCGCAGGAGGCTCGTCTCGACCGCCCACCGCAGCCACGACCATAGAAAGGAGCAACTGATGCAATACGTACAGGCAGGGCATGCCATCAACCTTGGAACTTTGAGTGGCGTGGTCGGGAATGCGCCGCCGGTGGCCCAGAACGTCACCTACGAACGCATTCTCAAGGCCCGCGCGGAACCGCAGAACTGGCTCACCTACTACGGCGCCTACGACGGGCAGCGGTACAGCCCGCTGGACCAGATCAACACGGAGAACGTCAAGCGCCTCACTCCTGCGTGGGTGTTCCAGCGCGGCTCGATCGGCCTTCATGCGGGCCAGTCGACATACTCGTTCGAGGCCGCCCCGATCGTCGTGGACGGAGTCATGTACGTCTCGGGCTGGGATGGTTGGGTCTGGTGCATCGACGCCCGGACGGGGAATGAACTGTGGACATACCATCATGAGATCCCGTTCGATACGTCGCTCTGCTGCGGCAACGTGAACCGCGGGGTCGCCGTGGCCAACGGAAAGGTCTTCGTCGTCACCCTCAACGCCCATGTGCTCGCGCTCGACGCCGTCACCGGCAAGCCTGTCTGGGACAAAACGTACGGTGATGTGCGGGCCGGTGAGAGCGCTACGGTCGCCCCCCTCGTCGTGAAGAACCTGGTCATCGTCGGCAGCTCCGGCGGGGAATTCGGGGTGCGCGGCCACCTCGAAGCCTTCGATGTCGACACCGGACAGCGCGCCTGGCGGACGTACACCGTGCCAAAGCCCGGGGAGCCCGGGTCCGACACCTGGCCGAAAGACGGTCAGGCCTGGGCGCGGGGTGGTGCAAACTGCTGGGTCACGGGCACCTACGACCCGGAGCTGAATCTCCTGTACTGGGGGACCGGCAACCCGTGTCCCGACTTCGACGGAAGCGTCCGTGAGGGCGACAACCTCTACACCGACTCCGTTGTCGCCGTGGACCCTGACAACGGCCAGATACGGTGGCACTACCAGTACACCCCGCACGACTTGTGGGACTACGACAGCGTGATGGAGAATATCCTCTTCGAGCTGGACGGACGCAAGCTGCTGGCCCACTTCGACAAGAACGGCTACTTCTTCGTCCTGGATCGGACCAACGGTAAGCTGGTCCGGGTAACACCCTTCGGCGAACGGATCAACTGGGGTGAGATCAGCGCCGACGGGAAGGTCACGCCCAAGGTGTACCCCGAGAACGAGGGGGAGCCGGTCCACGTGTGGCCGGGACCGGCCGGGGCCAAGGAATGGACGCACGCGGCCTACAGCCCGAAGACGCAGATGTTCTACGTCCCGGTACTGGATGTCGGTGCGGAGATCACGCTGCGGCGCAGGGAGTTCAAGGAGAGCATTCCTTACTGGGGAGCGAGCGTCAACGTCGACATCAAGGACGTACAGGGGTTCGTGAAGGCCTTCGATGCGGCCACGGGCCAGGAGCGGTGGCGGTATCGCGACGACAAGCCGATCAGCGCGTCGGTGCTGGCCACAGGCGGCGACCTCGTGTTCGTCGGCGAAGCGACGGGGGAGTTCGACGCCTTCAATGCGCAGACCGGCGAGCTGTTGTGGCAGTTCCAGACGGGAAGCGGCCACCACAGCAACCCAACAACCTACAGCATCGACGGAAGGCAGTACATAGCCGTGCCGACCGGGTGGGGCGGTTGGGTCGAAGGGTTCGCACCCGACATGTTCGGGGCGCCACGCGGAGACGCTCTCTTTGTCTTCGCGCTGCCGGAATAAGCACAGATGTAAGGAGGTGAGAGCCATGCAGGAGTGGGAGACCCCAGAGTTCGAGGAAATCGGGACCCAAGCTGAGGTGACGGCGTATGCCGGTCACTGGGAATAGGCGGACCAGGGCACCAGGCCATTCGCCTGGTGCCCGTACGGTCCCCATCTTACCGCCGGGCGATTTGGATGGAGGATAGGTATGTGGATACGTGTGCTCGGAGCCGCAGCGGGAGGAGGGTTTCCGCAGTGGAACTGCAACTGCCCTCAGTGTCGGGCCGTGCGCGACGGCTCGCGGCCCTGCCGGCCGCGCACCCAGTCGTCGGTCGCGGTGAGCGCCGACTACCGGCGATGGTTCCTGCTCAACGCTTCACCCGACCTGCGTGCTCAGATCGAGTCCTTCCCGGCCTTGCACCCACACGGGCTAAGGGATTCTCCGCTGCAGGCCGTGCTGCTCACTGACGCCGAGCTCGATCACACCCTCGGTCTGCTGCTGCTGCGAGAGGCTGGTCGCCTCGAGGTACATGCCACCGCGGCAGTTCACGAGACCCTCTGCACAGGCACAGCACTGCTCCACACGCTCGGCGCCTACACTCACGTCGAGTTGCGGCCAGTCGCTCCAGGGAGAGAGGTATCGCTGGCGGATGGTTTGTCCTACCGGGCCTTCCCCGTTCCCACGACTAAGCGGGCGCGTTTCGGGACCGGAGAGGGGGAAGAGGGGGTGGTGGGGTACCGCATCACTAACGGACACACCGGCCCGGCCCTGGTGTACCTCCCGAACGTACAGCAGTTAACGGCATCGGTGCGTGCTCACCTGGAAGGCTGTACATGCCTGCTCTTTGACGGGACCTGCTGGCAGGACGACGAACTGATCCGGCTCGGCATCGCCGGGAAGACGTCGCGCGAGATGGGACACCTACCGATCGCCGGCGCCGAGGGTAGCCTGGAGCAATTGGCCCCGCTCCCCATTGAGCGCAAAATCTATATCCATATCAACAATACCAACCCGATCCTGCTTGAGGACGCGCCCGAGCGGCGCATCGTCGAGGAGCACGGCTTGGAAGTGGCCGCGGATGGGCTAGAACTGGAGTTGAAGTAGATGGTGTCCGATACTGAGGGTTTCATCGGAGCCCTGCGCGCTCAGTCGCAGCGCTACCACAGTCGGCATCCGTTCCAGGTGATGATGAACGAGGGACGCCTGAGCCGCCGGCAGATCCAGGGCTGGGTGGCCAACCGCTTCTACTACCAGAAGAACATCCCACGGAAGGACGCCGCTATCCTCGCCAACTGCCCTGACCGTGAGGTACGCCGACGCTGGATCCGGCGCATCCTCGACCAGGATGGAACAGCGGACGGGGAGGGGGGCATCGAGGCCTGGCTGTGCCTGGGCGAGGCTGTGGGACTGACGCGGGAGGAGGTATGGGACGAGCGGCACGTCGTGCCTGGGGTACGGTTCGCCGTCGATGCCTACATCACCTTCGCCCGCACCCGCCCGTGGGTCGAGGCGGTGGCCGCCTCGCTGACCGAGCTGTTTGCGCCGGATCTGATGGCAGAGCGCCTGGCCGCGTTCGAGCGCTTCTACACCTGGATTGACCCTGCGGGGTTGGCCTATTTCCGCGCCCGCCTGACGCAGGCGCCGCACGACGCGGAGCACGCTCTGGAGGTGGTGACGGAGCACTGCCGGACGGCGGATGAGCAGGCGCGGGCTGTGGCGGCGCTCTCCTTCAAATGCGACGTGCTGTGGAGCATGTTGGACGCTATCGCCTGGGCCTATTCGGGCAGCACGTGACAGGGGGATGCTTGATTGCATCCACTGGACCATCGTCTACCGGGCAGGAGATTTGCCGCTCACTTTCCGCTTGTAGTGAGCCAGGTATCGAGCGTGCGCCACACCTGGCGCACAATGGCAGCACAATGGTACAGGAGGTGACATGAGCATGGCCCTACTAGCTACGAATCGACCTCATCTGGCGCGACACGTCCGACTGGAGTGGGACCCCGTGCGGCAACGGCACATGCTGCTGGCACCGGAGGGAGTGCTGCTCCTGAATCACACCGGCGCAACCATCCTCGGCCTGTGCGATGGGGAGCGGACGGTGGTCGAGATCGTGGAGGAGCTGCGCGGACAGTATAACCGTGTGGCCGACGACGAGGTGCGGGATTTCCTCGCTCGACTCGTTGCGAAGCGATGGGTGGAGCTTGACGATGAATAGGCCGTTCGGCATGCTGGCCGAGCTCACCTACGCCTGCCCGCTCCACTGCCCGTACTGCTCCAACCCGCTCAACCTCGCGGACTACCACGAGGAGCTGACGATGGCAGAGTGGCAACGGGTGCTGACGGAGGCACGGGCCCTCGGCGTGTTGCAGCTTCACCTCTCAGGCGGTGAGCCGCTCCAGCGCCGCGACCTTGTCGAGCTTGTTGCCAGCGCCCGCGAGCTGGGTCTGTATACCAACCTCATTACGAGCGCCCTCGGCCTCTCGCCCCGGCGGGCGGAACAGCTAAAGACCGCGGGCCTCGACCACGTACAGATCAGCATTCAGGCCGACGAGCCAGCCCTCTCTGACCGGATCGCCGGCACTCCTTCCTATGGACGCAAGATCGCGGCAGTTCGTCTGGTCAAGGAGCTGGGTTGGCCGCTCACGTTGAATGTGGTCCTCCACCGCCACAACATCGATAGGATCGGCCGCATTCTCGATCTAGCCGAGGAGTTAGGAGCTGATCGGATCGAGCTGGCCAATACCCAGTACTATGGCTGGGCTTGGCACAACCGCGCAGCGCTCCTGCCTAGTCGGGCTCAGCTCGATCAGGCCGAGGCGGTAGTACGCACTGCACGCCAGCGCCTGGAGAGGAAGATGCAGATCATCTACGTCATCCCTGATTACTACAGCCAGTACCCCAAGCCCTGTATGGGCGGCTGGGGCCAGCAGCAGCTCACGGTGACACCCAACGGGGATGTCCTCCCCTGCCCCGCGGCGCACACCCTCAAGCTTCCCAGAGCCACCGTGCGCGAGCACTCGCTGGCATGGATCTGGGAGGAGTCGCCCCTCTTCCAACGCTTCCGGGGAACGGAGTGGATGCCGGAGCCTTGCCGGATTTGTGAGCGCCGCGAGGTCGATTTCGGCGGTTGCCGCTGCCAGGCGTTTCAGCTCACCGGCGATGCCGCGCGCACCGATCCGGTCTGCCACCTCTCACCCGACCATCGGGTTGTGGCCGAGGCGGTAGAGGCTGCGAATGCGGGCGCGGAGCCGATTGCGCCAGGAAGGCTTGTCCCCCGTACCTCTACGGCTCGCCGAGTAGAGACTATGGAGGTGTACCTGCCGGCGCGTAAGTCCCGCCGGTTCTCACACCGATATGATGCATGCCAGGATGACAAGAACAGCGACTACTACTCACCGACCGACAGCTTAGAATCTCCAGGAGATGTGCCATGATACCGCTTCTCATACTCGGTTTTGTCCTCAGCCTGGATAATTTCCGGGTGTCGATTGCGCTCGGGGCTTTTCAGTTCAGCTGGCGCCGTGCGCTCCGGATAGCGGTGGTGTTCGGGCTCTGGGATGGCGTCTCGCCCCTGGTAGGTGCGCTGATCGGGCGCTACTTGGGGCAGGCGATCGGTCCAGTGGCGGACATTCTGGGACCGATCGTGCTAGCTGTGTATGGCCTATACCTGGTCGTTCGGAGTCTGAAGACCAAAGCATCGGAGGAGCCGGATGATCGTTGGGTGCTCTTCGGTATGCCTCTATCTCTAAGCCTGGACAATATGGTCGCGGGCACCGGCTTGGGGTTGCTTGGCTTTCCCCCTGTGTTCTGTGCAGCGGTCTTTGGCACTATCACGGCCCTGATGTCATTCGTTGGACTGCAACTCGGGAGAGTCGCCGCCCGCTTCATACCCATCCGCTCCGATCTCCTCACCGGTATAGGACTCTTGATCGCGGCGGTCGTGCTGGCACTGGGACACTAAGAGCCAGCCGAGATCGGGAGGAAAGCGTGATCTCAGAGCCTTCTTCTTCTATGAGAAGGCCAAGATTGTCAAGGGCCGACGTGGTGGCGGCAGGGCAATCGCATCTTACTGACGAAGTTCACACTTGAAGGCGGCAACATACTCGGATGCCGCTCGCTGACTGACCTTCGCGATTGGCACCATCATCTTGAATTCATGAGAAGCACGGGGATAGACGTAGTTTGGCCACGACGCCTGCTTCCACGAGACGCATCGCGTACTCGATGTTTTCGTTGCGCAGCACATTTCAGAGCGGAAAGGGGGTCTGCTGTTCGTAGTAGGCGGACCCCTTACAAAGCCTGGCGGCGGTTACTTCACGCCAATTACCGCAGTGGTTTTGAATTGTCTGGAAGCTGGCCCTTGTTTGATGTCCGCCCGAGTAAAACCAGGCTGCTTCATGCTTGGAATGACCTGCTCCTCTATGTAATACGATTGTCGTATAATGAAACAAAGAGAATTGTTATTTAATACGATTGTCGTATAATGATCTCTATTGGGAAAACGTCTTATGAAGCGGGACACGCCAAGATTTGCCAACCTTCCTCTTCTACCGATCCATTGTGTGCGAAAGGATGGTGAGCGTGTCAGTGCATGGGGTGGGGACTGGTTTGTATTTCCCCCAAGGGAGAGACGAATTGCGTCCCTCCGTCTCTCTGCCTGGCGCTTCATTCACAGGAGGACTGACGATGCATGTCGCACAAAGTGGTATCTTCGCACTGGGGACTGGCTCGCACTCCTATCTAGAGTTCGATCTACATGCGCGTGGTGATGATCCACTCACGCTGGTTCAGGTGATCGCCAATCTGGAGGAACCACGGATGACGACCGGAGGAGTGAACCTGGTGGTCGGCTTCAGGCCGTCGCTGTGGGCGCGCGTTGCACCCGAGGAGATGCCAGCGGGGGTAACGGACTTCGATCGGGACGTGCGTGGTGTCGATGGGTACACGATGCCCGCTACCCAGCATGACCTGTGGTTGTGGGTGGCGGGCCATGCCTATCATAAGGTCTTCGATGTCACGCGAGAGGCGATTGCCGCCCTCGCCCCTGTTGCACGCCTGGCTGCTGAAGTCGCAGGGTGGACCTACAAGGAGAGTCGGGACTTAACCGGATTTATCGACGGGACCGAGAATCCTCCTCTCTCCGAGGCACCCGAGGTAATATTAGTTCCCGATGGATCTCCAGGGGCAGGTGGAAGCGTGGTCCTGGTGCAGAAGTGGATGCACGATACCACCGCTTTCGATGCGCTTCCGATTGAGGAGCAAGAGAAGGTCATCGGACGGACCAAAGATACGAGTACGGAGCTGGACGAGGAGGTACGCGGTCCCCAATCACATGTCTCTCGAACGGTGATCGAAGTGCACGGGGTAGAGCAACATATCTTCCGCCGCAACACCCCTTTCGGGACGGCCACCGAGCATGGGACGATGTTTATCGGCTTCGGCAGCGACCAGCAGCGCCTGGCCCGGATGCTCGATCGTATGGCGGGAGCAGAGGATGGCATACGTGACGCCTTGACCAGATATACAACGGCTGTCAGTGGGGCCTATTACTTCGTCCCATCGGTAGAGGCACTGCGGAGGTTTGCCTCCGCGGGCGACTAACGAACCAGAGCTGGGTGTGCACAGGACCCCAGCTTGACGCCTGGCTCAAAGAGGTGGAAGCTAGCCATCTCGAAGCATTTGAACCAGGCGTCACCGGCATACCACTTTTCCCATCAGCGCGGTTGCGGAAGAACCAGGTCACTCGGCAAAGTACAACTCGTCCTACTATTGCCCCGCCTCCGGCGCGCCTAATAGTTCTTTGTGTTGTGGGAACGTGCGGCTAGCTAGCTGCACGTTCCCACAACACATCTCCGTTCCTTGCACATTGAAAGAGACTGGCTCCACATCGGCGGGCAAAACACCTTGCATAGCGGAGTAGCTAGGCCGGAATGCGCTCTGGCTGCACAACAATTGCAGTGATATTATCCGGGCCGCCATTTTCGTTGGCACGAGCTACCAGGCGCTTCGCACTTTCCTCGGGCGTGTAGAAGCGTGTGCAGCCCATCTGTGCAGAGGACAAGCGTGTCGCCGGCGTGTAGCTGTGCGGAGGTAAAGTATACATCTACGTCAGGTGATGCGCCCAGGCTGCGCGTGATTACGCTGCGGCTATGCTGTTGCAGGGCTTCTTCCTCGGTCATAATGCCTTTGCGTACCTGTTCAACAACCCAGCTATGATCTTCCGCGAGTTGACTGACTTGCTGATCATTGATGAGGTAAGCGAGGCTATCACCTGCATTAGCAATATAGACAGTGTCGTCTTTGAGGACAGCAGCTACGCATGTTGTACCCATACCATTTTCCCCTGTTGCGTTCTCATCCTGATTGGCCTGGTAGATGAGTTTGTTGGCCTGCTTAACTGCGTTCCCGAGAGAGGTGGGTATATCATCTGTGCTGTTATCCTGGTAGTAGGTGTCTCTAATGATTTGAATCGCCATCTCACTGGCGCGTTCGCCACGTGTGTGTCCGCCCATACCATCCGCTACTACAAACAGGGCACCTTTCTGACCCATCACCGATGTATCCTCGGGGAGTACCGCCAGCATATTATCTTCATTCTGAGCGCGTTTGCGACCAATATCTGTAATCTGTCCGACATGCAATTGGAAAATGGCAGGACGCGTTTCGTCCCTCCGAGCCGCAGCTCCTCACGGCAGCAGTCGCGGAAGGTCTGAACCATCTCCTGGCTGTAATCACGCCGAAATTCGGCTGGGTAGGCCAGGAGGAGGAGCTGATAAAGCCGCTCTGAACAGGAGAGCGCCCATTGCGAAGTAGCCATAAGCGTTATACATCTCCTTGTAATAGCTGTTTGCTGCGTGCAACTTGCACTAACTGTTCGAGACGCTTTGCCTCGGCCCGGACAACACGCTGGCCAAAGTCCGTCAAGCGATAGTAACGCCGCCGCTCATCGTCAAGATTAGGGTCGGGACGTGCTGCTGATTCCTCGATCAAACCATCAGCGAGCATGCGTTTGATCGTCCCATAGAGCGTCCCTGGTCCCATACGAACCTGGTTACCGGTGCGCCATGCTACCTCCTGCATAATGCCGTAGCCATGGCGCTCACCATCACTCAACGCCAGCAAAATGTGAAAGAGCGCAGGTGTGAGCGGCAGCAGCGCCTGGGGATCTCGTTCTGTGTGTGTGATAGCGACCTCCTGTTAGCATAACTAAGCACATGTATCAGTAACAGATATATCCGTTGCTGATATAGTAACCGGAAATCACTGTGTTGTCAAGGGGTCTTTTCTCTCGGGCACCGTTAAAAAATCACCTGGCTACCATCGATGGGGAAAACTTCATCGGGGCGAGTCGGTGCATGCAGTCGTTGTGTGCAAACCTGGAACGAGTGTGAGCAGCGATGAGTTACTCGCCCACGTTCGCACACAGATTGCAAGTTACAAAATCCCGCGCAGTATTGAGTTTCGTACAGAGGCTCTCCCGAAAAGCGGCGCAGGCAAGATTCTCAAACGTGACCTGCGCGAGAAATACTGGGTGGGCAAAAGCAGACGGGTCAACTAACTGGAAAGGAGATAGGACTACCTATGTAGAGACCCCTTGCCAGTCCCTACTCCCTCCTCTAACGACATTATTCTTGAACAAGGCCTTTATGGAGACACCACCGTTTCAGTATATACTCTACCACTATATCATGTTTTAGATCAGCGAGGATGCGGGAGAGCCATCGTGCGTGTTTTAACATCATCCAACTGTTGAGTACCGACAGTAGCCCCGCTCAGATTAGCCACGGTCAAGTCGACCCCGCCCAAGATGG
>WNFI01311967.1_pt1 | contig 10141 bp, 8 predicted proteins | sample 5400471 | NCBI WGS metagenome assembly WNFI01 (sample SAMN13153348, study PRJNA577476) | soil metagenome | isolation source: 100 cm saprolite on Douglas fir-dominated hillslope | place: USA:California | collected 2013-09-17
ACGTCGTGACCGAGATTGGCGCCTACGTTTATGCCGGAAACAACCAAATCAACCGGGTCCTTGAAATAACCGAGTGTCGCCAGGGCAACGCAATCGGACGGCGCCCCATCTGCGCCAAAGGCCTTCGTGTCATCCGCGAGCCTAAATTCGCGCACCCTCAGCGCGCGGTCGAGGGTCTTCACATGACCGCCACCGGACCAATTTCGGTCGGGCGCAAGTACACTAACCTTACCCAGAGCTCGCATTTCCAGTACCAGTGCGAGTAAGCCGGGTGCAAGAACTCCATCGTCATTTGTTACAAGAATATGCATATCCACAAACTTTCCTTTTCTTTCATTGATCCGACTCCGCAAGCACTTTTCAGGAGCCTTACGCATCGATTGGGGGCGGGGTACTTCGATTTTTACCTATCCCTCCGCTTCTCATCTTAGTTCCGTACGTTTAAAATTGGTCAAACGAGCTGTAAACGAACGGTTAACGAATACCCAGAGAAGATTTCCAGGGGACCCAAAGGCTCAGGCGCGGTTCGCACGATGTTGCCAGCTTACTCGACGAAATTTGCTGGAAAAATCATGAATGGGAAACTACGGGACCGGGCGAGGTCGTGGTGAGAAATCAAGCCCGCGGAATCGTGAAGAAAAAAGTACTTCCTTTTCCTTCCACGCTTTCCACCCAGATCTTTCCTCTATGGGCTTCAACGAGGTGGCGGGCAATGGATAAACCCAGGCCGGTTCCACCCCCTGAGCGCGATCTATCGACGCGGTAAAACCTTTCGAACACCCGCGGCAGGTCATCCGAGGGAATGCCGATGCCAGTATCTTGAACCGCGAATTGAACTGAGCCATTCGTGGTCGTCGCCGAAAGATTGATTTCTCCACCCGCATGGGTGAACTTCACCGAATTGTGGATCAGATTTACAAGAACCTGCTCCAGCCGCGTTTGATCTGCCATCACTTCAACGGCCTCATCGGTGTGCTCGACATGCATGGCTACTCCGGCCCGCTGCGACTGCAGTTTCATGCGCTCTGCCGCAGAGAGCAGAAGCCTTTTAGGAGATATTGGGGCAAGCTGTAGCTGCACCTGTTCCGATTCGATCCGCGAGAGATCCAGCAATTCCTGCGTCATTTGGTTGAGCGCATCAACTTCCGTAACGATCCGGTCTAGAAAGCGCGGACCGGCCTCCGGGTCGGTGAGCGCACCTGTCTGGAGCGTTTCTGTCAGAGCTTTGAGCGAGGCGAGCGGAGTCCGCAATTCATGTGAAATATTGGATATAAAGTCGCGTCGAACCGTTTCGAGCCGTCTGACCCGCGTCAGATCCTGGACCAAGAGTAAACTTCCCCCCTCGTGGCTGTCCGGAATGACAACCAGCTGCACATAGATCTTCCGCGCGATGAGCTCCACGGACGCAGCTTGCACCTCCGTGGTCTGTTGGCACCGCCGCCAGGCTTCAACCAGCTGATGATCACGAAGGACCTCCGTGACCGTGCGGCCCTCGGGATTAACCATTTGGAATAGTTTTTTCAGGGCGGGATTGGCAAATTGGATCAGGCCGGCCGCATCAGCGATCATGACCCCATCCGGCATTTGATCGAGAACCGCGGCCAGGCGCGCGCGCTCCCCGTCAAGTTTGGACCATTGCTGATGCAGATCGGCGACCAGGGACCGGACGGAACTGGAAAGGTCCTCCAGCCCCGGGAAGGCCTCCGGAATCCCGTTCTGCAACTTCGTTTGCCGCAGGCTGGCAGCATAGCGTTTGATCTTTTTTTGCAGGCGAAGAAGGTACCACCCGAGCACGAGCAGAAGTACCAGCACAAATACAATGATAAAGAGAAGCGAAGGATACATTTCGGTTGATATTCGGGAGCCCAGGGTCAGATCCGGGGCACTTTCAGGCTTTAACCTTCAAACCGGTAGCCCCCTCCCCGCACTGTCACTATGCGGATTGGATTCGCGGCATCGGACTCGATCTTTTTCCGCAGCCATCTCACGTGCACATCCACCGTACGGCTATCCCCGATGAAGTCCCAGCCCCAGACCCTCTCCAGAATGAACTCTCTGGAAAGCATTTGCCCTTTGTGCTCAGCCAAAAAGAGCAGCAGGACGTATTCTTTGGGTTTGAGCTGGAGAGGTTCTCCGGATATTGAGACTTCCCTGCGCGTCAGGTTGATGACCAAATCGCCGAAGGCGAGTGTTTCATGGACCAGTGCGGGCTCACCCTGGCCATGCATTTCTTCACGCAGGATGCGGGTCCGACGTAATTGGGCCTTGACGCGTGCCATCAATTCGCGCATCGAGAATGGTTTGGTAAGGTAGTCGTCCGCCCCGACTTCCAATCCGACAACGCGGTCGATCTCATCATCCCGGGCAGTCAACATCAGGATAGCAGTCGTCATTTCCTTTCGGACGATCCGTGCAACTTCGAAGCCATTCAGCTCCGGAAGCATCAGGTCCAGGATGATCAGGTCAGGCCTTAGACGGCGGGCGGCCTCGAGGGCGGATCGCCCATCACCGACGGCTTCCACTGCATAACCGTCCTTTTTCAGGTTATATGCAAGAGTTTCTTGAAGGGACGGTTCATCTTCGACGATCAGGATCATTTCAGCCATGCAGATACCTCATTGTCCTGCATTATAAGCGCGAGACAAAAGGCTGGTTTAACGACAAGTTAACGCATAGGATCCCTGCGGATCCTTCAAAATCACCCGATATTGAAATATATCTGTCCGGGCTCGTGAGTATAATAAACCGTCCTCGGAGCATCGAAAGGAATCATGGCGAAGGAATATCAATTTCTCTGGAAATGGGACCTAAAGTCGTCGCCGGACGAACTCTGGTTCATGGCATCCGATACGAACCGCTTCAACAAGGACACATGGCAGCCGCCCATGCAAATCCTCGGAATCGAAAATGGGGTCCGGCATGTCCGATATCGAATCCCCTTGATACGCATGGAATGGGAAGAGGAGCCGTTCGAATGGATCTTCCCGAATTCATTTGGTGTTCTCCGCCGCTATAGCGCCGGACCACTGGTTGAGATGCGAATCGATACAAAACTCGAACCCCTGCCGGGCGGCGGGACACAGATCCTCTACGGAACCACGATCAAGCCCAGTCATTTTTTAATCGGCATTTTGGTGCCATTTGGGATCGGCGTCGTCGCGAAGCGCCTTTTTGAACGAGCCTTCCGCAAATATGATCGAATCGCGGCGCAAGGGGAGCCCCTGGCCAATACGATGACCCGGCATGGCCTCCGACCGGCGGGGCAAGCCCGATTTAAGACGCTCAGCGAGTCCGTGATCAGCCAGGGGAGCGACCCAAAGTTGGTCCAACGCCTGGAAGAGTTTCTTGACAAGGCTGATGACCTTTCCCTTCAACACATTCGCGCGTATGGGCTCGCGGATCGCTGGAATTTCGACCGCCGCGCGGTACTTGAAATGTGTCTGCGAGCAACGCGGGCTGGCATTTTGGACATGTCCTGGGATCTGCTGTGTCCATCCTGTCGGGGCGCAGCCGAGACCGCAACCAATCTCAGCACAGTCCATGCAGCTTCGCATTGCGAGACCTGCAACATCGATTTCACGGCCAATTTTGATCACAATGTTGAGGTTGTCTTTCACGTCAATCCGTCCATCCGGGCGGTGGACACCACACTGGAATTTTGTGTGGGAAGCCCGCAGCGGCAGCCGCATATCGTCGTCAATCAGTCTCTCTTGCCGAGGGAAGAGGTGGCATTTTCCACCCACCTCGATGCGGGGCGCTATACGGCGAAGGCCTCGGGACTTTCTGGTTCCCGCAGCATCGCTGCAATGTCCGACGGTGAGAAATCCTTTGAGCTACTCGCCAGCTATGACGGATGGCCATACGGGGAGGCTCATATTTCGCTTGCCCCCCGGCTTCGTCTGCTCAATATTACGCAGGAACCCCAAGCATTCAAGATCGAGAGGACGATCTGGTCCGATCAAGCGTCCACCGCCGCCGACGTGACTACCCTCCAGGTATTTCGGGATCTTTTTGCGACCGAGGTCCTGCGTCCAGGAGAGGACCTTTCGGTAGGCTCCGTCACGCTCATGTTCACGGATCTTCTGGATTCGACGCGGCTGTATCGGCAGATCGGCGACCCATCCGCCTTCGGCCGAGTTCGGGACCATTTTGTGATCCTGGAGGCTGCTGTAGCGGCCGAGGGCGGAACAGGGTGTCTGGCTCAAGATCGGCATCCACCAGGGCTCCTGCATTGTTGTGAATCAAAACGACCGTCTGGATTATTTCGGGTCAACCGTGAATATCGCCGCGCGCTTGCCGGATTTCTCACTAGGCGGCGAGGTGATTTTCTCAGAGTCCATCCGCAACGATCCTGAAGTGATCGATTTCTTGAATCGGAATGTCAAGCCCGACGCTCTGACGAGATTCTCGACCGAGATAAAGGGATATGAGGAGCCCTTTCCCCTCTGGCGTCTAAAGATCTGATGCTCGACGTTCTCCCTGCAGTCAAGGAGCCCGCGAAATGATTGCGGGCTCCTTGATTGATAGGCTTGGCGGAGGGGGCCGAGGGGCTTATTTCAAGTCCACTTTTGCCCGGACCGTACCCGCCCGTTCATGCCGGGCAACGAGCTTCACCTGCCCCCCTTTGGGAGCACGAATGACCCATTCGAATTTCAGTCGATCCGTGGTGCCCTCCCCATCCAGGATTGCCGCTGTATACGCCCGACCTTCCAGCTGTCCCAGTTCCTCGCGCAGTTTGCCGGATTCTAGCCTGGCTCCAGGCGCACACTCCGCACATGCAGGCAGGGCGAGATCAGGGCATGCCAGATCAGCCACTTGGGGAATACCTTGATCTCATTTTCCAAAAATTCCCCAGGCGGATTGGTCCAGGTATGCAAGTGATCCCATCCGCCCAGTTCGACTTTGCCGAGCTCCGGATGATCGAACTTATACCATTTCACATAGCTTTGACCCTTTAGTTTGGTGTCGCTCCACTTGAGGAGCTTCAAATCATCTTCCACCTTGTGTTCGCGGAACCAGTCAATATATTTGTAATCCTTGAGCCCGGCCTGCCTGAGCGGGCTCCACAGTTCCACCGTCCAGGCGAAGATACCCAGATGGTCGTACATCCAGGAGTCGAAAGCCCCGGTGGTGACAGACTTCGGATGATATTTGAATTCGTGAAAAACGGATATGTTCGGATAACCGGTCAGCTTCGTCCCCTCATCACCGATCTTCTTGTACGTCCAGAGATCCTCCGCGGGAAAATCCTCGTCCGGCCGATCGTCGTACGGCCGCATGATCGTGGCCGCAAAAGTATGAAATGAAACCGCGCCGGTGATGTTCTTGTGGCGGACGATGAAATCGATCAGATTGCGGACCTCGGGCTCACTCGCGGGATACGGACCCGCACCGGATTGTTCGGATTCTGTGCGCCAGGCGACCGGGAAATTCCGGTTCAGATCCAGACCTTCCTTCGGTTTGCCGAGCTCGATCGTTGCGCCGTTGTAATTTTTCAGGGCACCTTCGGGGAACACCCGAAAATATTTTCCCCCGGTTTCCGCCGGACCGCGGCGGATCAGCAGCCGGGGTTCTTTCGGATGCCGCTTCCATGGTCCGTTCGGGTCCGGGATCCGGATTAACAGGATGCGTCCGTCTCCATCGATATCTTCAGCCAGCATTCCATCGATGGGATCCTCATCGTACGGATAGGGCCGGGTGCTGGAGCGGATCACTTTGGGCTTGTCTGCAAGCGCCCACTCGGCCCCGTCCGGGTTGACGCGCGGGACCACATAAAATGTGCGCGTGTCGAGGGCGGCCGTCACGTCCTTTTGAGTGCCATACCCCCGGGCAAGGGTTTGCAGGAAATACAAGCATGCCGCCGAGGCGGTTACCTCCGAGGCGTGGATATTTCCATCCACCCACATGGCGGGTTTTTCTGCATGGTTTCCGCTCATCCTGTTGGTGGCGGTCATCAGCCATACTTCACGACCCTCATGGCTGCGGCCGATACTCTGAATCGTGAAAAGATCTGGATATTCCACGGCGTAGGCTTTCAGGAGTTCCGTGAGTTCCTCGTAGCGATAAAATTTGTTGAAGAGCGGCTTAGGCATGGAAGATCCTCAATTTGGAATGACCCAATTTTATCTTTTTTCCCGCGAGCATGGGCTTGAGCGGCTCCGGCCTCCTGAGCGTCTCCGCTCCCTTGCGGGCCCAATCAGAACTCATTTGGAAACATCCTTAGATCCATTCGGCATCCACTGTTTTTTCGTTTTGCACGCTGCCGGTATTGCGGGTTGTTTTCGGTTCGAGCAGGATCACTTCGACTTCTTCATCCGCCACGGGTAAATGCTCGACACCCCGTGGAATGATCACAAATTCGCCCGATCGCAATTTGAGATCGCGGTCCCGGAGCTTGATCGTAAGGGTGCCGTTGATAACCAAAAACAGCTCGTCTTCGTTCTCATGGGAATGCCAGACGAATTCCCCATGCAATTTCACCAATTTTACGAATGCATCATTCAACTCCCCAACGATTTTTGGATGCCAGGCATCCTCGAAGAGGCTAAACTTTTTGGCCAGATTGACCACGTTTGGCATGATTCATTTCTCCTATGATTTGTATCAATTTTTTCGCAGACGCCTCACGACCAAAATTCTCTTCAAGAAACCTGCGTCCCCGGAGACCCATCCTGCGGCTCTCCTGAGGATCGCCCGCCAGCTGTCGCAAGACCGCGGCCAGGGCATCCGGACTGCCAGGCAGCGCGAACAATCCGCACTTCGCGGACTGGACCACTTCCCGGATCACTCCATCGATGGCGAGCGCCACCGGTCGGCCCGCAGCCATGTAATCAAAGACCTTGTTCGGATACGTGCTTTTGTAAGCCTCGAGCGGTTTCAGAATCGCAATGCAGGCATCGGCTCCGCCCAAGGCGGCGGGGATTTCCGATTTTGGGACTGAAGGAAGGAAGGTGACGTTGGAGAGCTGCATCTCTTTCGCCCGAATTTGCAAGGCGCCCTTTTCCTTCCCATCCCCTAGAAAGACGAGCTGGATGTTCTTCTCATCGGCCAGGAGCCCTGCAGCCTCGAGCACGACCGTCAGATCGTTGGAGATACCATGTGCACCTGCATAGAGGGCCACGAATTTGTTTTGAAACCCGTTGATCTTACGGAACGTCGAACCATCTTCCAGCGGGTCAAACATGGCCGGATCCGCCCCATTCGGAACCAGATCGATCTTCTTCGCGCCGCGCCGCCGCACGTGTTCGATGAAGCCGGGGCTATTGACGATGACCTGGTCGGCCCGGCGGTAGAGGAATCGCTCCAGCCATTCAGACCACCGGATCAAGATTCGATTCTGCAGAACACCGACCGCGATCGCAAACTCGGGCCAGAGATCGCGAACCTCGAAAAGAAATCTTGCTCGTTTCAGCCGCGCGAGCATCCAGGCCGCTGCGCCTTGAAAGATCGGGGGCGACGTCCCCCAGACCAGATCGACATGGTCTACCCCGAGTCCGATCCAAAAGGCGGAAAACATGAATGAAATGAAGGCGAGCATGCGATCCAGGAAGGATTTGTGGTGGGCGGAATACACGCGGGCCCGAATGATCCTGATACTGTCCGGCCGCGCACTCTTGCCTAGGGGAGCCTTGAGTGCGCCCTCCGACTTCTCACCGGTAATGTAGCTTACCGACGATGCGATGATGGTGACTCGGTAGCCTTGGGCGGCGAGGTAGCGCGCGAATTCGTAATGGCGGGTTCCCCCCGGTTCATCGAAAGACGCGAAGGCTTGATGGATAATGAGAATTCGGCAAAACCGACCCGCTGGCCTGATTGAGAATGCTGGGCGCTCCCTTTCATGAGAAGGGAAGATCAGTGCCATCCTCATCTTGAAAAGAGAATTCGCTGCTGAAGATGATCATTGAACTTGAAGATGCCTCGACCGCCAAGGATAGGGCGGGGGTTTTCATGGCATACGTTGGTGATGTCCAGCCTTCGAATGGCTGGACCTGCCGTTCGCCGTGCAGTAGTTCCCCGGCCCTGGCTACCGAAACGCATACTTCTGGTCGCTCGGATCCGGATTCGACCGATATGCGGCAAGTGAGGCGTCCTTGCGGAAATTTTATCCGAAGTTGGGTCATCCCCGCCGAATTCTCGATCTCCCAAATTCCATCGAGGAACAACCAGTGCAGTCGATAGCGGTGAAGGCGGGACTGGTGAGGGACCAGCCGATCGCGGACGGTCCAATGTTCATCCAGATATACCGATGCCGTTCGTTCATGATAGATGCCGAGAGCCCGGTAGCCGCGATGGTAGGCCACCACGCGACCGGAGATCTTTTCATCGGATTCAAGCACGCTCTTTGAGAAGGCGGGAAACCAATCCAGGGTGAGAAACCGGGAACCGCGTGTCATTTGTTCCCGGCCGTCGACCATCACCGTATTATGTACGCTCGTCGCGACGAGTGGATTATCCCACGGTGACTGGTCATTATAATGATACGTGCCGGCATCAGGCGTCATGTTCATCCCGCGCCACCAGAGGTCGAAATGCAACTGGTCCATATGAGACAGGTGCGACTTGAAGCGCGAGGCTCGCAGATACGCCCAGGAGTTCGGGCCGCGCAAATGATCGGTGAGATAGGCATCCGAATCGGAGGTATGTTCGGAGGCAGGCAAGCCCAGCCAGAGCGACATTTCATCCCAGCTCCCAACGGGTAGAGCGGTCCGCAAAAAAGCACGCGCGGCGGCCTGGACAGTCGGGCGGAAGTCGCGAAATGCAGCCGAGCTCAAAGGAAAGATCAAGGCTCCATCATTTGCGCCAAGGTTCGGAACCGAACCGGAGAGGGGGTCCAGCATGGAGAAGAGCCAGTGGGAGGCCCGGGTCAAAGCCTGCATCGTGGCAAAGGGCCACTTTTCGTCCTTGATCAGATTTACCCACAGAGCGCTCTGCAGCATCAGGCGGTGATAGTTGGTTGAATGCTGAACATATTCTCCGTACCCACTGATCTGATTTTGAAAGGACCAGTTGAGCCAGCGCCAACCGAGCTGACGCCATTGGGGATTTGCGAACATTCTGCCGGCGGTATAGAGCGCAGCAGCCTCGGTAATGAGGTGGTTGTTGTTTTGCGCCCGTGCATAGACCAGTGTCGGGGGAATTCTCGCGGCGTGCGCGGCGATCGATTCAGCCAGCCGGTCGAGGCGCGCCCGATCTCCGGAAGCACCCGTTCCATCAAACACATGGAGTGACCAGACCAGCGCGAGCAGCCGGATCGCGACTTCCTGGCCGTTCATCCAATGTGGACCGACGTAAGGAGGGTTGGCCCCTGCAAAAATATCAAAATATTTCCAAAATGCATCTGCATACTTTTCATCCTGCGTGATGGCATACGCACGCCCCAGAACCAGGGCCCAACCAAAGCGAGCGGGTTCCCACACGGATTTAAGATCTTCCTGCAGTTTGATGTTGCCACGCGCGTACTCCGTCCAGTGCACCAATGGCCAATCGCCTGTAAGTTTGAGAGCAAGCGGCTCGCCTCCAAATGCACGGTACCGGCCGCCGACAATCTCATCCGCTTCTTCCAACAGATCGTGCCTTCCCTCCTCGCCCAGGAACTTCGTCAGCGCGGAGCGCAGGGGCAGCGCAAAGAGCGGTTGGATCGAGGAAGCAGCGGGGACCGGCGGCAACTGCCCGGTCCTCTGGTACCGACCAGACCGCAACCCAAACTGATAGCGCAAATACAGTATGAGGGTTCTAAGCCCCAGCTGGCGGAGTATTTTGAAATTGATCCAGATGCGGGAGGGGGAGAGCATAGGAATGATCTGAGACAGCTGCTGTGATCTCTTCAATCATGCGCTCGGAGACGGCCGAGCGAGATCATTTTGCTGTCTCTTTGCCTAAATGTTGTATCGATGGTGTCGGCTTTCCGAGAAACTGACTTGAGATGGGCGAAAAAGGCGCCCAGTGCGGCATCGGGCGTTTGGACCCGCTTCATACCCGAATTTATTCGAGTAGGGACCCCCATCAATCCAAAGCAATTGTTTTATTCGCTCGCAGGGATTCGACAGCCCCAAACGTTGCCCGGGTAACTCCGACCAGCTGCTCGTAGGGAATCGGGGGGTTTCCACCGTCACGAATGTCCCTCGCGAAAGATAGGATTGCG
>WNFI01416351.1_pt1 | contig 10141 bp, 8 predicted proteins | sample 5400471 | NCBI WGS metagenome assembly WNFI01 (sample SAMN13153348, study PRJNA577476) | soil metagenome | isolation source: 100 cm saprolite on Douglas fir-dominated hillslope | place: USA:California | collected 2013-09-17
AAAAGCCAGGCCTGCAGCGGTAAAATCTTCGGCGATGCGCGAACCAACGCGTCCAAAGCCACAAATAATGTAGTGATTGCGTAGAGCGGCAATCCTGTTATCCATATATCTCCTCCAGATTGCCTTGTTCAGGTGACCTTCGATTAAAAACTCCATGCCCACTCCAAGCGTATAGAGCAGTGAACCAACCCCAAACACCATCACAAAAATGCTAAAGAGTCGTCCACCTGGCGAAAGAGGCTGTACCAACAAACCCACGGTCGCCATCATGCCAACTGTTGTATACAAGGCATCAACAAACGTTAGCTGTTCGAGCAGCATATAGCCCGCTGTGCCTATAGCCAGCACACTGACTACCAGGATGGCGGCGATTCTGAGATGGCGAAAAGATCCAGGGACGTTCATTGACGCTTAGCCTTCGTCATAGCTAATGACGGTTTGCATGCTGCGACAGTACTTCAATAAGCGGTCGAAATACGGTAGACTCTCCAGGGCAACGGCACTACCTACGACGATCAGTTTGCGTTGAGCGCGCGTAAGCGCCACATTCAAGCGGTGCGGATTGGTTAGAAACTCGCGCAGGGGATTGCTGCTATCTGGCGTTTGCGCGATCGCAAACGACATAATAATCACCATGCGTTCTCCTCCCTGGAACCTGTCCACCGTATCAACGCTCAGCGGCGTTGCCGGCGACAGGCCGCTCCAACCACTGCCGCTGTCGTCACTAAAGAGGTGGCGGCGTATATTGGCAACCTGGGCGCGAAACGGCGCGATAATACCGATATCCTGCTGGGCAATAGCTGGTTGCACGGCTTGTAATACGGCAGGTATTTCCTGTACAGTTTGCCCATTGCTAGTCGCTAATTTCAGTATACGCCTGGCAACCGCTGGGGCCGCTGCCAACTCCCCGTCATAAAAGACACGCGCTGAGAAATTGGAAATCCACCTGTTCATGCGGTATTGTATGCGCAGTGAGACACAGGCGCTTTCGGCTGCCGGCTGCTCCTTCGTATAGTCATTATCCAACTGCTTCAAATAGCTAAAGAGCGAGTCACCCAATCCCTGCTGTGCTGCATCTTTACTCAAGACCAGGGGTGGCAATTGTTTTTCGTCTCCTACCAGGATAAAGCGTTTTGCCAGGCGCAGCGGACCTAAAATAGCTGGAATAGTCAGTTGGCTGGCCTCATCCACGATTGCCACGTCAAATTGCATTGGCGCATCTTCTTGCCGGGCTAATGCTCCCGGACTGCTGCCAGCTTGTGCTGAGTATTTCTCGGCAGACCATGTTGCCGCCGTCGAAGCTACGACGGCACTCGCGCCTAATATCTTACGCACAGATGGCTCCTGTATCTCCACCAAATTTTGTAGCAGTCGTTCCTGGATATGAATATCTACGCCGCGCTCATGTCCCAGGCGCACATAGTCGTGAAAGCCCGCCGCGTCGAGACGTTTGAGCATATTATCAACGGCCTGGTTGGTAAAGGCTGCCAGCATCACTCGCTGGCCTTCCTGGCACAACCGTTTGACAATCTCGGCAATCACGCTCGTCTTGCCCGTCCCAGGCGGTCCCTGCACCAGCAAATAATCTTGCATTTGTAAAGCGCGTTCTAGCGCCAGGTTCTGCTCGGCATTAAAATCGGGGTGTGGGGTAACGGGTTGTTTCGTAAAACGTGGGCGTGCTTTACCGGCAACAAGAGCGCGCAGGTGCGCACCGGCTTGCAACCAGCGCAGCAGATTTTGCACCGTACGTACATGCACCACGTTAGTCTCATAGCGATCGATGAGCGTAGGATGGGCGATCCGTTCGGGACTCCACACGCGCACGCTCTCGGCGCTGATCTGTTTGATCATGCCCGTTACCACTTCACCTCTTACGGGATCGCCATCACTTAAGAGAATTTCATCCCCCTCGCGCAGCTCCGACGTATTTATACAGGCGAATTCCTGCTCCCATTCGCCCTGCCCTGTCGGTTCCGCTGGTCCTGCTGGCTTCAGGTCCTTGATCGCCGCTCCCCGTTCAATACGCTCCTCCACCGGCGTTTGCCACAGCAATGCTAGCTGCTGCTCCCCTTGCTGTCCCTCTAACTGCAACAGCCGGTAAAACCTGGCAAAAAATGCCCGGTCCTCCTCGCTCTCTGGCCTGGTGCTCTGTTTCTCCTCATCTTTATCCGGCTCGGGCGCTTGCCAGTCAAGTAGGGCAGAGACCCGCGTGCATTGGTCGAGCATAGTGCATTTGGTACAACGTGATGGCCCCGGTGGCGCTGCTGGCCTCCCCAGCACATGACTCAACACGAGCATATTGCGCGTTGTATTGACGCGCTGGAGCTCGCGCACCGTCGATTTGAGGCCAAATGCCTGGGCTTCCCCAGGTGTACCAGTGTAGAGAAGCGTTGCTATGGCCTTCTCCATCCGCGGGTTGCGTCGTACCGTTAGCAGCGCGTGATAGCCGTAGACCTGCCAGCGATGATTGGATTTCGGCAGACTGCCCGAACTTCCTCCTGTCTTTAACTCCAATAGACGCTGGCGATTGGATTGTTGCCATAGCAGGTCAAGCCGTCCCCTCAGGCCAATTTCAGGGGCGAGTAAAAATGTCTCTGCTCGTACCAGGTTCTCTCCGCGCTGAATATCACCTGGCTCCTTATTTTCCTGGCCGGTATTCCCATTTTGGGGCATATCCCACAGCGTGGCGCTCTCATTCTGGTACCATGTGGCCAGGCTTGCCAGGTGGGGGGCGGCCTCTTCACGCATCTGCTCGCTTGTTACATTGGCCAGGGCAAGCTCAATACTGCTCTGAGTCAAAGCCTGTTCGAAATGGCGGTGAAGAATAGCCAGGGGAGCCTCTTGTTTCGCGCGGTCATGATCGCGCATTAATTCGCCCCGGTCATGCTCTTTGAGCAGTTCCTTAAAGCAATGGTGAACCAGGTTTCCGCGAATGGTTGCTGCTGTCGTCGTCGAAGGCACCAGCGAGTTCAACAGGTACTGGCGCGAACAATATTCCGCCTGGTTCAAATCAGTAATGTTAAGCAGCACATTGGGTTCGAGCACTGCTAGCGTATAGGAATTGGCAGCATAAACGTGTCGTGGTTGCCCTTTGATCTCAACGATAGTGGGAGGAGTAGGCAGATGATAGACGCGCAGCGTCAAATTGCGTATCGCCACGCCCCGTTCGCGTAACTCTTTGACAAAGGAACTGTAGTAGTGGGTCAGGCGCAATTCGACTCGCTGCGTACCGGTATCAATAATGGCACAGGAAGCACTCGCGCTCCGTCCTTGCTTGCTCTTCGCTATCGTGCACTGCCATCACGCTTCCCCCTGGTTGTTCTTCAATATTTGAACATATTTTCAGTTCTTTCACCTGCTGAAGCAAGTGTACGAAAAGAACAGATATTCGTCAAGGGGTATACACATACTAGTTCAGGGGCCTGCACACAGCATGCTGCGTGCAGGCCCCTGAACTAGTATACGTAATATGACGGGACGATTGCCCTGCCTCACCCCTCTAACCTAACCTATTGATTGCGCCTGTCGTCCCCGATCAAACTACGTAACAAGCTATTGCATTCTGCCAGCGTATTGAGCACGCTCTGGTGCAGTTGGAAGACCTTGTTTAGTTCACGCGCCTTACGACCCAGCTTGGAAATGTAATCAATATCGCGGGGGTTATTCATCACATCTTCCATCAGTTGGATCAGGTCTGTCCAGGCCAGCGCCTCGCGGCTGCGGGCCACGTCGGCGATCGAACTATCCATGCGCTCAGAAACACGGCGTACGCCAGAGCGCAACTGGTTACTGACCTGAGCAACTTCAGCCTCGTGATTGCGTATGGACGCTTGCGTGGCATTTAATTGTTCCTGCAGCGACATAACCTGCCCGTCCAGCGTTGAGAGCGCTGCCAGCAGCGGAGCTATGTCGGGCATAGCTGGCTGTGGAACATTGGTCAGCTGGTTGAATGTCACGGGACTACTCGCCGCCGGTAGAGGCGCGGACACCGGCATGGCAGAGGTGCCAGGTGCAGATGTTGAGGCAGGTGGTGTTGGAGTCGCCGGTACAGGTACATCTTCAGCGACTGGTGCAGTAGCGCTACTCGATTGGGCGGGTGCCGCGCTGGCAGGTTGTGCCTCGACCGGGCCGCCGTTTTCCATTGACTTCGTGCTAAATTCGTCGTTGCTCGTAGCCGTTAACCCTTCATCGTCACGCGTGCGGTAGGTCATTTCCTGTCCCGGGTTGTTATATGGCACTGAGATGGTTGGCATATCCGCCAGGCCGCTTGCTTCAGAGCCATTGGATGCGTTAGAGCCAGAGCTGTTGAAGACCAGCTCATGCTCGCCAATTCCCACGTGATCACCATCTTGCAGGACATATGGCGTCATCTCTTCTAACTGTTGCCCATTGACAAATGTGCCGTTGGCACTGCGCTCATCATACAACACATATTTGTTGTCCTCGTAGCGCACTGTGGCATGGCGACGTGAGGTCAGCTTATCTTTTGACAGTAAGACATCGCTATTGGGTGCGCGACCAATAGCAATTTCCGGTTTTTCTAGCGGGTATTCCTGTAAGACATCTCCGTTTTCTGCACGCAAGATCAACTTGGCGGGCCGCTCGATAGTAGTTGCGGGAGCCTGTGAGCCTGCGTTGGCCGAATTTGGCGTATTAAGTGTCTCGCCCCGTATCGTCGGTGGCTCCTCTTGAGTATTGGCAATAGTTGGGCCAGCCTCGTCAACCCAATTATTACCAGCAGCAACAGGTGCAGAACCCCTGGTCGTGTTTCAGCTCCGCAATAGGGGCATGTACTTGTGCTCATGATAAAGGTTCCTCCCTTTAGTGGTACGCTTCATATCTTTACGTACAAACGAAAAAGCTGTTGCTATTATAGCAGACCAGTACATCTTCGCAACCCCAAATATCAAATATTCCCTGGCCTATATTTACGATGCGGGAACCCAGGTGACATCTGGTTGTAATGTATCAAAGGTCTTCTTTAAGGCTGTTTCATTTCCCCGACTTGAAAAAACGATATTCGTCGTGCTCTTAACCCCGGTGCAGAGCAAAATTGGTACCTGCGTTGGGCTGGCCTGTGCAGTAGGCGTACCCGCGCCGGGCGGAGGCATAGTATTCGTACTGCCACTTTTCGTTGATGTACATTGAAAATCAATGTTATTCGAACGCGATGGAGCCTCTGAAAAACTGATGGGGCTTTTATCTGGGAGCAGGTATCCAATGATGAAGTTACCGCCGAAGATAGGATCGTTCACCGTTCCTGAGGCACTGACCAGGCAGCTATTGTTGGGTAGAGTCGTAGGTAAATAGACCGTAAAGCCCAATAAGGGGGAGATCTGAGACCAGTCCGTCAGCGTCGAAGGGGTTGGGCTACCGCTGGGGGTAGCTGATGCTGTAGCTGTCGCGCCAGGTGTGGTCGCAGCAGTCGCTGTAGCCGTAGGCGTACCCGACACGGGCGCATGTTCATCGCGAAATAAGATAAAAGGCTTGTTACACCAGTGTAGCCTCGCCAGCGGCAGGTTTGATGGCGTTGGAGTTGCTGTCGGTGTCGTTGGTCCGCCCACGCTCAGGCCAGAGCATGATCCAAGAAAAAAACTAGATAACAGCAGGCTGATAGTCAGGCAGAACCATTTGTATCGCCAACGCATTACGAGAGACGAAAATTGTGCTACAAACATACAAAACTCCTTAACAACCCTGATCATCCCCGGCAAGGGCTATGGTAACAGTTATCGTTTTTAGGCCGTGAATAGATAGCCAATATCTTTTGGCATAGTATATAGTAAAAGAGACAGAAAACATGTGAAATAGTTCTCATTTTGGTACCACAGGAGGACTTTACAGCACCTTCATTTAGTGCTACCATTGTCCTCTGCCATCGAGATTTTTGAATGTTATAACGACTTACCTTCTGTTTTTTAAATCTATTTACTACATAGAATACAACGCATGAGATTGCCAACAGTTACGATTATCCTAAATGAGGTAGTGTGTGAACGCGAAACAGATATGGCAAACAACTCTAGAACGCTTGCAAACAAAAGTCCAGCCAGAGGTTTATACGACCTGGTTTCAGGGGACTTCTGCCCACTCTTTCCAGGATGGTATCTTTGTGGTGCATGTACCCACCACATTTGCCAGAGCTCACCTGGAAGGGCGCTTCCTTGATATAATACGGTTGATCCTCGTGGAAATAACAGGTGGACCCATTGAGGTCCAATTTGTGGTTGCCAAAGATGTTCCTCAAAGCCAGGGCGATGAACTGTCAGCTCTTACCACACCACCTATCGTGAAGCGACCATATCGTCTGCCCAAAAACCGTCCCGTAACCTTGCAACGTGACAAACCCCTTTCATTGATTACCGGACAGCAGGAGCCAGCCCAACCTTCCATCGCTATGAACTCCATAGCTCCCGCCGCTCCTCGCCCGGTTGTTCATCGTAGTCCGGAAGCTGAAGAGCAACGTACAAATAACCAGCTTGAAATGCTCTTGCCCACGAAGAAGCAATCATTGGCCGCACCCCTGCGTGGCAGCATTCCCTTGTTGAATACACGCTATACGTTTGATGCCTTTATTGTCGGTAAGTCCAATCAACTGGCGCATGCAGCTTCACAGGCTGTCGCCGAAAACCCCGGGCGCATCTACAATCCGCTTTTCCTTTATGGCGGCGTTGGCCTGGGCAAGACCCACTTGATGCATGCCGTCGGTCATATGGGCGAAGCAGCCGGGCTCAATGTACTCTACGTCACCTCGGAAAAATTTACCAATGAGATCATCAATGCCATTCGCTATCAGAAGACAGAGGAGTTTCGTACCAAATATCGCCAGATCGATATCCTGCTTGTAGACGATATCCAGTTTATCGCGGGCAAGGAGTCCACGGAAGAGGAATTTTTCCATACCTTCAATACCCTCTATGACGCCAATAAGCAGATCGTTGTTACCAGTGATCGCCCACCCAAGGCCATTCACAGCCTGCAAGACCGCCTGCGTTCGCGTTTTGAATGGGGTTTACTGGCCGATGTGCAAGCGCCCGAGTATGAGCACCGCCTGGCTATTCTGCGCTCCAAAGCGGATTCAGTGCGTTTCACCATTCCTGCCTCGGTTATCGAGTATATCGCTCGTCCCGAGTGTCGCAGTGTGCGTGAACTCGAAGGTTCGCTCAATCGTGTCATTGCCTATGCCACCCTGCACGATGCTCCTCTCTCGGTCAGCCTGGCGGCCAAGGCTCTTCAAGATCTCTACACAGCGGAGAGGAAAATGCGCTCGGTAATGACCATCCCGGAAGTTCTGGAAGGCATATGCAAGTACTATAACGTCGACCTTGAGCGCCTCAAGAGCAAACAGCGCGACCGCGAAATTGCCTGGCCGCGCCAGGTTGCCATGTATGTCATGCGTGAAGAGACAACTGCCTCGCTCTTCCAGATTGGCAATTCCCTTGGTGGACGCGACCACACCACCATTCTCCATGGCTGTGAAAAAGTCCACAACGAAATGAGCAACAATGATCATATTCGTCACGAAATCGCCACATTACTGGAAATACTCAGGCAGCAATAATATTCTATGGGGTAGACTGGACCAGGTCCAGTCCACCCCATAGAACTAACAATTAGGAGAAAACAACGTGAAAATTGCTATAGGCAGCGATGAACGCACCTCCCTGACCGATGCTGTGCTGGCGGACCTGAGAAAGCGCGGCCACGAACTGCTCCTATTTGGACCCCTCGCTGAAAATGACCCTGCAACAGATTGGCCGCTCACCAGCAGTCACGTTGCCCAGAGCGTAGCCGCCCAGCAGGCCAACGAGGGCATTGTCTTCTGTTGGACCGGTACAGGCGCCTCCATCGCTGCCAACAAAGTCCCAGGTATCCGCGCTGCCCTCTGTGCCGACGCCGAGACCGCCCGTGGTGCCCGCGTCTGGAATCATGCCAACGTCCTGGCCCTCAGCCTCCGCTCAACCACAGATGCCATCGCCAAAGAAATCCTCGATGCCTGGTTCAGCACTCCTTACTCCGAAGATGCCTGGAATCTTCAACAAATCGAACGCATTAAAAGTCTGGAAGAGCACGCTCAAAGATCTTAGTCCCAGAGCATATTGATCGCTAGCAGGGCGTGGATGTGCTTGTATCTGTTCTGGAGCCATATAGGGGATTGTCCCAATAGATGCCTGTGTCATCATAGAAGACGTGCTACTACCCGTAGGCTATAACTTTGATATAATAGACATGAGGAAGATATAGCCGTAGTTAACTTTCAGGAGCTATTTCCATGTCACGACAACAAGAGCAACAACAATTCGCCGAATACGACCTGTTGGCGGTTTTTAATGATGAAACCAAGGCGGAGGCCGCCGAAACTAAACTCCATAAGGAAGGCTTTAGTAGTGAAGAGGTCTTTCGCCTGGCCTCGAGCATGGTCAAAGCCGGCGAGTTCCGCGAACATGGACCGAATCGTAACCGCAGTTCGGTCTTTTTGCAAACGCGGCGTACGGGTCCCAACCCTGTACTGGTCATCTTGCTGGCCGTCGTCTTCGGACTCGTCCTTGGCCTGCTTCTCTTTGTAGCGCACTTTGCCTTCGCGGCCATACCCGAACCCACAGCCGCCATCGCCGGTGTCGTTGTCGGCGTCATCCTGGGCGTGGTTATTGGCCTGCTCCAGCGCGGCCGCGTCCAGGGAGCCATCGGCCAGGACATGTCCAAAGTCAACGCGACCACCAGACAACCTGCACAGAATGATTTAAATGTCGTCGCCATTCGTTTGCCCGACTCCAGCAACATCACTCGCAAATCCCGCGCACGTGCCATTCTGCTGACCAACGGCGGCAAAATCGACCGCAGCGTCAGTCGGCGCGAGTAAGAGTAAGACAACCACAAAAAAGTGAGGATAGACATGGCGGAGAACATGTCTATCCTCACTTTTTATTGGAAGCCACAAGGGCGACTACGGACGAGGAGCCTCCCCCCAAAAACCGACCCGTGAGAGGTTCTCTCCCATCGTCTCCGATAGGACCCTTTTCTACGAGGCTAGTAATCTCTAGGTCTCTCGTTTACAATAGTGTTAGAGGATTTGTATTATGCATTTTTACCACTATTATTATTTTTGGAGTTTGCCTTATCATGTCTAATAATCAGTTAATCCCATCTCAATCTCAGGTGGACACGGAGGCTCTGCTGCGCTTGCGTACCAGGCTCCTCCCTCCCTATAGCGTCGTCTTGCACGACGATGACTACAATGAAATGAACTATGTCATCTTCGTCTTGCTGCACGCTATCAACAACCTCTCCCAACCTGAGGCTGAGCGCATCATGCTCACGGCTCATCTCACTGGCAGCGCAATCGCCGCGGTTTGCCCCAAGGAAACCGCCGAATTTTACCAGGAGCGTCTCCTGAGCTACGGGTTGACAGCCACAATCGAGCCGGCGTAGGGGCACCTCTCATGGCCGTCCAATAGGCATCAACCGAAGCATGGATATTGCAGATGAATGAGCCTCTCAAGCGCGTTCACTTTTCTCAGGCACCCGCAAGGGGCCAGGGGAGCCGCAAGGGTCTTACAAGTAGAGGTTTTTAATTCTGAGCGCGGGCACGTGCCCAGGATTAAAAACCTCTACTTGTAAGACCCCTACCCCCCATCAGTACTATCCTACTTTGGACTGCTGCTAAACCCGAATGTATCCACCTAAACGTGTAGGAAACAGGCACAATAATATATGTAATATGTGCCGTAATCTTTGTTGTTTAAAACCACCATTGACTCTACTGTCTTTAGGATATAGAATCTATCTGGATATTGCTGTCATTGTTGAGGGCAAGAAACTTGATAATGAACTGGTTCGCCTGGCGTGTTTAATGGCAAGAAAGGCTAAACGCAAAGTTCACCTTGTACATATTATAGAGGTACCACGCACGCTGCCTCTTAAAGCTGTTCTAACAGCGGAGTCCGAGCACGCCGATAAGCTGCTTACCGAGGCGCTGGCAATCGCCGAAGATGCTGGTTGCGAAGCCGTTGCGGAAGTGGTTCAGGCCCGTGATGCTGGTCCTGCTATTGTTGACGAGGCTAGAGATCATGCCTGTGCTCTTATTATGCTTGGTCTGGTGCGCGATATTCACAAAGTGCATAATGATTTGGGCAAGACTGTA
>WNFI01058245.1_pt1 | contig 10140 bp, 8 predicted proteins | sample 5400471 | NCBI WGS metagenome assembly WNFI01 (sample SAMN13153348, study PRJNA577476) | soil metagenome | isolation source: 100 cm saprolite on Douglas fir-dominated hillslope | place: USA:California | collected 2013-09-17
AATACCGCAATCCAGCGCACCGGAAGGCGAACGATGAGAGCCATGGCCACCATGCTCCAGCCCAAAATCCAAATGACCCCCGCGGCGGCCCATGGGGTGAATGTCCATGCGAAGGCGATGATAGTCAGCTCCAGAAAAACGAGCCATAGCCCACGTGTGAAGAAAAACCAGGAAACCTGCTGGATTGATTTTCCGCGAGAGGTCGCGAGGAACGCGCCCGTCCCGGCCAAAAACGAAAACACCGGCGCGCAGAAATGAGTGATGAAGCGCGTAAAAAACAGCGCGGCGTAGGTGTTGCTGATGAGTTCAGGGGGGAACAAGACGTTCGACATGAAGTGGCGCGTATGGTCAAGCGCCATGATGACCATGACCAGTCCGCGCAACACATCCACTGAAACCAGACGCGGAACTTCTGCCGCCAAAATCGATGCTTTCGTACTTATACCTACGGCTGCCGGAGAAGCCGAGGCAGTCACCATGGTCGAGCCCTCATGAATTGCGAGATCGCAGCAGTGTAGCATGTGGGCGCATTGCTTTTGCCTCCTTTCGTCACTTTCCATTTGACGATGGCATGGTCCGCTGCTAACGTCCACGCTCCGGCAGCGTCCGACACTTGGGATTTTTATCTCTTGCTGCATGCGCGTTATTAGCTTGCGTCTACTGGGGGACGCTCCACCATGCGATTTCTGCTTCTGGCGCTACTAGCTATCTCTCAAAATTCGATTGCCCAAAACACTTTTCATGGCAACAATGCCCGGACCGGCGTCTACGATTCCGCCGGACCAAAGCAACTAGGTGGGATCAAATGGACATTCAAGACCGGCGGTCCGATCGTTGCGTCCCCCGCCGTTGTTGACGGTGTGGTCTATATCCCCAGCATGGACACTTACCTGTACGCCATCGACCAGGAAACCGGCAAGGAGAAGTGGAAGTACAAATCGCACATGCCGATTGCATCATCGCCAGCAGTTGCCGGTGGCCTGCTTTACTTTGTTTCATCGGGAGGCAGCTTAGGCGCAATTGACATTACAACCGGCAAGATCAAATGGGTCCTGCCGACCGAGTACGAACGCAAGTTCGAAGCGAAAAACCTTCACGGATATCCTCCGGAGACCCAGACCATTCCCGATGCCTGGGACATTTTCACCTCTTCGCCCGCGGTCGCGAATGGCAAAGTGTATTTCGGGAGCGGCGATGGCAACGTCTATGCCGGCGATGCACAATCCGGAGTTCTGCAATGGAAGTTCGCGACCAAAGATGTGGTCCACTCGTCGCCCGCCGTCGTCGGCAATACGGTTTATATCGGAAGCTGGGACAGTTATCTCTACGCGCTAGATGCTGACACTGGGCAAGAAAAGTGGTCATTCAAAACTGGCGAGGATCCCACTATTCACAATCAGGTCGGATTCCAGTCCTCACCAGCGGTGGTTGACGGAACAATTTATGTCGGATGCCGCGACGCCCACGTCTATGCCATTGACGCCTCCACCGGCCGCAAGAAGTGGGACTACCCGACCAGCAAGTCCTGGGCAGTTGCCACGCCCGCAGTACGCGATGGTCTGGTGTACGTCGGTACCTCCGACAGTTCGCGCTTCATGGCACTCGACGCAAAGACCGGCCGCCTGCGTTTCACCTTCGACGCCAAGGGATATATGTTTTCTTCGGCCGCACTGGCTGGCGATCTGGCCTATGTCGGCGACCACAACGGAAAGCTCTACGCCATCGACACAAAGTCGGGCAAGCTCGCCTGGGAATTCCAGACTGAAGCTTCCAAGAAGGATCCTTAAAAGTGCTCAACCCCGACGGCGGATTGAATCAAGAGGCCCTCTTTGCTCCAGTGTTCAACGACTTCGAAGACATGTACATCGACTTCTACAAATTCATCACCATCGGCGCGATCGTGTCTTCACCGGTCGTGGATAATGGCGTGGTTTATTTCGGCAGCATGGACGGAAATTTGTACGCGCTGCAGTGACAAGCCCTTGAAGGCCGGCGATACAGTTCGATCCCCTGCCGGCCGGTCGCCATGCTCAGGCAAAACCTGAATCAATTCAATCAAGATTTTGGGTGGCGCAGGCCTTCCAGGCCTGCGATTACTCTGTTCTAAGATCCGGGCTTTAGCCCCCCCTGAGGTCCCTCAGCGGCTAAAGCCGTTCAAGGTTTGGCAGCATTACCGCAGCGCTGGAAGCGGTGCGCCACCCAAATGCCACTCGCAAGCGCAGTTGAACTTGAGGTCACAAATTGCAACCTCAAGGCTTCTGTTAACTGAGGGGTGGGCTTGCGCCCGCCCACACTCAGTTCACCCATTTGCTCCCTCCAGCGCGCGGATGTACTCGATGACCGAATCGCTCCAGCCATCGATATTCATCCACTTGCCATAGCCGACGCCGTTCTTGTAGCTGGCGACATTGATCATGTACGCCCGCTCGGTGAGCGGCTTCGGCGCGACCGCCTGCGGATCGCCTTCGCCATACCCCTGCACCGTGGTGGTGTCGGAGTAGTGCCACTGGCCGTCCGTGATGACAATGATTCGGTCATAGCCATCGCGATTGGCCGCAGCCACGGCGAGTCCACCGCGGCTCCAGTTGTTCTTGGTCGCAGCCAGCGCATCGCGCAGTGCGAATCCACGTCGCGGAGGAACCTCGTACGCCTTCTCATTGAACGCGTACACGTTCACCCGCTCGGCAGTCTCACGCAGCAGAATGGCCAGCCCGGCGGCAGCCTCGAAGCGATCCATGTCGCTGTTTCGGCTGAGCCGCGCCATCCACATGGATGGGCTGGTGTCTACGATCAGCGCGGTCGTCCCTGGCAGCGGCACCTGATCCTTGAGCGAGCGGAACATCGCCTGCTCAAGATCGGCCTCGTGCTTCGGAGCGTAACGCGCGGCCGCAATGAAGCGGAACGGCAGCACTCGGTCCGTCTTCATCTCTCGCAGTGCGTTGATGACCAGCTTGTCGCTGACTCCGGCCTCGCGCATATTGCGCAGGTTGCGAAGCAGCGCCAGAGCCCCCAGCTTCTGATCACGGAGCAAACGCTCCCAGGCCTCACGCTTGTCGGTACCCTGAGCAGTCGCTCTGTCCCCGCCAGCAGTAGACAGCGCAACCTCCCAAGTGTTGGGCGCGTTCAGGCGTCCCCAGATGAGGTTCTTCCACACGCCAGCCTGCGCAGCGTCACGCGGCTTGGCGTGGCAGAGGAAGAGCACGTCACGCAGCTTGATGGGCCCGCCGCGATCGTACTTGGCGAGCTGATACTCATCAAACTTCGGGAATGCCGCAGCCAGTCCCTTCTTCACCTGGCCGGAGAGCGGCACACGCCCATCCTTCCAGTAGATGGCGACAAACTCAGAAAGTTCGTCGGCACGCTGGATGACGCGAGCGAGTGTCTCCGCAACCGGTGCGCGGTGCGTCTTGTGACGCGCCATCTCGCGGACGAGCGCCAGCGGCGCATGACGCAGCTTCATCTGCTCGCGCGCCTCGACCGCAAGCGCAGCCACCTTCTCAGCCGCGACCTTCGGCACCAGCTCGGCCATGCGGCCGGCGATCTCGACTCCGTCCTCGTAGAACTGGCTCTCCCAGAGCAGGCAGGCCAACACCGAGCGCCGCAGCTGCAGCTCCGAAGAAATGTGGCGTGCGGGTGCGCCCTCGTGGGTGCGAGGTGCGCAGTTGAGGTTGAGTGTGTTCAGTCGGGCCATGGTGTTTCTCCTTACATCGTCGTTGGTCGTTCGTCGTTGGTCGTTGGTCACAACCAATCGGGTGGGCACGACTTCAGTCGTGCCGCAACCATCTAATTCTTGTCATTCCAAGTCGCCGAGCTTCGCTCGGCGGCGGGGAACCTGCAGTTTCTCCGCCGGGGAATTAGCTGGCTAAGGGGCTGCTCTATCCACTGAGCTACGCGGACTCGCGTCCACGGCAGGAGTCGAACCTGCGACTCGCGAAGTATCCCTTGCCTTCACCACCGGCGAAAACATCATTCCATCGTGGCGATCACGTCTTCTTCTTCCGAAGCTTCAACAAAGCCGATGCCGGAAAATCCAGCTCGCTTTCGCGCCGGCTCTTTCGGAATGATCAGCGCGATCTTTTCCATCTCCCCACGCGTCGGCAGAGTCCGGTTCAAATAGTCCGTACAGTCACGGACCTTGAACGGAACTTTTCGCAGGGGCCGAACGCGCAGAAGATAACTTCTTCACTCTCGCGGAAACCCTTCTGAGCGTGCGCCCAGTAGCAAGTCCGGCAGAGCGATTGGTTATCACCTGGTCTGCTGATCGAAATCAGTTTACTTTCTTCCATACAGCGTTCTTTCTAACCGGCGGATCGCCGGAGGTTAGTCGGACGGGCGAGACGCCCGTCGCTCCAATAGAACTGCTAAAGGCCGGGGAACAAGTGACCCGGTGTTAGGTGCTCTACCCCTGAGCTACACGGGCACAGTCCCCGTGGCAGGATTCGAACCTAGGTCCTCCCGCTTATGAGGCGAAGTAACCGTAGTCTTCACCACCGGCCAAAGACGCAAGTTCCTTACAACGTCTGAGACGTAGCGGAGCTACGTCTCTGCAGGACAGCACTGCGCAAAGAAGTTCGGTCAGGGAACAAGCGGACACGGCAGGGCTTGCGCCCATGAGGATTCGAACCTCACAGCCCGAAGGCTGTTTCGCCAGAGAAGTATCCGTGCCCAAACACCACTGACCTTGTAAGTTAGGCTGGGGGAATCAGCGGCAACGGTTTATCTGCCATTGGCAGTCGATGGACAGTCGAAGGAACCGCGGCCTGCGCCACCCAGCTAAGTTTTTGTTTTTGCGGAAGAACGCCGAAACTACCGACGAGAGCCGGTTAGCGCGATCGGAGCGACGCCCTATAGCAACCTCGGCTGACTATTGGCCGATGTTGCCCGCTTAGCGTTTTAATTGTGAAATTCGCCAATTCGGGCGTCCTTTCGTAAGAAGATGTTTGAGCATGCCATGACTTTCAGATTTTCGCAAGAGGATTTCAAAATTATTTTCAAGAAAAACAAAAGACTTTAACCGCAAAGATCGCAGAGAAAGCGCAGAGTTCGCGAAGAAAAGCTAAAAACCTGGCTTGCTTCCCCGTTCTTTGCGAGACCTTTGCGTCCTTTGCGGTTAAAATCTTTGATTCTGCGCGTGAGCCTCCGAGGGCCGAGTTGTTTTCTAATATCACTTTTGTCGGACTAAGTTAGGGGGGAATACTTGAAGCTACGACTACTCCTTTGCGCAGCACTGCTTGTCCCATACGGCAACGCTCAAGTGGACGATCACACAAAGCAACTTGCGCATGACATCTTTAAGCAACTAATCGAGATCAACACTACAGATTCCGTTGGTAACGTGACCGCCGCCGCCGAAGCCATGGCGAAGCGCTTCCGCGATGCCGGACTTCCGGACACCGATCTCCACATCGCCGGCCCAAATGACCGCAAGAAGAATTTGGTCGTGCGTTATCACGGATCAGGCAAGAACAAACCGGTTCTCCTAATCGGCCATCTGGATGTCGTCGAAGCCCGCCGCGAAGATTGGACCACTGATCCATTTCAATTCGTAGAAAAGGACGGTTATTTCTACGGGCGCGGCACTCAGGACATGAAAGACGAAGCTGCGATCATGGTCGCTACACTGATGAAGATGCAGCAGGAGCACTTCGTTCCTGATCGTGACATCATTCTCGCCCTCACGGCTGATGAGGAAGGCGGGAAATCCAATGGTGTTGACTGGCTGCTGAAGAACCATCGCGACCTGATTGATGCGGAATTCGTTGTCAACACTGACGACCTTACGGTTTGGACCGTCCAAGGCAAAGCGGTCGAGGTGGAGATAGTCGCCAGCGAAAAAATCTATTCTGATTATCAGCTTGTGGTCACAGACTCCGGGGGCCATAGTTCCCTACCCAAACCACAGAATCCGATTTACGAACTCTCGAATGCTCTTGTGCGTCTGCAAAATTACAAATTTCCGGTTGAGTTCAATGAAGTAACTCGCGCGTATTACGACCGGCTGTCTAAAACTGAAACTGGGCAGCGATCGGAGGACATGAAGGCGATTTTGAAGGATCCTCCGGACCAGGATGCGGTGGCACGCATTTCGCGGGACGTGAATGATAACGCCATGCTGCACACCACATGTGTCGCCACGCGGATGAACGCCGGACATGCCAACAATGCTCTACCCCAGCGCGCGGAAGCTATTGTGAACTGCCGGATACTTCCTAGGCACACCAAGCAAGAGATACGCGAGACGCTGGTGCGGGCCGTAGCCGATCCAGTTGTGATAGTTCGGTATATGCGAGATGTGGCCAGGAACTCCAGTAATTCCAACCATGGCGCGAGGTGCCTCTGACGGGATCTATACCAGCGCGGCTGGGATGCCCACCTACATTGTTGCAGGCGTGGCGGTTGACCGAAATGACGACCGCGAGCATGGAAGGGATGAGAGAGTCGGCGTCAAATCCTTTTATGATGGGTTGGACTTCTGGTATCGCTTCTTGCAGACGCTCACCAGTCGGGGATCTCAAAACTGACGATATCGCGCGGCATTATTTCTCTCGTTGCCCCAGTTGTTACTGCTTGAGAGAAATGGGCTTTTTTGCTGCATATTTTACTGAAGATTAGAGATTCGATACAGGACGCTGGCGTGTGGCGACAGCGTGGTTTCAATGCCGGTCTTTCTTCCGAGCGTTCTCTTCGCCCACAGGTCACGAACCTCTGCGGTGCTGCCTTTCTTGAAAAATGCGGTGAACGGAAGATCCGCAGTTGTCTTCTCGTCGCCCAAGTTGAAGACTGCGATGTAATAATCCTTTTTGCCAGGCACAACTGCGGTCCACGCGCGAAGCATGCCCTCTTCTAACGATTGATGACCTCCGTAGCTGTGCTGATCGACCGCGAGAACTTCGTCGTTGGTGATTAACGCCAATGTTGCGGAATCGATACTGGGCAAGTCTCCACCGAAAATCAGGGGCGAGCGAAACATGCACCACAGCGTCATCAGCGTTTGCTGCTCATCGCCAGTAAGTTTTGTAGGCGAGCCGCCGCCTTCTTTTGCGGTAACGCGCAGCTTGCCGAGCGGCAGCATGTCGGCATCCGGCCACGTGTTATTAAAGCCTGCGTATATGGCCCAGTCGCGTGTGTAATCGAATTGCAGTTTGAGCAACTTCCAATCGTCCCAGAAGTCGTCGGAGATGCGCCACATTTGCGTGTATTTCTGGAAGAACTTAACTTCGGAAATCGGCGCGGGACCAGGAGAAATGCTTAACACGATGGGGCGCCCGGTTTTACGGATCGCAAGAGCCAGAGCTTTGATCTCCGCAGGCTGGTAAAGATGACTGCCCATGTCATCGGCTTTGATGAAGTCAACGCCCCATGACGCATAGATTTCGGCAATCGAATCATAATACGCCTGCGCACCAGGTTTGGTGGTGTCCACACCCCACATGTCGGGATTCCAGCGGCAAGCGTTGTCCTTGTCTGCAATGTCTGCCGCGTGATATTGCGTTCCCTTGATCGGCAGATTCTGCTCGACGGCTTGCCGCGGGATGCCCCGCATGATGTGAATACCGAACTTCAATCCCTTGCTGTGGATGTAATCTGCGAGAGGTTTGAATCCGCGCTCATCCGACGACGAAGGAAACCGATTCAAAGCTGGCTGCAGTCGCCCATATTGATCCATCGCGAGCTTGGCGCCCGGCGCATAATCGTGTCCCTGGGCGTTCGGCTCGTACCACTGGATATCGACAACGATGTATTGCCATCCGTGGCTCGCCAGATCGCGGGACATCGCATCAGCATTGGCCTTGACCTGTTCTTCGCGGACGGTGGTGCCATAGGAATCCCAACTGTTCCAGCCCATCGGCGGCGTGGTGGCAGGCGACGTTGCGTTCTGGCTCCATCCCAAAATGAGCGAACTCAGCAGCATGGACGTTGCGCAAATGTACTGTACAAACCTCATGGTGGGTGAGATGTAACAAAATGCTTATGAATTTCTCTGCGATCTTTGCGTGTCCTTTGCGAACTCTGCGGTTAAACTCTTTTGGTTCTTCCCATAAAAACGAAAACCTTTAACCGCAAAGTACGCAAAGATTAGCAAAGGACGCAGAGAACTACTCTCGGTGGCACATTTCCGAAATGCGAATGAGCGATGGCAACACGTCCCGCATCTCCATTCGCCGGTCACCGAATCCGAAGTACAGGCGGCTAAAGAGCCGATACAGGTCGTCGTACACGCGCTGCTCAGAAGAATTTGGTTCATACACTCGATGGGGCGGACAAATCTTGTCCTGCGCCTCCTCGATGGTTTTGAAAGTGCCGGCGGCCAAAAACGCAAAAATAGCTGAGCCCAAGCTGGTCACGCTTTTTGTGGGTACCAGCACGGGGCGGCCGAGTACATTCGCGTATACGCGATTCAGCACTTCGTTCTACTGCGGAATTCCGCCGGCGTTGATCACTCGATGGACACGCACGCCATTGCTCGACATACGGTCAAAAATCACGCGTGTGTGGAGCGCCGTTCCTTCAATCGCTGCGAAAAGTTCGTCCTGAGCTGTGCTCTGCAAGTTCCATCCGAGAGTAATGCCGCGCAGGTTGGGATTCACCAGGACGGTTCGGTCTCCGTTGTCCCAGGTCATACGCAATAATCCAGTTTGCCCGGCGTGATAATTTTCCAAGCCTTTGCTCAGAGACGCGACATCAGTGCCCGCGCGAGATGCGATGGCGTTGAAGATATCGCCTACCGCGGAAAGTCCAGCTTCGATTCCCGTGCGCTGCGGATGAACGCTTCCCTGCACCACGCCACAAACGCCGGGAACTAGATTCGGTGAGGGCGTGATTCCGACGATGCAGGTGGAAGTTCCGACAACGTTGACCATGTCATCGGTGCGGCAGCCCGCGCCGATGGCGTCCCAGTGGGCGTCGAATGCGCCGACCGGGATCGGGATACCCGCCTTCAGTCCCATTTTTTCAGCCCAGAAAGGCGACAGCTTGCCCGCGATCTGGTCGGATGTTGCGTATTCGCCTTCAAGTTTTTCGCGCACGCCTGCGAGGAGCGGATCAACTTTGACTAGAAACTCTTGTGGAGGAAGGCCTCCGAGTTTTGCATTCCACAGCCATTTGTGACCCATGGCGCAAATACTGCGCTTGGACTTTTTCGGATCAGTGATTCCGCACAGCGTAGCGGCGACCATGTCGCAATGTTCGAAGGCGGAGACAAAGTCCGCCCGCTTGTCGGGATTATGGCGCAGCCAGTGCAGCAGCTTAGAAAATCCCCACTCGGACGAGTACACCCCGCCGCACCATTCAATGGCTTCAAGTTTTTCCCGATGTGCCGCGGCGGTAATCTCTTCGGCTTCGCCTTTGGCACGGTGATCGCACCAGAGATAGTATTCACCCAAGGGCTGCAAGTCTTTGCCAACCGGAATAACCGAAGAACCGGTCGTGTCCAGTGCTATGGCTTCGATTTTGCCGCCAGAGATTCCCGCCTGTTTTATTGCCGCTCGCGTGGCTTCGGCCAGGGCGCGCATGTGATCTTCATGCGACTGCGTGGCGTATTCAGGATCTTCGCGCTTGCGATGCAGCGGATATTCGGAAACAGCGGACGCGAGCATGCCTCGGTCACTGTCAACGATAGAAACCCGGACGCTGAGCGTACCGAAATCGACTCCCGCAACAACTGCCATCAAGAACTCCGTTAAGTTTTCTCTTTGCGATCTTTGCGCGATCTTTGCGTCCTTTGCGGTTTAAGATTTTTCTGGTTGGTGCCGAGAGACAAACCTTTAACCGCAAAGATCGCTAAGGCGTCGCAAAGTTCGCAACGAGGATCGCTTGCTGGCACGGTCGATCTGATCTTTCAGCAGGCTCCGCCAGGACGATCGTGCCAATATATGTCCCAGCCTAAGTAACGAGTCGCGGCTTCGTGGACTGCCGGCGCGACTGAAGAAAGATTTGCGGCAACGTGGTGCTCGAACCCGTTTTCGCAGATGTAATGCAGCAACTTCTGCATCTTGGGAATCTCGACCACACCCGCGCCTCCGAATGTATTCAGAGGATCATCGGTGAAACGGCCTTCGCCCACATAGCCTCGCATCTTGCCCGCTGTGTCATCGGTCGAGAAGCGTGCAAAGCTCATCTTCTCCGGCTTGATCAGGCCCA
>WNFI01011367.1_pt1 | contig 10139 bp, 10 predicted proteins | sample 5400471 | NCBI WGS metagenome assembly WNFI01 (sample SAMN13153348, study PRJNA577476) | soil metagenome | isolation source: 100 cm saprolite on Douglas fir-dominated hillslope | place: USA:California | collected 2013-09-17
CTCTTTGCCGTCGCGATGCTTGCTCAGGGGGACGCGAAACTCGCCAAACGCCTCGCCCAGTTCCGCGCAGGCCAGGCCGACGCAGTAAAGAACGCCAAGCTGCCGGGTTGACACGGGCTTCGTCCCGCTTCCACTTGTCTGCGAGAGTCGACGCGCCCCAATCGGTTCCGATTCGGGATGCCGTGGGAATACTGCGACGCGGTGGCTTGGTCGCTTTTCCAACCGAAACGGTTTACGGACTGGGCGCCGACGCATCCAACCCCGCAGCGGTTGCGCGAATCTACGAGGTCAAGGGCCGTCCCGCGGACCATCCGGTCATCGTTCATATCGGGGATATCGGGCAGTTGGCCCGTTGGGCGCGCGACATCCCCGAGGCCGCGACCAAACTCGCAGCGCGGTTCTGGCCGGGACCGCTGACCCTGGTGCTGCGGCGAGCGGCGGGTGTCGCTGATCAGCTTACCGGCGGTCAGGATACGATTGGCCTGCGCATCCCTGGACATACGGTCGCTCTTCAGCTCCTCCGGGAATTTGGCGGCGGCATCGCCGCCCCGTCGGCTAACCGGTTTGGCCGGATCAGCCCGACGACGGCAGAGCACGTGCGAGGCGATCTTGGGAGCGAAGTCGATCTGGTCCTGGACGGCGGCACGTGCGAGATCGGCATCGAATCCGCCATCGTGGATCTCTCGCGCGAGAGGCCCGTGCTGCTTCGCCCCGGCCGAATCGACGCAGGGGATATCGCAGCGACGCTCGGTGTCGCGCTTGAGGAGCGCGATTTAGATGCCCCGCGTGCGCCCGGGACGCTCGCGGCGCACTACGCGCCCCGGCGACCGCTGCGACTCATCGAATCGGGCCAGTGGGAACGAAACTTACGAGGCACTTCGCGTGGCCGAGGCGTGCTGTCCTTCCGTTCGGCCCCGGAGGGTGACATGAGCACGATGTGGATCGAGGCGTCCAGGCTGCCGCAGCGATATGGACACGATCTTTACGCCAACCTGCGCGCGCTGGATTTATCCGGCTGCGATCGGATTCTGGTGGAGGAGCCGCCGGGCACTCGCGAATGGGCTGCAATCCGGGACCGGCTTGGTCGCGCCCGCTCGGCGTAGCCGCGCGGCTCACTCAGGTTTGCCCGCGGCGTCCTTTCTTGTGAGCAGCCGCGCGAAGTTCTCCAAAGAAATCAGGTGGGCGTAAATGCGCCCCATGACGCCCTTGCGGATCAGATTCTTATGCTGCGCGGCGCTGAGGAACTCGAGCTTCCTCTCATCGACGCGGTGCATACCGCCCAGATTCATGGCGCCGCCTTCCCTGAGCGAGGCCTGCAGCGTAAATGGTTCGAGCAGCGCGTAGTCGGCGAGGATCGCGCACATCTCGCGGCCCCGTTCGAGATCGGCTTCATACTCCTGCAGGAGCTTCTCGATCGGTTGCCAGCGCGGAAAGGCGGTGCCCTTGTCATCGAACATGCGCTCCCCGTCGTCGGAGAGAAACGTCTTCTCGACGCAGATCAGCCGGTCGGCCTGCTCAACCGAGTCAAGCGTCACCCGCGCCATGCAGAACGGATAGCGGCGCAAGTACGCCGGAAGATACACTGAACCGTCCCATCGACCGTCGCGAAGAAACAAATTCTCGCCGCCTGTGACCCCCAGAACTCCGACCGGAATGAAAGTGCGGCCTCGATCGGTCGTGATGAACGCGAGCGGGTAATCGCGGCAGGCCACGCCGAACTCGGAATATGAAATCGGCACGGCGTTCACTCTGCGGCAGAATTCCGGAAGCGCGCCGGGGGCGGGCAGCCGCACTTTCTGATCCTTGCGAAGAGGAACGATTTCGCTATAGCCGAATGGCGGATTGATCTGCATTGAAATTCCGGCAGCGCGTTCCTGGCCGCATCATAGCGCCGGCCCATCGCGGCCCGCAAATGCTTCGCTGCAGCGAAGCCCGGCCGCGTTGTCGGAGAGGGGGATTGCGGCTAAAATTACCGCGACGTGGGGTTGTAGCTCAGCTGGGAGAGCGTCGCGTTCGCAATGCGAAGGTCGGGAGTTCGATCCTCCTCAACTCCACAAGTAGGGAAGCTTCGGGCCGCCGGCTACGATTGCGTCTGGAAGCAGGTGGTCACCCGGGAGGAATTCGAAGCGCACCTGGAACGACCCGAGTTCGACCTGATCCTCGCCGATTACAATCTTCCGAGCTTCGATGGGCTGAGCGCATTGCGCTTGCTGCGGGAGCGCGGCCTCGAAATCCCCTTCGTCCTCATCTCCGGCACGCTCGGAGAGGAACGCGCGATCGAGAGCGTCAAAGCTGGAGCCACCGACTATGTGATGAAGGAAAGGCTCGAGCGTCTCGCCCCGGTTGTCACCCGCGCCTTGAACGACCGCCTGGAGCGGGACAGTCGCAGGGCGGCGCAACAGGCACTGCGGGATGCCCATCGCAGGTTGCAGGCGCTTTCCGTACGTCTGCTCCAGGTCGAAGAAACCGAGCGGCGCCGCATTGCGCGCGACTTGCACGACGGCGTTGGACAGCTGCTCACTGCAGTGAAATTGCGTCTTGCGGGCCTCAATCCCACCTCAACTGACTACAGCTCGCGCCGGGGCGAATGCGTTGCGGCGATCGACGAGGCGCTCGAGCAAGTGCGTCGCGTATCGCGCGACCTGAGACCCTCGCAGCTGGACGACCTTGGATTGGTGGCGGCGTTGCGCTCGCATCTCGACCGGCAGGCAGGCAGCGCAGGGTTCAAGCCGAATTTCGCGCATGAACGGGTGCCTCCGCGTCTCGCCCCCGAGATCGAGACCACGTGCTTTCGCATCGCGCAGGAGGCGCTCACCAATATCGCGCGCCACGCGCAGGCGAGCGAAGTTTGGATTACGCTCGCCGGCACGGAGGAGGAATTGCGTATGGAGGTGCGCGACAACGGTCGGGGTTTCGACGTCGCGGCCGCACGACTGGGGGCGACGGCCGGCAAGAGCATGGGCCTGTTGAGCATGGAAGAGCGCGCGACGCTCGCCGGCGGGCGGCTTGCCATCGACTCGGCGCTCGGGCGGGAGACCCGGTTGAGCCTCGCGTTCCCTCTGGTCCGGGCGAGCGCGGGACAAACATGACCCCGGTGCGCGTACTTCTCGCGGACGATCACGCATTGGTGCGCGCCGGAATGAGGTGCGCGTGGTGATGCTTTCCATGCACGCCAACGAGGAATACGTGCTGCAGGCGCTGCGCGCGGGGGCGGTAGGCTACATGCTCAAGGATTCCGCGACCGCTGAACTGGAACTCGCGCTGCAAGCCGTGATGCAGGGCGAAACCTATCTCAGCCCGCCGATCTCCAAGCAGGTGGTGGAAGGCTACGTGCAGCGAGTCGGGGCCGAGCAGCCGGCGGCTGACCACCTCACGCCGCGGCAGCGCCAAGTGCTGCAGCTTATCGCCGAGGGTCTCAGTACCAAGGAAATCGCCTATCGCCTTGAGCTTTCGGTGAAGACCGTTGAGACCCATCGTGCCCAGCTGATGGAGCGGCTGCAGATCCGCGATATCGCCGGCTTGGTGAAATACGCGATCCGCAACGGCCTCGTGAGTTCCGAGAAATAATAAGCTTTGTAATCAATAGGTTCCTCGTAACACCCCCCTTAGGGTATTTAGCAGACCCTGCTCAGGGCCTGCCCGATTGGCCCGTCCCCGGTCTAGCTCTAATGTGTCGGAGATCACCGTCGGTGGTGCAGCGTGCCGCAACCGCACGCCGCTTGCTCGGATTTCAGAGGGGAGACGTTGAAGAGGATCAGGGTCATGGTGGTCGACGACAGCTTGCAATTCGCAAGCGCGGTCGCACAGTTTCTCGCTCTCAACGGCAATTTCGAGGTGCTGGCAAGTGCGAATTCCGGGGGCGAAGCACTGGCACGCGCAGAGGCCGAGCGGCCCGATCTCATGTTCGTCGATGTCAGCATGCCCGACATGAACGGGTATGCGGTGGTTTCCCTGATCAAGGAGCGGGAGGCCGCACCCAAGATCGTGATGATGACGCTGGAGAACAGCGAAGAGCACCGCATCGGCGCGATGGCGGCAGGCGCGGATGCGTTTCTGCTTAAGGAAGATTTCGCCCGCGAGCTCCCTGCCGTGGTCGAATTGTTGTTCGGCGCTTCACGGACCTGATCAAGGCCGTGCCGCGTGAAGCTGTCACCAGGCTAGACGCTTAGCTTCATCGGCAGGATGATCATCTGCATGCCGCGCAGATGGAAGCGGCCCTGCAGCGTCATCGCCGCCTGATTGTGCAATATCTGGGTGAACCAGTTGTCTTCGTCGAAGATTAGCTTGCTGGTGAAGAAAATGGCGTTGGGGAACTCGGCCAGAACACGTTCGGCGAGCCGCGTGAATTCATCGATCGGGTCGGTCCCGAAGGACAGGTATGATTTGGCCGCCCATCCCTTGCTGTTGCAAAAGTTGACGAAGTAGGAAAGGGACGCTTTCGCCTCCACTTTCATCGCCTCGAGGTCTTCTCGCCCGCCGAAACTTTGCGAGTCCACCGTGCGCGCGTTGACGAAAATGAAGTTCTTGAAGTGGTCTGGAAACATGCGCTGGACCCAGAGCAGCGCGTGCAGCCCACCGCCGCGCGAGGAGCCTACCAGAAACGCCGCAGTGGACCGGCTGGGGTCCGGCTTGGGCGGGTTGGCGACGCTGCCGAACGGAATGCCCGAAAAGTCGGCGTCGATTTTCTTCAGCTGCGCCTTGGTCCAGTCATAGTGGTTGCGGATGGTCACGCATGCGGCGATGACGGCCGCGATGATGAGGACCGCCAGCCATCCACCGTCGAGGAACTTCTCGGCGAGCAGCATGAGCAGAATGCCCGCACACACGAGGAACCCGGCGGCCGACAGCGCCAGCCTCCCCAGCCAGTTTGGCCCGGCGCGCAGTCGGGCCCAGTAGAGGCACAGGCCGAAGAGCGACACGGCGAAGGTCAGGAACACGCTCAAGCTGTAGAGTACGACGAGCGTTGAAACGCTGCCGCCGGTCCACAGAAGGATGACGAGCGACCCGATTCCCATGACCAGAATGCCGTTCTGGGTGACCAGGCGCGTCGACAGATAGCGGAACTGGTGCGGGACCCAGGAATCGGCGGCCATGTTGGAGAGCACTGCGGGACCGCCCAGGAAGCCGGTGTTGGCGGCGACGAAGAGAAGCCCCGCTTCGAGCGCAAGCACCACCAGCAACGCAGCCCCGCCCATGCGGGGGTCCCAGCCTAAACTGTCTATGATCGCGCCAAAAGTGACCGCGTTGAGGGTCCGTCCTTCCACCGGGCGCGCGCCCCACAGCAGGTACAGCAAAATGATCCCGCCGGCGGTGAAGGCGAGCGACAGCGCCATGTAGAGCATGGTGACCTTGCCGGTGTGCACTCGCGGCTCTGCGAGCACGTTGACGTTGTTCGACACCGCTTCGATCCCGGTGTAGGTGCCGCCCCCCTGAGAATAGGCGAGCAGGAGCAGCGCTGCGACGCCCGTCCAGCCGACCTGCGCCGAAAGCTCCGAGGTCGCTCGCCAGACGTCGGGCACCAAAGAGGGCAGCACCGTCGCATGGGAGAGCACGCCGTACACGATGAGGAACGCGTGCGTGAGAATGAAACCGAGAAAGATCGGCAGCAGGACCGTGATCGCCTCTTTCATCCCGCGCAGGTTGAGCAGCACGAGCGCCACGATGAACGCGACCTCCGCCGCAAGCTTGTACGGCTGGAAGCCGGTCGGAAACAGCGAGAACAAAGCGTCGACGCCGCTCGCTATCGAAATCGAAATGGTAAGCACGTAATCGAGAATGAGCGCGGCACCCGAGACGAGGCCCGCGTAAGGACCGATCAGCCGCGTGGCGACCCGGTAGCCGCCCCCGCCCGTGGGAAACAGTTCGATGACTTGGTTGTAGGCGAGCGCGATGATGAACACCGTCGCCGCCGTGGCAAGCGCAAGGTAGAGGCCCAGATGCGTGTGCTCGCCCAGCGCGCGAAAGGCTTCTTCAGGGCCATAACAGGAAGACGATATTCCGTCCGCGCCCAGGCCCACCCAGGCGAACAACGCGACGAGCGCGACATGCCTTCGTGTCTTCGTATCCAGGGGATCGAGCGGCTTGCCGAACAGCTTCTGGCGCAGGTTTGCGAGCGTCCTCATGCCGGCGTTGCCTTGCCCGATGCGATGGCCTTTTCGAGGCGGCGCGCGAACACGGTCATTTCCTTGGCTGCCTGCAGGTCACCCTTGCCCTCCGCGACCTCGATGCCCTTGCGGTAGGCTGCAAGCGCCTCATCGGCTCGGCCATGCTCGGCGAGGGCGTGCCCAAGGAGTTTCCAAGCCGCGGAATACTCCGGGTCCTTTTCGACCGCCGCATTGAGGTGCGCGACGGCCGGTTCGAATTCGGCGCACTTCAGGTATTCGCTTCCAAGGGAAAAGCGCAAGAGCGCGCCGTCCCGGGGCGTACCCACGAGCTTCAGAAGATTGACTATCTGCCGCGAAGTCATCGGGAATACCGGGATGCTGGCGCCGCCTAGGCGAGCGCGGATATTATAACCGCTCGCCTCCCGCGGACTTGACGCTCGACATGACACGATCGACTGTTTCCACTTCGGATGCTCCGGCTGCGATCGGCACCTATTCCCAGGCCGTGCGCGCGGACAACACGCTCTATCTCTCCGGCCAGATCGGACTCGACCCGGCAACCGGACAGCTCGTCGATGGAATCGAGAACCAGATCCATCGCGTTTTCGGCAACCTGAGGGCCGTCGCCGAGGCCGGCGGCGGATCGCTCGCCGATGCCGTCAAGCTCACCGTCTATCTGACCGACTTGTCGCATTTCGCCCGCGTCAACGAGATCATGGCTCGATATTTCGAGAAGCCGTATCCGGCACGCGCGGCAGTCGGCGTCGCGGCGCTTCCGCGCGGCGCGCTGGTCGAGGCGGATGCGATTCTCGTGATTCAGGGTTGACACTGGGAATCGAGGGATCAGGCGTGCGGAAGGTTTCGGCTCGGGCGTCGAGGACGGAGGTTTCCCCAAAATCGCGAGTCGGCGAAAAATCCTCCAAGGGCCCCAATCCTCGATCTTCGGGCAGCCGGACGGTCGCTGCGAAGCTCAGCAAACTCGGTATCCGTCGCGAATTCGATCTCGTGCTGCACCTTCCGTTGCGTTACGAGGACGAGACGCGCCTCACGCCGATCGCGAACGCGCCTTCCGGCTTGCCCGTCCAAGTGGAAGGCACGGTGCGCTCGACCGAGATCGTGTACCGCCCAAGGCGCCAGCTGGTCTCGCGGATCGAGGATTCAACGGGTGAACTGGCGCTGCGTTTCTTCAATTTCTTTGGAAGTCAGGCCAAGGCGCTCGAGCCCGGTGCGCAGGTGCGCGCGTTCGGTGAAGTGCGCACGGGCTTTTTCGGCGGAGAGATGATCCACCCGCGATTTCGCGTGCTGCATGGGGCGACTCCGCTGCCGACGGCGTTGACGCCGATCTATCCGACCACGGCCGGCCTTGGGCAGGCAGCGCTGCGGCGTCTGATCGAAGGCTCGCTCGCTCGTGCACAACTCGATGACACGCTGCCTGGGGAAGTGTCAAGGCCGCTCGGCCTGTGCGGTTTTCGCGAGGCTGTCGACACCCTGCATCATCCCCGCCCCGGAGCGGATGAGGAGGCTCTAAGCGGCCGCACGCTGCCCGCCTGGAGGCGCATGAAATTCGACGAGCTGCTGGCGCAGCAGCTCTCCATGCGCAAGCACTACCGTGAGCGCAAGGCGCGCAGGGCTCCCGTGCTTGAGGCGCCGGTCGAAAACGCACGTCGCCATACCTCTGCGCTGATCGAGCGGCTGCCGTTCCGGCTGACGCGAGCGCAGCAGCGAACCTGGGGAGAGATCGAGCGCGATCTCGCGCAGCCGCACCCTATGCATCGCCTGCTGCAGGGCGACGTCGGCAGCGGCAAGACGGTAATCGCGGTCCTTGCCGTCTTGCGCGCGGTCGAAAATGGTCTGCAGGCAGCGGTCATGGCGCCCACTGAGATCCTGGCCGAGCAGCACTTGCGCAAGTTCAGCGAGTGGCTAGTGCCGCTCGGCCTGGAAATCGCGTGGCTCACGGGAAGCCAGACCAGCAAGGAACGCGACTCGGCGCGCGCGGCGATAGCCTCCGGAGGAGCCGCGGTCGCCATCGGCACGCACGCGCTCTTTCAAGATGGAGTTGAATTCCGTTCTCTAGGCCTTGCCGTTGTCGACGAACAGCACCGCTTCGGCGTCGCGCAGCGGCTGGCGCTGCGCACCAAAGGGGAGGAATCGCATCAACTGATGATGAGCGCGACGCCGATTCCGAGGACGCTTTCGATGAGCTACTACGCCGATCTCGATGTGTCGGTCATCGACGAGCTGCCGCCGGGACGAAAGCCCGTGGTCACGAAGCTCTTCGCCGATTCGCGCCGCGCCGAGGTCGTGCGGCGCATCCGCGAGGCCTGCGGAGCCGGAGGCCAGGCTTACTGGGTATGCCCCCTCATCGAGGAGTCCGAACAGCTGCAGCTGCAGACTGCGCTCGATACACACGCGAAGCTCAGCCGGGAATTCCGGGAGCTCAGGGTCGGGTTGATCCACGGGCGCCTCAAGCCCGCTGAAAAAGCGCAGACGATGACCGCTTTCCTGGCGGGCACAATTCAGTTGCTGGTGGGAACGACCGTGATCGAGGTGGGCGTGGATGTTCCCAACGCTTCCCTGATGGTGATCGAGCACGCGGAGCGCTTCGGGCTTGCGCAGTTGCATCAGTTGCGCGGACGTGTCGGGCGCGGCGCGGCGCAATCGGTGTGCGTCCTGCTCTATCAGAATCCTCTGGGGGAGGCCGCTCGCAAACGACTGCGGGTTATTTTCGAGAATGCCGACGGATTCATCATCGCAAGCGAAGATCTCCGGCTGCGTGGTCCCGGTGAATTTCTCGGGGCCCGCCAAAGCGGAGCCCCGCTCTTGCGCTTTGCCGATCTCGACAAGGACGCCGATCTGGTCGGGTCGGCGCGCACGGTGGCGGAGGGGCTCCTAACCCAGGACCCCAACTCCGCGGAACGGCACCTGGATCGTTGGATCGGCGGGCGAGCTGATTTTCTCAGGGCCTGAGGCCTGCGGGCTACAATGCGCTCGCCATGAATCTCACCGCTCTCGCCGCCAGGCTGACGCTGTACGAGCGCCTGATGCGGCTCGACAAGCCGATCGGCACTCTCCTGTTGCTCTGGCCTACGCTTTGGGCGTTGTGGTTCGCAAGCGACGGCCGCCCGGATGGGCGGATCGTGTGGATATTCGCGCTGGGGACGCTGCTCATGCGCTCGGCCGGCTGCGTGATGAACGACCTCGCCGACTGGCGCTATGACGCCCACGTAGAGCGCACGCGCGACAGACCGCTCGCCGCAGGGTTGGTGAGCCGGCGCGAAGCCTGGATTCTCGCCTCGGCGTTGACTCTCGCCTCCTTCGGACTGGTGCTGTCGCTCAACCGGCTTACGGTGCTTCTCTCATTCGCGGCGCTCGGCCTCGCGGCGACCTATCCGCTGACCAAGCGATTTCTTGCGATTCCGCAGGCCTATCTCGGAATTGCGTTCGGGTTCGGCATTCCGATGGGGTACGCGGCAATACTCGGAACCATACCGGCCGAGGGCTGGTGGCTGCTCCTTGCCAACATCTTCTGGGCGATTGCCTACGATACCGAATACGCGATGGTAGATCGCGACGACGATCTGCGCATCGGCATCAAGACAGCTGCGATCACTTTAGGCCGACACGATGTGCTCGCGGTGATGGTTTGCTACGGTGTGATGCTCGCGCTCCTTGCAGGCATCGGCCTGCACCGTGAGCTGGGTCTGATCTACTATCTGAGTCTCGCCGCTGCGGCCGCATTCATGACGTATCACTATCGCCTCATCCGCGGCCGCGACCGGGAAGCCTGCTTCAAGGCCTTCAATCACAACAACTGGGTCGGTGCTGTCATTTTTGCAGGAATCTTTGCAGACTTTGCGATAAGGCGCGGAGTTCCATGGATCTGAATCTCGCGGGAAGGACTGTCCTCGTCACGGGCGGAAGCAAGGGGATCGGATTCGCGTGTGCCGCGGCCTTCGCAGCGGAGGGCGCGCGCGTGGCGATCTCCTCGCGCAGTCTCGACACTCTTGCCGCCGCGAGCCAAGCGCTCAAGGAAAA
>WNFI01414986.1_pt1 | contig 10138 bp, 13 predicted proteins | sample 5400471 | NCBI WGS metagenome assembly WNFI01 (sample SAMN13153348, study PRJNA577476) | soil metagenome | isolation source: 100 cm saprolite on Douglas fir-dominated hillslope | place: USA:California | collected 2013-09-17
CCCAACCGGCTCCCTTCCACACTCCTGTACGAACTTCCTCCTTCTGCATCCCCGCGTTCCCCCCCATTTCCCTCTTCCAAGCATCGGTCTCGATCCCCCCCGCAATCTTCATCCCGTCCTGACACCGCTCGGGCGAGCATTGGTTCGACACTACAACCACACCCTCGTCAGAGGAGTAACAATGTCTTCCCCGATGCCCTTAATCCAGGGAATATCACAAGATCTTCCAACCCTAACTCTCGCCAATCGCCCTTGAATGATCCAACGGAGCCTAAGCAAGCGGACTTGGATGCTTTCGCTGATCTCTGTCGGAAATGGTAACCCATTGTATTGTTACTGTTAAGCGTGTACACAAACTGAACAACAAACGTTCTCGGCAACAGGTACTACGGTCAGGATGAGCTATCGGGACGACTCATGTCCCAAACTCTCGCCAACACAGCACCCGCTCATCGTGCAACCTACACCCGGCTTCAGGCCTCTGTGAGGTCTGCCTTTCACACAGACCAATCCGTCCGGCGCATCTCAGAATTCCGCGCGCTCCTATCTTCCACTGAGCCCGGGAATTCCCTAACTCTTGCCGCGCGCTCTTCACCCAACTGCTCACTGGTGAAGAAGGAAAGGTATGAGAAAGTAGGAAGGTTTATCAGATCTCATTGCGTTTCGAGTATGCCGGGAACACATCCGTTCTTTGAGGGATTTTACGGCATCTTGAGACTACAGACCCTGCCCGAAACTCTAGGAGGTGCTGGCGGGAGGGTGATAAAGTGGGAAATAGACGATGTAAGTTGAAAACTTCCTCAACTGCATAGTTGTATCTAGCGTATGTCCCCATCGACGCTGACATCCGTAATTTCATAAACAGGCCGTGTTCATTGAGACCGCGGGAAAGGAATTCACGCATGACGCTATCGACATCCTCAAGGGGGTGAGAATCCTATCTTTCTCTTTCTTCTCATTGGGCTTCTTTGTGCCAAACTTCAACCCGAAGCTTTACACCCCGTGATGCGTTCATTGACTAACATTCTTTCCGGCTCATACAGGTTCTCGGCTTCGGCGAGTCGTTAAATGAAATCCGACCTTCGAGCTTTGAGATGTCGGGGGACCCTCCAATAACAGAAGATGAGAACGCCACCCTAGTGGGATCCGCCGAGCCATCCACCAGAATGCACGTCACCCCATCGTCGTCGCGCGGCCGAGCGCCTTCGAACCCCTTTCTTGATCCGAGCAAGTCCTACCCAAGCCTCAACAATGCCCAGTTGGAGGACCTTACAACTCCCTCCACCGCTGACACGCCACTTATCCCTCGTTTATCATCCCATCCCACCGTCGTGCAGCCCAGCCTGAGCGGTAGTACGATGCAATCTGCCAATTCATCGTCCCTGCTAAATGAACCGCAGCTCCGCACATGGATTTTCCCCCCTTCGGTCGCCAATCCTGAGATACACAAGCTTATGAGGTTGTTCCCAAGTTTCATCGTACAACGTAGTGCAGGGCGGTTCCCTACAAATGATGTGGCGGAGCCCAATAAGGGATCAGAGAGGATGCTAGAGGAGGGGAGAGGTGCTGGTGAAGAAGGGACAGAGCGAGACGTCAAACTTGGTACTGGCCGGATGTGGGTAAGTGTGATAGAGAGAGAAGATAGGTGGCGAGGCGGTTTCTGGGATCGAGTTCTTCAGTGGTTTAAAAATATTTTTGGATGACGATGGGAGTGGAGTTGTGGAATCCGAGCAAGTAACACATGACAAGTGTGTGATGTGATGCGAACATCGGAATACATCAGGCAAGCAATTTGACTTAAGCCAGTAGTATACAAGTAATATGTTCGGGAGAGGGGAAAAAACATATCGGAGGCAAATTGAGACGTCAAAAATGAATGACCTACACTGTTCGTGTATTGTTGAAGCCTCAAACAATCAAACAAATTACCATGTAACAATCTACGGGAGTGCTACATCCCGTTTTATGGGCGCCGCGTTAGAATTGGGCGGAAACAGACTTGGGGTCATGATTGCAAGCAACTGGACCACTGTGATGCGGTCATTTGCTCTACTAGAGACAGCCAGAGCGCATTACATCGAATCCGATCCGGATACTCGGGAGTATCAGAAAATCATCACTCATGAGGATGTAATTGTGCCCAAAGCGATATGCCGTGAATGAAAGCAGTATATGTATCAGTATGCCCAGGAACGCAACTGATCTCGGGTGAAGTAGGGAGGTTTCCATTGGAGAGCATTTGGGTCGATGCGACGCTTGACTTTGCGTTGTGTCTTCTCAAATGTCTCCTTTGCCACATCTGTGAGACAAAGAATATGGGTATTGCGCTGAGTCTTGATCATCTGCATTGACAGCAGACTATAGAGTAATCGGCAATATTACCTCAGGTCAAAAATTTAGGCAGGAGTAGACTCACGTGTAATGTATGTCAGCTTGGGTGATTGAGGTCTTGTGAGCAATCTCGTCAAGGGAAACATCCGTAGGCTCATTCTCCAGCAGGTACTCCATTATCTTTTCTGCCCAGAATGCCCGATAACTGATCAAGCCCAAGTCACTGAGTGGCTTCTCAGGGCTACCCGTTTTTCCCTCGCGTTTGGTGAGTTCGTAGGAGAATTCAATCAGAAGGCGGCCATAGCCGTGACGCTGGTGTTGTGGGAGGGTTAATATACAGGCCAGGTTGTATCCCTCCGCACTTTCTTTCTCCTTCGAGAAGTAGCCGACGGTGTGGCAGCCAGACGAATCTCGTAAGCACATCACGTAGAACATGAAGGGCTGAACATCATAGTACAGAGTCTTGCTGCGTGACACATGGCCTTCAGGCATCTTTAGATGAAATGGGCTAGTGTGAAGTAACTCACTGGTCAAGGAAGCATTTTGATAGCAGGCTCAGGTTACGACACCACTGCAGTTGCTTCTTCCCGTCAATTTCAAAGAAGGAAATGTCTTCGTGTCGGTAAATTTCATTACCCGGGGGGTGAACCATCTTGCATTTTGTTCGATGGCGACCAAACATTACAGGAGAAGGGAAGTAGGAGAGGCAGAGCTCGCATATATAAAGGACGGGAAGGTGCGCGAATTCGGCAGGATAAGGGCTGAAGTACCAAGCTTCAACGAGATACTTCCCGATCTGGAGCTTGTTTAAGTTTTTCACCCGAGCGATCTCGTGCACGTTCTGGGTCATAGAGCCTGAGGTACGAAGCTTCTCAATTTCCTGCTCCTTGCTCTGAATGGGAGGCGCTTTCTGAGGATCAGGAATATATGTCGAGCCGTCCGCGTCGATGTCCATCAGGCTATCGACCTCTAATGGTTCGTTTTCCCCTTCCGCATCCTCATCTTCCCCAAAAGCATCCAGGTCACCAAAAGCACTATCCTGAGTTTCTTGCATTTCTTGTATCTCGAGGATTTCAATCCCTTGGGTCTCATCAAGGTCGGCTGTACTGGCGAGACGTTTTTGAGGCGAGGTGGAGGGTGCTGGAGTGGCTGACCCGCGGACGGATGGAGTAGACTTGTTCTTCTTCATAAATTTGCGTGTACCAGCCTTTGTCTTTTGAGCGGTTTGAGTTTCCTTCTTCGTTGGCGGTGCTGGGGGGGGCTTGGGTTTGGGCCACTCGAGTTCTCTCGATAAGATGATCCAGGACCCAGGGATCCAATCGTCCAATCGCTTGTTGTACCCAACATAGTGGCAATAAAACTCCTTCTTGTCTGCAGGCTCGACAGGTGCAGGAATATAGATACTTTGAGGCTTGTCACGTAGACTTAGGATTTCCGCTTGTCGTTCCTCTACTGCGCCCTCGGCATGCCGATTGACCCATACTTTGCAGCCAGAAATGACAGTTCCAAGATTCCATTGGCCAGCAGGGGTAACTTGAGCTGGCGTATCATCCTGAGGCTGAGGCTGCGAGACCATGAACGACAATTACTAATACTAAATGACTTGGCCGCAGTGGTTGTCGGCAGAATCCGAACCAAACAGGCAATAACAAAATAGCACTGGACCCTGGTGCCACCTCTTCGCTCCCGAATTAGACACTGTTAACCCGCAGTCGTCTCGTGTCAGGACTTATGTCTTCGAGCTATGGGAATTATAGACGCGTTTCTACAGGCGAATCAGTTGTAAGTGACACTCCATCGCGTCTCCCAATAAGGCCACGCTTGCCTGAGCTTCACCGGTGCAGGATCTTGGCGGTTTAGATGGAACGCCCGAGCGCGTAAATTCGCTCCACTTGCCTGAGGGAATGACTGAACTGGATATCGCTGTTGCTCGTCTGGCACAGCGAAACTCTCCTCACTCACGTCACCACCCACACGACTCACTCTCATCTGAACGGACGGGACAGTTTCTATCTCAGAACAGTCGGAACTCTCATCATTCCGCTAGTACGGCCTCAACTGCGGTAGAAAGGGATAGGGAATACCTGCGCCCTAGCCGTACAGTGGACAAGACTCCATACAATTACACTGGATCAACGAGCTCAGATACTGGATCTCACTGGAACCAGATGACTACCCAGAATGAAGCATGGAGTGGCCCCATCCGTCATCCTATTACTCCCCCAGGTGCTGCGCTATCGAACACCGCAGTCCGTTACGTAGTCACTCCTTCAAGGGCGTTTAGTCGAGATCCTGAGCAATACGCGCCCGATGGCACACCCAACACGTATCACATGCGTCTCACTGGTAGCCAGACTGGCTCGCGATCCCCCACACCAAGTTCAACTCCGGATCGACTACCATCTATCACAGCAACGCCGCAGGGGCCGCTCAGAGCTCCGAAGTCTACGATGCAACTATATCCATCACTTAGGAGTCCCGGCTTGAATGAATCTTCACGGGGAAAGCGTGGCTTGGCTGAATCAACGACAATGCACTTTGGCGTGCCACCCCGTCGGCAGCAGCGACGAAACCGGGACGTCAAGAAAATGATTCCCCTTACACAGTAAGCGTTCTCCCCACCATGAAGTGCGCCTTTTCCTCAATTTTCCGTAGTGGCCACCTCGTGATCGACCTTGAAGTCCCGAGTAAACTCATTATGCCAGAAAGAGGAAGAGAAGAGTCGCTTTATTGCAGGTTTGTCCCATTGGTGCTTTTGTCAAATCAGCATCTAGAATAGTTTGCTTAGATACACTGGTGTCACTTGCGACCCGGATGACTTCGCGGCTAATGATTATTTCCTTCGCCAAAACATTTCAGGTCGGGAAACGGAGATAGCAATCGGGATTACAATGTTTAATGTGGGCATTTTAATCTCGTTCGACACATCCAGTTGCTTAACCGATTGGACATGTGTTGTAGGAGGATGAGGTTTTATTGTGTCGAACTTTATACGGAGTGATGAGCAATATCCGGGAGCTCTGCGCTCGTAAGTCGAGTCGTACATGGTGATTGCAACTTAAAATCTGCGGCATATTTGCGCTGAGCTCTGGTCATTAGGGGTAAAGATGCTTGGAAGAAGGTTGTGGTTATTATTGTAGCAGATGGACGTAAACACGTTCATCGCCGAATTTTGTGAGTATAAATGAGCTTAGTTTATGCATCGACTAATTCCCCTTGTTGTGCCAGGGACTGCTTAGCCATATTAGGAGTGTATCAACCTGGTTAGTAGTGCCTAAGCCCAAATATTATGATTTGTACAATGTAGTTATGTTCAGGTCGACATATGACCAACGCTATTTTGGGCGAGCAAGTGACTGCTCATCTCTTTGAATGTAAGACCGTCTTCTGAAAGAATATGGTTGACACTAATGGCATTCCTAGACACGACAACTATGGCATTGGACGCGTCGCTTCACTTCCAATTAATGACACCGACTCAGATAATCTTCTGTATGAAAGAGAGGAACCAGAAAAAGATCAACTCACACCGCTGGTTCTTCAATGCATTTTCCAAACTCCTTCAACCCAAAGTGTGTGTTCTGCTTGATGTTGGGACGCGACCGGCATCCAAGAGTATATATCATCTCTGGAAGACGTGAGTTGGCGGTGGCGGTTACTGGAAGTCCCTTTATTCACTTTAAGATCAGATTTGATCTGAATTCAAACGTCGGTGGGGCATGCGGAGAGATAGCGGTCTACAAGGGTCCCCTTTGGAGGGAGTTGGTTAATCCACTTGGTTAGTGTAAATTTTTCTTGCTCTCACACGCCATGCTGACAAACCCACATTAGTTGCAGCGCAGAACTTCGAGTACAAGGTAAGAATAAATCTTCATGAATTGGGACTTGTTCAAATAATGAGTTGCTATCAGATGAGCAACATTCTCGACAAGCCTCTTGAATCAGTAAGCCTTTCCTGGGGGATTTCGGTAGCTCCTTACTGCTCTACAACAGATTCTAGGCTATATAACCGTACTACCTGGAGCCTTCAGTGCTTATCGGTCAGTCAATTGTTTGTATCAAAAGTATTGTTGCACTCTAAGTGTGACCCTTAGCTACATCGCCCTCCAGAACGGCACAACGGGGCGAGGGCCACTGTCGTCATATTTTAAGGGAGAGATCGCAGGATATGGCCACCAACAAGGGATCTTCTCAAGCAACATGTGTATGTTTCTTTTTTGTTTTAGTTCTTTCTCTGCTCACTCAGGCGGTGGCTATAGATCTCGCCGAAGACGTATGCTGAATTGCAGCTCTGTCACAATTTTCAGCTGATCACTGCTTCTAGCGCATTTTATGCTTCGAACTCATCGCCAAACATGGCCACAATTGGATTCTTCACTACGTTAAGGGCGCCGTTGGCGAAACAGACGTACCTCGCGGCCTGCCCGAATTCATTAGCCAACGAAGACGGCACGTTCACCATTCACTCTCTATCCATGTTTGCTCAAGGCCCTTTAGGTGGCTCAATGGTTCATTGTTTGCTTCTGTCTATGCTCTCGTACATTTCCCTCAGATTTTGTGGTCGGATCATTCCGTCGCGCGAAAAACAGCCCTAATGATCGAAACGGGTTATAACTTCCTTAATTTATGCTTCTCATGGTTTTCCTTAGGCAATTTCTATCTCTTCTTCGTAAGTCTTGATGTTTTCTCCTGCACCACACTAACTTGTCAAAATCCAGATGATCATAACATCCTCACTGGAGGACCTGTCATTCAATATGCCTTGGGCCAAGTATGTCAATGCTATCTTTCAGGCACGCCATCCCTCTTCGGTGTCGCCATTGTCTGACATTTGTTGCAGTATCTATTTGGAGGAACGATTGCGGCTTGTTTTCTTTTCGCCATGGGCAATAAACCTAATGCAAGCAAGTGGAAGTACAAAAGCGCAGCGATCTTTTTCTCCCTTATCAGCACGTACATGATCTTAAGCGCTATCCTCTGTGCTATCCAAGTAGCGAAGTCAGGCGAGACCGGACCCTACTCTAAATTAATTTTGTCAATTCTCTGCACGTTTGGTTTATGGTCTGCAGCCTCCATACTAGCGTTGGATCCTGCACATCTCATCACCTCCGCTCTGCCGTATATGCTTCTCTCACCAACCTATGTCATCATCCTCAATATGTTAGTGGAACGATCATAGCAACACACCATTATTAACGTTCCTTCTAGCTTTGCATTTTCCAATCTGGACGATATCTCATGGTCCAATTTAGCTCATTTGGCTCGATAGATATCGTCTAACGAAATTTGATTATAGGGGTACAAAGGAGCAAGTCAGGTCTGACGATGACCTTGGTGTTGTGAAATCAAAGAAACGCGGCATCCAGAACGTGGTAGAGGTGGAGCTTCCGCCCACCGAGGAGAAGGACGTAGATGCCATGTATGTCGACGCGCTCGAGAATCTGAAAACTCGCAAACCAAAAGACCCTCCTCCATTGGACGTTCATGCGGCACAGATACAGGAGGCGAAAGACTATTACGCCAACATCAGGACGAACGTAAGTTCACCTACCATTTGATAATGAGTTGCTCATAACTCACACAATGTAAAAGCTCCTGCTTTTTTGGGTTCTGTCGAATGTATGAATTATGATGCTCCCTTCCACCTGAATTAATGACACGGTCTCCTACGTCAGGCCCTTCTCGTCGTCCTTATTCTAGGCGTAGGGAATGCGACAGCGACTTTCTCCAATGATGCTAGCGGACTGCGAACGCGCACATACATGACGTGTGTCCTCGTCTTCGTAGCGATCTCTAGCGTAGTTGTAAGTTGAATATCTCTGTTCTCAGTGCGGTTTTTTACATCACCATCTTGGCTCAGCGCTTCATTGGATCTACATTATATCTCGTAGCGAGGTTATTCACTGGTTAACTTAGTTCGTTGTTTTGTCCCTTTACGGTGTTCATGTTTGTATTTGTGTTCGAGCTATGTATATCAAATGCGTGCGTACATGCATGCCTCACATTCTACAGCAAGAATGTGTTGGAGCAAGAAGGTAAAGTCCACCTTAAGGATAAGAGCACCCCTGACCATAATGTCTCTGTCGTCGTAATATCGACGTACCGATGTGTGACCGTTGATTTATGATCTGTTATTTCTTTTATTGTTCCCAATGCTTCCTTTATATATTTGCCGAATTCTTATAACCAAGAAATCCTCCGTAGGATGATTCCTCCCCTCAGTTCACTAATATTGAACTGAATGCGATAATTCGCTGGTCCTTCCAGTAGTTATTTCATGTAATGCAGTTTCTCCCCCGTGTTGCGCACATGCATGTTGTGTTCTGACGCCCCCTCAGGATAACAAATTCTAGTATTCATTATCATACACGACTGTAGTCCTCCCAATGTCTCGTGATTATGAAGCTAGATGTGTGCAGGTATTGTTAAGCGTTCTGAACTTGGATAAGGGGTAAGGTTAAAGGAATTCAGGGGTGCATAATAGCACGATGCCAATTACGAAGTCACGAGAAGACATATGCCCAGAAAGATTCCGGCCTCCTATTCTTCATTTCGTGCCTACAACCTGTAGCAACCGATAAACGGTGGGTCCCACGGGACGATCTCAGCCGCCTGGAGCCACGCACAAGTGCACGTCTCCTCACCGACGGTGATCTGGAAGGAGAGGAATCAGAGCGAGTGGACCGTGTTCTCGTCCTTCTTATACTTGAAAGTGCTTGACGCGAGGAACGGTTGTGGGGGCGAGATGTTCCACATGCACCTTCATGCAGTGAAAGATGTTTCATCCCTGCTACCATTTCTGTCGTCGTTGCAGGATGCCACAGGGGAGATCGGGGGTTTGTTGGGAAACTAGATGGCTCAACAACGATGAAGGATGCACCGTCAAGCGGTGACGGCGATCCTTCAGAATGGGCTTGCTCGGTGAGGTCCGGGGAAAACGATGAAGATGGGGGCTCGAACACCTCTTCGTCATTACTGTCAATATCCGAAAGTGTATCGCCTGAGCCATGCACTGAGGAGGCAAAATCCGAGTCTTGAGAATCAAAAGCAGCGGATGACGCAGAATCAAGCTCTGTCGCCGGTGGTGTCTCAATCATCGAACTCCCCATCGGATGCGGTCTCGTAACATGAGGTCTTAAGATATGTGTAAGACGAGGAGCCGAGCTTTCCATTCCGGTGGGTTTGCCTGCGATGAGCGTTATCTAGAAAGCAAATACTGCAGCACAGAAGATACACACTGAATGACACGATAGAGTGCCAGCGACAAACGCAGTGCACCACATAGCGAGAAAAGGCATCGTCTATCTCCCAAATGAGTTCTGAGGGTGTCTTGTCCACTTCGCGTATGGGTCCATCAGGGTTCAGTGAACTCTTTGGTGCACCATTGATGATTTCGCCAGAACGAGAGAATAACACAACAGCTCCGTTCTCAAGCCATGTACGAATCTCTGAAGGCCCAATGTTAATGAGATTTTAGGCTTAAAGGGCAGTCGTTCCTACCTTCTTCAACTTGCAGTATCAAATCCTCAGCACGAGGACCTGCCCGCCTTAGCGATTTCCTGGCACCCTTCAGCCCAAATGTGAAGAGACCTGCATTGGAACAAGCAGGATTGGGGACAACAGGCACAGAGGGTGGAACAGTTTCATCGCTCTTGAGATATTTGGAAAGGGGTCGGGGGAATGTCCGTTGTGGGCACTGTTGAGTAACTACGTAGTCTAGTGCGGTAGGGGGTACGATATGAGGGTTGAATGAAAAGCGAGCTTTGCGTGCGGTCTACCCTCAGCGCCATTTCCTTTGGAGACATCT
>WNFI01636049.1_pt1 | contig 10138 bp, 9 predicted proteins | sample 5400471 | NCBI WGS metagenome assembly WNFI01 (sample SAMN13153348, study PRJNA577476) | soil metagenome | isolation source: 100 cm saprolite on Douglas fir-dominated hillslope | place: USA:California | collected 2013-09-17
CGATTCACTTTCACGATCGCTTTCACACCCTCGAAAATCAACCGGACGTTCGGTCCTTCGCGATACGAGACCAATCTGCTGGAACCGTAGCCCAGTTCCTGCCGCCCAACCCGAAGCGTCAGCGAGTCCGGGTCTGACATAGGAAAGCGCACGTCGAAGAACGCCTGGTGCAAATCAAGCCTGTCTTCATCCGTCGCTCGCGGCCCGCCGTTGCGCCCGTTTTCCAGTCCGCTTTTGAGCTGAGTGAAGACGCGGAAGTAATCCGCAAAGTGGACATCCGCATGCAGCATGTAGCGTTCGAGCAGATATCCGTCAGTATCCTGCGGGCCGCGTCCCCAAAGGCTGTTGCGATAGTACTCGTAACGCTCTCGAATTTCACCGCCCAATGTAGCCCACGCGCTGTGTTCCGCGTTCAACGGAATATATTTTACCGGATCGAAATAATCGCTGCGCGCCGCGGTGTTGCGGAGGTAACTGTAATTTTCGTCGTAACGGAGTTGTAAATACGGAGGAGGGGTGGGCGCAGTCTGTGCGAGCAGCCACGAGCCGGATGCCAGGAGCACGGAATAAGCGAGTCTGAGCGTGCGGTGGAGCGGAGCGGACTTCATTCTAATGCGACGCGGCGGAACAGCATCGCATCGAGCGAGAACCGACCTCCGCCGAGGAGAGTAATCGCCGCAACGTTGAGCGTGTAGAGAAACGCGACCTGGGGATCTCGTGCTGCGAGCAGATTTTGCAGGATCGCGACGCTCAATGTCCCCGTGAGCAGGGCGGCGTTGACTCGCGTGAACAGACCGAGTGCGACCATGGGAGCGCAGAGAAATTGTACGATCGTTGCCGCGAAGGCGGATGCAGCGGGCATCGGAAGGTGCATCCCCACGATGTCCTCCATGAGCGGCCAAGGCGTTCCCTGCCGGATCCACGCAATCCCTCCGACCAGTTTATGCCAGCCGTGGATGTAGAAGATGAGGATGCCGGTGACACCTCGTAGGAGGAGCAGACCCGTCGAGGCGATGCTGCTCGACAGATCGGTCGACAGAGATTTCCGGAATAGGACCGAGAGAGGGTTCGTCGTCATAGGTCAAAACGCAAAGCAATCGCAGCCTACGCCGAAGAAGCCGTTCGGATTTGCGCCCAAGGCGCGATCTGCCGGAGCACTCGCCTGACCGAGCAAACGGGCTAGAACGCTCGATGCGTTGAAGGCGTGCGACGGACAGGAACATCCGACCGGGTGCGGACGATGCTCAGGACACATGCAACCCGCGGGATGGGCGATGAAGTTGGCACCGCCGTAAAATTTCGGAGCACCATAACCGCCAAAGTACTTCGACGGCGACCAGTCGGGCATGACCGGCAGCTCTGGTGGCGCTCTCTCGCTGAATTCCTCCTTGCCATAAACGATCCGGCCGCCGAGAAGGGTGAGCACCGATTCGAGGCGTTTGATGCGTTCCTCTGGTATGGAAAAAAGGTCCTCCGACAAGACTGCGAGGTCCGCGAGTTGGCCGGGAACGATCGCACCTTTTTTTTCACTTTCGCTCGAAAACCACGCGCTGCCGACGGTGTAGAGCCGCAAGGCTTCCATCCGGCTCAGCCGATTTTCCTCGGGATAGAGTTCGAAGCCGCCGACCGTGCGCCCCGTGACGAGCCAGTAAATCGAGTTCCACGGATTGTAGTTTGCGACGCGCGTGGCGTCGGTGCCGGCGCCGACCGGCAAACCGGCGCGCAGCATCTTTGCGATGGGCGGTGTTTGCGCGACCGCTTCACGACCGTAGCGCGCCGTAAAGTACTCGCCCTGAAACGCCATGCGATGCTGCACCGCGATGCCGCCGCCGAGGGCGCGCACGCGTTCGATGTTTCGATCGCTGATTGTTTCCGCGTGGTCGAGGAACCAGTGCAGTCCGTTCAGCGGATAGCTTTTGTTTACGTTTTCGAACACGTTGAGAAATCGAGTGATCGATTCGTCGTAGGTCGCGTGCAGTCGAAACGGCCAGCGATTCGCCGCGAGCAGGGAAATAACCTCTTCGAGATCCGGTTCCAGTCGCGAAGGCAGATCGGGGCGCGGCTCGAGGAAATCTTCGAAGTCGGCGGCGCTGAACACGAGCATCTCGCCCGCGCCGTTGAGGCGAAACACGTCGTCGCCCTGGCCCGGTTTTGCCATCTGCACCCAGCGGGCGAAGTCCTCTTTTTCCTTCTGCGGCTTTTGGGTAAAAAGATTGTAGGCGATGCGGAGCGTCATTTCACCGCGGCGATGCAGTTCGGAAATGACTTCGTAATCTTCCGGATAATTTTGGTAGCCGCCTCCAGCATCTATCACGCTGGTCAATCCCAGTCGGTTCAATTCGCGCATAAATTGCCGGGAGGAGTTGTATTGATATTCGATTGGCAGCTTCGGTCCCTTTGCCAGCGTGGCGTAGAGAATCGTCGCGTTCGGTCGGGCGATGAGCAGTCCGGTGGGATTGCCGTCTTTATCGTGCTGAATTTCGCCGCCGGGCGGATTGGGCGTGTTCTTGTCGTAGCCCACGGCACGCAACGCGGCGCGATTGAGCATGGCCTGGCAATAGAGGTGCAGAATGAAAACAGGCGTGTCAGGCGCCGCTTCGTTAAGTTCCTCAAGCGTAGGCAGGCGCTTCTCGGCGAACTGGAATTCGCTCCAGCCGCCGACCACACGAACCCATTGTGGCGCGGGCGTTCGTGCAGCCTGCTCGCGGAGCATGCGCAGCCCGTCCGCGAGCGAGGGTACGCCGTCCCAGCGGAGCTCAAGGTTGTAGTTCAGGCCGCCGCGGATGACGTGGAGATGCGAATCGTTCAGCCCGGGCACGACGGTGCGCCCGCCGAGATCGATGACTTCGGTGTCGGGTTGGCGTAGGGCGAGGATTTCGCGATCCGTGCCTACCGCGAGAAAATGACCGTCTTTGATCGCGACAGCCTGGGCGAAAGAGCGACGTTCGTCCTGAGTAGCGATGAGACCGTTGTGCAGAATGAGCTGAGGAGCATAGGGAGAGATCATGAGGGTGTAGTTTTGACTAGGTCCAGCCAGTGCCGCAGAAGGCGGGTGAGCACCGGCATGATCACCCACGTGAGCAACGCCACGATGAGGCCGGTGACGATGACGTTGACCAAGAGGGGCGGCCATCCGGGCAACAAGCCGATGAAAATTCGCGGCAGGAGCGAAGTGAGCGGGTAAACGCCGGCAAAAGTGACGAGCGCCATTTTCCAGCGCGGAGGCGGAGCGGCGGGTGAGCGAAACCACGCCTCAAGTCCGTGCAGTTGCCGATAGACGGGCTCACCCTCGGTCAAACGCACGACGCGGCGCTCCCATTCCTGAAAGAGGGGCGATGCGTAGAAAGCTTCTCGCTCCTCATTATTGCGGAACGTGCGCAGGATACCGTATTCCCGCGACGTCGATCCCGGTGGCGGAATCAGCATGTTGACGCCGATCACTGCGGAATGCTCGAACGAGGCGTGAAAAAAATCCCGGAGCGATTGCTCGAATTCCTTTTCGCAGCCTGGGCGGACCCGACGCGTGATGGCGATATGCACTGACATGGAAGCGAGTGTCGGCGCGGGCGAGAAATGACTCGCTCACGCCGACGGTGAGGAATATTCAGGACGATTTTTTCGCAACGACTTGCGGGGACTTCGCGGACTGCGGCGCCTTGTGCACCATGGTGTAGGCGTATTCGACCCCGACGCCGTAGGCGCCGGCCTGTTGTTTGAGCAAGCCCATGAGCGCGTTGTAATGGTCGCGCTTGGCCCAGTCGCGCTGCCACTCGAGCAGAGCCGCAATAGTCGTGAGGCGGATCGCGCCTGCCTGCACCATGCGGGAGAGTGCGGCCTCCTGCGCAGCGGGAGACGTCGCACCGCAGCAATCTTCCACGACGTAGACGTTGTAGCCTGCTCCGAGCATTTCGATCGTCGGCCAAGTTATGCACACCTCTGTCCAGAGGCCGGTCATGATGATGCTCTTCTTGCCGGTCGCTTCGATGGCCTTGCGGAACTCCAGAGAGTCCCACGAGTTCATCGAGGATCGTTCGATGACCTGCTGGCCCGGAAAAACGTCGAGCAACTGTGGCCAGACGTAACCGCTGAACGATTCGGTTTCGACGGCCGTCAGAACGGCGGGAACGCCAAATTCCTTCGCGACCTTGGCGAGGAGTGTGACGTTGTTGATGAGCGACGCACGATCGATGCTCGATACGCCGAATAGCATCTGCGGTTGATGATCGATGAACACCACGACGCTATCCTGTGGGGTGTAAAGTTTATGATATTGTGACATGTTGGGAGTGAGATGCTAGGTTGATGTGCGGAGGAGGAAGAAGAGGGGAGGTACGAGCCGGTGATAGGTGACAAACTATCCGGGGGGATGAATCACGCATTATATGTGGTTAAAATGTAGGTAGTGAGAACCTTGTTGGATTTGAGGGGGTGTAGGGGAGCGAAGCTCCCCGCTTCGGAACCTACTTTGAGCGAGGTTTCGGCTTGGCGGTGTTTGCTTTGGGTTTGGTTGAGTCAGGGACTCAGCTCTTGATGAACTCGAGAAGGTCGGCGTTGAGCTTCTCCTTGTGTGTGTCGGTGAGACCGTGTGGAGCGCCCGGATAAACGACGAGCTTGGCTCTCTTGACGAGTTTGGCGGAGGCGCGGCCGGCTGCATCGATCGGCACTACCTGATCGTCGTCGCCATGTATCACTAAAGTGGGTACATCGAACTTTTTCAGGTCTTCGGTGAAGTCCGTTTCCGAAAACGCCTTGATGCAATCGTGGGTATTTTTGTGTCCCGCCATCATGCCCTGCATCCAGAATGAATCGGCGAGGCCTTGGGAAAACTTTGCGCCGGGGCGGTTGAATCCGAAGAACGGGCCGCTGGCGAAATCACGGTAAAGCTGCGAGCGATTCGCGAGCGAAGCGGCACGAATGCCGTCGAACATCTCAATGGGCAGGCCGCCGGGATTCGCCGCGGTTTTCACCATGATCGGCGGGACGGACGACACGAGCACCGCTTTCGCAATGCGCTTCGTACCGTGTCGTCCAATGTACCGGGCAACCTCGCCGCCGCCCGTGGAGAAACCGATCATCACCATATCTTTCAAATCGAGCGCTTCGATGACTGCGGAGAGATCGTCGGCGTACGTGTTCATTTCGTTGCCGTCCCAGGTTTGGGTCGAACGTCCGTGGCCGCGGCGATCGTGGGCGACGCAGCGATAGCCTTTCTCGGCGAGGAAGATCATCTGCGATTCCCAGCTGTCTGAACAAAGCGGCCAGCCGTGACTGAAGACGATGGGCTGGCCGGTGCCCCAGTCTTTGAAGAAAATCTGGGCGCCGTCCTTCATGGTGAGCGCGTTGATGTTTTTTTTCATAGGTGAGTGATCGTTGGCATGGGTAGAAGTTGACTCGGAAGGTGCGGCGCCGAGCGTCAGCAACGGGAGCATTGTCGCCGCGAGCAGGCCGGCGCTATTTGCGAGAAAGGTCCGTCGTGTGATTTCCGATGGACGTTGTTCGGATGACGATTTCATGGAGCTTGAAGACCAATTGCTTACTGCTTTTTTCCCAAATCCGAGCGTATCTGCAGGAATCTCCCTTGCCTCGTGCCGTGAAGTTCACGTGAGAAATCATCTCAAATTTCGGCGGAGGTTTCTATTATACGTAAGTATGCATCGCCCCGCTCGCTTCGCTCCCCGATGGTTTGCGATCGCGAAATATCCATCATACTTTCGTATGATTCGATTCGGACGGATGCACCTTGCCGCTCCACCGATCGATGTCTTAGTTACGATGCGCCACACAGAACTTTCCGACATCGACGTGTCCAACCGCACTCTCGCCTTGCACCCTGAGCAGCAAATTCATGCGAACGACGAAATCCCTTTGATCTTCGTCGTCGACGACGACATCTCGGTGCGTGAAGCCGTGAGCGGACTCCTCCGCTCAGTGCGTTTGGAGGTGATGACGTTCTCCTCGGCGACAGAATTTCTCAAACAAAACCCTACCCCGCGCCCGGCCTGCCTCATTCTCGATGTCGGTCTGCCGGGACTGAGCGGACTAGATTTGCAGGCGCAGCTTCCGTTTCTGCATCGTCACTTGCCGATTATCTTTATTACCGGCCAGGGCGACATCCCGATGACGGTCCGCGCCATGCGTGCGGGCGCGATGGAGTTTCTCACCAAACCATTCGATGACGAAGCGCTGCTCTGCGCCGTTTACCAGGCGTTGGAGCGCTGTCGCAACGACCGTGCGTCCGCCGGCGACCTGTTGGACCTAGAAACCCGCCAGGCTTCGCTCACTCCCCGCGAACGGGAGGTCATGACGCTTGTGGCACGCGGACTTCTCAACAAGCAGGTCGCCGCGACGCTGGGCACCAGCGAGATCACGGTGAAAATCCAACGCGGTCAGGTGATGAAGAAAATGAAGGCTGAGTCGCTTGCCGACTTGGTGCGGATGGTCGAGAAACTATCCCGCAGCCTCCGAGCGATCCGCCCATGACGCCGGGTTTCGATTTTACGGACCGATTCGGTCGGCTTCGAAGCCGGCATGCCGTTCTCCTGTTCTGCCTGTTGTTTTCGCTGAGCCCGGTTTCGCAGGTTTGGGGACAGTCAAGCGAAGCCGAGCCGCATTTTTCACTGCCGACGGTCGACAGCCGGGATTTGCGTTTCACGCGTGTATCCGCTGCGCAAGGACTTTCCCAGACACGCGTCGCTCAAATCGCGCAAACGGCAACCCCGCACGGCGCATGGATAACGCCCGGCCTCTCGCTAAATATCGTCGTCACTCCGCCATGGTGGCAGACTTTTGTTTTCCGCGTCAGCCTCGGCCTGCTTCTCTTGGTCGTACTCGTTGCAGCCTATCGGGCACGGATCGAAAGCATACGAAAACGGGAGCGCGATTTTCGGCGCCTGGCTGACAACGCGCCCGACCTTGTCATGCGCTTCGACACGCAGCTTCACCTTGTCTACGCCAACCCGGTGGTCGAAAGCTACACCGGCCTTGCCCAGTCAGCGCTTCTTGGCAAAACCGTGGAAGAGATTGCTGCAGCGGGGGCACGCCTGCCCGTGAATAGCGGTGAGTTGCCGGAGGTCATTGGCGCGGCCCGCAGGTCTTGCAAGGAGTTCACCTGCGAGACGCCGAAAGGAAATCTCTACTTCGAGTCGCGTCTGATCCCAGAGCTCGACAACAACGGCGTGCCGCGCTCAGTGCTGGCGATCACGCGAGACATCACCGAGCCCAAGCTTGCGCAGGAAAAACTCCAGCTAAGCGAGGCTCGCCTGGCCAAGGCGCGATCGGAACTCGCCCATGTCATACGCGTGACCACGATGGGACAGTTGACCGCATCCGTCGCTCACGAGGTTAGTCAGCCCCTTGCCGGAATCGTCACTAACGCGAACGCGTGCCTGCGGTGGCTCGCAGGAAATCCTCCCGATATCGAGGAAGCGCGCTTGGCCACGCAGCGGATCATCCGCGACAGCGGGCGAGCCGGTGATGTGGTAAAACGCATCCGCACCCTGTTCAGCAGAAAGGTCGATCATTTTGTCGCCATCGCCGACTTCAATGAGGCCGTCAATGAAGTGGCTACGCTGATAAAGGCCGAAATCGAAAAGCACCGGATCATTCTTCATCTGGGCCTGTCGCCCGATCTTCCGTCCACGTTTGGAGATCGCGTGCAACTTCAGCAGGTGATGCTTAATTTGATGCTCAACGGCATCGAGGCGATGAGCGGTGTCCAGGATCGTCCTCGCGAATTGTCGGTCCGCACGGAAGCGATTGCCGATAAAATCTGCATCGAAGTGCGGGACTCGGGCGTCGGCCTGGACCAAGAAAGCCTCAAGCGGATGTTCGATGCATTCTACACGACCAAGCCCAACGGGATGGGCATGGGCCTCTCAATCAGCCGATCCATTATCGAGGCGCACGACGGCAAGCTCTGGGTGATTCCCAACGAAGGCCATGGGGTGACGTTTTGGTTCTCTCTTCCGATGCTCTCGACAAGTGCGCGGGCTGCGCCCGCGAGTTGAAAGCTCAAGGTGAGGGTCGGGCAGGCGTGACCGATTTAAAATTCAAGAGGAAAGCCGGACAGGGTCAGGCTCCGGAAACTTACTTTTCACAACTCGAGGAGTACCGAACATAGTGTCAGGCCCCGGATTCTTACATTTCAGAGTGAAAACGTTTTAAGAAAAAACCGGATTCCCGATTCAGTTGCCGGTTCACATAGATGCGGACCATATCCATCATCCTCTGAACTAACGCCATAATGTAAGATTCCGGAGCCTGACCCCATCCGGATCCCAGCCACACAGCGGCAACACCGTTTCAAGCTGCGCCCAATAGGGCACTTCCAACCATACCAAGCACCCAGTTGCACCCCGACTTCCAACACGCGCGTCCACGCCGCAATACCAACGTTACAAGTCAGCCAAACGTTATCTCCAGCAGCTGCTTCAGTTACAACTAACAAGCTACTGTCAAGTGCCCGCACCACTGCGGCACAACTCGACTTCCAAGCCTCCGCTTCTTCACAACAACACCAACTCTCGAATCCGCCAACTCTAAGAACCGAATCAGAGGATCAGGTCCTGATTCGTGGCTTTTTCGGAAGCAAGAAATATCGAATCAAGGGCCCAGGACCTGACTCTGTACTCTCCCTCTTCCAATACCTTTCGCCTGTCACCTTAAGCTTTCAACCTGCGAGCCCAGCCCGCACCGCCGCGTTACAACCCGGCTTTCAACCCCACGCCACTTGCGTCGCAGCTGTCAGGTGCTCGTAACAACTCGCATGACACCGCGACTCAACCCGACTTCCATCGACCGCTTCCGACTCGCAGCACCGATCTCGCAACCATCACTTGCAGGTCTATCCACCCAAGCTGCAGGAAGGTAGTCGCACACTGTTCCAGCTGCGCCTAAAAGGGCACTTCCAACCGTACCAAGCACCCAGTTGCACCCCGACTTCCAACCACGCGCGTCCACGCCGCAACACCAACGTTACAAGTCAGCCAAACGTTATCTCCAGCAGCTGCTTCAGTTACAACTAACAAGCTACTGTCAAGTGCCCGCACAACCCGACTTCCAAGCCCCCGCTTCTTCATAACACCACCGACTCTCGAATCCGCCAACTCCAAGAACCGAACCAGAGGATCAGGTCCTGATTCGTGGCTTTTTCGGAAGCAAGAAATACCAAATCAAGGACTCCGGATCTGACCCTGTACTCTCCCCACGGATCACTTACTCGGTCATGCTCCCCCGCCTCGCTCCCGAAACAATCGAAGCGTTTATTTTAAGCGAATTAGACCGCGCCGGTTTGGGGCACAATACTTTCACCCTCGATGCGCTCGCTCTGATCGTGCGCTCCGGCGAGGGGCTGCTCCGCCGCACCAAAAATCTCTGTCCCCATCGCTTAACGCCCTGCCCTGGACCAAAGAACAAATCCAGGGCGTTAGAAAAGCGGCTTGGAGTTAATCGAGCGCGGGGCGGATAACTTTGAAGTCATCTCTTTGCGTGGTTCACGATATAAAGCACGACATAAACACTCCTCCGCATTCTTCAAAGCAAGTTGAAGACTTCCATCGGACAGTTGAATGGCTTTCGCCTTGAGTAAAAGCCCCTCCACCTCGCCGCAGGCTCCCTCAGGGATAACTTCTAGGCACCGCAGGACTGTTGTGTAATTTTCCTTCGAAAAGGCCGTGCGAGCTCTCTGAATATCTTCGCTATAGTTATCCATTCTAATATTTCTGCTTAAGTCGTTTCGCCTCCTTAAGCAACTTTAGCATCTGACTGGTACGAACCGGGGAGATAGGTGACACAATCGGCAACGATGCCGTGGAACACGGTAACTCCGATCGGGCGGGGTCTGTCGGTTCGTCAGTTTTCGACATAGCCAAAGTGAGTCGCGCGGCTCACCCGGTTCGGATCGAACTCTGCTGCCTTAAGTGGTGCGGGGAACTTCCCAGTTACCGAAGGACAGCAGATACAGGGGAGGGAGTTTTTGTTACCGCGTTCGGACGGTAAGATCCAAGCCAATCAACGGCCGCTGTTTCGAGAAGCTCACCAAGGTGCCAATACTTTTCTAGCCCTGGTACGGTGTTGTTGCTAGTGGTTGCCACTATGCTGCGAAACCGGGTAACACTGGATCGCTGTGAAACTACCGCTC
>WNFI01415319.1_pt1 | contig 10137 bp, 11 predicted proteins | sample 5400471 | NCBI WGS metagenome assembly WNFI01 (sample SAMN13153348, study PRJNA577476) | soil metagenome | isolation source: 100 cm saprolite on Douglas fir-dominated hillslope | place: USA:California | collected 2013-09-17
CTACAAGAGCTAGACCCTATCCCTCATTCGTACCTCCTGGGAGATCCTCCCGCCTAACAAGTGAACCTCATCCATTTGAAGAACCTCTCTTTTCCCCGATGCCTTCCCTTGACTACAAATTTATGCCCAGACTCACTCAGGCTTGGTCACGGAGCTTGTTTGCTGGACCAGTTTGGGAACTGCTTGAAGACATTGGATGGTACAAAGAATGTGCATATGAGCAAGACGGGTCTCGTACAAGGGTACTAACCCACATCGGTCTAGTCCCCCCGGATATTGAATTATTATCTACACAGTGTGTATCAATTCTGTTACATCCACACATTCCTTTTTCATGGCGCTTCTCCTTGGTGAATGATTGATGATTGTGCAATAGGGATGGTTGTAAATATTTACCATCTTCCACATTCGACGATGAGAACGGGAATTGGACACATCCTTCACCTGTTGATTGCTTCTTTGGCCCCTTCGATGACCAAACTCTGGTCTCTCTTGAGCTTTTCGGCCACGTTTCGTTAGGTGATGCTCTTTATTTCGACTGAGTTACAATACAGTGACGGGTTGCAGCGGAATACCAGGAGAATGCGACAGGGCACGTATTCAATGCTGGGGGTCCTGTGTGGGGTCTGGACTGGTGCCCAATGACTGATCAGCTACTAAGAGGTAAGATCCAGAGGTGTGCGTAGTTTTGCCCGCTCTCACCGAGTTTCAGAGAGAGGGTACAACCGATACATTGCGGTCGCAACTTTTCCTAGTTCGAGCTTTACCCCAACTCCTTCACCAGAAATGGCGGTTTCTCGACCAGCGTGCATTCAGCTGTGGAGTTACGGTCCATGCGAAAAAGGAAGCATCGGAGATCTGGCGGGTATCAATGCTCACATCAAATGTCAGCTGGTGTTATGTATTGATGAAGGCCCCGCATACGAAATGAAGTGGTGCCCCCTGCCCTCCCATGATTCTGTAAGGGACGCTTGGTCTAGTTGGCTTTCCTCCCTGCTCACACCATCACACGGAAGTGCGACTCCAAGTCCGAAGTTCCTAAGCTTGGTCTTCTCGCTGGAGTATTCACGGATGGATCGCTCTCGATTTATTCGGTTCCCGATCCCTTCCACTTGGGTGACGATGGAGCCGAACCCCGATATGGTTAGCGATCTCATTGATTGGGAGTAACACGTGTTGAGACTCAGACATAGTACACATGAAGGCTATTCTCAAGGCAACCCCGAGCAACTCAGTTTGCACATGTCTGGCATGGGCGAACAGTGAAATGCTTGCTGTCGGATGTTCAAACGGTAAATGACGTGCAAGAAACCCCAAATTAAAGATTAACTGACCCTAGCCATACGCAGGAACTATCTCGGTCTATAATGTGAAGGAGGCTCTACTACATCGGGACTCGACAGGGACAGGTATGAAGTCAAGGTGCCTTGCACTTTGGTGTCATTGACGAGCCACGATAGTCATTGATCCCATACCGCACGCAATGTTGTCTGTCGCCCAGGTAGCAATTCGGTCCGTCACCTGGGCACGTCAGCCGCCGTACAAATACTCGAATGGTGGAGTCGAAGCGGACATCACTGCAGATCCTACATTAATATTAGCCAGTTCCTATTCTGGAACGATGCACTTTGCTGATACAAGGGAATCCCAAGCATATTCGGCATTCCGAGCCCGAGGTCAGCATATAGGTTGAACCCCCTACGATTGAGGCGCTGAAATTTTGCGCTGAGACATTCCATATTGCGTGGAATACGCTGCGTATGTCGGCGGAGTGCTCGTGTCCGAGCACGATAACCTTTTGAAGTACTATGGGCTACTTCCCCAGCTTCTTGGACGTGGTACAACCACTCTCAGTACCAAAGGACCTATATGGGTATGAATTCGTGATGCTTTCACACACCAGTTTTCCCATCCCTTAACAGGATATCTCTACATCTGATTTTCACCCCTATGTCGCGGTTGCCTGTTCGGATGGCTCGGTGATGACGACGTGTCTGATGAAAAACGTCAGAAAGGCTAGTTCGTCCTCAGTAAGTACAGCTTTTCGGCTTTGAAGCGTCTACTTGATAAAACTCCGCCTCCATCTAACAACAGCCGATCCTCCAATGGAAAGTCTACCAGATGGACTATAATGGACACACGAATCAGTATCGAATGCTCGATAACTTCCTACCAATGGTGAGGACAATTGGGTTGTTGAACTACTAAGACCGCTACTCACATCATCCAGGAATTGACCGAGCGTACACAGACGGCGAAGAGTGTAATGAAGCGTAGAGATGAGAATGACGTTCGTGATCGTGATGGATCCGGAGTCTGGCCAGTTGAAGTCGGCGTTCACCGTGTTGCATGGCATTCTGGCGGAGGACTACACTCCGCACCACTTCTAGCAAGTGGAACAGCAAGCGGCTTGTGTAGGATCGAATGGATGAGGGGCCGAGGTCAGGATGGGATGAACTTGTATTCGATGATTCAGCATTTGAGGAGCGGGAAGCCTACAGAACCAGCCAGTGCAGGAATTGACATGGAAGAGGAGACTTAGCAGCGATTTCCTCCCGTAGTACCACTCTTCGTGACAGTCGCGTAACTTTGTCGAGTGGGGTCATACATAATATATGTCCAAATGACCGTAATGTGACGTCTCGCGCGAGAGGCATGTGGGTCCTCCAACGTTGATTGATACTTGTCATTGCTTCCCTATCAAAATATGGCCTTGATCATGCATATAGCACCTCTCGAAGAGCTTCAATCCTCGAAACCCCGTATTCCATCGTTCTCACATTATGTGATGCAAATTTATCGAATGCTATGGAATTTCTTCACTGATGTATCGCAGACTTCTCCCCAGTCGCTTTCGAGAATTTCGGACTCTTTAACTTTTGGCGTCTCCAAACTTCCACAGCAATTTAAAGAGTACAGGTAGCAGTTGAAGAAATTCAATTTTGGTGCGGATCTGCACCCCATGATACAACCGCTGTGTTGGGTTCTGGCTACATTTGGCTGTGAGTATGTAACTTCGATTATTAGGGAGGGGAGGGTTGCCGTGGGAATATCGCGTGTTGCAAGCTTCAACAGTCGCTGTAGGCGATAAGTTTCGGCTAGAAGTCGGAAAGTTCGAATGCGATGTATCGGCACTTCCGACCGATTGTTCGATTGTTTCATTCCCCAGATTCATGTGGGTCAGAAGCCTGGTGTCGAGGGACTGGATTCCTGATCCACTACCGAGAATGTGGTAGAATGATTATGAGAAGTGAAGCCGGAAAACCCGGAGTACCTACAAGCGAGGACAGGAATTTTTTGTCAGGAATGAGTAATATTAACCAACATGAAATGAGAGGGCAGCGCACGGACCTTGGGGTGAAAGGCATAATGAGGCACAACAGTGTGTCACCTTCTGGATCGATTATCCTCCCACTCTCCCTCAAGCTCTTTCCATGCTTGCTCGCCCCATTGAACCAACCCTCCTTCTCGATATGCTTCCCGTAATCGCTCCTCTGCTGCATCCAGCCTCGGATCCCCGCTTGGTCGCGTAGCCTCATACAAACGAGGAACATGTGAGTCGTCAGCCGAGGATGCAAGCCGAGCCCGATACGAGAATGGGATGGCTTCCGATACGCTTAAACGCATAAATTGTGAGAACTCTTCCACCTACATTGGAAAGCAGCATGATCAGATGGACAAAACTCTGTCAGGAAAAGGCTCCCCCTCTTACCGTCTTGATCCCTGTTGCTTGCCTAAATCCGTAATATGATGCACTTGCTATTGTTCCCACAAGTCCCGTGGCAATGAGGAGAGCTTTGATGGCATCCTTCAATGCAGACAGTGAAGCATTTCCTGAGGCCCCAGTAGCTTCCGATGATGAGGATATATGCTTTGAGGGACCGTAAGGTTGAGGTTGGACTAGCCTTATTGACGGATTTCGTGCCCGAAGGAGAGCGGCAGGTGAGGAATGGGCAGCGGGCATCATGGGAGCCACGTCTGTGACTAAGTCTCGAGATCTCCGTCTCGCAAAGGCAAGAGGCACAAGAAGTCCAAGTGTCAACGATACCTGGGCTCCCCAAAGTCATTGGCAGTCCTGCGAATAGGGCAAGTCCGGGAACGCAACTTACAGTACACAGAGAGACGAATTTTATGCCAATGGACGAGTCAGCTAACTTATTTGTCACATAAAACGGCCCCTGTGACGTCGACCTCTGGGCTCTAGCATCGTCTCGGTCGAGATCCTCCATTCCGAGAACTTTGTGGCTGTGTGCAATGGCAAGAAGTGGCTGTGGGCAAAACAACAACGCCTAATACTCGTTTTTGGTTTTGGAATGTGAGCTTTATTGTGGGTGGCATATTAATTGACGTTTAACGCTTCCCACCACCAACCCCCGCTCCACCGTTTCTCACTTACGTCGCGTTTTCTCATTTGCTTTGTACTCGCATTTGCACGCTTCGCTTGTTTCTCTTAGCTACGTCCGGTTTGCTTTTGCTCTGACTCCTGTCTGAATTCGGCACTCTTTCTTCACTTTTGTTTGCTGCGTTTTTGGTTCGCTATTTCTCCACTGTACATACTACGGATCGCGCGCTGCCGCTCGTCTTAAAAATTCACTCGACCTAGCGGTCGTTTCCCGCTATTTGCACTCTAGGAGTCCCATTAGACAATACTTGGGCCTCCAAGTGAGCCTGACGAACCACACCCAATGGTATTTATGTCGATCTTCGTGTTGAGGACAAAACAGATCGCTTTCTTAAGTCTTATACAGGTTTGCATAGCTTGTTTTTCCCACGCATTTCAGTTAGCCTGTGGTCATTCTGTCGATCGGTGCGCGCCGCAATAAAATCGGCCGTTAAGGTCGTCCCTGCTATAAAAAAGTGTTTGGTCCGATTAGCCCGCTAGCACTGACCTCTACATGAAAGGTTTATTTCGTGTAGTGCAACAAAACGTCAAATAGATGAGGACAAGGAATTGAGTAAACTGGCCAATTCCACTGTTACAAGCTAAGGCCTCAACAAACTATCCTTGTTGGACCGCAAGGAAAAAGGAAAAAAGACAAAGATAACAGAGAATCAACCAAGATAAATAGATGCCTGTTGAGTCATCCTCATTACGTGATACCCCCAACAGTGGTTTGAATTGAAACCAACGCCGATCCCATTCAGTAACAAGCGCTACCTATCCAAGGGAACGCCCTACAAGCCCACATAACCTGGTGATCAAGGTGAAGATCAGGTTTTAGCGCCCTACGCCATCACGTGGGTTAACGTTGCGCCCAAACGCACTAGTACTATACCCTTCATTCTGCAGCCATGAAGGTTGGTCTTGTCTCATCACCTTCAGCATCATCCTCCGAGGGCGAGGAAGCGCATGTTCGCATTCGTAATCAACCGCGTAGAAGCGATGAACAACGTTCAACTTGGAAATCTGCCAGATCACCTCGCCCAGCAAACCGCTTTGCGCTTGACTCAGATTTGTCCAGTACGGACGCTAGTGAAGAGGAGCATGATGACGACGCACATATAACGCCTCGAAGAAGACAAAAGGCAGGTCAGAGGAGGGGCTTTAAAGAGTGGGATACTCCACCACCGACGACCCCTCCGTAAGTAACCTCCCCGTTTGTTTCGGGATACTTCTTACCACTCATCGCCTTGTACTGATCCAGAAACCCAAACCGAACCCCACGGAGCAAAGAGAAGCAGCGTGAGCAGGATGAATTCTACACTGCAATACGGCTTCGTCAACGGAGGGACCCTGTGCAAGAGTATGAAGAAATCACTCTTAGGGAGGCTAGGGTATGTTAGGCTATCTATTATCATCATTCATCATCTTTAAGATACAAATTCTCTGCAAATTCAGCGTCTTGCCCACGAGAAAAATAAGGAACAATGGCTCCCTATAACATGGTTTTTCGAGAAGACACCGGAGCGGATCACAAAACACCTTTCATCACTCAAAGCCTCTCAAGTTGAGGAAGTATCACACATCCTTGAAGGCATGACTCTTGAAAGATCAAAACAAGAGGCACGCCGAAAAAGAGAGTATGAACAAGAGGACAAGGCTTTCCAGGAGGTAACGCATTATTCATGGAGTCAATATGAACGTGACTTAATCGCTTTGATAGTCTATTGAAAGTAGCATTGCGAATCACGAGGCCGAGCTCGAAAGGATCGCGAAAGAACAAGCGCGACTGGAGCGGCTTGCCAGGGAAGAAGAGGAGGCTCGAATACAGAAAGCCAAGGAAGAAGCAGAAGCCAAGGCTCGTGCCGCCGCGCAGAAAGCTAAAGAGGAGGCAGAGAAGGCGGCAGCGGAAAAGAAGCGTGCAGAAGAAGAAGCTGTGAAACGAGAAGTGACCGAGGGGAAGGCGCGCAGGGATTTGGAGGAGGCTAAGGTAGAAGCAGCCAGCGCTCCCTACCGTCCCATCACTGCCGTTCGAGAGTTACAAGAATGCCGGAAGCTCATGAAGGTTCGTGTCACGCAGGAGGTTCACTCACCGAGCCCAGAACTAACTCGACCCTGAGGCCATTAAATCTGAGATTCTTCCTCAAGTCAAATCGACAAAACTCCGCCCGGATGTCACGCCCAATTCCGTATGGAAGAAAGAACTCACTAAATTGAGGCGACAGATTGTACCCAAGATCGGTCAAGCTACCAATGTTAGGTCCGAGGTCCAGCGAATTGTATGCCTGTCTTTTGTCTCCTATCCCTATCTCACATGACATTCTAGACGGATCAACTGCACGCCTTACTCTCACCGACACCTGCACACCCGGAGCCGCTGTATATTGCTCTTCTTTATGTGCTTTCGAAAGCTTTTCTGAAGCAAGCGGAAGAAGAAGTTACTGCGAAACCTAGTACAGCGTTCCCTCTAGCACGAATATTCGTCGGCTTATTAGAAAAAGGCCATTGGAAACTTGGACATGTATTCATGGCGAAGCTTTGCCAGATGTCTAGTCATTGGGTGATCGGGACAGTCATATCGCGTGAACCAGTACGACCAAATGTGATTCTTTTTTCCGACAAATCATAACGACCGTTCTTTCTTTCAGGGACAAACCGATGAAGAGTATCGCATTGCACTTGGCCACCGGCCTGAATCTTCGGGTGAAACTAGTGTTCAATATATTGAACGTCTGGGTGGACTGGTCACCTTATACGCGGCAATCCTCCAGACGCCATATCAACTTACTCTGTCACCGGAGCAGCTTCAGCATATACCAGCGTACGTTCGTCTGTCACGTCTATGGACCTGGATTGCGAGGCTCGTCAATCACCCTGGACTGATGGCTGACCGTGCCGCCCCTGTTATCCTATCCTGCGCGTTAGAGACAGCAGGCGATGCTGCAATGGCAGTGTGGGGGAAGCAGGTGGTCAAATTGCGATCTGCACTTGGCCGGAAAGTCTCTGAACCAGAGGAGCCTGGTAAGATCCTGGTTGGAGGACCTGATGGGAAGGCTGGTAGGATTCGGCTGAGGTTGCTGTTGGAGAAGTGGTTAGCGAATCACGAACTGCGACCAGAAGGGAAGACGATGGACTCTTAGTTTTGACTTCCTGGAGTAACGGATGGAATGTTTTAATATTCGCAGATGCTTATAATCTCATTTACGATCTAGATTCAGCTGTGGCCCGTGTACTCATGCATGCATTTTCCCATCTTAGCGTCATGCATGTCGACGGAACATGGGAGCCCCTCTTTCAATGTCCTACCCGATTCGATGGCCGTATCGACCTCGCTCAAGATGTCATCGTAGTGCCAATTTAAACAGAAACATATCTTCGATGACTGCACTAGGTTAACTGATTTGAATGACGATGTCAATTGCAACTATCCTTGGGCTCCAAACAATCTCTCGCATACATTGGCCCCGCGAAAGGTATGGATTATGTGGATTCTGGAGTACGGGTACATCCTCAGCAGGAAATTGCCTATTCCCGTTATTTTTCTAGCAATGCGACTGTATGGCGTTCTGTTTTGATTTGTTTTGACTCTTTGAGTCGGTCATTGGAAATCACATCGTGTCACAAATGCAAATATTGCTGATCATCCCGTCGGGGGGTCAAAGGGATGTCCGCCCATACGCGATGAAAGTGTCGCCACGCTTTTGTCGCCATCCAACCACTACGGCAGCTCGTGATTCCCAATCAGGCAAAAAGCTAGTAAGACTAGAGAGAGCTACTGTGCCAACAATCTATCATCAACGGGCATGCTTGATCCGTTCTCCCGTGACGGAAAGTACATGGTGCCCACGCGTGTTTGCTCCACATGCTGGGCGCGTGCGCACGGGCGTTCGGGCCCCAGAGTATTTTGCAGATCCTCAGAGCTGTGTGGGTACCATTCATGCAGTTTATACACCGGGTACCGCTACACAATTGGCCACCTCTCCGAGTAATCAGGATCTCGATCCTGCACTACTTCTCGGGCGTGTTCTACCGTGTCTTCAGTCGCGCATTTTTCCGCAATTTAAAAACACATACATTGTAAGGGGTTGAAGACTAACACGTTCTGAAATGGAATAGGTCCTTCTTTGGGACTCACAAGGCTCTTGCTATTCGCCCCTGCGTATTATGCTTTTCAGTAGTTCTAGTTGAACTATCTCAATTTTGGACTTTTTGCCCGGATGGACTGTCTGGCTGAATTGACTTGCACTCAAAATGGGTCAGTCCGATTTAATTGTCATTAATGGTAATTTACAAGGCTACCAGCATTGCACTTATTTTTACATCCAGTCGAGGGCCCAAGATGGTCTACTATGCCTTTTGCGTTGGACTGCTCCATGATCCCACAGTCGGGTGCTAGACAACTGTCCGTTATACTAATGATAATCACATGCTGCACCGTTTGTGGGTCGACCGTTATTTATGATCATCCCGTCCGAGCTTGTGCTTTACTGGGGTTATCATCAAGAGCTGCGCCACCATATCTGAGACTCGTTTTTACAGCTCAATCACAAGGGAATTCTACTGGACTATTTTCTAATCGGTGGGGAAGGTGAATCAGCCCGTGGTTGAAACTAGAGCGGCCCGCTCCTACTGCCTTCTGTTCATAAGGCAACTCAGGAAGCCGTCTTTAGACTTGGAGCTGAAGCTCATGCACACTAGGGGCAACGGCGAACACCGTCCCTTGGGCATATATAGACTAGTACCCCTTCCCAAGAGCCCCTTCTCCATCCTCCACTCCAGCATCTGTCCTTATGGCTTTCCGCCCAATAATCCAGTCGTCAGAGGTATCCTATAAATCGCTTCGTGAGCAGGAAGTTTATCTTGTTTTCCGCCGATCTTTAACCCCCTCTCCCTCGCTTGCTGCAACACCCGCTGCATCAATTACATTAGCAGCTCTCACCAAGGATCTGTTCGCATGAATCCTCATCTGCGAGCCCCTTTCTCAGCCATGGCGAGGCCCATCTGCTCGGCCGTCAAAGTCGTTTCATGACCAAGTGGCCCTCTGAATCTCATTGACTGGACGCAGATGCAGTGCCTCACTATGTCTGGTTACGGACTTCAGTAGTGGATTTTCCGATCTGTTCTTTGGTGGGATTGGATCTACGACGCCGCGAAGGACATTCGATGTAAGTACCAGTCTATTAGCATCTAACGTGATCGTCTGGCGTTTCACGATCTTCCAGTTCGTCCGTGAGCTGTGATAACGCGCTAATACCCTTAAGGGCCTGGCTCCACGCCACCTGCCCCATCGAGGATATTATATGGTTCGCTCTTCCCATGAATAGAGTACGCTTCATATTCGTTCTACAGTGACACATCCGAATCAGCTATCTAGTGTATGTTCTTCCCCCTTCAATTTCCAATCCCCTTGTAGAGGATGACGAAATGTCTAGTGGGTAGATCGGTTGATGAAAAAGGCAACACTCGAACCTATAGGCCTCCGACGATCCTTCCTCCCGCATCCAACACCAACGTCCCCACCCACTGCGCAACGTCTTTCCACTCCTTTATGGACCGACTCTGTGGACGTGACGAATAGAAACCACGATCAACCGAGTAGAGCATCACAGCCGCTATGCCAACAATGACAGCTGCGCCAACCCCAAATGTGGGCGTGAAAATCTCACGTTGCTTCCGGCTTCTGAGCTTTTCAAGAGGCATGTCAACTGATTCTTTTTCGGTCTCGTCCGTGAAATCTCGATCTGAGGAGCCATCAT
>WNFI01603957.1_pt1 | contig 10137 bp, 7 predicted proteins | sample 5400471 | NCBI WGS metagenome assembly WNFI01 (sample SAMN13153348, study PRJNA577476) | soil metagenome | isolation source: 100 cm saprolite on Douglas fir-dominated hillslope | place: USA:California | collected 2013-09-17
CGCGCCCCTCATCCGCAACGGCGTCGTCGCCACCTGGATCTTCATCTTCATCGGCTCGATCCGTGAACTTTCGGCTACGATCCTGCTCTTTACAGCGCGTACCAAGACGATCTCGGTGACCATGTTCGACCTGCGCGAGAGCAATGACTGGGGGCCCATCGCCGTGCTATCCCTCACCATGCTCGCCATCACATTCGTGCTGATCGCGATCGTGCATCGCTTCAGCGACCGGAGGCCCGCATGAGCGAAGATCAGTCGAACTGGCACCGCCCCTCGCGCATCACCGGCCGCGGGAAGCCATCGCAGCGCCGGCGCGGCCCCGAGCTCCCGCTCCTGGGCCTCATGCTCGGCGACTCGACCGGCATCGGGCCGGAACTGTGCGCCCGCATCCTGGCCGACATGCGGCTCGCCGATGCCGCCCGCCTCCTCGTGGTGGGCGACACGCGCCTCCTCGCCCGCGGCGCCCGCGACGCCGGCGTCGCCATCGACTGGCGCACGTATTCCACGCCCGAGGAAGTCGACTGGAACGCCGAGGAGATCCCGATCGTGGACTTGGGCAACCTAGACCCCGCCGAGACGCCCGTCGGCGCGATCTCGCCCCTCGCCGGCCGGATCGCGGGCGAGACGCTCGAGGCGATGATCGGGCTGGCACTCGCCGGACGCATCGAAGGCATCGTCTTCGGGCCGCTCAACAAGGCGGCACTCCACGCCGGCGGGTGGAAGTTCAACGACGAGCACCAGATGTTCGCGCGCATGACCCAGCACGAGGGCTTCTTCGGCGAGATGAACGTGCTCGACAACAAGTGGATGTCGCGCGTCACCTCGCACGTGTCGCTGCGTGCCGCGCTCGACCAGATCACGCCCGAGCGCATCGACGAGGCGCTCACGCTCGCCGACGCCACCATGCGCGGGGCCGGCTTCGCACGGCCGCGCATCGCGGTCGCGGCGCTCAATCCGCACGGCGGCGAGAACGGGCTTTTCGGGCGCGAGGAGATCGAGATCATCGCCCCCGCCGTCCAGCGCGGCGCCGCGCGTGGCATCGCCTGCTCGGGGCCCTTCCCCGCCGACACGGTGTTCATCAAGGCGTTCGGCAACGATTACGACGGCGTGCTCACGATGTACCACGACCAGGGACAGATCGCGACCAAGCTCAAGGGGTTCAACCGCGGCGTGACCGTGAGCGGCGGGCTGAGGACGGTGTTCACCACGCCCGCGCACGGCACGGCGTTCGACATCGCCGGGCGCGGCATGGCCTCGACCGGCGCGCTCGAGCAGGCGGTGCGCCTCCTACGTCGCCGGCTTCGTCGTCGGCCTTCGCTCGCGCGACATCCCCGCCGATGTCGCCCACCTCGGCAAGCGCTCGGTGCTCGACGGGCTGGGGCTCGCGCTCGCGGGCGCGGCGTCGCAACAAGGCGACATCTCGCGCCGCTACCTCCAGGGGCTCGGCATCGGCGCGAATTCCGGCAGCACCGTCATCGGCTCGACGTTGCGGTTGCCGGCGCGCTTCGCCGCGTTCGCCAACGGTCTCGCCATCCACGCCGACGACTACGACGATACGCAGCTCGCCGTGGCCAAGGACCGCGTCTACGGCCTGCTCACCCATCCCACCGCGCCCGCGCTCCCGCCCGTACTGGCGCTCGCCGAGCGCGACCGGCGCAACGGCGCCGATCTCTTGCTCGCGTACCAAGTGGGCGTGGAGGTCGAATGCAAGGTTGCCGAGGCGATCCTGCCGCGCCATTACCAGCAGGGATTCCACAGCACCGCCACGTGCGGCTCGATCGGCGCGGCGGCGGGCGCGGCGAAGCTCCTCGGCCTCGACCGCGACGCGACGCGCCGCGCGCTCTCGATCGGCGCGACGCAGGCGGGAGGGCTGCGCGAGAACTTCGGCACCATGACCAAACCGTTCCACGCCGGCCGCGCCGCGGAGAACGGCGTGGTCGCGGCCGAGCTCGCGGCGCTCGGCTTCACCGCCTCGCCCAACGGCCTCGAGGCCGATCGCGGCTTCTTTCGCGCCGCGGGCGGCGGCTACAGCCCGGAGATGATCGACGGCAAGCTGGGCGACCCGTGGACGTTTCACTTCCCGGGCGTGTCGATCAAGCCGCACCCGAGCGGGTCGCTCACGCACCCCGGCATGGCGGTGATGATGGAGCTCATCCGCGCGCACGACCTGAAGCCGGCGCGCGTGAAGCGGGTCGCCGTGGGCACCAACCACAACATGCCCAACGCGCTCATCCACCACAAACCGGTGAACGAGCTGCAGGCCAAGTTCAGCATGGAATTCTGCATGGCGATCCTGCTCCTCGAGCGCAAGGGCGGCCTCGAGCAGTTCACCGACGAGGTGGTGAACCGGCCCGACGTGCAGGCGATGATCGCGCGCGTCGACTTCGGCGTGCACCCCGAGGCCGAAGCGGCGGGCTTCGACAAGATGACGACGATCATCGAGGTCGAGCTGGACGACGGCCGCAAGGGGTCGGGACGCGCCGACTTCGGCAAAGGCAGCCCCGCCAAACCGATGACCGACGACGAGCTCTCGGAAAAATTCCGCCAATGCGCCGCCTGGGGCGGCCTCGACCAGGCGCGCACCGACGAGGTCCTCAAGGTCGTGTGGAAGATCGAGGATCTGAAGGACGTGAACGACCTCACGAGACTGCTGCGGAAGTAATGTTCGAGGGTTTTCAGCAGAAGCAGGTGGAAGGAGCCGGGGCGACGATCAACCTGCGCGTCGGGGGCTCGGGCCCGCCCCTGTTGCTGCTGCATGGCAACCCGCTCACGCATGTGATGTGGCACAAGATCGCGCCGCGACTCGCGGAGCGCTTCACCGTGGTGGCGCCAGACCTGCGCGGTTATGGCGACAGCTCCAAGCCGCCCGGCGGCGACGACCACTCCGGCTACTCGTTTCGCGCCATGGCGAACGATCAGGTCGAGGTGATGCGCCGGCTCGGCTTCGAGCGCTGGCTCCTCGCCGGCCACGACCGCGGCGGCCGCGCGGCGCACCGCATGGCGCTCGACCATCCGCAGCGCGTGGCGCAGGTCGCGTTCCTCGACATCGTGCCCACGCACCACATGCTGAGCCGCATCCCGCTGCGCTGGGCGGTCGATTCCTACCATTGGTTCTTCATGGCGCAGCCCTACGACTACCCCGAGCAGATGCTGGCGAGCTACGGCCTGGAGCGCTATATCCGCAAGAAGCTCGACAAGAAAGGCGTCGGTCTTGGAGGCTTCACGCCCGAGGCGCTCGCCGAATACATCCGCTGCTGCACTCCGGAGAACATCCACGCCGTATGCGAGGACTATCGCGCCGCGGTGAGCATCGATATGGCGCACGACGAGGCGGATCTCGCCGTGAAGATCGCCATGCCGGTGCTGGTCCTCTGGGGAGAGAAGAGCCATGTGAACCGCAGCTACCGGCCGATCGAGGCGTGGCGCGAGCGCGCCGCCGACGTGCGCGGCAAGATGCTGCCCTGCGGCCATTACCCCGCCGAACAGGCACCGGAGGACACGCTCGCGGAGCTGGGCGCGTTTTTTTCCCGGATAGCGTAGGATTCGGCGACGATCCTCCCAACCTTTTCGCCGACCTGACACAGGGTGCGCCCCATGTCTCAGCCGACGCCTTTCGATGGCATCCTGAACCAGAGCCGCGACCTCTGCCGCGACAAGCTCGTGGAGGCGCTATCGGCCATTCTCGACCAGGCCGACGACGGCTTCACGGCGATCATCGACAAGACCGAGGACAAGGACGCGCAGGCTCCCCTCGTCGAGGCCCGCGACGTCGCCACCCGGCAACGCGCCGACCTCCAGGGCGAATTCGAAAGCCGCTACCTCGAGGAATTCCAGAAGCGCGTCAAGAAGGTGAAGAAGGCGCTCAAGACCGATCCCGACGAAGGCGAGGCCCTCGAGCTGGAGCTCGTGGGCGAGGAGGACCTCAACGAGACGCTCAAGTTCGACGAAATGTCGACCAAGATGCGCCAGGCGTGCGAGGGCGAGCTCGCCGCGCTCGACCAGCGCGCCGCCGTGCTGCTCGGGGACGCCAACCTGCAATCCGATGACAACCCCTTCGGGACGAAGGCGATCCTGGAGGCGTACAAGCAGGCGTGCCGCGCCGTCCACCCGGACATCAACGTGCACATCGCGCTGCTGCACCTCTTCGACGGCCACCTCAAGGACATCAGCGCCGTCTACGGCGAGGTGAACGAGCTGCTGATCGAGAACTCGATCCTGCCGAAGATCAAGTACAAGGCGCGCAAGACCGAAGGCGGCAAGGTGCCGGGAAGCGCCGGCGCCGAGGAGGAGGAGGCCGAGGACGAGGACGAGGCGCCCGACAAGCCGGGCGGAAAGAAGGCCGCCGCGGCCCCGGCGGCGCCCGAGGATTTCTTCGCCGCCCTGACGAAGCTCATGCCCGCGGCCGCCGCGGCGGCGCCCGGATCGCCGGGAACCCCGGGTGGCCCGCCGGCCCTGGGTGGCGTGGAGCTCCTCAACTCGCTCAGCAAGCTGCAGCTCGGCGACCTGAGCGCGCTCACCAGCGGCACGCTCTCGATCCAGCCCGGCCAGGACCTCGGCGCGACCAACGTCCTGAAGGAGATCAAGGCGACCAACGTCGGGCAGGCCCTCGGGTCGATGGACGCGATGACGCTCGACATCGTCTCGATGCTCTTTGACCAGTTGTTCGACGACCCGAAGATCCCCTCCGGAGTGAAGGCGCTCGCCGGGCGCCTGCAGCTGCCGATGCTCAAGGTCGCGATCGCGGACAAGACGCTCTTCTCCAGCCGCGAGCACCCGGCGCGCATCCACCTCGACATCCTCGGCGAGTTCGCGGTGCGGCTGCCGCACGATTTCGACGACAAGCACCCGCTCTGGCCGAAGCTCGAGCCGATCGAGCACGAGATCGTCGAGAAGTTCCAGGACAAGGTCGACGTCTTCATCGCCGGCAACGAGAAGCTGAAGGCGCTGATCGCCGAGGAGGACCGGCGCGCCGCGGTGATCACGAACGTCGAGGCGAAGCGCCTCGAGCAGCTCGAGAACCTCGCCGTCGGGCGCAGCGCCGCGCAGGAGGAGATCAAGTCGCGGCTGCGCGACCTCCACCCCGCCAAGCCGGTGCGCGAATTCCTGGTGCACCAGTGGGTCAAGGTGCTGCTGGTGGTCCACGCGCAGAACGGCAAGGAAAGCCCGCCGTGGAAGGAGGCGCTCGAGACCATGGATACGCTCCTCTGGAGCGTCGAGCCCAAGCCGACCAAGGAGGAGCAGCGCAAGCTCGCCACGACAGTGCCGAGCCTGCTCAAGCGCCTCACGGCGGGCCTGAACAGCGTCGGCGTCGACGCCGCCGTGCGCACCGGCTTCTATTCCGAGATGATGAAGCTGCACACCGCGGTGATGGCCCTCGAAGCCAAGCCCAAGCCGGGCGATCCCTCGAGCACCGCGACCCGGGCGCCGACCGACCCGACCGGTACGGCGACCAGGAGCCCCGCCAGCCCCACTGCGACGGCGACCAGGAGCCCCACCAGCCCCACTTCGACGGCGACCAGGAGCCCTACCAGCCCCACTTCGACCGCGACCAAGATGCCGCTCGCGCCGGGCGCGAAGCCCGTCGCGCCGCCGCCCAAGCCGGTGGAGGACGACCTCGACTTCACCGCCGAGATCACCGTCAACGTCGGCGGCAGCGAGTTGAAGGTCGACGAGCTCGACTTCACCGAGGCCGCGCCGGCGCTCGCCCCGGCGGGCGCGAGCGCGCCGGCCGCGCCGATCAAGGCCGGCGTCGATCCGAAGTCGGCGCCCGGGGGCCTCGTCGCCGGCAAGAAGCCCGCGAAGGACTTCGCGTTGCCGAGCAAGCTCAAGGAAGGCGTCTGGGCCGGCATGCGAGCGCCGAGCGCGAATCCCGACGAGCCGCGCACGCCGATCAAGCTGCTTTACATGAGCCCGCTCAAGTCGCGCTTCCTCTTCTGCGACCGCGCCGGCAAGACCGTGCTCGAGTGCAATCGCAGCGATCTGTCGAAACGCTTCCGGCTGCGCGAGCTCATTATCCTGAGCGAGTCCCCGGACGCGTCGTTCTTCGAGAAGATCCTGCGCGGCGTGATGGGCAAGCTCGGCTCCGCCTAGCGGCGAGGCCGGTTCGATGCCGCACCTTCCCGCGTCGCAGGCGCTCGCGCGCTTCCGCGTCGTCGATCTCACGCAGGTCCGCGCCGGCCCGACCGCGGCGCGCCAGCTCGCCGACTGGGGCGCCGATGTGATCCAGGTGCAGATGCCCGAGCACATGCGCGGCGACGACACGCTCGGCGGACAGGAAGGTTCCGACTACCAGTACACGCATCGCAACAAGCGCTCGATTACGCTGAACTTGAAGGAACCGCAGGGCATCGCCGCGCTGAAGAAGTTGGTGGCGACGGCCGACGTCCTGCTCGAGAACTTTCGCCCCGACGTGAAGGGTCGCCTCGGCATCGACTACGAGGCGCTCTCGAAGATCAATCCGCGGCTCGTCTACGCGAGCATCTCGGGATTCGGGCAGACGGGGCCCTATGCGGAACGCCCGGGCTTCGACCAGATCGCGCAGGGCATGGGCGGCCTCATGTCGGTGACGGGCCTGCCGGGCCAGGGGCCGGTGCGCGTGGGGATCGCGATCGCAGACCACGGCGCCGGAATCTTCGCCGCCTACGGCGTCACCGTCGCCCTCCTCGAGCGCGAGGCCTCCGGCAAGGGGCAGTGGCTGCACACCTCGCTCCTGGAAGCGCAGATCTACATGATGGATTTCCAGACTGCGCGCTGGACGATCGATGGCGAGATCCCCGGGCAGGCGGGCAACTTCCACCCGACCAGCATCCCCACCGGGGTCTATCGCACGAAGGACGGCTTCATCAACATCGCGGTCTTCGGCGGCAAGATCTGGGAGCGCTTCTGCGAAGCGATGGGCGCGCCGGAATGGATCGCGGACGAGCGCTCTCAGACCAAGAGCGCACGCTCGGTGCATCGCGACTGGTTGAACGCCGAGATCGAGAAGAGGCTCGCCGCGAACACCAGCGACCATTGGATCGCCGTGCTCAATGCGACGGGTGTCGCGTGCGGGCGGATCAACAACCTCAAGGAAGTCTTCGAGGAGCCGCAGGTGAAACACCTCGGCATGCTGAAGAAGGTCACCTCGAAGGAGCTGGGCGAGCAGGTCCTGATGGGGCAGCCGGTGACGCTCGAGCGCACGCCCTCGACCATCGCGCGCGCCGCGCCGCGGCGCGGCGAGCATACGGAGGAGATCCTGGCCGAGATCGGCTACGATCCCGTGGAGCTGAAGCGGCTCAGGGCCGCGGGAGTCTTCTGATGAACGACATGGCCTACGTTTCCGGCACCGAGCGCGTGAAGACGTGGCTCGAAGGCTCGGCGCTGCACGTGCGCTTCAACAACCCCGAAAAGCACAACGCGCTCTCGGTCGACATGTGGGAAGCGGTGCCGCCGCTCCTCGACAAGGCGGCGAAGGACGACAACGTGCGCATGGTCGTGCTCTCGGGCGAGGGCGGGAAGTCCTTCATCTCCGGCGCCGACATCTCGCAGTTCGAGGACTTGCGCGCCGCGAAAGAGGCGGTGAAACGCTACGAGGCTCTCGCGGAAGCGGCGCTCCAGGGGATCTACGAATTCGAGAAGCCGACGCTCGCCTGCATCCGCGGCTACTGCATCGGCGGCGGCGTGAACGTCGCCATCAGCTGCGACATCCGCATCGCCTCGTCGAACTCGACGTTCGCGATTCCCGCGACGCGCCTCGGCCTCGGCTACCGCTACTCGGCGATGAAGAATCTCACCGACCTCGTGGGACCGGGCCACGCGAAGGACATCTTCTTCACCGCGCGCCGCCTCGAAGCCTCGGAGGCGCTGAGGATCGGCCTCATCAACCGCGTCGCCGAGCCCGACGGCCTCGATGCGCTCCTCGCCGAGTACACCGCCGCGATCACCACCGGAGCGCCGCTCACCATCAAGGCGGGCAAACGCATCATTCGCGACGTCCTCAAGACGGGCGACGCCGACCTGGAGCTCGCGCGGCGGCTGATCCTCGACTGCTTCGAGAGCGAGGACTACGCCGAGGGCCGCCGGGCCTTCATGGAAAAGCGCAAGCCCGCGTTCAAAGGGAAATGAAAAGACTCCCTCTCCCGGGGTCCCCTCTGGGGCAGGGATCCAACACTAGAGGGCCGGGGAGAGGGTCATGACGCGCACCATTCTTGCCGCCCTGCTGTTCGCCGCGACTTCCGCACTCGCCGCCTGGCCCGAGAAGCCCATCAAGATGATGATCGGTTACGCGCCCGGCGGCTCCACCGACGTCGTCGCGCGGCTGATCACGCCGAAGATGGGCGAGCGCCTCGGCCAGCCGATCATCATCGAGAACCGGCCGGGCGGCGCCGGCGACTTCGCCGCCGAGCTGATGCTCCTGGCGCCGGCCGACGGCTACACGGTGATGATGTCCACGGTCGCCGTGCATGCGATCAACCCGGGAATGCTGAAGCAGAGGTTCAACCCGATCGACGACTTCGCCCCGGTGGCGTTCGTCTGCTCGTACCCGATGATCATGATCGGATCGCCGCAGACCACCTTCAGGACGCTCGCCGAGCTCAAGGCGTTGTCGGCGAAGGAGCCGACCTTCTATTCATCCTCCGGCGTGGGCTCGCCGGGGCACCTCGCGGGCGAGCTCTTGAGGAAGGCGCTCGATGCCAATCTCACGCACGTCCCTTACAAGGGCGGCGCGCCCTCGGTGATGGCGATCATGTCCGGCGAGGCGCAAGTCAACTTCGCGACGCTGCCCGCGGTCGCGCCGCAGGTGCGCGCCGGCAAGGTGCGCGGCATCGGACTCGCCTCGCACGAGCGCAATCCCGCGGTGCCCGACGTGCCGACGATGGCCGAGCTCGGGCTCGCGGACTTCGAGGTGGGCACCTGGAGCGGCGTCATCGCGCCCAAGGGCGTGCCTCCCGACATCGTGCAGAAGCTCAATGCGGCGGTGGCGGACGCGGTGACCGACCCGGCGATCCGCAAGCGCCTCTTGGACGAAGGCACCGAGATCCGTGTAATGACGCCCGCGGAATTCGGCGCCTTCATGCGCGCCGAGAACGCGCGCTGGGTGAAGGTGGTGAAGGACGCCGGCATCAAGCCGCAGTAAGGCGCGCCGCCGTGAAGGCGGAGAGGTCGAGCGCCGGCCGGCCATCGACCACCCATTGCGCGAGCGCCTCGCCGATCGCCGCCGAATGCTTGAAGCCGTGGCCCGAGCAGGGAGAGGCGACGATGACGCGGTCCATCGACGGGTGGCGGTCGATGAGAAAGTGGAAGTCCGGCGTCTGGGTGTAGAGGCACGGCACCGTCTTCACGCAGCGCCGGCCGACGCCTGCCACGTTCGAGGCGACCAGCGACTCGCGCATCACCTCGGGCGCGATCTCGCCCGAGAAGCTCTCGGTCGCGATCTTGACGATGCCGTCGCGCGCGGGGAATCCGTAGATCGCATGCTTGCGGTCCTGGAGCTCCCAGATCCACACCGGGATGTCCTCGAGGCCGTCGGCTTCGAACCAGTACTGCAGCTGGCGCGTGACCGTGAGATGCCGCGCGAGCTCCTGCGGCAGCAGGTCCGGCGCGCCGGCGCCCGCGCACAGGATCGCCCGTGACGCCCGATGCTCGCCGGCGCGCGTGGTGACGACGACGTGGTCGCCCGACTGCGCGATGCCGACAACCTCCTCGCCCAAGCGCAGCTCTGCGCCGGCCTGCCGCGCGAGCGTGAGCTGCGCGCGCACGCACGCCTCAGGACGCAGGAGCCCCGCGTCGGGCTCGTAGTAGCCCGATTCGTCGTCACGCACGCGGAAGACCGGGAAGCGCCTGCGGATCTCGGCGGCGTCGAGGATCTCGTGCGCGATGCCGAAGCGGCGCGCGGCGGCCACGGTCTTGGCGAAGAAGTCCGCGACGTGGATCTCCACCTGGCGCTTCGCGCTCGAGATCCAGAGGCCGCCCACCACCTCGAGCAGGCGCTCGCCGGTCGCGCGCTCGATCTCCCGCCACAGCTCGTGCGAGCGCAGCACGAGCGGAACGTACCGGTCGCCCTCGCCGATCGCCTTGCGCGTGATGCGCGATTCGCCGCAGTGCGAGCCGTGAACGTGCGGCGGCTCGTGGCGGTCGATGCCGATCACGCGCGCGCCG
>WNFI01415430.1_pt1 | contig 10136 bp, 10 predicted proteins | sample 5400471 | NCBI WGS metagenome assembly WNFI01 (sample SAMN13153348, study PRJNA577476) | soil metagenome | isolation source: 100 cm saprolite on Douglas fir-dominated hillslope | place: USA:California | collected 2013-09-17
TAACCATTGGGTAAGATTTTTGGTGAAGCAATGCGACAATTCGGGCAGGCTGCGCGCTTGCGGCTCGCTGAGGAGCGCATCGCTCAAATTGAACAGCGCATCCCGACTGCGCTCAAAGCAGCGATACATCTGCTGACGCAGATGCTCCAATGTGTTAAAGTGCATTTGAGTAATGCTCCTATGGTTTGTTTTTCAGAACATTACTCGTTTAGGCATGCCTCCGCAAGGGGGCTTACCTTTTGGCTTCCATTAGTCTAAACACCAATATGCTGAAAACAACAATTTTTCTGCTTGGAATCAATGTGAAAATAAGGTAACAGAAATAGCACGGGATCAACAACATGCTCAAGTATGGCTAATTATAGCGGTAGTTCTCCTTGTGGTATTTTTTGGTGGTACATAAGCTCTATCGCTTTTTGTTCCCATTACGAACTGAGGTCCCCGATCCGCTCTATGAAAAAGCTCTCGCAATTTCATTAGAGTATGACCGTATGAGTGCTTTCCTCCTGCAAAGGCACTTAGCAATAGGGTACGCTCGCGCAGCAAAACTGTTAGACGAGCTTCGTGAAAATGGAATTATCGAGCATGGTTATAAGAGCAACCAGCCAAGAAAAGTGTTAAAAAAGCATCTCTCCTAGAGGGTCGCATAACAGCCCCTGCTTGTCACTCCAGAGAGTCTTAGATGTTCAGGTAGCGAAACCAGGGGTGTTCGGGGTTAATCGTGGCCGGGACGATATCGCCCATTTGGTAATGAAGAGGTCGAGATGATTCTTTCACAAAATAGTACGTAATCTGGGTCTGCGGGTGGGTCCACTTGGCGAAAACCCGATAGATGTGTTCGCGAAAACCCGAAGGCTGGGCGTTTGACGGGTCCCATCTATGCGTCACCTGTGCGTAGACACAGACCGCACTCCCATCGAGTCTTTTCTTGTAAGAAACAGCAAAAGCCATCATCGCAACGAAGACGATGATGCAAGCAGTGGCAGAGATGAGCTCAACTGTAGGATACATTTTGGAGCCTCCTTGCTCGATGCTACAACGATGGTTCCCTCCTACAAGTATAAGTCATCTCATGTGGCTCATCAAGGTGAGTAGTGGATCAAATCCCAGCAGAGGTCTACTGTGTTCGCTAAGAAAGGAGGTTGCACCTTAGAAATCGCGATTTTGTGTCTTGACACCGGGGTTCACTTTAGGCCCCTACTCTTGAGTGGGGAGAGTTCTGATGGAGCCAGTAATGGTGCCATTGCCACGCCAAGCAAAGTATGAGGAAGAACAAGAACACATGAAAGACCAGAAGGATCCTCCTTGCTTGAAATGAGGAGAGCGGATAGCTTCCTTAGAAGGATAAGCAGGAACGATGGGAAGAGTCAAGCTGTTAGGAGAGAAGACTGAATTATCCACATCGATAGAGGTAGTACCACCGCCTCCAGGCTCAGCGCTGTGGCCCGGCTCCAGTGGAGAGACATTGAGCCAGCCACGTTTGTGGAGAACGGCATCACACGGGCGGGGTATACGTGGAGGTTTTTCGGGAAAGGCCATAGCACGCAGGAGGCGCGGAACGAACTACCTGCGCCAGCGTATCAAGCCATCATAGAGTGGTTACAGATCTCCGGATGGCTCACCACGATTGAATCAGGCGACCCAATCTTTATTGGCGTACCACCATCAGGTAACCTCCTGGATCAACACAAGCCTCTGTCAAACTCATCGATAGAGAGGGCCTGTAAGGTCTACGCAAAAAAAGCAGGCATAGACCCCCAGAAAATTTGCGTCCACTCGTTTCGTCACACCTCGGCCAGGGAACACGCTGCAGCCGGTGCTGATTGGCGTGTTATCCAGCGCCTGCTGGGCCACCAGTCACTTCAGACGACAGGGCTGTACCTGGAGGTCCTGGTGGGCCAGGCGGATCCAACGGCAAGTCTCTTAGAGCAGCGGCTGCAAGCCGTCATGAGCAAGTAGAGCAGACATCCACAGGGATTACGGGATGCCCCTGGAAAAGGTCCCGCACGAGGCTTCACGGCTGGCCAGTGGGTCGGGGAAGCCTCACTTGTTGAGAAAATGTGGGGAAGGCCACATCGGCGCATTCTCTACCAAAGTCTCCACCCCTGTTTGCCTTCCCTTGTAAGTAGTATTACACTCTCATGATAGTACGCAGCGGCCTGGCAGCACAAGTTACGCCTCAAAGTAACTATGCAGGTCTCCCCTCTGCTTGACTCCTCACTGCCGCAGGCGGCGAGCAGTCCTGAATTGTTACTCCAGGGACGACCCTCGCTTAAACTGGGACTCGACGTTGGTAATACGAGGAACGGTGGTGCCAGAGGCGGTAGGTCAGCAGGTACCACAGTGCCGCGAACAGGGTGGCTCCAATGAGCGCTTTGAAGAGCGGGATCCCGAAGAGGACGGGATCACCAGGAATGATGAGGATCACCACAGTGGTGACGATCCATATCCCTACGAGTGCGGCAATGATTGCCCCAATGATGCCGAAGGGGAGCCGCCAGCCTACAATAAACTCTGCCACAAAGCCGACAAATGCCGCAACGAGCAAGTACATGAGCTGACTCAGATAGAGAGCCAGATGAACGTTACCCAGGTTGATTGTGATGAGCGGAGGCTCACCCAGGACTGTGAACATGGCGTCCTCCTTATCTTAATCGTGTGTGCCTGTTTCGATCGAGAGGGCACACGTTTTCAATAAACACAACTTCTCCTCTTTTTTACACGCTCCAACTCCTTGTTTCGTTTCAATGAGCCAGGCACGCTGGCAAGAGCAAGCACGTCCTGACATGAGACAACCTCTCCTGGCCTCTCTCGCTGTCCAAGTGGATATCATGGTCGGGAGGCGCGTTTGAAACGTAGAGGTTTGATGCTGCGTGTTAGGACTATGAGGAATGACATGTCCCCACCGACAGTGGAACAGCCGCATGGCTGAGAGGACATGTCACACTCCAGTGCTTCAGAGCAGAAAGGAGATTGAAGCATGAACCGCTTTGTCACAAGACTCCTCACTGGAGTCGGAGCCGGTGTGGTTACCGGCCTGGTCGTCCTTCTTCTGCGTGGGGAAAAGACGCAGCGCTTCTTGCGCGAACGCTGGCAGCAGCTGCGTGGCGCTCTCCCAGAACCTGAACACGTCCAGCAGTATGCCCAGCACGTAGCTGATCGCGTTTCACAGGCAGCCAGTGGTGTGAAAGACACGGCACAGCAAGCGGTGAAGAAGGTGAGGGATGTCGGAAGTGATCTGGGCGATGTGGCACCACAGAGGGCCGCGACGATCAAGCAAAATGGGCAGGACGTCGCCGACAAAACCAAGCAGATGGCAAAGCAGCGATAAAAGAGAGAGTTCTTGGTTGCATGTCAATTTGACGCTCAACCTCTGACCTGTAGGAGCTCACTCCGACAAGGTAGCGGAGTGAACCAGCGGTGTGAAGACGGAAATTTGCATCGATAGCAGAAAATCTGACGGTTTTTAGGCGAGCAGGTGGGTGATTGTACTTACCCGAGGGCATTTCTAAGAGTTATGAAATGCCCTCAGACCTTGGGCACTATTGGCTCTTCATCGAGGGGGCTTTACCGGGAGCACCACTGGCACTGGGAGCCGCCGCACTTGGCACAACCGTGTACCAGGCATGCCAGGAACTCGGTATGACCGAGGTGCCACGCATGTGGTCGCAGATCGTTGCAAGGCATGGATGAGGCAAAACACTCTATGGAAGAATTGCACGACTTCGTTAGGCGCCCTATCCCTATGATACCGGAATGTGCAACATGCTCCGTTTCATGGGGATGTATGCATTACTCATGTGTGGTGTTTTGAACATCGTCAAAGCTTGCCCTCCACCCGGTTCGATCTCGGTTCACTCTGAAAGACTTAGAACCTCAAAGCACGTAACCTTTACAATCTCAATGGCATAGCCTTGTTTCTTCCACTTTCCTACTCCCCTCGCCAAGCGAACCTCTAATTCTTGACGTGTGCGAGCTTCTACCGTACCGGTAGCTGTCGTCGGAGATTGCTCGGGATGGGTGATGCAGTACGTAACATAGAACTTCATACTCTCCTCTTTCTTGGTGTTCGAAGATACCCCTCTTTATTTAAAGGAGTTTGCTTATGTACTTCCGCGTTGTCCCTTCGTCATGATTTGCCGTTTCATCCCTCATCCGACGCAGGTAGTTGGCAAGATGCGCATTAAAGGTCACCCCGTCATACCATTCAGGATGGGTTGGATGTAGCGATTTGTGAGGTTGACCCGTTTTCGTGGAGTGCTCGAACGTGGAAACTGAGCAATGAGAAAAACGTTCAAAACGATGGTTATGAGAGACGTTAATCTTTTATAGATACAATTATACAACAGAAATGGATATTTGTCAAATTTTCTATGCTTGTATTTCTCTGGTCATTTGTTCATAAATAATAGGACTTACCTAGCCTCATGATGAATGTCTTCGTGGTCGATTGTACAACACCTCGCTCTCATCAAACACAGCACTCCTTGCTTCTGCTCGTGTGTGATAGCTTTGACGCTCAACACCTTCCTCTTGCAGGGTTCCAAAGCAGGATCCATCAGCGCGTGATCAGAACCATCCCCTTTTTTACTCAGACTCACTTGTCTTTCGGCTTCTTTGAGCACGGCAAGGTCGCCCTGGCTCGTGTATTGATTGCCTCTCTCAGCGTGATGCACTAGACCAGCTCCTGGCCTCCGTTGGGTGCGTGCCATTTTTGCCGCTTTGCTTACCACTTGTTCGTCTCGCTCCTTGCTCCTTGCCCATCCCACGACCAATCGGGAGTAGCTAGCGACAATGGCTGCCAAGTCGAGCCATCCCTCTGCTGTCCCCATGCCTGTGCTAGCGGCTACCCATTTGCTATGCGGTGCATCCGCAGTAAACTCGCGCTTGAGCAGCTTCGGTGCGACCGGATTGTCGTGTTGACCTCGGTCGTTTTCACCTTCCGTCGTGTTGTCTGCGCGCTGATCCCGCGTTCGCGCATCAACCTGGCTACGCGTTTGCTACTCCCATGCCCTCCTTGCTCTGGTAACTCTGCCTGAAGACGTGGACTCCCAGAGACCTGGCGGTTGTTCTGCTACGCATCTTCGAGAAGCTTTCCTCAAGACTCATCTGCGCGTTTTCGCTGGCTCGGTTCCCGTTTGCACCAAGCATAAGAGCCACTTTCTGACACAGTGAGCACCTGACACAGACGCATGAGCGGAACTTCTTCCTGCTGAGCAGCTATGAACGCATAGTTCATTGCTGGGGCTGCACGAAGATGCGTACCGCTTTTTTTACTAGATCCCTCTCTTGTTTGAGAACCTCATGTTCTCTTTGGAGTCGCCGTATGTCTTCTTCACGTTCCATGTGATGGCCCTTGCCTGGAAATGCCTGCTCCCCATGATTTCCACATGCTTGACACCATGTACTGAAAGCTCTCTCTGCTACACCAAGATCACGCGCTCGTTCTGATTTACTCTTTTTGCTGGTTTCTACCAGACGGACCGCATCTTGCTTACATTCTTTCGTCTAACTTGGTTGTGGTTTTCCCATGATACCCTCCTTCGTAGCGTTTACCAGATTTCTCTTCGCTCACTCTACGAAACCGGGGCAATCTCAAGCATCCTCAGCCGGGAGAATAACAGCCTGACAGCTTACTCTGTTACCGCGGCAGAATTTTCGCAGGCCAGAAAATTGCACATGCGTGAAGTGATGCACAATGTCCCACATCGAGGAACACCAGAGATCACTATTCAACCATCAAGCGCTCTCGCTCCTGCTTCATCCCGGCGAGTAAACAGCGGAGCAATTGGTTCTCCCCGAACAAGTAATTTCAACATGCTGGAGAAGAACGCCTGGAAAGAGAAATGGGACCGGGAGGCGATCATGATCTGCCTTACACGTTCATGCTGCCTCCCTCTCTCCCCCAGATCCTCACATGGATACGACTCTCCGCAAAAGTGCGGAGCGGTGAATTACAACCGTAGATCGTCTTCTGAGACATGACTTTAGAGGTACGAAAAGGAGCAATGACAATCATGAGTAAACCATTAACACATCACGAATTCGACCGTCAGCACGCCGTGGTGATTGGCGCAAGTATGGCCGGGTTACTGGCGGCACGCGTGCTATCCGATCACTTCGAGCAGGTGACCATTCTTGAACGCGACCAGCTCTCTGAACAGAGAGAGCCGCGAAAAGGAGTGCCCCAGGGACGACATGTTCACATTCTCTTGATGCGAGGAGAACTGATCCTGCGAGAACTCTTCCCTGATCTCTATACGGCACTTGAGCAGGAAGGTGCCGTGCCTGTCAGCTCCGACGAAGTGCAGTGGTATGATGGCGGCCAATGGAAAGCAGCTTCTCCCAATCCGCTCAAGAGCTATGCTGCCAGTCGCCCTTTTCTCGAACAGTATGTGCGTCGTTTCGTCGAGGCCCGTGCCAATGTGCGCTTTCTTCATGGATGTGAAGTCAACAGCTTGTACGCCAATGAGGATAGCAAGCGGATTACCGGCGTTTCGCTCATTCGTATCAATGAAGCCCGGCGCGAGGAAACCCTCACCGCCGACCTGGTCGTTGACGCCAGCGGGCGCGGTTCTCGCGCGCCTCAGTGGCTGGCGTCCCTTAGGTATGGCAACGTAGAAGAAGACAACGTCACCGTTGATGTCGGGTACGCCACACGCACCTATCGTCGTCCCCACTCTTTTGCGCCTAATTGGAAACTGTTACTCATCTATCCCACCCCTCCCCAGGAGAAACGCAGTGGGCTGGTGTTCCCTATCGAAGATGACTGCTGGATGGTCACGCTGGCAGGCCGGTTACACGATTACCCACCTGACGACGAAGCAGGCTTTGTAGCCTACGCTCGCAGTCTGCCAGAGCCGAGCTTGTATGAAGCGATCAAAGAGGCTGAACCGGTGACGTCCATTGTCACCTATAAATATAAGGCCAACCGCTGGCGGCACTACGAACGGATGTATCGCCTCCCTGAGGGCCTGGTCATGCTGGGCGACGCCGTGTGCAGCTTTAACCCGGTCTATGGACAGGGGATGTCGGTGGCGGCGCTCGAGGCCAGGCTCCTGGATACCTGTTTGCGCCAGCGCCAGAAGGCACACGACAATCTGGTCGGGTTACCGCGGCAATTCCTGCAAGCGCTTGCCAACGTGGTCAAGACTTCCTGGTCGCTAGCAACGGGCGAGGACTTTCGCTATCCAGGAACACAAGGGAAACGACCGTTCGGCATCCAGTTGCTGCACTGGTATACGCGCCGCGTCAATGAGCTGACGGCCTCCAATCCTTTCGTCGCGGGGCGCTTCTATCAAGTCCTGCATCTGCTCAAGCCATCTACAACGCTTTTCGATCCACGCATTGTCTGGGCCGTTCTGCACCAGGAACTGGCCCAGCGTCGGCAGACGTCCGCAGCAGCACCGGCGGCAGCTGAGGCGGATGCACCGGAGTCCAACAACCATACGCCAGCGCAGAGTGTGACTTACACGCAAAGGGAGCTACTCTCATGACCACGACCGAGAACAAAACCGATGCCACCTACATATTAGGGCATCCTACCGGTGAGGAGCAGCGCTTACAGCGGCTGGGCCAGGTGCAATATGCTTGCACCAAACATCTTTTTGCACAAGCGGGTATTGCACCTGGCATGAACGTGCTGGACGTGGGCAGCGGGCCCGGGGATGTGGCGCTGCTGCTCGCCGAGTTGATCGGGCCAACAGGATCGATCGTCGGAGTCGATGTCTATCCGACGGTGCTGGAAACGGCTCGAGCACGCCTGCAAGCCGCCGGCTTCCAGCACGCGACCTTCCAGGCGGGAGATATTCGCGAGGTGATGTTGGAGAACGATTTCGATGCCGTGGTCGGGCGCAATATCCTGATGTACGTCGCCAACCCGGCAGAGGTGTTGTGCCTCTGCGCCAGCCACCTGCGCTCCGGCGGCGTAGTCGCCTTCCAGGAGGTCGAGTGGAGTATCACCGAGCGGGGTGCCGGGATGTCTTCTCTTCCGCCCCTCGTCCAGCAAGCGGCGAGCTGGATCATCGGAGGATTTCGCCAGGCCGGGGCAGAAATGCAGATGGGCTTCAAGTTCCCGCAGATTTTTCTGGATGCGGGTCTACCTCTTCCGCAGATGAGCCTGGACGGCATTATGGGAACGGAGGCGGACTGGGTGGGCTACGACTTCCTGGCCGACGTGCTGCGCGATGTCCTGCCGAAACTGTACGAATACGGAATCCTGACCGAGCAACTGGACGCGGCCACCTATGTCGCGCATCTGCGCGAGGAGATTCGTCAGCAGCACGCGCTCTTTCCCCTGTTTTTTCTCGGAGGAGCCTGGGCACAGAAAGGATAAGGGAGTTCAGCTATGATTCACACCCAACCCGTTCGCAGCGGTTTCTCTCTTTCCTTTGACTCACCGTGGATGGATGAGGCGGAAACCGCCTTCAAACAGAACTATCCGGCATTTGACACCACTGCCTTCCTCGACGAACTGCGGGCAACAGAGTATGCGCGCCTGGATATGCAAGGACAGATCTACCTGGATTATACGGGAGGAGGACTCTATGCCTCCAGTCAACTTCGAGAACACATGAGGCTGCTCCATAGCCACGTGTTTGGCAATCCACACTCCAGCAATCCTACCTCGCAGGCGATGACGGAGTTAGACGAGCAAGCCCGCGCCTTCGTCCTCTCATTTTTCAACGCGTCGCCCGACGAGTACACCGCCATCTTCACCCCCAATGCCAGTGGCGCCCTTCGACTGGTTGGGGAAGCGTATCCATTCGCTCCCAATGGACAGTTGTTACTGAGCTTCGACAACCATAACTCGGTGAATGGCATGCGAGAGTTTGCTCGTACGAAAGGCACTCCCATTACCTACGTTCCCCTCGAAGCAGTTGAGTTACGCATAGACGAGACGGCCCTCTTCTCACTGCTCGAGCAGCCAAGAGGCGGTGGTCATCACCTCTTCGCCTACCCGGCCCAGTCGAATTTCACGGGAGTACAGCATCCCCTGGCATGGATCAAAGAGGCACAGGACCGAGGCTGGGATGTGCTCCTCGATGCCGCGTCATTCGTGCCTGGCAATCGGCTCGACCTCTCCAGGTGGCATCCCGATTTTGTACCAACTTCGTTCTACAAGATGTTTGGCTATCCGACAGGGGTGGGATGCCTGCTGGTACGCAACGCTACGCTCGCGAAACTCCAGCGCCTCTGGTTCGCGGGAGGGACGATCAAGACGGTAACTGTGCAAGGAGATTGGCATGTCATGGCCGAAGGGGCAGCGGCGTTTGAGGATGGAACCATCAATTACCTCGATCTTCCAGCGGCAGAAATCGGTCTGAGGCATCTGATGACAATTGGTATGGAAACGATTCATACCCGCATCATGTGCCTAACCGGTTGGTTGCTCGAGTCCCTCCAGTCAATGCGGCATCGTAATGGTACGCCTCTGACGCAGATCTATGGCCCGCGCACGATCGCGCTGCGCGGAGGAACCATCGCGTTCAATTTCCTCACACCAGACGGGCGCATCGTTGATGAGCGGCTGGTTGACCGGAGAGCAGCCCTCGCTCGCCTCTCGTTACGCACAGGCTGTTGTTGTAATCCAGGGGCGGGCGAAGCAGCGTTCGGCATCACGAAGCAGGTCCTGCGCGAACGCTTCGGGGACAAGCAGAACAGGTCCCTGGACGAGTACCTCGTCGCTTTAGGCTTGCAGAGCGCAGGTGCGATCAGGATCTCGCCGGGCCTGGTCACCAACGTTGCTGATGTCTCCCGCTTTCTCCAATTTGCGCAGTCGTTCCTGGACACCTTTCCAATCGAACATGATTTTCCACCGAGAATGCATTGCTGAGCATCATCCAGATCTGAAAGAGGGGACTGGGTTGGGCCGCGCAGCGAAACGAAAAGAGGAAGCCAGAAGCGACATCCTGCATCGGCTAGCCGAGAACGTGATCATTTTCTCCAGGCTTCTGGGCTAGCTCTTATGGGGTCCCGACATTTTTTCCCCGCACAATCCCCGCTACGTAGATAACCAGAGAGAAAAGGGTCGAAACGGGAAGCCCACTTCCCAGTGTTCTCCTGGAGTGCAGGGAACCCCTGCTGGGGAGCTCTCGGTCAGGTGACGGGAGACCGACCGAGCAGCGCTTCGTAGA
>WNFI01011029.1_pt1 | contig 10135 bp, 15 predicted proteins | sample 5400471 | NCBI WGS metagenome assembly WNFI01 (sample SAMN13153348, study PRJNA577476) | soil metagenome | isolation source: 100 cm saprolite on Douglas fir-dominated hillslope | place: USA:California | collected 2013-09-17
TTCCATTTTTTGCCTTCTGGAGCCTCCCAGTCACCATGACACGTCCAAATCCAGTCCGCAGTCTCAATGTTCTTCTTCTGTGCCTTGACGAACTCCTTGACGGGACACATACCGTCAGGATTTTGTCCACATCCCTCGAGACTCGTAAGCGGCGTGACACCATCATTGATAATGATGCGGATCTGCTCAGAATCAGGAGTATTATCACACGAGAGGACTAGAAAAGGCCTGGATGTTAGCTGCGCTAGAGTTAGACTTGAAATGGCCGCAACATACGTTGGAACTGCAAGTTCGTAGCGAAAGGGGCCAAGTGAGCCGACCGGAACAATCGATGTTTCGGAATATGATCAGATGGGAGGGGTCCGGTCTCGGCGAAGTTACTCAGGTTAAGCGCGGTGATGACTAGGAGAAGTGAGCGATTAGAGACCAAGGGGCCAGCCTACCAGAAACCATAAAAGCTCACCGTTCAAAACGACAACCTCGTGCGTCGCGTCTACGTAGATACTCCGACCGAAGGGGAATGTCTCATCACTATCATCGAGTGTGCCATTCGTTGATGTGTTATGAACCGCAATACGCGTCTGCGTCAAACGGGAGACGAGTTCCTGGATATAGCCGATGCCCTGGATACGGGCAACCGGCGAGCCAAAGGCCGAGGTGTACCAGAAATAGATGTCCAACCTAGCGGATGTTTATCATTAATGGACTGTTGTTGAAAGGTAGATTGCATACGCATAGTTGAATCCCTCCCATTCCTTATCGGTAAAAAGTTCGCAGAACGTTGAATATCCGAGAGCGACGGTCTGCGAAATGCAGATCATGAGACATAAGACTCCCATACGAACAGAAAGACGTGTACCTCATATGCACACAGCTCTTGCATGGTGTAGACGTCTTCAATGCTCACTTCGTATCCTTTAATCTTTTTCTGAAGTCGCTGTCGCGCATGCTTAAGGTAAATAGAGGTCCACTCTTTCAGGTAAGGAATTGCACGTTGGGCCTTGGATGGGTTGAGAGCATTAGGACAGCTACAGCATATTAGCATCAGCAGTGAAAGAGACCATGAATCCTCACTTACGTAGAGTAGGGTGCTAGCGTATTATTGAACTAGGTAAATAGTTGAATAAGCTCCGTATTGGTGCCAATTAGATGGCACTTACATCACGTGCTTCTATGGTGATGCTCTGCAGGTATTGGTGCTGATGAGGATAACCAAAGAACCCAATAGCAAAGTTAAGGGCAGAGTAAAGCATCCTGTCCCTGAGAAGCCATCCTTAGCGGAATGGAATGATACATGTCAAAAAAGCATACTTACTGTGATTCAGTGCGGAAAACGGGAAGGGCAGCTTGCTCGGTAAAGTTGTTGAGCAAGAAACCATACTTGATCCTGGTGGAGACCCCAAGATCGACTATATATCGCTTGTCAGAGCCTAAAGACGTTTCCAAACGCACAGACGCACAGAGTTGCTGTCTTCCGAACGGTGTCAGAAGTTCCCTTCCAAGCTTATAGGTCCTTGGATCCAAGATTGACTATGATAGCACGATCTCACGATGTGTGTACTCACCAATCGTTGAGGAATTTAAGGTGCCCATGGGCTGTCCAGTTTGCTGCGGCAGCATGGAGTCTGTTGGCAAACTCCTCAGGCCCACCGAATCCGGCTAATACGTGGAAATCAAGTCCAGATCAACATCGATAGGGGGGACAGTGCCACTCACATTCCGAAGTCGGGTAACGCGCACCGTGCCGGTGAAGCAGATGCAAGCCGGTGATCCGGCATCCTTTGGGAGGATCCGGTGACGTCTTGAGGCCAAAGTCCTCGGATGGCACAGAATACCACGGACTATCTCATTATTTTGTGGGGATCTTGGTTTGAGCAATTGGAGACAAACCTCTTACCTCAAATTTCCCCATAGCTTGAAGATATCAATCTTTGACTGCTGCTTCCCTTTCCGGCCGGGTACCTTACTTGGCCCCACTAGGTTGGGCAAATCGGTATGTAAAGGATAATTGGGTGCAGTAGCAATGATACCCGCTTCAACACCTGTAGCAATTTTACCAGCGTGCCCAACGTTAGTGGGAAAATACGTCGGGAAGTTGTTCGTTGGAGCGGGAGGAGGATACACTTGCGACGTGCGTTGGCCGGCGTGTGAGGATGCGTGAACACGCGGGTCTAGCGCCAGGCTCGCCGGAGATCTCATCCGCGTTCCAACGCACAAAGATGGGAACAAATATTGTAACGCCATGCAGGTGATGAAGCCCGCAGTATAAGTCACAATGAGCCATCGGAAGCTATATCTGCGACAGGTTGACTTGGTTGAAGCGCCTGATGAGCGTTGAAGTGCTGGTTCAGGGAGGAGCGCCTCATTCTCTTCTACTTCGACCTCATCCTGATACTCTGATTTAGCAAGTGGAAGGTAGTCCCCGTCCTTGATCTCCACAGCCGACGACATGTTGGCGTGGACGTTACAAGGTACTGTTTATCTCCTCGGAGGTAATACTATATCTAATCACCTGATACAGCATTTCATTTGACCTGTGTTCCCACGGCTCTTACCAGCCAGTGCACAAGACATTACGATGAACGTGTTGAAGTCGTTGTATATATCTACTATCCACTCAGCCTGTCCATCTCACACCACCTCAACCACTTGCGCCTCAGCCACCAACTTAGATTCACCGGCCGCTCTTTGTTCGGACGGTCGGGCGTTTCACCTTTATTAAATTGCCACGTCACTTCCCTATATATACTCCTGTACATACCTCAGACGATGCCTCAGCGAACAGGATATCGCACCTACCAAGAGTGATGTGATTATCTACAGAACGTGAAACACGCGATGAACCAGCATCACATGGGTACGCTCCTTACAGGTATCGTTTCGGAATAAAAATCATCGTGCTGGCTTTGGTATGGCTGAGGTGATGGAGATGGATGGCATAATGAGACATGGAATGGAAGAACTCAAAGCCAAGGATAGGTCTTTTTTCAGTGGAGCCTATGGACCATAATTTTTTCAGTCATTTGTCATCATGGTACTGTCCAATTTCTGATGGACATGGTGCAATTGCAAGAATTATCATCTAGTCCTCTCTTCTCCTTTAATTTCTCAATGATGAATAGAGTGAAGTATCCTACTGCAGCAGTATTCATACATTTGGCAATGATACAGTATCTCTGCTTCTACGGATTCAGACCTTGTAGAGAGCTGGCCGATGAAAACTGCAGTAGCCTCCTGTTCCTCCATGATGGAGATTGTACACTCTCAAGAAACAACGGCTGCACAGGTGATGGTGGAGACTTATTTGGATGACATCCACATTCTCGCTGAAATAGACTATGGAATCACATGAAGAACATACACACATACAATTGGAAAATTGGAATACGAGCGAAGGCCCCATAGATAATGAAGGTAGATCTTGGCACCGCACCGCGGAGATTTTCTGCCTACAAATACAGTGGGAGTTCGGTGCTGCAGACCATTCTGGGATGATGCCAGCAGCCGCCCACGAATGAGGCAAGTATTCCGATCTATCTCATTCTGCCTTTCTTCGATGTAGACGGATCACTCAGAGGTCCGTCTCCCGCCGTCTTCCGCTTGAGTCCTCGCTGTTCTTGCTGTTGCGTGACTCCCTGGCTTTGGGCTTGAGCGGGTTTCCCAGTAGGCACTACAACCTCAACTATCATTCGACCAGCGCCTGGTTTTGGGGTCGCAGCGCTACTTCTGCCGAGTTGAGACCCGACGTTGGGAGCGGCAAGTGATTGGTTAGAGTTTGAAGCTGGGCTGAGCGAGGGAACGACAACATCCTCAGCAGCTTTACGCTTAAGAGATCGACGAGATTCACAGATAGCGCAGGTCCTCAGTAATGCGTGCCTCTTTCCAGTCGCGCTCGTACACGCTTTCGGAATAGAAGTGATCCCCTCCTCGCCTTAGCTCAGCAAGATCGTGTATGTCTTTATCTTCCATGTCACTGCTCTCGGGAATCTTTTCTCCGGTGACTCTGACCAGGAAGTGCTCCAACGACAATGCACTGACATTGAGATCCTTGATGTGAGACTCTTCGTCCCTCATTCTCGCAGTCGCCACCTTCGCGGACGACGTTGCGCCTGTATACTCCACCCACTCCCATGGTCGAGACTGGACGAGATCACCGAAGACGAGTCGGGAAGGATTCAAACTTGTGGCTGGTCGAGCTTGGAAGAGATTTGCCGTGTACCAGTCTACAGACTGATATGGGAAGATGAACGCCATGTAGGAACGAAGGTACGGTGGGATTAACGGTGAGAGATCGGCAACTTCAGGATATGAATAGTTCTCGCCAGTGCGGACTTTGTGTTCTTAGTTCGTGTCTGAGTTACGGTTCCGGATGGAAGCAACTAATGACTCACGCAGCTGGGAGGCTGTGTCAAGCATGGCGAGGAAAAGAATTGAGGAGGAAGGGGAGAGTCTCATTGTTTCATGGAATCCCTGGGGATCAGGACGTTAGTTATCGTCGACTGATATGGAGTAAGAAACGTACTTGAATGGTGTTGATCAGCATCGCGAAGCGTTTATCCCCTGCGTCATTGTTCATTGACGTCTTAGTACTACGGAAGACAAGCTCAAACTGCAGCAACCGTGTAAGTAATAGAACAAGCTGCAACAGATCATTCGTAGGGACCATTGCTGGCGACCTGCCGCACTCTTGGAACCTTGGTGGCAGAATGCACTTCAGCGCTTTTTCGAAACATTTGTATAATGCGATGCTGAATGCGTCAAGTACTGAAGGGTTGAGTATGGGCACAGAGTTGGGGGTATAGTGCAATGGTCGAAGTACATTGGCGAGGAATCGCAGGACCTCGCCAACCTGGTCGCTGATAGAGGGGGATGGGGAGGATATGAAATCTTCAAGAAGGTGTGTTAAACGTTTCAGACCCCCATTCAAGAACTATGCGGGCTAAGTTGAGCCTATTATCAAGGTAGTTGACACGATGTAATACCTGTTCTGCAACTTTGCCATTGATTCCGCGGAGGATATCAGCCACCAAGTCCATTTCTTGAATGTCGAGTTGGCGCTCAAGAAAACTGGTGGTGAAGGCCTCTAGCTCTGCTTCCGCATGAGGCCTCGTCTCGTCGTGGGAGAGTGCGAGCGATATTTGCTTGAGTGTGAGCTGAAGTTCTACCTTAGCATGAGAGAAGTTCCAAGGTGTGATATGATTCATTATCGTCGAAAACATGCACTTGGCTGGGTTGACGTGCCCTGAATCTACTTGGCAGTGTGGCGTCGGCGACACATGGTGTATTTCTAGAAGATATCTCACCAGATTGAGATGACACCATTAAAAGTTGGAGGGCTTGAACCAGAGACGAATCCTCTGATGGTATTGTCGAACCTCCGGCAACACAATCACGGAATACCTTATGGATTGTCACGAGACGGCGAGAGGCGAGGCATCTGAAATGACTGCTAGAGCAGATGTCGTGGAGCAACTCGCTGCAGGATGTCTTGACAATGCTATCAAGATCACTCATTGTGCTGAGTTTGGCCAATTTTGCGATGGCTTGGAACAAAGCTCGGAGATTATCGGTCCTGCAAAGAACGCTTCTTTGGCCGAGAAGCCGCTGCATTACGCGGAGATCGATTGCCTTTTGTAAAGGGTCATCGAACAGCAAGAGATACCGAGTAATGGCATTAACAACTGGGAGGGATTGAAACTGGCGATCTTTAGCCGTTGCCAAAATAGATTTCCACGTTTCGCCAGAGAGATGGATAATGATACGGTCCGTCGAAAAGACATTGGCAAGAACAAGCTGGATGAGCAACTGGCACCATGCGTCTTCTGACGAAGCTGACCATGATGTTTGAGTGATCCTAGTCCTCCCGACATGGTCGAGCCATTTGACGAATTGCTCTTCCATGGAGACGTCGGCGGAGTCTGTGAGCTGATCGGCGATTGTACAAACGAACTGAATCAATACATCTGTTTGATCGGATGCGTTCTGCGTGCTTGCTCTTAGCTCTGGCAGGCGCTGTAGGTGAGATAGAATGGCATCCCATAGATCGTGAAGCCATTCAGGGTGAGTACTGTTTTTGGCACACAGATCGGTGGCCATGGCTGCAACATTACTCATAGTTAAACCGCTAAGAATTGATTGAAGTTCCTCACTCAATCCCAGTCTCTGAGACCCCTAGGATAGTTGATCATTTGCGATAATATGAGGAATCCAAAAGTGCGTACCTGTAGTGGGGCAGCATCATATTCAGAGGCCACGACAGTCATGCCCCCGTTCATGTCTTTCAAGCATCCAGAAATCAACGACGCAGAGAGATTATTTCCTGCCTCTTTCATTGTCGAGATACAGTGGAGTAATACCTGCCACGGAGCATGCCTTGAATCGATGAAACACCATGTTTCATGATGCACGCGAAACACGTCTAGGATTGATCGGACGAAGAGTCCCGATACATTTCTTTTCAGAAGCAGAGTCCCCAACTAGAACGGGATGCATCAAGAACCGATAAACATTGCGTCGATCACTATGATTCGCGAACCTCGAATAGAGCTGGGAAGCAATGTGTTTGACTAAGAATTATGCTGAGCGTGCAAAACGTTTCAACATTAAGCGGATCTTGACCTAAGGGGGAACTGGCACAGTGAGACATTGTGAATTTCTGCGCAACGTGAAGGCGTTTAGAATAACCGAGACGCACACTCGAATATGATCAACAATTGGAGGGAGAAGCCAGGAGTGAACCAACCTCCACTGATCAAAGATGCTGACATCTATGGGAGGAGAAACCCCAGGTTGAACCAATTCGCCTTGATCTATGCAGATATCGCATAGTCAGTTTCCAAGGTGAGACCCATGACCGCCGAACTAGGGTACCTAGATTGAATTCTGGAAGTACTCGGATCCATTCCCGCTGGAGTTTTACAACATTTATATCGTCCTCTTCAAGATTGGTGATCCCATAGAGGGCCGCCGCACGAAGACTGTAAGCCCCTGGTGGTGATGTCAATGGGATAGCTTGCAACATTACTGCCAGATGAGAGGGTCCATCTGATTTGCTTAAGCTATCTCCCCTTGCGATGACTTTCTGGACAATCTTCAAGTATGAGATAAGGTCCCTCCTGACGAGCTCTCCGTATAACAGCGAAATGCCATTGAGATAATTGGAATGGTCTCGAGCCGTCTCAGACGCGTCTAACCAGGCCAACAAGGACTCATGTAGGAATTTTTTCGGATTCGAAGTCCTCTTCGGGGCTGTCTGATGAAGCCAATCTGAGAGAATACACGCCGCAACATATATTGGCTGCTCTCCGGACCGAGCGGTGACACTCCAAGTAAGAAGGGTGTTGAGTTTACGGTTGAAAGTCTCCGACCAAGTCTCGTTTTCTTGTTCTGTACTCAAGAAACGGATCTCACGGAGGTTGGTTGTGGGACCAATGGAGCTGAGTACCTGGATATCGACAATAGTGGACCTCAGTGAGGCGGCCGCACGATGGGGAAGAGACCGGAAGGTGATGGCATCATTTCGGGAAGAAATTGACTCAAACGATCTATCATATGAGATCGTTGAGTCCGCGCGTGCACCATCACTGTCGAGAAGACGCCTAAGAAGCGTTATATGATGATACCACATTTTCGGGTGCACGAAGCACTCCGGCCGTAAAGTGAAGCTCCTTTGGACGATAGCCTCCAGCATCAATATGCAATCAGAAAGAGACGCTTTAAATGGACTGGATTCGATCTCAGCAAGCTTTGAGAGACAGCCTTCTAACAGCGGGGTAAGGAAGGTACGGTTTTCGGCTAACATTTCGATGTACTCCTGTACCATGATGCTTGCGAACCCAAGTTGGGCAAGGTTTACTCCACCGGGTAATTGGCACAACCACTTAAGGAACACCTCATGATCGACAAGTGCCTCCGCGACGTATTCCCGTAAAAGTGAGAGTCTAGAAAAACCCTATCAGCGCCTGTCTATTGAAAAACGACGATGACCTACGCGTATGAGAAACGAGATACCCATCGAGCCCGTGACTCTTGGTCTGTTAGGACACCCTGGAAGCTCTGGCGAATTGTGATCCCTGGACGAAATGCCGATGGCAAGTGTATCTCTCCAATAAGCTTCCTTAAGTGACTTATCACCAAGTTAGCCCAATCGACGCTATACTGAGTCGGCTTGAAGTTGGCTCTTGAACGGATTAATTGCTAAAAGTGAAAAGCTTAGGCTTACTCACACTTAAATTCCACGTAGAAAATACTTACTGTCTCATTGGCCCCTAGTACCCTTGTATACCATACCGCTCTATCAATGGGGATTTGGTTGTTGTGCAACATATCGAGAAGGTCAAGGCCTTTAAATGGATGCGGAATAGGGCTATTAGCAAGCTTGCTGAGTGGTACTCGGGGATCAGCGAGGTCTGCAATCCACGCATCGCGTTTGGAATCATGCACGGTAACCTTGGCAGGAAGCTTGAAGGTCGAATGGCTGGCGTAGGTTTCATCTAATTAGACAGACGATATCACATTATGTGATCCTACTCGCCCGACTTTGGGTTGTAATTCAGATTTACGGAGAGCAACATCGTGCATTAACTGGCCCAACAAGTGGAGATGAATTTGACCATGCTTGGCAAAACCATCATGAATCAAGCTATGCGCGTTGAACGTTTCAAGCTGGTTCGAGAATGGTGTAAGTGTTACATTCCGCAAGAATGTACAGTCCCCTACACTGGCGCTGAGAAGAGAGCGGCTCTGGAATCCATTCTTCACGGTTTCCTCGCTCATATCATCATCGGCATGTCCAGGTCGTGACGGGATATAGTCCGGATACCCTTAAAAGGCTTCAATTACTTCTTCGTCCTGCGAACGTGGGGAAACGAACCCATATCCGCAACCCGATGCCAAGGCTTTCGCCATTCTGGAGGCCCAAATCCAGACGTCCCGGCAACATCACCGTCAGCAACCGCAGGGTAGCGAGGCTCCGTAGCAGAACTACGACTCTGGCGAGGCCGTGAAGCCATAAGAGTGACGAGCCTGATTTACTGTAACAGATTGCACGTGTTGACATCTATTGGTGTCGGAATTATGTCCTCGGGTTACGAATCAAATTGATCTACTAGCCATCTGTGCACGATGTCGCTGTCTGAGGAAGATTTGTCAAAAGTTCTGCAGTTCTCCGTAAGTCTAGCTCGTAAGGCCGGCGATATCATTCGCGAAGGTTCGGAGTCGATTCACGGAGAGACTATTAACGAGAAAAAGAATGCTGGTTCGCCTGATCTCATAAGAATAAACTGAAATCTCTTGCTTGCTAAAGTAGCCGTACAGTTGACCTCGTCACTGAGTGGGACATCAAAGTAGAGATGTTTGTCAAACAAGAGATCTCTCGTGTGTATCCGACCTTCAAATTGTAGGTTAGATCTATGCCTGAAAAGCGGGAGCTAACGACTAGGGAAGTATCGGGGAAGAGAGTTTCTCTGCTGGAGAGAGACCAAGTCTCACTGATGAGCCTACTTTCTGTGTTGATCCAATCGGTACGTGACGCTACCCGCTTCTCAATTCCACGTTAACGTGTCTCTTCAAGATGGGACCACGAACTTCGTGCATGGGCTACCGTTCGCCTGTAGTATGCGCACTTTGGGTCCTCCTATATAGCGGCCAATGACGCGAGATTTTCCAGTCTCGATCGGCTTTATTTACCGGTGGTAGCCAACGATCGGTGTTATTTATAACCCTTTCCTTGACCAGCTCTACAGTGGCCTCAGAGGCCATGGCTCGTATTTCAATGAGAAAGTCAAGCTCCCTATTCATCCTCCGTCCCCATTACCCACTCTGTCTTCAGCATTAATTGCAGTGGAGTGGGGATCGGATCGATCTGAAGAAATCATTTCCAAGAAGGGTAGATCATTCATGCGACTGGCTGGTGATCCTAGCAAAGGAGTCGATGAAGGGAAGATGTGTCATAGTATTCGTAGTATGGGGAGTGCAGCTCTAAACTACACTCTCGTCGCTAGTGGGAGCATGGATCTTTACTGGTACTTAATATGGTTATTCTAATTTCTGTTTGCGGTGGTAATCCTCCTGGCCTGTAGGGAAATCGGCTGCTGGTAAGTCTAGCCAAATTTCTGCAGTAACGTGAAGTACCAAC
>WNFI01086062.1_pt1 | contig 10135 bp, 9 predicted proteins | sample 5400471 | NCBI WGS metagenome assembly WNFI01 (sample SAMN13153348, study PRJNA577476) | soil metagenome | isolation source: 100 cm saprolite on Douglas fir-dominated hillslope | place: USA:California | collected 2013-09-17
CCGAACAGCATGCGATAGGCGGTCGCAAGCGTCAGCGTGTAGCAGGCCGCCTCCTCCCAGGTCAGGTGTGGCGGCTTGGGCATGAGCTGGCGCGACTGCACACGGCAAAACTGCGCGAATGACCCGTCCGGCGTCTCATAACCCCAGATCCGTTGCGAGGGCGACAGCAGCGGGTCGCCGCCATTGCAATCCTCGTCGTCCCCATCGTCTTGATTGCAATGGACGATGACCTCATCGCCCACTTTCCAACGGCGGACTTTCGAGCCGTAAGCCCAAACAATCCCGGACGCGTCCGAACCGGCGATGTGGAACGGGTGCTTGTGGACGTCGAGCGGCGAGATCGGAACGCCGAGCCCGGCCCATACACCGTTGTAGTTGACCCCGCCGGCCATGACATAGACCAGCACTTCATCCTCACCGACCGGCCAGGTCGGCAAGATCTCGAGCTGCATCGAGGTCTCCGGCGGACCGTGGCGTTCCTTGCGGATCGCCCAGGCGTGCATCTGTGGCGGGACGTGACCGAGCGGAGGAACCTCGCCGATGTCATAAAGATCCTTGCGCACCGCCGCCTGCAGCGGAGTAGTCGTCGCGACGGCCGGCATGAGCGCCTCCGCAATTTGCTAGATCGTTCCAGTCTGCCGCATTTTATGCTGCATCGCAATATCGGCTTGAGATCGCGCTGGAGCCGCGACGCGAGCGCAAACTCGTTCATGTGCCTGCTGGATTACTGACAACGCCCTCCACTTGGGCTACGCTTCGCGCGTTGGCGTTGAGGGTTGCATCCTAAGTTGCAGATGAAGTCGCGGCCGCGCGTGCCTGGCCGGGGGAGGATGTCGTGGTTGGAATAGACAGCATTATCATCATGATCGTCGTCGGCGCGATCGCAGGCTGGTTGGCCGGGCAAATTGTGCGCGGTTTTGGTTTCGGACTGATCTGGGACATCGTCATCGGTATCATCGGCGCTTTCATCGGCGTCTGGCTGCTCACGCAATTGGGATTCTTGCCGTTCTCCGGCTTTATCGGCTCGATCGTTAATGCCGTGATCGGTGCGGTCGTACTTTTGGTCATCGTCGGCTTCATCAAGCGATAAACGCATACCGGACGAGCGCAGCGCCGCACGCGAGAAGCACAAAGCGGCGAACGCAGCTTCGCGCGGCTGACAGTGCGCGCCGCCGCTGCGCCCCTTTGGACACTTGCATCCGGCCTGAAAGCAGGCGCGCCGAAATGCGTGGGGTGCCTACCCTTGCGCGTGCCGGAAGAGTATGCTGCGGCGCACAACGCGAGGCCAGCGAGACGCCCCATGAGCCAGCCATCGACCGGCGCGGTTCGGCAGCGCGACAATCCCTGGATCTTCCGCACCTATGCCGGGCATTCGAACGCGCGCGATTCGAATGCGCTCTATCGCAAGAATCTCGCCAAGGGGCAGACCGGTCTCTCCGTCGCGTTCGACCTGCCCACGCAAACCGGCTACGACAGCGACCATCCGCTGGCCAAAGGCGAAGTCGGCAAAGTCGGCGTGCCGATCTCCCACCTCGGCGACATGCGAACGCTGTTCGAGGCGATCCCGCTCGCCGACACGAACACGTCGATGACCATCAACGCGACAGCCGCCTGGCTGCTCGCGCTCTACGTGGCGCTCGCCGACGAGCAGGGCGCCGCGCGCGAGAAGCTGCAGGGCACGACTCAGAACGACATCATCAAGGAATATCTGTCGCGGGGCACCTATGTGTTTCCGCCGGCGCCTTCCATGCGGCTCACCAAGGACGTGATCCTGTTCACCACCCGCGAAATGCCGAAATGGAACCCGATCAACGTGTGCTCGTATCACCTGCAGGAAGCGGGTGCGACGCCGGTGCAGGAACTTGCCTTTGCGCTCGCCACCGCGATCGCCGTGCTGGACACCGTGCAAGCGTCGGGCGCGGTGGAGCGCGGCGCCTTCGGCGAGGTGGTCGGGCGCATTTCGTTCTTCGTCAACGCCGGACTGCGCTTCGTCACCGAGCTGTGCAAGATGCGCGCATTCGCGGCGCTGTGGGACGAGATCACGGCCGAGCGCTACGGCGTCAATGATCCCAAGCAGCGGCTCTTTCGCTACGGCGTGCAGGTCAATTCGCTTGGACTGACGGAGCAGCAGCCGGAGAATAACGTCACGCGCATTCTCATTGAAATGCTGGCGGTGACGCTTTCCAAGAGCGCCCGCGCGCGGGCGGTGCAATTGCCGGCTTGGAACGAAGCGCTCGGCCTGCCGCGGCCATGGGACCAGCAATGGTCGCTGCGTATGCAGCAGATTCTTGCCTACGAGACCGACTTGCTCGAATACGGCGACATTTTCGACGGCTCGCCCGCAATTGCCGAAAAGGTCGAGCGGCTCAAGCGCGAGGCGAAGGAGGAGTTGGCGCACATCGGGGCGCTGGGCGGCGCGGTAGTCGCCGTCGAGCACGGCTATATGAAGCAGCAGCTCGTGGAATCCAACACGCGGCGCGTCGAGGCGATCGAACGCGGCGAGCAGACCGTGGTCGGAGTCAACCGGTTCATGGAGAGCGAGCCATCGCTGCTCGCCGGCGCGGCCGATTCCATCCTTACGGTCTCGCCGCAAGCCGAAGCCGAGCAGATCGAGCGCCTCAAGGCGTGGCGCAGCGCCCGTGACCAGCAAGCCGTCTCGGCGACGCTAAAGGAGTTGCGCGCCGCCGCAAGCGAGAATCGCAACATCATGCCGGCCTCGATCACTTGCGCAAAAGCCGGCGTGACCACGGGTGAATGGGGCTTCGCCTTGCGCGAAAGCTTCGGCGAGTACCGCGCGCCCACCGGCGTGGGACGCGCGCCGCGCAACGAGACCGTCGGTCTCGACGATTTGCGTGCCGAGGTCGAGCGGATATCGCGCAAGCTCGGCCGGCGGCTCACATTCGTGCTCGGCAAGCCGGGGCTCGACGGTCACTCCAACGGCGCGGAGCAGATCGCGGTGCGGGCGCGCGATGCCGGCATCGACGTGGTCTACCAAGGCATCCGCCTGACGCCGGCTGAGATCGTGGAAGCTGCGCGCCAAGAGGCCGCGCATGTGGTGGGCCTCTCCATCCTGTCGGGCTCACACGTGCCGCTGGTGAAGGACGTGGCGGCGCGCATGAAAGAGGCCGGGCTCGATGGCGTCCCTCTCGTCGTCGGCGGCATTATCCCGCCGGAGGACGCGCAGGCCCTCCAAGAGGCTGGTGTCGCTGCGGTCTACACGCCCAAGGACTTCGACCTCAATCGCATCGTGGCGGACATCGTGCGGATCGTGGAGCAAAATGGGGCCGAGCAGCGCGACCCTCCGCTAACGCGGGGCGAAAGTTCTTCGGCGTGATCGCGTTGCAACGCAGCCCAAAAGAGATAACCATTTCAAGTATCTAGCTGCGCTCCTCCAAACCTCACCAGGATGGTTCGTTGGCGTTTCGCTGCGGTCGCCCTTGAGTCGCCGCAGTCAGACGCGACGGTCTTCGCTCGCAGGTCCGGCAGGCCGCAAGGGCCCTCGTGCCGGCGTAAGTCTGGGGGCTGCCGGATGAGAAAATTGATCTTTGCGAGCGTCGGCGTGATCGCGCTGGCTGCCGCCCTTAAGCCGGCAGGCGCGGCCGATACCGACCTCCTGTATGGTCCCCCGCCGGTTGTGTATGCGCCAGCCCCGGCGGTGGTGATCTTCACCTGGACCGGCTTTTACTTCGGTGCCCATGGGGGTGGCGGCTGGAGCCACAAGACCGAGACCGGCACCGGCTTCAACTACTTTGGCGACATTCTCACGCCGACACAATTCAGTGTCGATGCGAGCGGATGGCTCGCCGGCGGCCAGATTGGAGCCATGTTCCAGACCGGCTCCTGGGTGTTCGGCGCGGAGGCCGACGCCAGCGGGTCAAATCTCACGGGCAGCAGTGCCTGCTCGTCGACATCGACCACCGGCGCGGTGGTCGCCGCGAACTGCAGCGTCAAGGTCACAGGGCTAGGTACGATTGCGGGCCGGATGGGCTATGCACTTGATCGCCTGCTGGTCTACGGGAAGGCTGGCGGCGCCTGGGCGAACGACCAGTACAATGATGTGGCTTCGACCGCGACGTACCCTTTCAGGGGGACGACGCTTGTTGCGCCGACCTTCGGCGGCAACGAGACCAGGTGGGGATGGATGGTCGGCGCCGGTGCCGAATACGCGTTCTACGACAACTGGTCTGCAAAGATCGAATACAACTATCTGGGCTTCCGGCATACCAGCCTGCAATTCACGGATACGACGGGCAACTTCTTCCTCAACACCGACATCCAGCAACAGATCCATGTCGTGAAAGCCGGCATCAATTATCGATGGGGTTGGGCTCCAGTCGGCATCCGCTACTGACGCAGCCATGCGACGCGACTCCAAAGCAACCCGAAGCGAGGCTGCGTTTGGTCTCGCAAGGCCTCCGCTAGGCTTGCTCTGCGACGGATCCGAGCGCCTGCGTGAGCGCGCTCGGGCTCAGCGGCTTCGTCAGGTAGCCGTTCATCCCCGCGGCCCGGCCGGCAGCTTCGGCATTGACGCGACCAGAGACGCCGACGATCGGCACGCGGCCAGTTTGACCAGGAAGCGCACGGATGCGCCGCGTCGCCTCGACACCGTCGATATCCGGCAGCGTCACGTCCATCACCACGACGTCGTAGTTCCCTCGCGCCACCGCCTCGACCGCGCCCGCCCCGGTGCCGACGAAGTCCGCGCGATGCCCCAGCTCGGCGAGGATGGTGTTGAGCAGGACACGGCCGTGCGGATTGTCTTCGACGCACAGCACAGCGAGAGGACGAATCGGCGCATGGCGCGCAGCCGCGCCCTCGCTGGAAGCGGCCTCCGCCGCCTCGGCGACCTTGTCCATCGTGACGCGCATGCGGAACCGGCAGCCGCGGCCGGGCTCGCTCTTCACCGTCAGGTCGCCGCCCATCGCCTTGGCGATGCGCTTGACGAAGGTCAGCCCCAGCCCAGCACCGCCATAGCGGCGCGCGATGTGCTCGTTCGCTTGGGCGAACGGGCGAAACAGCCGCTTGATCTCAGCGGCGCTGAGCCCGATGCCGCTGTCCGTCACCGTGAAGACGAGCCGCACCTTCCCACGCGCGGCGCCTTCGCTGGCGACCCCGAGGCGTACGCTCCCGCGCTCCGTGAACTTCACCGCATTGTCGATCAGATTTTCCAGCGCCGCGCGCAGGCGCAACGCGTCGCCGATCACCGCCTCCGGCAGCGCAGCGGCGATGTCGGTCCCGTGCTCGAGCCCCTTGGCTTCGGCGCGCCCAGCGAGCGAAGCCGTCAGCACCTCGGCGAGCCGGCGCGGCCGGATCAGCTCGCGCCGAAGCACGAGGCCCTTGGCATCGGCGCGCGCAGCATCGACGATCAGCGAGGTGAGCAAGGCGAGATGCTCGGCCGTGCTCTTGATCGCGGTCGCCCAAGCGCGCTCGCGCTCGCCAAGCTCGGACGTGGCGAGCAGCTCGCCCAGCGCAAGGATGCCGGTCAGCGGCGTTCTGATTTCGTGGGCTACATCCGCCAGCGTTGCCTCGACCGCGCGCGGATGGAGCGTGCGCGAGCGCGTCACGCGCTTGGCCCGACGCTTTCCGGCCGATCTCCTCCGTTTTGCCATCATATCCCCAGGCACACATTGCCACGCCCACACGCTCTCGGCCACAGCCTCACGCCAGGCCAACCATGCGGCGGATGCCGACCGCGCTCGCGCCATCCTCGCGCAGCGCCCGTAACGCAGTGGCGCGCGTCGACTTCGACAGTTTTTTGCCGTCGGCGTCCAGAATCAGGCGATGGTGATGGTAAATCGGTGCCGGCAGAGCGAACAGCGCCTGCAGCAGGCGGTGCACGCTGGTCGCGGCGAACAGATCGCGTCCCCGGACCACGTGGGGCCGGTTCGCGCGATTGCCGCGGCCATGTCGAGCCGCAGCGCGTAGGGCTCATCGGCCGCCATGCGCCGCCGCCGTTCGGCCGCGCTGAGCGCACGTCCATCGCCGGGATAGAGCGGCGCGCCATCAGGGTCGCGCGGCCAGCGCGCATGCCGGTCTCGCTCGGCGACGAGGCGGGCGATCTCGCCGCGGGTCTCGAAGCTCGGATAGACGAGATCGTCTAGCTGCGTCAGCGCCGCGCGATAATCGTCCAGATGCGCGCTCTGGCGCCGCACCGGCTCCTCCCACGTCAGGCCGAGCCAAGCGAGATCTTCGTAGATCGCGTCCTCGTAGTGCGGCCGGCAGCGCGTCGTATCGATGTCCTCGATGCGCAATAGGAAGCGCCCACCCGTCGCGCGCGCCATTTCGAAATTGATGAGCGCGGAGAGCGCATGGCCGAGATGCAGATAGCCGTTCGGGCTCGGCGCAAAGCGGAAGACAGGAGCAGTCATACGCGTCCGAGCGGAAGGGGGTTGCGTTGCCATGGCGTTTGTAGATGCTTCGCCGTGCTCATGTCCTTCTTCATCCACACCGAAGCCGATCTCGATCACGCCATCGCCCGCCTCGTCGATGCCGACCCGCGCTTCGGCGCGGTCCTGTCGCGGGCCGGGCGGCCGCCGTTGCGCCGACGGCCGGACGGATTTTCCGGTCTCGCGTCGATCGTCGTGTCGCAGCAGCTCTCGACCGCGAGCGCGAAGGCGATTTGGGCGCGGCTCAACAAGGCCTTCGACCCGCTCGACCACGCCGCGGTCCTGCGCGCGCGCTCGGCGAAGCTCGCCCGCGCCGGACTTTCGGCTGCGAAGATTCGCACGCTCAAGGCGATCGCAAAAGCCGTCGATCGCGGCGAACTTGATCTCCCCGCGCTCGCCGACAAGCCGGCGGACGAGGCACATGCCGTGTTGACCGCAGTTCACGGCATCGGCCCCTGGACCGCCGACATCTACCTTCTGTTCTGTCTCGGTCATGCCGACGCCTGGCCCGCCGGCGATCTCGCCTTGCAGGAGGGGGCGCGGCTCTTGCTCGCCCTCAAAACGCGCCCGAGCGTCAAAGAGATGGGGCCGCTCGCCGAAGCTTGGCGCCCGTGGCGCGGGGCCGCAGCCTGCATGCTCTGGTCATATTATCGCGCGGCCAAGCAGCGCGATGGCGCACCGATGCCAATGGCGGTGAGCAATGGCTGAGCTCGATGGTCCGCGCCTCGAACCGCGCGCTCCGCCCGCGCGCCAGCTCGTCGTGTTCCTGCACGGCTATGGCGCCGACGGCAACGACCTCATCGATATCGGTCGCGCCTGGCAGGCTCTCTTGCCGCAGGCCGCCTTCGTGTCCCCGCACGCGCCGGAGCCCTGCGGCCAAGCGCCGGTCGGCCGGCAATGGTTCCCGCTCACCTTCCGCGATCCCGATGAACGCTGGAACGGCGTTAACAAAGCCGCGCCTCTCCTCATGAGCTTCCTCGACGCCGAACTCAAGCGGCGCAATCTTGCGCCCTCGGCGCTGGCGCTCGTCGGCTTCAGCCAAGGAACGATGCTGGCGCTGCACGTGGGCTTGCGCCGCGCGGCGGCGCCGGGCGCCATCGTCGGCTATTCCGGACTGCTCGCGGTCCCGGCCGAGGTCAATCCGGAAAAGTTCGCAGCCGAAATCAAGTCGCGTCCGCCGGTTCTGCTCATCCACGGCGACCGGGACGACCTCATTCCTCCGCAAGCCCTGTTCCAAGCAACGAGCGGGCTTGCCGCGCTCGGCGTGCCGGTCGAGTGGCACATGTCCTACGGCATCGGCCACGGCATCGATGAGGAAGGCCTGCGCCATGGCGGCGAGTTTCTTGCGCGGCGCCTGTCCTCGCCGCGCGGCCCGTAGCCGCCGAATCGCTCTCCTCTATTCCCGCGCAAGCCGGAATTGCGCGCCCACAGTCCTTCGTCCCAGGCGCCGCTTTCGCGGGGATGAACAGGTTCCGGCGGCCCTCGGTAACCCCCGGAGCGGGCTTCACAATCCTGTCATGCTCCCCTATAGACTGTGGCCCACCGCTGCGCTTCGCAAGGGAAGGAGACAAGGAGCGTCGTGCATTTGTCCCCCGCAGGCTTTCCCGCTCTCGTGCTCAACGCGGATTTTCGTCCGCTGAGTTATTATCCGCTGTCGCTGTGGTCGTGGCAGGACGCCATCAAGGCGGTCTTTCTCGAGCGCGTGAACATCGTTGCCGAGTACGATCGGGCGGTGCGCAGCCCAAGTCTGGAGATGAAGCTCCCGAGCGTGGTGTCGCTCAAAACTTTCGTGAAACCCTCGACTCAGCCGGCGTTCACGCGCTTCAACGTGTTCCTGCGCGACAAGTTCAGCTGCCAGTATTGCGGCGTCATTTGCACCGCAACGGTCGCCGTTTTCCGCCAAATTACTTGCACGAGAGCTGGCTCGATTATCTCTACTGGGACACCGAGCTGCAGCCGTAAGCCTCTGATCGCCAGCACTGTCGTGCGCCGGACGTGTGTCCCGGATGCGATGCAGCGCGCCGACCCCGCTTTCGCCGGGAGGCCAACGGGCATAGGATCGAGCTCAATATCACCGTCGGGAGAAGCGCCATGGACCTCATCGCCGACCGCGGGCGGCGCGTCGCCATCGAAGAGCTCAACACCACGCGGCTGCTCGCGCATGCCCGCAAGCAGGCGCAGAAGCGCAAGCTCGATGACGTGCTCATCGTCGACGTCGATGCGCACCACTACGAGAACGAATGCCTGGACGAGTTTCTTCCCTTCATGGAGAACGACGTCCTGCGCCAGCTCACGCTCGGCGGTCGCGGCAAGGGCCGCGGCAGCATCGTTCCCACCAACGCGGTCGGGTTCCAGGAGATGGGCGGACGCATCACGCGCTATCCGATGCGTGCATCCGAGAAGACCGCGCAGGGCAAGCTCCGCGACATCGAACTCGGGCATCGTTGGATGGACGCGCTCAGCGTCGATTACTCCTGCCTGTTCCCGACCTTGATGCTCGCGGTCGGGCTGCATCCGGACGCGGACATGGAGGTCCAGCTGTGCTGGGCCTACAACCGATGGCTGACCGAGAAAGTGCTGCCCGAAGGCGGGAACGTGGACTTGCGCTCGCATTCCATTCCGCCATCAATCCGGGCGAGCCGGTGTTCAAAAATCTCAACCGCTTCGCCTCCGTGCATGCGCTCGGCTTCCCGTTCTATCACATTCTCCACATGACCAACTGGATCACCAACGGGCTTTCCGAGCGCTTCCCAAAGCTGCCGGTCATCTGGATCGAGGGCGGCCTCGCGTGGGTCCCGTTCCTGATGCAGCGCCTCGATCACGAATACATGCTGCGCAGCTCCGAGTATCCGCTGCTGAAGAAGAAGCCGAGCGACTACATGCGTGCGATGTATTACGCCTCCCAGCCGATGGAGGCCGACAACTTGCGCGCGCTCGCCTGCACGTTCGAGATGATCAACGCGGAGACGCAGCTGCTCTACGCGTCGGATTATCCGCACTGGGATTTCGACGTGCCGAGCCGGATCTGGGACCTGCCGTTTCTGCATAGCGCGTCAAAGACGCGCGTAAACGCGCTTATGCCGGGAATCCAGGGGCCGCAGTCCGTAACTCTGGGTCCCCGCTTTCGCGGGGGACGAACGGACTAGAATCGGCGTCGCGCTGTCGATTCGATTTAAGTTGAAGCTGCCATTGTCGTCAGTCATTGTCGCGCAAGCGTTCTCCCTTTCCAGACAAGAATGCCCCCCAACCAAACTCAAACCTCCATCCGCACCATATTCGGCGCGCTGTTTCTGGCGCTGTGGCTCGCCGCGCTCGATCAGACCGTGGTCTCGACCGCGCTGCCGACCATGGTCGGCGATCTCGGCGGCTTGAGTTATCTCTCCTGGGTGGTCACGGCCTATCTCCTCACCAGCACGGTCGCGGGCCCGCTCTATGGAAAATTCGGCGACCTCTACGGCCGCAAGATCGTGCTGCAAGTGGCGATCTCGGTGTTTCTCGTCGGCTCCGCGCTCTGCGGCCTCGCGCAGAATATGGTGCAGCTGATCGCCTTTCGCGCGCTCGAAGGAATAGGCGGCGGAGGCCTCATCGTCATCACCATCGCCGTGATCGGCGACCTCATCCCGCCGCGCGAGCGCGGCCGCTACCAGGGTTTTTTCGGCGCCGTGTTCGGGGTTGCCACCATCGTCGGCCCGCTGGTCGGCGGCTTCTTCGTCGATCACCTGAGCTGGCGCTGGATTTTCTACATCAAT
>WNFI01119681.1_pt2 | contig 10135 bp, 7 predicted proteins | sample 5400471 | NCBI WGS metagenome assembly WNFI01 (sample SAMN13153348, study PRJNA577476) | soil metagenome | isolation source: 100 cm saprolite on Douglas fir-dominated hillslope | place: USA:California | collected 2013-09-17
CGGCGACCCGATCGCCCGGCTGACCGGTCACCTCCGCGCGGCCCACGCCTGGTCCGACGAAGACCAGCGGAAGCTCGACGAGGACGTGCGCCGGGTCGTGAGCGATGCGCTCGCCGAGGCGGAGTCCTACGGCACGGTGAAAGAGGGTCCCTGGTCAGACCCGGCGAGCATATTCGAGGACGTGTTCGCGAAGATGACGCCGCAACTGCTCGAGCAGCGCAGGAGGGCGGGCTTTTGACTTGCCGACTATGAACATGATTCAGGCCATCCGCGACGCCCATGTCGTCGCGATGGAACGAGACGACCGAGTGGTCGTTTTCGGTGAGGACGTCGGCTACTTCGGAGGCGTGTTCCGATGCACCCAGGGCCTGCAGCAGAGGTTCGGAGTGCAGCGCTGCTTCGATGCGCCCATCAACGAGGACGGGATCGTGGGCGTGGCGATAGGCATGGCCGCTTACGGGCTGCGACCCTGCGTCGAGATTCAGTTCGCCGACTACATGTACCCCGCGTACGACCAGATCGTGTCGGAAGCAGCCCGGCTGCGCTACCGGTCGGCGGGCGACTTCACCGCCCCGATCGTGGTCCGCATGCCCACCGGTGGCGGGATCTACGGCGGTCAGACGCACTCGCAGAGCCCCGAGGCCCTGTTCACTCACGTGAGCGGGCTGAAGACCGTCATCCCGTCGAACCCGGTCGACGCGAAAGGGCTGCTGATCACCGCGATCGAGGATGACGACCCCGTTATCTTCCTCGAGCCGAAGCGCTGCTACAACGGCCCGTTCGACGGCCACCACGACCGGGCGCTGACTCCCTGGTCGAGTCATCCGCTCAGCGACGTGCCCGGCGGCCACTACCGGATCGAACTTGGCCGTGCCCGGGTTCACCGTCCCGGGTCACAGCTCACCGTGGTGACCTACGGCACCCTGGTGCACGTCGCGGCCGCGGCGTGCGAGGAGGCCGGAATCGACGGCGAGGTCATCGACCTGCGCTCCCTGATCCCGCTCGACGTCGACACCATCTGCTCGTCAGTACAGCGGACGCGGCGATGCGTGGTCGCTCACGAGGCCACCTTGACCTCAGGATTCGGCGCCGAGTTGTGCGCGGTGATCCAGGAAAGGTGCTTCTACCACCTGGAAGCGCCGATCGAGCGGGTGGCCGGCTGGGACACCCCATACCCGCACGCGCACGAGTGGACGTACTTTCCAGGCCCCGAGAGGATCGCGGCCGCGATGCGGAAAGCGCTCGAAGCATGACCGGCCGCACGATGAAGATGCCCGACCTTGGCGAAGGCGTCGTGGAAGCCGAGCTGGTGAAGTGGCTCGTCCGCGTCGGTGAGCGCGTCACCACCGATTCGCCGATCGCCGAGATCATGACCGACAAGGCACTGGTCGAGGTGAGCGCCCCCGTTGCCGGGGTCGTCGCGGGCCTCCTGGTGGGCGAGGGCTCGGTCGTCGCCGTCGGATCAGACCTCATCACGATCGAAGGCGACATCTCGCTCGAAGGCGGCGGGCCCGTCCCGCCCGCGATCGCATCGGTTGACAGGCCGGAGATCCCACGAACCGTTCCGGAACCGCTGGCAGCTACCGCCGATCACCCCGCGCCGGCCCACGGGCGGTCCGCGGCCCGGCCTCTCGCCGCTCCCACAGTCCGGCGTCGGGCGAGGGAGCTCGGCATCGATCTCCGGTCAGTGACCGGTACCGGCCCCGGCGGACGGATCGTCCTTGACGACGTCGAGGGGCACGGCACCCAGGCCGCCCGCCCGTCGCCGCGCCGCCGGCCCGACCAGGCCGAGCAGTTGCGGGGCACGCGCCGAATAATCGCTGAAAGGATGACGGCGTCCTGGGGCGCCCCGCACATCACTTACGTCGAGCAGGTCGATGTCACCGAGCTCGAGGGCGTGCGCGCCGCCATCAACCATGACCTCGGGCCGGACGAGCGACGGCTCACGGTGTTGCCCTTCATCGCCCGGTCAGTGCTGCTTGCGTGTGCTGAGCACCCGAAACTGAACGCAACCTACGACGCCACGTCAGGGACGCTGCACATCCACGGAGCGGTACACGTCGGGATCGCAACCCAGACTGAACGGGGCCTTGTGGTACCCGTCGTCCGCGACGCCGATCGGCTCTCACTTCTCGCCCTGACACAGGAGATCCGCGCGCTCGCCGACGCTGCTCGGAAAGGGAACGCCGACCGTGAGCAGTTGGTGGGTTCGACCATCACGATCACATCACTTGGTTCGCTGGGCGGGATCATAAACACTCCCATCCTCAACGCCCCAGAGGTCGCCATCGTCGGAGTCAACAAGATAGAGATCAGACCGATGTGGAACGGGTCGTCATTCGTGCCCCGGTCGGTCATGAACGTCTCGGCCAGTTTCGACCACCGCATCATCGACGGCTGGGATGCCGCGGTTTTCGTTCAGCGGATCAAGCAGCTACTGGAGACACCGGCCCTGCTGACCTTGGGCTGGATGCGATGACGGTAACGGAGTACGACGTGTCCGTCGTCGGCGGCGGGCCCGCCGGGTACGCAGCCGCCCTGCGCTGCGCCGACCACGGTTTGACGACGGCTTTGATCGAGCGAGCCGACGTGGGCGGCACCTGTCTCAACGTCGGCTGCATCCCGTCGAAGGCGATCATCCACGCCGCGGACGTCTACCACTCCGTCCATGGGGCGGGCGTGCGGGAGCTGGGCATCACCGTCGACCAGGCCAGGATCGATCTCTCCGCGACGATGCGGTGGAAGGACGCGATCGTCGGGCGACTGCGTGACGGCGTGGCGGCACTCCTGGCGCGGGGGCAGGTCGATGTCATCCGCGGCACCGCTGAGGTCATCGACGCTCACACGATCCGCGCCACCTCGGCTGACGGCACCCACACGCTCACCACGGGCTCGCTGATCGTGGCGACGGGATCGCACCCGGTCGAACTGCCCAGCTTGCCCTTCGGCGACGGCGTTCTGTCGTCGACCGATGCCCTGGCACTCGTTGCGGTGCCGGACCGCCTTGTCGTCGTCGGCGCCGGGTACATCGGCCTTGAGCTCGGCACGGCCATGCGCAAGCTGGGCTCAGAGGTGGCCGTCATCGAGAAGGCGCCGCGTATCCTGCCGCTCTTCCCGTCCGCGCTGGTCCGTCCCGTCACCCGGCGCGTCGAGCAGCTCGGCATCGCGGTCCACCTAGGCACCGTGGCAGTCGAACGTGGCCAGGGGAGCATCGTCATTCAGCGTGGCGACGGCGGGCGCCAGGAACTGGCTGCCGATGCCATCCTGGTGACGGTCGGCCGCCGCCCCACGGTCGAGGGATTCGGGCTGGAGCGGCTGCAGCTCAAGCTGGATGGCGGCGCGATCGCCATCGACGACCAGTGCCGCACGTCTGCCCCTGGCGTGTACGCCGTCGGAGACGCGACCGGAGAACCCATGCTCGCCCACCGCGGTATTGCCCAAGGGCAGCTCGCCGCCGACGTGATAGCCGGGAAGGACCGCGTCTGGGATCACCGGGCGATGCCCGCGGTGTGCTTCACCGATCCCGAGGTCTTCTCCGTCGGAACTGAACCGGGAGCAGGCGGCGACCCCGGCGACGCGAGCAGGGTTGTCGAAGGGGCAGCGCCGTTCCGTGCGAACGGCCGGGCTCTGACGCTCGGCGAGGGAAGCGGCTTCATCCGCGTCGTCGCCGATGGCCGCAGCGGTGCCGTCATGTGCATCCAGGGGGTCGGCAAGGGTGTCTCTGAGTTGGCCGCGCCCGCTTCATACGCCATCGAGTTCGGCGCCACCCTGGATGACCTCGAGGCCAGCATCGTTCCCCACCCCGCCCTCGGCGAGGCCCTTTCCCGGGAGACAGGTTCTGGACAATGGACTCTGACGTGCGGCTTCGCTGCAGTGCATGGGCGCAGGAAGTCGACCTCTCCCCGACCGGCACGTGCGGGTCTTACCGCGGCTACCTGTTGCTGGAGAGACCCTTGCCATGGCCGAACGATATCGCCGGAGTCCCGGCCCTGGCCGGCCTTGCGAGCCGCTTGTCTTCCTTGCGGATTAGACTCCAGGCGCTCGTGCCCACGTCGCCGGCGGGCGACCCGACCGGTGGGCGGATGATCTTGCACGCGCCGTCTGCGCAGGCAGGCGGATTCGCCGGTTACCGACGATTTGAGACCACGGCTGGTGACTCGCTGGAAGCGAGCCTCGACCGGCTGCTAGCCCGCGCCGAAGACGGAGAAAGCCTGGCCTCACCGCAAACAGATCTCCTGGTCTGCACGCATGGCAGCCGTGACGGGTGCTGCGGGTCCCGCGGTACCGACCTTTCCCTCCGTCTGGCCGCGGTTCCTGCCCTGCGGGGAATCCGGCAATGGCGCACAAGCCATACCGGCGGTCACCGTTTCGCGCCTACGTTTCTGCTCCTCCCGCAGGGGACGTCATGGGGCTTCGCCGACGTCCACCTGGCCCAGCGAGTCGTGGAGCGCTCAGTGACCTTCGCCGAAGTGGCCGGGCATTATCGCGGCCGCCCCGGCCTGCCAGGACCTCACGTTCAGGTTCTCGAACGCGAGGTGCTCTCTCTGGTCGGCTGGGAACTACTCGATGAATGCCGAGTCGGCGCCCTAACCGGTGAGATCACACGCGACGGCGGCAAGATGGCGCGCTTGCAAGCCGGTTCCCGTTCATGGGAGGGCGTGGTTTGGCCCAGTCGCACCATACCCATCCCTGACTGCAGGAAGTCCGCGGCGGAAGCAAAGAAGACGACGACAGAGTGGACCGTATCCGACGTGCGCGCCGTCGGGTAATTAACGCCATCCTCGGCCCTCCTTGTCCTGCCCACCTTGCGCTCCTGACGGGACATGTTACGGTTAGAATTGCATGCAGTTTAAGTAGGCAATTTTCTTGAAGTGGAGCTCGGCCCCTTGTTCGAGGGGCTAGAGGAAGAAGGGAGTCAGGGAATGGAAGCCAGCTATGACGTGGTGTGGCCGCTGGGGCGCTCTCGGGTGGAGGAGGTCGCGGCTAACGAGCGCCCTGCGGACCTCTCGGGCAAGACAATCGGCTTCATCTGGGACTACCTTTTCAAGGGGCCCGAGATGTTCGAAATGTTCAAGGCCCAGCTGTCGGCCAAGTTCCCTGGTGTCCGGTACGTCGACTACCAGGTCTTCGGGAACATCCACGGATCCGATGCCGAGGAGAAGGCTAACCTGGGCGCACTGCCTGAGCGCTTGCGCGAGCACGGCGTGGATGCCGTGGTGATAGCTGTCGGTGCTTGAGGCAGTTGCATGCCTGCCGTGATGCGGGCCGCAGCAGTCGTCGAGAAGGCAGGCGTTCCCTCTGTGGCGATCGGAGCCACGGGGTTTGACTCCATGGGGAGGGCTATCGGCCGGGCACTGGGCATACGCCATGTCCCGATCGTCGCGTATCCGGGGGTAATCCTGACCGACACCTCGGAAACCTTCCGCGAGAAGATCAGGGACTTCGTTGCGCCGCAAGTCGCGCGCGCCCTGACCGCAAGGATCGATCCAGGGACCGGTTCAGGGACGGGAAAGTCCTCCCAGGCTGAGCCGGAGCCGCGCGATGTGGTCGTCTCTGGAAGCCTTGACGACATTCAGGCCGCGTTCATCGAGCGGCAGTGGTCTGACGGCCTGCCGATCATGCCCCCGACCATTGAGCGGGTGGAGCGTTTTCTTCGGTGGACGGATAGCGAGCCCGGCGAGGTGATCGGTCTCCTGCTGCCAGAACAGCGAGAGGCCACGGTGTGGAACGTGGCGGTAAACGGCGCGATGGCCGGGTGCCGTCCCGAGTACATGCCCGTCCTGCTGGCGATCGTGCATTGCCTGGCCGACCCGAAGTTCAGGATCGAGGACGCCGGCTCGACACCAGGGTGGGAACCACTCGTCGTCTTGAGCGGCCCGCTCGTCGAGGAGCTCAACTTCAACAGTGGCACGGGTGCCCTGCGCGTAGGCCGTCAGGCGAACACGAGCATCGGCCGCTTTGTGCGGCTCTACATGCGCAACGTGGCCGGGTTGCGCATACCGCCTGGAAGCACCGACCAGGGGGCGATCGCTTCCGGCTTCAACGTGGTACTGGCCGAGAACGAGCCCGCCACCAGCGAGATCGGGTGGCCCACGTACCGCTCCGACCGTGGCTACCGCGACGACCAGAGCGTGGTCAGCCTGCAGAGCGTCGTCAGTACCTCCGCGCCGATCTACACCGGCGGCGACCGGGCGGACGATCACCTGGAGACAATCACGTCGCTGCTCGTCAACGCCATGGGCCCGTGGGCATTCACGGGCGTCACCCATCAGGCGTGGTATCCGCTGTTGGTAATGGGACCGAGCGTCGCCCATGCCCTGGCTGGATTCGGACTCTCCAAAGACGACATACGTCATTACCTGTACGAGAACGCCAAGATTTCCGCGAAGGGGATGGAACGCTATGCCTGGCAGGTCGGCAGTACCAGCTTCAACCTGGCTGAGCGGGTGAAAGAGGGCCTGATCCCCCCCGATTACGCCCTGTCGGAGGACCCCGAGCGGCTGGTGCGGATGATTCCCAGGGCTGAGTGGATCGGCATCGTCATCGCCGGGAACCCGGGGCGGAATCAGTCCAGGGCTTTTGTCAACAATCATTCACAGGGGGCATCCGTGACTCGCGCGGTAGAGTTTCCAGGCGCCTGGCAGGCACTGCGAGCGCAGGCCGGGGGACGTTCGTGACGGGGCAAGGGGATGCCCACCCTCTGTCGGGCATGTTCCGACCGTCGAGCATTGCCATCATCGGCGCGTCCAAGGCCGCTACGAGCCTGTCGGGTCGCCCATTGGACATCTTGCTCCAGCACGGTTACGACGGGCGGGTGTACCCGGTGAACCCCAACCGGTCGGAGGTCGGCGGGCTGCCGGCGTGGCCCAGTATCAAAGCCGTGCCCGAAGCCGTCGATTTGGTCGTCGTGGCGGTCAGAGCATCGCTCGTTCCCGATGTGCTCAGCGACTGCGCAAGCGCGAAGGCGCGGCATGCCGTGATATTTACTTCCGGCTTCGCTGAGGAAGGGGCGGCCGGCCGCCGCGCCGAGGACGAGCTGGCGGCACTGGCCCGCGCCTCGGGCATGCGGATCCTCGGCCCGAACGCGGAAGGCTTCTTCAACGTGCACGACGGCATCCCCGTGTCGTTCAGCCCTACTGTCGACTACAAGCAGGGGCTCGTCCGCCTGCAACCGGGCAACGTGGCCGTAGTCTCGCAGAGCGGCGGGCTCGGCTTCGCCCTTTTCAACTGGGGGCAACGAGTCGGAGTCGGGGCGAGCCATGTGGTGACCACCGGCAACGAAGCCGATCTCGATGCCCTCGAGGTGGCCGGCTTTCTCCTCGAGGATGCCAGCACCGAGGTGGTCGCCTTGCTCATCGAGGGCTTCCGCCGTCCAGAGAAACTTGGGCCGCTAGCCCGCCGGGCCGCTGAACTTCAGAAATCCCTGGTGGTGGCCAAGCTTGGCCGGTCATCCGCGGGGAGCCGTGGAGCATGGGCGCACACCGCCCATGACGCCGGAGACGACTCCGCCTATCAGGAGGAGTTCGCCCGGTGGGGAGTAGTGCAGGCTGAGGATCAGGAGGATCTGCTCGACATCGCTTTCGCGCTCTCCCGGCGATCGGGTGTCCCAGGGCGACGCGTCGGCATCATCACCATCTCCGGAGGCGCGGGAGTGTGGCTGGCCGACGCCTGTGACGCAGCGGGGCTATCGGTCCCCGAGTTGCGAGCAGAGACCCAGGAACGGCTGAGGGCACTCATCCCCAGCTATGGCTCTCCCCAAAACCCCGTCGACGTTACCGCTCAGGTCTTCGGCGTGGCGGGGATCGCGCCTGTCCTCGATTTGCTGTGCCAATCGCCTGAGGTGGATGCGGTCGCGCTGGTCTGTTCCCTGGCGTCCCCGCGCATGCTCGACCGGGAGGAGTCTGAAATCGCCGCGGCGCTCGCTCGCTCGGCTAAACCGGTCGTCGTTTACTCCTATACCTCGCCGGGCGACGCCACCCTAGACCTCCTGGGCCGGATAGGGCTTCCCTGGTATCCGAGCGCCAGACGTACCGCCCGCGCCCTTGCCGTCCTGGAAGCCACCGGCCCAGGCCGCCGGGAGGCGGCCTCGCCTTAACCCAGTACGGGCGCGGTGCCCCTGTTGGGGCAGGGTGCTGGTCATGGCATCGCGTCCCGGGTGCCGGTCAGCAGCGGCCACAGCCGCTCCGCGCCTGATCTGACTGCCAGGGCGCCTATCTCCTGACCGCACTGCGGCCCTGTGCCCCACTCGAAACTCCACGCCCGCAGCCGCCGAGTGAAATGGTGGAGCGGGTACTCACGAGTCATCCCGATTGCGCCGTGCAGTTGGTGGGCGGCCGCCACGACCTCTTCTGCCGCGGCGACGCAGACGCCCTTGGCCGAGCCGACCTCCAGGGCCGCACCGAGGCCGGACTCCTGGAATCGGGCGGCCGCGGCCGAGGTAGCTAGCGTGGCAAGCTCGACTTCCTCCGCCATTCTCACCAGTCGGTGCGCAATGGCCTGGAACGAGATGATCGGCTTGCCAAATTGCTCACGAATCCGCACGTACTTCGTTGTCATCTCTAGCACGGCCTGCATGGCACCTGCCATCAGGGCGGCACGAGACAACTGGCCCCGCAGCCACAACTCCCCGGCCACGCCAGCGTCAGGCGAGAGCAGAGGGCCCCGTAGCTCGACTTCGTCGAAGCTCACGGAATCGCGCGCATCTCCAGCCAGGTTCGTCGCCTGCTCCACTCTGGCCGCGGACTTCTCGACGACGTAGAGATACGGCGTCCCCCGGTCCACGGCCAGTCCTGCTATGTGCGTGGCCTTGCGGCCCCATGGCACGCGCGCCAGCCGACCCGAGACAGCCCCGCCGCTGATTTCGATTTTGTCGTGAGCCGTCGGCACCGCCACTCCCAGCAGGCCGGGGGGAACGTCGGCGCCTGCCAAACGGAACAGTCCCGGACCGAGGAACATCGCCTCGGCTAGAGGTACCGGCAAAGCCGCGCGCCCCGCGGCTTGCAGTACGGTCACCGCACTCTGTGCGTCGACGTCCGCTGACTGGTCGCCGGACTCGAGCAGCGTCAGCCCGGCAGCCTCGAGCTCATCCCACAGGCGGGCTGGCCACGCGCCAGCTTCGGCTGGGTGCTCCTCGATGAAAGTCTCGATTAGTTTCCACGCGGACAGATACCGATCGGGACCCGAGCGTTCATGGGTCAGTTCCGACGTCACCTGCCGCCAGCCAGCCCCGGTCTCGCCAAGTACCATGTCGTCGGGCACCTCCACAAATGACGAACCCGGCCCAGGGAAGGGATCACGGCCGAATACCTGCTGCATCACCCGCACGACCTCCTGCTCGAATACTGTCCCGAGATCCTTGACCATGGCGGCCTGCACTGAGGTGCTGGCGCCCGTGTCCATCGCCCGCGCCAGCGCAAGCGACATCTGATGGATCGCCCAGTAGCGGCCGACCAGGATCCCGATCGGCACGGCCGCTTGCTCCGCTTCGGCTGGGTGCTCCGCGATGAAAGTCTCGATTAGTTTCCACGCGGACATATACCGATCGGGACCCGAGCGTTCATGGGTCAGTTCCGACGTCACCTGCCGCCAGCCAGCCCCGGTCTCGCCAAGTACCATGTCGTCGGGCACCTCCACATCAGAACCGGGCTCTCCGGTCCGGCAGAGCACGACCATGAAATGACTTTCGTGTGCCCGGCTTGTCCAGATCTTCGTGCCCGACAACGACCATCCGCCGCGGGTTCTGACTGCCCGGGACTTAACTGCCGCAAGGTCAGATCCGGCGTCCGGCTCCGACATTCCCAGGGAGAAGCAAAGGTCACCGCGGGCGATGGCGGGCAGGAAGCGGCGTCGCTGTGCCTCGCTGCCAAATGCGAGGATTGCCGGAGCGATCTGGCGATCGGCCACCCAATGCGCGGCTACTGGCGCTCCGGCCGCCAGTAGCTCCTCGATGACCACGAACCGCTCCACCGCGCTACGCTCGTGGCCTCCGTACTGCCGGGGGATGGTCATGCCAAGCCATCCCCTGGCGGCAAGCCTTCGCGAGAACTCCGGTGATGCCTCCGTGTCCATTCCAAGTCCCGGCCGCCGGTTCTTCGGTAGCTCTTTGGCCATGAAATCGCGGACCTCGTCACGGAGG
>WNFI01293917.1_pt1 | contig 10135 bp, 10 predicted proteins | sample 5400471 | NCBI WGS metagenome assembly WNFI01 (sample SAMN13153348, study PRJNA577476) | soil metagenome | isolation source: 100 cm saprolite on Douglas fir-dominated hillslope | place: USA:California | collected 2013-09-17
GACAAGAAGTTCATGCCCTCACGCCTAGTAGGCGTAGAGCCGCACGCGCTGGAGGGAAAACCGGCCCGGCTCCAGCCGGATATGTCGCCCTTGGTGCGTCTCATCGCCGCTCAACCAGCGGATGTTCTCCCACTTCCCGGCCACCAACCGCCCCTCCTCGGCACTCAGGATCCCAACTCGCTTCCCCGCCTGCAACAAGGTGAATGTGACCGTCACCGCCGTCCCGCAGACGATGAACTCGTCCGAGGCGGTGGCCAGGACCAGGCCTCCGGAGGGCGTCGGCGGCCCCGGTCGGTCGCCCGCCGCTAGGCCGTCCGCCAGCGCGGGCGACGCGTCCCGCTCGAACGCCGCTTGGAGAACGTAGCCCCCCAAGTGCACCTCCTGGGGCTGCCTTTGCTCAGGGCCTTCCGGGGAGTGTCGACCACAGTCCTTTTGGCAGGCGGACGGGTCGGCCTGCACCGAACCCTACGTGCTTATCCTCAGCAGAAAAGCGCGAAGTCTATCCCCCGCTACTTGGCCGGCGACTCCCACGGCAGAGGCCCGCGGTCACTTGAGTAAGAGAAGTTCGCAAACGTCCCCTGCCGGCCATTGAATTTCCACGAGAATCCGTCGTCGTGAAACTCAAACACCACTGATTCTCCCTGGATTCCGGGTCCCAGCATGGGGTGGATCGTCGTGGGGTAGGGGAAGGGCTTGGGCTGGCCGCTGCTGTCCTTCTGCATCTTGACGTCCGCCGCGAGGATTTCAGGAATCTCCACCTTGATCCAGTCATCCGCCAGTTGTGTCTGCATATCTACACGCTTGGTTGCGTGGTTCTTCGCAATCGAGCCGGAGAACGCTAAGCGCGTGAATATCGCTTCAACGGCTTCCGCCTCCTCGAGCGAGAGAGACTTCGGGATATACAGGTTGCTGATCTCGTAGTCCTTGTCCTTACGGCTCTGGGCCGTGGGTTTGCCCTCGCCAGAACTCGCCACCTGGACGAGTTCGATTCCGTCGAGCTTCGTAGGGCCGTAATGACCTTTGTCGATGTGGAAGAAGAACATTTCCGAGCAGTGACCCAGCGTGGGGACCGCCTTCTTCCAGCACGGACACGGGATGGCGCAGGAGCACGTGTCCCGCCACCGCCCTTCCACAGACCATTCCGGCGTGGTGGGCGTTGCAGGCGTAGTGACGCCAGGGAAAGCAGCTCCCAACATCGCAAGAAGCGCCGACAAGAGACCGTGATTGGGTCCAGTCATGGGTAAATAGCTCCTTTCGGTTTTGGCTAGCTGCAGCTGCCAGGGCGGCCTGCAACGCGTTGTCCTCGGCCGTCCGAAGTGCCAGACTTGAGGGCACTGGACGCCCAAATGAGGCTTCATGTCCGCCGTGGTGCCAGCCAATTTCCAACTGCCCGCAGGATAGACACTGCGCTGGGGGAAGTCTTTAGAAGCCTCTTAGAGTCTCCTTAGAAATTTCTTTGAGTGGCCATGGCCAAGGCCGACAAGCAGTTATATGAGTTCGGCGCCTTCCTTTTAGACCCTGCGGAGCGCCGCTTGCTGCGCGAGGGCCAGCCCGTGGCGCTCACCCCGAAGGGCCTGGACTTACTCCTGGTGCTGGTCCGGCACAGTGGTCGCCTCTTGGGAAAAGACGAATTGATGAAGGAACTCTGGCCGAACAGTTTCGTCGAAGAGGGCAACCTGGCATTCAACGTTTCGAGGCTGCGGAAAGCTCTTGGCGAAGATCAGAACGGGCAGGGCCACATCGAGACGGTCCCGAAACGCGGTTACCGCTTCGTGGCCCAGGTCCGAGAGCTAACGGGTGAAGCCGCAGCGCAGTTGGAAGAAAGCCTTTTACGGGCGCGCACCTCCCAAACGCGGGCGCAGCCCCTATGGGTGCTCTGGGCAGTGCTAGCGGTCTTGGTGGTCGGTGGGGCGGCGACGGCGGTCCTCCAGCATCGTGCCCACCTAACATGGGCCAAGGAATCGGTCGCGCGGGTGGAAGAGCTGGTGCGCGCGCAGCGGTACTTCGAGGCTTTCGACCTCGCCGTGGCGGCGCGCAGGTATCTGCCGAACGATTCGACCATCGTGCGCCTGATGCCACTGATCTCCGACGACCTGTCCATATCTACTGATCCGGCGGGCGCGCGAATTTACCTGAAGCGTTTTTTCCGGGATGCCTCGGGCAAATTCCCGCCGAGGGAGCCTGTCGGGACGACGCCTATCAGCAATCTTCCGATCGCGCGCGGGGAGTACGTCATGTACGCTGAGAAAGACGGCTATGCGCCCATCGTGAGGACCGTGTCCAGCGCGCTTATGCGCGCCCCCCTAGGGTTTGTGTTTGAGCCCCCTGCCATTCGCATCGACCAGAAGCTGATCGAAGGCGCGACGGTACCCGACCGGATGGTCTTTGTTCCAGGCGGGCCGTACAAACTCGTCAGCTACGGGCGGCCCACCGAGGTCACCGTTCAGCTGGATGACTACTTCTTGGACAAGTTCGAGGTGAGCAATGGAGAGTATAAGGAGTTTATTGACGCCGGTGGTTATTTGAAAAAAGGGTTTTGGCAATATCCCTTCGCAAAAAGGGGTGGCAAGACATTGACGTGGGAAGAGGGGATGGTCGCCCTCAAGGATCGCATTGGGCTGCCTGGCCCGCGCAGTTGGGTGGGCGGGAAATACTCCGAAGGGAGGGCCGACTATCCGGTCGTGGACCTCAGTTGGTACGAAGCAGCAGCTTACTGCGCGTTCCGGGGCAAGGAACTCCCGAGCGTGTTTCAGTGGGAGAAGGCCTCGCGCATAGGAACCCTGACGAAATACCAGCCCCTACGGCGCTTACAACATGGCTGGTAACGTCTCCGAGTGGTTGCTGAACACGACGGGCGACGGCTTCCTCACCGGCGGCGGATCCTGGGCCGATCCCGCTTATATGTTTGGCAGGTACGGGGGTTTTCCCGCGTCTTATAGTTCCGATAAATTGGGGTTTCGCTGCGTGCACATCTCTCCGAAGGCCACGGCTGACCAAGGCGGTATGCCGTTTAGCGCGGAGGAGGTTCCCACCTATACACCAACGAGCGAGGCGAGTTTTCGTGCTTACCTCAGCCATTACCGCTACGACAAAACGCCTCTGCAAGCAAGAGTTGAGGAAATTGTAGAAACCGACGAATGGCGGCGCGAGAAGATCAGCTATTCGGGTGCAGACGATGGGCGCGCGATGGCCTACCTTTACTTGCCAAAGAATTTGGCACCGCCTTTTCAGGTGATTCACTTCATCCCAGGCGTCAGTGCATTTCGCAGCCTCACGGTTCCACAATACGTAGATATGCTGCTGCGGCCACACATCCAGTCCGGCCGGGCTGTCTTTGTCGTCGTGCTGGATGGCTATGTCGAGCGGAAGTGGCCTCCGGGCCGCGGACTGCCCGATGTCTCCTCGGTGAAGTATCGCCAGCAGATGGTCAACTGGGCCACCGATATACGTCGCGGCCTGGACTACGTCGAAACAAGGAAGGAGCTCGAAGCTGCTAAGATCGCTCTTTTCAACATCAGCGAAGAAAGGTTTCTCATCGTACCCGCCGTGGAATCCCGCTACCGCTCGGTCGTCCTTGTTGGCATTGGCCTGAATGAGTCCTTGCTCAAGGTCATCCCGGAGGCAAATCCCATCTATTTTGCACCGCACATCCGCGCGCCCACACTAATGCTGCACGGTCGCTTTGATGAGACAGATCCGCTCAAGTCTGGAGCCGAACCCCTTTACAGGCTGCTGCGTCAACCAAAGCGGCTCGAACTCTTCAACGGCGGACACGTGCCTTCCCTTGAGGTGTCTGTACCTCTCGTGAACGGCTGGCTCGACACAACGCTCGGGCTGGTTCAACACAACTGAGGCGGTGGCGAGGCGGTTCATACCTGCGGTGCGCCAAAAGAGAAAGCGTGTCAGACCTGTTTCGCCTCTCTCCAAAAGCGGGTGTCGTCCTGCACGATAAGCGGTTCTTGGCCACTTTTGGTGCTGGGCAGTTAAGGTGAGCGGTGGCCCAACTCATTGAAGTCTGTCGCACTGCGCTTAAACCGTGCACTTTTGGCGGATGGTAGGCATAAGGGAAATGGCGGTCGCTGTTGCGGCTCCGATGCGGAGGCGGCGACAGATGGCTGACCTGCGAGCCTTGAGATGCAACTGCCTTTCCCGCGAGCGGTCAGCACTATGACCGAAGCTCCTCCCCCCCACAAGGCTCGGCCTGCCGGCCGGGCCTCATTAATGCGCGCCCCCGAAGGGGGCGCGGCATCGCCAGGGGCGCTGCCCCTGGACCCCGGGGCACGCTTCTCCATGGGCTCCTCCTGTACCTGGCAAGGGCGACTGTGGCACGATGATGCCGATCGAGTCGCAAGGAGGAGTCCATTTGATCAATGAAGGAGCTGATGAAGCCTGGTCAACTTCGAGACCTCGCAGCCTATCCCCGGTGTTAAGGCAGAACCCGTTTCTCTTCGAATTCACCTTCGGCGTGCCCCACACTGGATGCCTCGACTGAACATGCCCCACCTCGACGATCTCCAGAAGGTGCTACACGCGATGGCGCACGCCCCTGAACTGGCGGACGCCGCCGGTTTCATCCAGCGCTGCAACGCCATCGATCTACTTGAATTGCACCTTGTGGAGTTTACGAGCGCCTACCCAGCGGACCAGACTGAGCGCGCCTCCGCCCTGCGCGATCAGGCAATCGCCCTGAGCCACCACCTACAACAAATGAACGCCGTGGTCGTCCAAGGACTACGCCAAGATATTGAAGCAGGCAGACGCCTCCGCGGCGAGCTCGTCAGCGAACTCCAGCGCTATTGTGCGGGACCGCACCAGAACGAGACTGACGGCAATCTTGAGTACGACAGCCTCGATATTCTTGTCGCTGGAATCCTCGGCACGGACCGCCTGCTCGACAACGATCCCACCGAGACCCTGCCCGAGGTGATTCCATACCAACCCACTCCTGCCCGGATCATTCTTGAGATCGTCAAGCAGACCAATCTGAGCCAGCACGACGTCTTCGTCGACGTAGGTTCTGGGTTGGGAGTTGTTCCGACGCTGGTCTCTTTGCTGAGCGGCGCGGCTTCAATTGGAATAGAGCTCCAAGCTTCGTATTGTCGGCACGCCGACGAGTGTGTCCGACGCTTGAACCTCTCAAATGTACGCTTTGTCTGTCAGGATGCCCGCCATACCGACTTTTCGGTTGGAACGGTGTTCTACATGTACACACCGTTCAAAGGCGCGATGTTGCAGGAGGTCCTTGAACGCTTACACGCCGAGGGTCGACGACGGAGAATCCTTCTGTGCACCTATGGTCCGATCTTGTCTGAGGCAGTACAGCAGCCCTGGTTGCCTGCTTTTGAGCGGAGTCAGCTCGCCAAGGGTGCTATAGCCGTCTTTCACAGCAAACCCACGCGATGACGCCAAATCCCTAGGAGCATCTCGCTCATAGCGCGCACGACCGGCTCGGACGGATCGAGATAGCGAAGCCTGGTGGCACTGCGCTGGTAAGAAGGCTCAGGCAACTCGCCTCATGGAGAACGAGCTCATGGCTGCCTAAGACATCAGCACCAGTGTCGCACTGCGCTTAAAGTTCTTCCGCACCCTCTGTGTTCGTGCTAAGCGTATGCGATGGGGCAACCTGCTGATGTACTGACACTTACGCTGCCAGCGTCGACCCGGCTGGTCCTGGAGAGGGTGGAGCGGACGTCGGCCGGCCTCGCCATTCGAGTTCACGGTCGATGCAGACGACGTCCGCCGCGTCCGGGTTGCGGGTGCTCGTCGGTGAGCCGTCACGGTCACTACCAGCGCGAGCTGACAGACGTGCCCTGGCTTGGGTGCAGGGTCAAGCTCCTCCTGAAGGTCCGGCGCTTCCGCTGCGGGAATGCGAAGTGCTCGAGGAGGACGTTCGCCGAGCAGATGCCTGGCGTGGCAGCGCTTTGGGGCAGGGCGACACTGCGGCTGTCGCAGCTGATGCGTCGCGTGGGATTACGCCGCGGGTGGTCGCGGCGGCTCCCGCCTCCTCGGGGACTTCGGTGTCGTGACGAGCGACGACACGATCCTGCCTCGAGTCAGGGCGCCGTCCGGCCTGGACCACACGGACGAAAGGGCTGCTGCTGAATCATCCCGGGATGGAAATCATCACGCGAGACCGCTCCAAACTTTACGCGGATGGTGCGCGCTTTGGCGCACCGCGAGCCGTCCAGGTCACCGACCGCTACCACCTCCTCACCAACCTCTCTCGGGCAGTCGAGAACGACGTTCGACGCCTGGAGCTGCAGACGAGCCTCGATCTCTCGAAGGGCCTGCGACCGAGCCCGCCTTCAAGGGAATCCCGTCGACTACGCTGCAGGCAGGCTCGCTACGAGCGGTACCTGGCCGTACTCGAGCTGACTCGCCGGGGCGAGACCCACCTCGAGATCGCGGCGAAGCTAGGGCTGGCGGCGAGCACCGTGGCCACCTGGCAGCACGCCGGGGAGTTTCCGGAGCGGCGCATTCGCTGCGATCGCCGCCGTGACCAAAGTCGAGGCCGCAGGCGGGGAAGTCACAGCAGGGTCCACCCCTGTGGCGACGCACTTCGCGCCCCCTCGGGTTGCGGCGTTGCTGGCGAAAGCGCCGCGCCAGCTGAAGGCCGCACAGCGAGGATACCTCTGGACGTTCTTCCGTCTCTGTCCCCTGGGCAGGCAACTCCGTCGTCTGATTCTCGGCTTTCGAGCCTTGCTTCGCTGGCGGCGGGCGATTCATCTCGCAAAATGGATCGATACGGCATCGGCGGCCGTGTTTCCCCGCATCGCCCAATACGCCAGGACTCTTCGGCACGACATACGCGCCGTCGAACTCGCGATCACGACACCCTGGAGCAACGGGCCGATCGAGGGCCAGATCAACCGCCTGAAAGCGATCAAACCGCAGATGTACGGGCGTGCCGGCTTCGAGCTACTGAAAGCGCGCGTCCTTCCATTCGAGCCCTTCCAGGCGGCATGATGAGCACACGAATTGCGGAAGAACCAGGTTAAGTGCATGTCGACACCAGCTCAACCGAGGCGAGAGCCGTCATCAGTTGGCTCGGACTCTCTTCTTCAGCCGGCAGGGACAGTTCTGCACCGCCGATCGGGAGGAGATGATGAACAAGGCAACGTGCCTCAGCCTGCTTTCGAACGCGGTCCTCGTTTGGAACACCGTGAAACTCTCCGCGGTCATCGAAGAGGGGGCGGAGGGGCGTCCGAGAATGGCGCGTTTGAGCGGCACAATGGGAAACGCAGGGGCTGTCCGTTCATTTCTTGACCCACGCCGCGAGCGTCAAGTGCGATGCCGGTCCCCCTCGGAGATCGTCGCGGCTATCGGCAGCGCCCGCGCGCCGTCGACCAGGGCCGTGCAAAGCGCGAGGGAGCCGAGGCGGCAGTGTTCGCGCCAAATGATGAGGGCGCCACCCGTCAGCGTAATCAGGAGGTCGAGCAGGCCGGCCTCGGGCCCGAACTCGCCGCCGGTCCACAAGGGCGGCCCGCTCTGCTTGACAACTAGCGCCGCGGTCGGAGCGACGAGGCCGCTGGTCGGGAAACCGTAGACAACTCCCTCGAAGAGATTCCAGGCCCAGTGCAGGCCGATTGACGTTGCCAGCCTCCCTGTGAGGACGTAAGGAAGCGAAAGAACCACGCCACCTACCGCAATGTTTAGCGAGCTCACCAGCGTGGCATGGGGGTTGCCGATGTGCCCGAGCCCGAACAAGGCCGAAGAGAGCAGGACCGCCAGGACGAGGGCCTGCGTGGCCTTGATTCGGCGGCCGACAAAGCCCTGGGCCAGGGTGCGCAGCAGGTAGCCACGGTTGAGAAGCTCCTCGTACAAGCCCACGCACAGGAAGGCCGCGGTCATCTGCGCGAACGCGAGCGGGAAGGCCTCCCCGGGCGTGCGGGTGCGAGCAACGTCCACGACCCGCACCCATCCCGCGAAGCTCTCTACGCCGAAGTCGACCGTGTTCAGCAGCGCCCCGAGGCCGAAACCGAAAGCGAGGTCGCCCCAGAAGCCCGGTCCTGGAACGATGCCGAGCTGTCTCACGGGTCGCCGGTCTATCAGGCGAACAGCGATGATCGCGCCGAGCGTGACGATCACCATTAGTGTTACGGAGAACCTCAAGACGGCGCCGCTGCCGCGCGTGAGTTCAATGGGATGTAGCCGCAGGCCCGCCGCGATCCCGGCAATGTCGAGCCACACGAGGAGGAGACCGAATCCGGCCACGCGCCAACCGGCGCGCAGGCGCCCCTCAGCGTCGTTCCAGAGCACTCGCCGGCCCACAACCGGTGCGAGCAGGATGAGGCTTGTGATTAGCAGCCACCGCATCTCCCTTGACAGGCGTGGCAGCGTGCCCGCCTCGCTTAGCAGCAGAGTGACGCCGCCGAGGATCAGCGCTGCCACGCCCAGCCGCCAGGAAGTGGGCTGCCGCTGCTCCAAGTCCTTCAGCGTTTCAACACCCTGCCCCAAAGTCATGGCCAGACCCTACGCACACTCAGCGGATGGTATCCCACGATGGCGTTCTTTCGCCGGTCATCATCTATGTCGCGATACGGCTTCGCCGCGGATGATGACAAGACGGAGCAGCGTTAAGAAGACGCGTTCCCGCGACGGCGGAGCTCGCTAGATCGGCTTGAGTCTGAGGGGGGGGCCGCAGGGCGTGAAATACGCTATTACAGATTCACACCGTTGTGGCCCGGACCCCTACGTGTGGGAACTTCTGAACCAAGGTACTTAGTCCCCGCGTTTGAGTGCTGTTCGACACCGGTTTGTGCCTGGACTAGGCTGAGGACGACGCTGTCGTGAATCGACCGAGGGTGCGACTAACCGCAGGTGTGCGCGATCAGGCGAAGCGCAGCGGAAAGAGGCTGGCGACGGCTACGAAATCGCGATCGACGGTGAGCAGCGCGCATCGGTGGTTGATGGTCGCCGCCGCGATCTGGGCGTCAATGGTTGAAATCGCCAACCCTTTGGAGCGGCACCGTTTTCGGATCTCCGCAGCATAGACGTAGTCGCCGCGGTGCATTGAGAGAAGGGGGAACGGAGAGAGATGCTCAACGAGCCGGCGCGTTCGTTCGAGGCTAGGAAAACCTTGCAACACCTCCTGGAGGATGACTCCAAGCAGGCATACATTCCCTGCTTCAACGGCGGCGCGCAGGGCTTCGAGCTCTCGGCTGGGTGCTGGTCGGTCCCGGCGCAGGGCCATTGACCAAACCGACGTGTCCACGAGCACACTCACCGACGCTCCCTTTCTTTCTTGTAGTCGAATCGGGGGTCCCATTCCAGCTTTCCGAAGAGCTCAAGGATCCGCCGCTGCTTCCGTCGCGAGACGTATTCCGCCAGGGCAGCATTGACCGTCTCACGCTTGGTCCTCTTGCCCGAAAGCTTAACCGCCTCCTCCAGGAGCGCATCGTCTATATTGAGATTGGTCGGCATGTGTGATCTCCCACACTCGATGCTACACACTCGGGCAGGGCTTCGTCAAGCAACGAAATGCTTCAAGGCCGACGAGAAGAGCCTCGGGTGCTCAGCCGACACAACTCTTGACATGGCCGACAGCCCGACTACTATTCGGAGAGTTAACTCCTGAAATCGATCCTACCGGAGCCGCGAGCACCCCCGCCCGCGGCATCCGGTGATGACTCTTCGGAGGCACGAAACCGATGAGACTCTTCAGAAACACACGCCTCTTCGTCCCGCTGGCCCTCGTGCTGGGCCTTCCCGCCGCGGCCTACGCCCAGACGGGGGCCGCCTCGATCACCGGCCTCGTCACTGACCCGACTGGCGCCGCCGCGCCGGGAGTGACGGTGGCCGCGATCAACCAGGCGACGAACGTCGAGTACGCCGGCACGTCAAACGCCGCCGGCTACTACACCGTCACACCCCTGCCGGTCGGGACCTACGTCGTCAAGTCCTCGTTGAGTGGCTTCAAGACCTCGACCACAAAGCCGATCGCGCTCGAGGCCAACCAGATCGCCCGCCTCGACTTCAAGATGGAGCTGGGGGCGGTCGAGGACACGGTCGAGGTGGTGGGCCAGGCCCCGGTGCTGCAGACCGAGTCAGCGACCGTAGGCGAGGTCATCTCCGGCAGCACTGTCCAATCGCTGCCCCTCAACGGGCGCAACGTCGGACAGCTCGCGCTCCTTCT
>WNFI01699628.1_pt1 | contig 10135 bp, 8 predicted proteins | sample 5400471 | NCBI WGS metagenome assembly WNFI01 (sample SAMN13153348, study PRJNA577476) | soil metagenome | isolation source: 100 cm saprolite on Douglas fir-dominated hillslope | place: USA:California | collected 2013-09-17
GTTGACGTCCACCTCCACCTCGAGCGTGGAGAGATCGGCCAACGTCACCACCGCGCCTCGCGTGAGCCCGCCTCCCACCGACGGTGCGACGACCTCACCCACCTCGGCGTCCTTTCGCAGGACCGTACCTGAGAACGGAGCCCGTATGATGGTGTTGTCGAAGTTCGCCTGCGCCATGCTCAACGCGGCATCGGCCGAACGCCGCCGAGCCTCCGCCGAATTGAGCCGCGCCTCGGCCTGCGCCACTCTGCTGGTGGCAAGGTCGAGATCCTGCTGCGAGATGAGGTTCGCGTTCTTCGCGCGGATGTCGCGCACGCGGCTTGCTTCCTTCGCGAGCTGATCGCGATCGGCGCGCGCCTCGATGGCATTCGCTTCGGCCGATGCGATGTTGGCCTGTGCCTGTGAGATCGCCGCTTGGTAGTCGGCGTTGTCGAGCCGGGCGATGACGTCGCCCTGTCGCACGTTCGACCCTTCGCTGACGCCGAGATACGCGAGTCGTCCGGCGATCTTGGCGGATACGGAGGCCTTGGTGCGTGCCACCACGTAACCGTTTGCCGTGACGCTCGTGCTGCCAACCGAGACGCCTCCATCCGCCGTGGTGCTCGCAGTGACGACCTGCACGGTGGGTACGTTGCGGGCGCGGGCGATGATGAGGCCCACGGCGATGACGATCACCGCGACCGCGAAGAGAATGAGATTCCGACCCAGCGCACGCCGTTCTGGGGACGTGGGAGAGTCGCGATTGATACGAAGTCGAGAGAGGTCGGCGGGCGCGGTCATGGGGTGGAAAATGTACCGGAGCCGCGCAGCCGCCGCGAGAGTTTAAGTACTTGCACGCATCGGGTGTACGGCAGGCAGGATCGTCATGTTTCACGGCCCACGTCGGATCAGATGTCGCCACTCTCGAACTCTCCGCCGCCGACGCCCATGCGGCGATGGGACGGCGGACGGCTGAATCCGGAGTTCGGACGTCCGACGCTGACTCTGAAACGTCGTGTACCGGATACGTATTACCGAGTGCCGGGTACCGGGTACTGGTCTTCAATACTGCTCTTAGCTGTTCATGGAACGAGCGGCGCTGCCGAGACCTGAAGCCGGCCAATCATGTTCGCGTCGCCACCGAACCAGATCTGGCGCGAGCTCTTGTCGAAGACCATGTGGCGAATCGCGTTAGCGCCGTCGGCCGCGATGGGGACGATCTCGGTGAACGCGCCCCTGGACGGATCGAATGCCACGAGACGATTCGGCTGCACGCCAGTCTCGGCGAGCCAGATGCGGCCGCGGTCGTCCACGGTCATGGCATAGGGGAGCGATGCCGGGCCGGACGGCAACGCAAACTCTTCGATGCCCCCAGTCTTCGGATCGAGGCGGCCAAGAAATCCGCGCGTGTAATCGCCGTACCAGATGATGTCGTCGCTCGTGATCGCGATCCGGCGGGGTCGCGTGCGATCGTTCGGAAGCGTGACTGCGCGGAATTCCATCGTCGCCGGATCGATGGTGCCGATCTTGTTCGTGCCGAACAGGTCGAACCACGGACGGTCGTGCGAGTCGATCCAGATGCCATACGGCCGCGACCCCTTATCCATTCTCCAGAGCCGAATCTTTCCGTCGGCAGTCGTCAGCTTGCCGACGACGCCCGCGTTCTGCGCCGTGAACCATGCGTCCCCGTGCCGGTCGAACGTCATCGTGTGCGGGTCGCGGACGGTGCTGTCTGGCATCATGAACGTGGTCAGCTTGCCTGTGGCCGGATCCAGTTTGACGATGCGGCCATTGTTGTTGCCGGTGAACCACACCATGCCCTTCGCATCCACGACGAGGTTGTGTGGATTGGTGCCCGGCTCGATGGTGTAGCGCTTGAACTCGCCGGTCTTAAGGGATCACGCGGGCGGGTCTTGTCCCACGGTGTGGCCCAGGTCTTCGGCTCGGAGAGCATGCCCGCCTGCTTTTGCGCCTGGGCGGGCGCACCGGCGGCGAGTGCGAGGGAGAACACGAGCGCGGCAGAGATGGGGCGCATGGTCGTCACCTTGTCTGAAGAGTCGCTGCCTGAAGATTACGCAGCCTGTGCGAAAAGCGCTTGGTGGCCGCCCTTACAACGCGATGACGTGCCGTGCCGCACTCGACCGGAATGCGGCTTCGATGATCTGAAGCCCGGCGACGACTTCGGGGACGAGCACCGGCGGCGGCGCTCCGTCGAGAATCGCGCTTGCCACCTGGCGGTAGAACGGTGAGTAGTCGCCCACGTGTGTGCGGACCCGCTGCTGCGCCTCACCGGTGCCGAGGATGCCCCATGCGTCTTCGGGCTCCTCGCCGTAACCGGCGTCGCCCGGGCGAGCGCCGGCCTTGAGCGACGGCTCCTGCACGTCCACACCGTGCTTGAGATACGCTCCCTTCGTGCCATACACGTGATAGCGTGGTCCCGGCACGGCCGCGGCCATCGTCGATTCCAACAGCGTGCGAGCACCACCCGCGTGCGTGAGCGCGAGCAGCGCATCGTCGGCGACGACGACGTGCGGATCGATGCGGCGCACTTCGGCGTAGACGTGCGTGACCGGACCGAAAAGCTGTAATGCCTGATCGATGAGGTGCGTGTGCAGGTCGTGGAGTACGTCCTCCGCGCGCTCCGCCGCATCGACCAGACACCAACCCGGTTTTCGCGCGGGACGCCAACGGTCGAAGCGCGACTCGAATCGATGCACGTCGCCGAGCTTTCCATCGGCGATGAGCGAGCGCAGCGTGAGATAGTCGCCGTCCCATCGGCGATTCTGAAACGGAATGGCAAGTTTGCCGACCCGGTGCGCAAGCTCTCCGATCTCGTGCGCCTGTGCGGAGGTGGCCGCGAACGGCTTGTCCACCACCACATGCGCCCCCGATTCCAGTGCGTGTCGTGCCAACGGATAGTGCGTGACGTTGGGCGTGCTGATGGCGACGAGATCCGGCTTCGTGTCGAACAGGGCATCCACGTCGGCGAGAATCTGCGCGTCGCGATATTCGGCGCTCGCGATCCGCCTCCGCTCCGGATTGGACGTCACGATGGACGCGAGGCGGAGGCCCGGCGTCCTCGAGATGAACGGTGCGTGAAACGTGGCGCCGCCAAGTCCGAAGCCGATGAGGCCGACGTCGAGCGTGCGCCCGGAGGATGATCTATCGAAGAAAGTCACGCGATGGGAGACTGAAGCAGTCCGAGCTTGAGGGCAAGCTTCACGTAATCGGCGCGGTGCGTGAGGCCCAGCTTGTCGTTGATGCGCTGCTTGTAGGTGTCCACCGTCTTGGGGCTGATCGCGAGCTGCTCGCCAATTTCTGGCGCGGTATAGCCTTCAGCGATGAGGCGCATCACGGCACGCTCACGGTCGGTGAGGCGTTCGTAGCGCGCACGATCGGAGGCCTGCTCCTCGCGGCGTCGCGCACCTCGCGCGAGTACGCCGGCGGCGGACGGCTGCACCCATTCTTCGCCGCGCGCAACGGCGCGCACGGCTTCCACGAGCTCGCGATCCGCGGTGCTCTTCACGAGGTAGCCGGATGCTCCCGCCTCCAGCGCTGCTTCGAGATAGGCTTCCTCGGAGTGCATCGTGAGCACGAGCACGTTCGGCGCACGGTCTGAGCGGCCGGTAATGGCTCGCGTCGCCATGAGTCCGTCGCCGGCGCTCATGGAGAGATCCATGACGACGACGTCCGCCGGCGTGCGCGAGACGAGCTCCACGGCCTCGTGTCCGCCCGACGCCTCACCCACCACATCGATGTCGGGAGCAGCACTCAGCACGGCTCGAAGTCCGGTGCGCACGATGGCGTGGTCGTCTACGAGCACAACGCGAATGTTCATCGTCGATTCTCAGGTCCCGAGTGGCACCGTCGCCACGATCGTCGTGCCGTCGCCCGGCCGGCTGCGTACGTCCAGCCGGCCGTTGACGAGCGTCACACGCTCACGCATGGAGAATAACCCCATGCCCGGCCGGCGCTGCTCGGCGCGGGCCACGTCAAAGCCGTGTCCGTCGTCGGAGATCTCCAGCACGGCCTGCTTGCCGTCGCGTCGAAGCCGCACGTCGAGATGCCGCGCCTGGCTGTGCCGCACGACGTTCCGTATGGCCTCCTGCGCAACGCGATAGAGCGCGGCGGCCACTGTCGCCGGAAGCGGCGGCTCGATCTCCGCGGCGGCAACGTGCACGTCCAATGGCGCCTGATCTCGCGTCTGTCGCGCGAGCCATTCGAGGGCCGCAGCGAGCCCGAGGTCGTCCAACACGCGGGGATGCATGGTGTGTGAGAGCGACCGCACCTCCTCGAGCGCTTCCGCCGCGAGCTCGCGAAGCGTGGCGATCCGCGCGTTCAGGGGATCGGTGGTACTCTCACGCGCGGCGGCGTGGAGCTGCAGCATCACGGCGGTGAGAATCTGCGCCGTGGAATCGTGGAGCTCGCGCGCGACTCGTGCCCGTTCCTCGTCCTGCGCGCTGATCACCTGCGCTGCGAGGCGCCGTTCGCGTGCGCGGCCGGTCGCGAGGCGTCGGGCGGTGTCTTCCAGGTCGTCGAGGGGCCGCAGCGCGACATAGACGAGCGCCAGATTGACGATCAGGCTGAGCGCGAGCGCCACACCCAGAATGGACACTGCACTGCCGGGCAGGTTCATCCGCCGCTCCATACTGACGCCGACCACGGCGGAGACGACGATCAGGAGGTTCGCGCCCGCAACCTTGCCCATGAGCGGAATGCGCAGCGCGCGCTCGACGATCCTCAGGACGACCTCCCGAAGGGCCGAAGCAGCGTATCGTCGCTTCGCATGATGAGACGCGCGACTCCGCGGCCCAGCAGCGAGCCGATGACGTTGCCCGTGCCGGAGTAGCCGCCGATGGCCCACACCCCTGCGTCGACTTCGCGGACGATCGGCAGCTCGTCGGCGGTGTAGCTCACGCTCGCGCCCCATCGATGCGTGATCGGCGCCATGACGCGCAGCTTCACGCGCAGGCGGTGCTCGAGTGCGGATTGCACGACGTCGGACGTGGAGGTGTCGTGCGTCCACTCGCTCTCGCCGCCGATGTCGCGTGCGCCGCCGAGCGCGATGGCTCCATCCGGGCGTTGCTGCCAGTAGTCGTATCCCCATCGCGCATAGATGGGACGTGACTGCACGATCTCCGTCGTGGGCGCCGTCGCGAGCATCTGGAGCCGTGCCGTACGCACATCGCCGGCAAGCTGCGGCAGCAGGAGGTCGAGGGCGCCGTCCACCGCCACGATTACGTGCCTCGCACGCGCGACACCGGTGACCGTGTCGACTCGTCCAATGCGTATCGTCGTGACGCGCGAACGCTCGAACAGACACGCGCCTGCATCGATCGCCATGCGTGCCAGCGAGCGGCAGCGCTCCAACGGATCGAACGCGCCGTCCGACGGCAGGAGCAGGCCGCGGCCGAATTCGTCGTCGTAATGCTCGACCGGAAATTCGTCCGCGCGAAGTGCGAGCAGATGTTGCCGGCAGTCCTCGAGCTCTTCATCCGATTCGGCGATGCGAAGTGACCCGACGAGCGACACCGTGCCTGCCTCGTCGGCGGCGATGCGCTCGATCTCATCGAGGCTCAACCGATACATGCATCGCGCACGCGTGTGTCCGTACGCGGACACCGCGTCGTGGTAGAAGCGCGCGACGCCCGCAAGGAGAAAGCCTCCATTTCTGCCGGCGGCGCCGCCGCCGACCTCACCCGCGTCCACACCCACGACGCGCGCGCCAAGGCTCGCGAGCTCGTTCACGCACACGAGTCCTGATGCGCCGAGTCCAACCACGCAGACGTCGGCCTCGATGTCATTCTCGAGGGAAGGCAGCCCCAGCTTTTCTCCGCGTGCCCACAACGGTTTGCCGGACAAACCGGACATGGAGCTCGTGCGTGCGCCTATTCGAAGTCGACGGACAGATCGAGTGCCGGCGCCGAGTGGGTCAGTGCGCCCACCGAAATCCAGTCGACGCCGGTTTCGGCGATGGCGCGCACGGTATCGAAGTTGACACCGCCGGAGCCCGGCGGACGGCGAGCGCAACGTCGCCATCGACCGAAGCGAGGTGATTGTCCTTGATGAGCACGGCCGACGAGAGGTTCAGTCGGTGATTCGTGCCGCCGCCCGCACGCACAGCGTACTTCTCCAACAGACGCCAGCCTGGTGTAGTCTTTCTCGTATCGAGAATTTTCGCCCGCGTGCCGCGCACGGCATCCACGTAGCGCGCGGTGAGCGATGCCACGCCCGATAGCCGCTGCATGAAATTCAGTGCGACCCGCTCGGCGGCGAGGAGCGCGCGCGCATGGCCGGAGAGGTACAGCACGGAGTCGCCGGGTTCCAACACGGCGCCGTCCTCCTGGTCCACGCGAATGGTGACCTTGGGATCGAGCGTACGGAATGCCTCGAGGCCGAGCGCAACGCCGCAGAGGACGCCAGTCTGTCGCGCCACGAGGCGGCCGCGCGCGTGCCGCTCGGAGACGACCGTGGCGATGGTCGTGAGATCATTGAACGCACCGTCCTCGTCGAGCGCGGATTTGACGAGGGCATGCAGCTCGTTCTGCGCATAGGGAAACCGAAGCACGCCGACGCTGCTGACGGCCGGCGTGCTGAGCGGTGTGATGTAGCGCGGCGTGTTGCGGCGCTCAGGGTTGATCGATTCCCGCTCCATTGTCGCCTCCAGCGTGCTCGGTCGCCGCGCTACTCGCCGGGATCGGCCGTCGTTTCGGGCACGGGGCTCAGCCGCGAAGAAGCGCTTCGACGGATTCTCTCGGCGCAACCGATGGAGAATACCTACCTCGGTGGCGACGATGAACTCGTCCGCGTCGGAGAGCGCCGGGCGCTTGATCATGCCTTCGGTGGACAGAATCTGCACCCCGTCGGGATCCACGTCGCCTGCGCTCATCGCCTCGAGCACGCTCGTGGAGCAACCGCATTCGGGATGAATGAGAAACTCCGCCTCCGGATGCAACGACCGCTGAAGGCGGATGTTCTCGGGATCGATGCCGGCATGCACGTGACACTCGCCCATCCAGATCCGGATGTTGGTGCGGCCGCTCAAGCGCTTCACGTGCGCGCCGAGGAACATGTCGGGGCAGAAGAGAATCTCGGTGTCGGCCGGAATGGAATTCACCACGTCCACTGCGTTGCCCGACGTGCAGCAATAATCACTCTCGGCTTTCACTTCGGCCGTCGTGTTGACGTACGACACGACGACTGCGCCCGGGTGTTGCGCCTTCCACGCACGGAGCTCCGCGGCGTTGATGGTGGCGGCGAGCGAGCATCCGGCGGCAAGATCCGGCAGCAGCACCGCCTTGTCCGGCGAGAGGACCGCGGCCGTCTCGGCCATGAAGTGCACACCGCAGAAGACGATGACGTCCGCAGGTGTCTTTGCCGCCTCGCGTGACAAGCCCAACGAGTCGCCGACGAAGTCGGCCACGTCCTGCACTTCGGCGCGCTCGTAGTTGTGCGCCAGGATGACGGCGTTGCGCTCGCGCGCGAGGGTCCTGATCTCTCCGTGCAGCTGCGCGATCAATTTGTCCCGCGGCCGCACCGGGGTTCCGGCGATTGCCATGCGGTGAAACTAACCTGCGATCCCCTCTTCCTCCATTACCTCGCGTATGACCTTGAGCAGGACCTCGGGATCGATGGGCTTGGGAACAAAGCGAGCAGCGCCGAGTTGCTTCACGGTGTCAGGTATCGTCGCGTCCTCGTTGCCGCTGACGACGATGACGGGAATCTCGGAAGTCTTGTTGGAGCTCTTGAGCGTGTTGAGCGTCTTGAGGCCCGAGCCGCCGGGCATGTTGACGTCCAGCAGCACCATGTCCGGCGGATCGCGCATGGCAAGCATGAGCGCCTGCATGGCGTCGAATGCTGGAAATGGCTTATGCCCCGCCTGTCGCAGCACGCTGCATATCAACTGCGAGAGCACGCGGTCGTCGTCAGCGATCAGAACTTTCATGGGCGGGACGGGAAACCCGTGAACCGTTCACCTCATTCAGAGCTCGATGTGGCGGCCTCGCCACGTTCGCTTCGCTCGTGGAAAATCACTGCGGTAGTGACCGCCGCGTGATTCCTTGCGCCGCAACGCGGCCTCGACGATGAGACGCGCGGTCTGGACCAGATTTACTTCCTCCGTGGCTCCTTCCGGCAACCGCTGTTCGATGTCCGATAGCTCGACGACCGCCGTGCGCAGCCCCTTGGCCGTGCGTGCAATGCCGGCGTACGACCACATCACTTCGCGCACCCGGTCCGCCGCCACCTGAGTCTGTTAGCGCCGTGCACGCCGGTCCGCGCTACCTCCCCGACGACATAGAGTCTGGGCATGCTCGAGCGTCCGTTCAAGTCCGCGACTATTCCACCCATCATATAGTGTGCGGCGGGCGTCACCGGAATGAGGTCGCGGCGCGGATCGATTCCACGGGCACCGCAGAGCGCAAAAATGCCCGGAAAACGCTTGGTAAAGCGCGCTCCGAGCCGTCGCGCATCGAGGTACACGCGGTTCTTCTTCTGCTCGCGGAAGATCGCCCGCGCCACCACATCCCTCGGCGCCAGCTCAGCGAGCGGGTGCAGCCGCCGCATGAAGCGCTCGCCACGCTCGTTGACGAGTATCGCCCCCTCCCCGCGCACCGCCTCGCTGATGAGCGCGAGCGGGTTCTCCGGCGTGTCGAGCGCGGTGGGGTGGAACTGCACGAATTCCATATCCGCGAGCTTGACGTCGGCCCGATGTGCGATGGCGAATCCGTCGCCGGTCGCCACGACGGGGTTGGTGGTGTAGCGATAGACCTGCCCGCACCCACCGGTGGCGAGCACAGTCGCCTCAGCGATGATCTCCACCGCCCTGCCCTTCACGCTTGCGCGCACACCGACGCACTGGCCGCGGTATACGATAAGGTCGAGGACGCGAGTCCGCTCGAGCACGGTGACGCGAGCGCTTCGCCGCACGCGCGCGATGAGTGTGCGCGCGACCTCGGCGCCGGTCTGATCGCCGTGCGCGTGAACGATGCGGTTCTGCGAGTGCGCGGCTTCGCGTCCCAGCTGCAAATGACCATATGGGTCCAGATCGAACCGGGCACCGGCCGTCTGCAACTCGCGGACGCGCGTCGGGCCTTCTTCTACCAGTACCTCGACGGCGGCCGCGTCGCAGAGCGCAGCGCCGGCGGCGAGCGTGTCCTGCCGGTGCAACGTCGGCGAGTCTCCCGCGCCGAGTGCCGCGGCAATGCCGCCCTGCGCGTAGGCCGTGGCGCTGTCGAACAGCGAACGTTTTGTCAGCAGCAGCACGTCACCGTGCTGCGACGCGCGCCAGGCTGTATGCAGGCCGGCGACCCCGCTGCCCACGACGAGAAAGCGCGTGTGCAGCCGCTCGGGCTGCAGTTCCTTTTTCTTGCGTGCCACCATGTGTCGTATCTTACCTATGGCGTGCACCGTTTGCCGTGCCTTCCTGTCGCACCGCCCACCTGTAGCTTTGTCCTCCATGCGCAAGCTGCTGATCCTCGTGGGCGCGCTGCTCATCGTGCACGTCGTCCTGCTGTTCGTCAGTCCGTCGGGCGCAGCCGCGCCCGCGAATGGCGCGGCGGTGAACGTCGGCATCGTGTTCGACCTCGGCGGACGCGGGGACAAGTCCTTCAACGACGGCGCATACCTCGGAGCCGAACGCGCGCAGCGTGAACTGGGCGCGCGAGTGCGCTTCATCGAGCCCGGAGAGGGCTCCGATCGGGAATCAGGGCTCCGTTTGCTCGCCGCCGAAGGCATGGATCTCGTCATCGGCGTCGGATTCATCTTCACCGATGATCTCACGCAGCTCGCGAAGGAATACCCGAACACCCACTTCGCGGGGGTGGACTACTCCGTCGCCACGGACAAGGACGGCAAAGTCATTTCGCCGCCGCCAAATCTCGCGGCGCTCAAATTTCGTGAGGAACAGGGCTCGTTCCTCGTCGGCGCTCTCGCGGCGCTGGTAGGCAAGTCGAAGAAAGTCGGCTTCGTCGGCGGAATGAATTTCCCGCTCATTCACAAGTTCGAGGCCGGCTACATCGCCGGCGTGAAGCGCGTCTGTCCTGACTGCGAGGTGATCTCACAGTACGCTGGCGTCACGCCCGAGGCGTTCCGCAATCCCGGCAAGGGAAAGGAGCTCGCGCTGAGCCAGTATCAGCAGGGCGTCGACGTGATCTTC
>WNFI01026250.1_pt1 | contig 10134 bp, 8 predicted proteins | sample 5400471 | NCBI WGS metagenome assembly WNFI01 (sample SAMN13153348, study PRJNA577476) | soil metagenome | isolation source: 100 cm saprolite on Douglas fir-dominated hillslope | place: USA:California | collected 2013-09-17
TCGCCAGGTAGGTTCTATCAGCTGGTGGCTCTCTCCTTCTCCTACCTCGCTCACTTCCGTTGCTAACGACGACCAACAAGTATATTCCCCTGCATATCAATTCAAGACTCCTTCGCCAATAACCGGGCAGGACCAGGACGTTGCACCAAACGCTCTAACCCCTTTGCCTGCTCCACCCACTTCATTCCTCGAACCTAACTTAAAAGAGATCATGAGTTACGCCTTTACTAATACCCATATTGGCTTACGGGACCAGACGACCTATTTGGGCCTGGAACTCCCCGATCTGAGTTGCACAGCGCTGGCGCTGCTGCTCAATGTAGAGACGGGGCGCGGCGTCGTTGGTCAGGTTGGCGACGGAGCAGTCCTAGGTCTGCCAACCCAGGGACAAATAGAGGAGCTGGTTCATGCCGCAGATACAGGTGATCCCCAGTCCACCTACACCATCAACCGCCCTAACTTTAGTAAATACCTCGCCATAAGTGCCATCGATCCCCCATCGGACAATCCTTTCAAGGCTTTCTATGTAATGACTGACGGCCTTTCCAGCGATTTGTTATTTACAGTCGATCCTCCAGATAACTGGGCAAAGGGAGTAAACGCAAACTTGCAAGCTGCTTCAAGCCCCGCTGCTGCCGCTGCTGAGATGTTGAACTGGCTATCCACCTACCAAGTCAAGGGGAGTTGGGATGACCGAACCTTAGTCGTAATTATGCAGAGAGAGAAGTGATGGCAACAGTCGACCTGTTACCGGGCAGCAGCACTCTGTCCAATCAACTGACGATAACTGATCAAGCCGCGTATCGTGGAGGTGAGGGCAGTATTTATTTCACTACCGACGGACACTATGTCGTCAAAATCTATCAGTCTCCATCTGTTGACAAACAGAGTATGCTCCAGAAGATACTTGAACTGGGTAAGAAGCTTGGTGAGGATGAACAATTTCTCGCCTGGCCGCTAGGCATCGTCAATCAGTTCAATAATCAGTCTAAAACAGGGTTTGTAACACGTCGCATACCTACTACCCACATTCCCCTATATAAGTTCATTTACAGCCCTGTAGATGCCGTTGAACAATTCCGCCAGGGGCGCAGTTGGCTCGAATATCTCAAGATGGCTCGCGGCACAACTGCCGCCGTACGCGCCATTCATGGTAAAGGTATGGCTCATGGTGACGTTCATCTCAAGAACTTCCTGGCTCATCCCGGCACTGGTGAAGTTGTGCTCATTGACCTGGATGGCTTGATAGTCAAAGGTTTCCTTCATCCCCAGGTTAAAGGCATGCCCGGCTTCATCGCCCCCGAAGTGATGATGGGCAGAAACAAGCCCGATGAACTCACTGATCGCTATAGCCTGACGATCCTAGTCTTGTGGACCTTACTCCTGCGCAATGTAATGCTCACTCAGAAATGCTATGATGATACTGATCCAATGCACGATGACGAACTGGGTTACGGCCAATACGCGTGCTTCAGTGAAAATCCCAACGATCGGCGCAACTGGCTCTCCCGCATCGGCACACCTCTGTTCCGCAATGGCCTTCTCTCTTATCGCTCCCTCACACCCAGGTTGCAAGAGCTGACGGAACAGACATTGATCCACAGCTTACACGAACCGCAAAAACGCCCACAGGCTCTTGAGTGGGAGCGTGCCCTGGCTGAAGCCTATGATACATTGGTGAGTTGCACGAACTGTCGGCAGTCATTCTTCTACCAGTACTGGCTTCAGCCTCCACCTCGCCGCACATGCCCATTCTGTGGTTCTGGCATCCGTGGGCCTTTACCAGTCGTATTAGAACTTCTGCTAGAGAAGGAGTGTGTCGACTACAGAATATGGGCGATGCATCCTGGTCAATCATCGCTGGTGGCAGTGGCACAGTAGGCCGAGGAGCATCCATCTCCCTACGTCGTGGCCTATTATTCAGTTTTGGTGATGGTAAACGTTTGGCACGAGTAGTGGAGTAGACAGTGTCAGCACAGCCGATTTGTAAAGGGTGTGGACAATTAATCCGCGGCAGCTATATCCTGGCTCTAGATACAACTTGGCACTCTGAGCATCTCGTGTGCGCTGCTTGCCATCAGCCCCTGGATAGTGCCAGCTTCTACCAACACCAAGGCAAATCCTACCATATTGAATGTTATCGCAGACAAATAGCTTCTCGATGTACCTACTGTGGTAAACCTCTTATCGGCAAGTATATCGTAGATTCCTGGGGTACAAAGTATTGCGTAGAACACGCCACTGAGTATCCCGCATGTCGCTTTTGTGGTCGTCTGGTTCCACCACGTTATCAAGGCAATCGTGCGGGAAGCTCCGGGCAAGTGCAATGCCCCTTTTGCAGAGCGAGTGCGGTTGAATCTATTACTCAAGCACGGCCCATTTTTGCTGGTTTAGTGCGCTGGATCAACCGCCAGGAGCTGCTCTACAATAACCTTGATCTGCGTATCAAACTGTGTAACCAATCCCAACTGACCAAATACTTACATCCAGCAGGTGATACCAGTGCTCTGGGTGCTACCTGGCACTCCATCTATATACAGAATGGGGGCATCGTACGCACCGAAGTAAATGGAGTAGTAATCGTGCGCAGTTTGCCACCTCCCCTATTTCAAGGCGTTACCGTCCACGAACTAGGCCATGCCTGGCTGATTGTACATCGCATAATGAATTTGCCATCATGGGCTGAGGAAGGTTTCTGCGAGCTACTCGCCCATCGTTTTTATAGCGAAATGGCTACTGCTGAGTGTAATCACTATGCCTCGTGTATTGAAAGCAATCCCGACTCAGTATATGGCGAAGGCTTCCGTCGAGTCTATACTCTAGCTAAGGCTGTTGGCTTTCAACATTTCGTAGAAGTCCTCCGCATCACCAAACAACTACCTTCAATTTGACTTGTACGATTTGTTCAAGGGTTGAAGGGGGGACAATATAGAATTGTTGCCATTTCTTGCGCAGTGCCCATAAAAGGTTTTGTTTGCATCGATAGCCAGACCCATCCAGGCAACCATTTTCCTCCCTTTTGCTCGAATCTCATCCGCTTGCACCTGTTTTGTATGAGCACATCATGCAAATAGACACTAATTTTTTCAACTCTCTCCCGAGAAATCTTACTCTGGAGTGGTACACGCACTTGCCTTCTCCGTATAAACAAGCTTCGGGTTACACTATTCGCGAGGCAACACCTTGTTAGGATGGTTCTAATGAGGTGGTTGTACTTGACAGTGACACTACCCAAGTCAAAATTGTCCCTCTTTTCCCCTTGCTCTGATGCCTGTATGGAGCAATAATGGAAGTATCGGAAAAGCTATGAGAGGCTCTAGAGGAGAACTGAGGCAGGGTTCAAATAGGGGCAGTCCTGCTTGGTCAATACTTGCCTAGTACTGGCATACAAGTTCAAGTTCTTTTGAACCACGCTTTAAAGTAAAATCTTTGGTCAGCCAATTCGGTCGACAAGAATAAAAGTAGCTAAACAGGCACATGAGGAAGAGGAAAACTTGCTGTGTCCATGCAAGAAAAATTACAGGAATTAGTTGCAAACAAGATATCCATCAGAAGTATTGTAAGATAGCTTGGTATATCAACAAAAGCATTGCTGAAATATAAATGGAATATCTTGATTACAAGAAAAATCTTTGATAAAATTTATCTGTATGTTTAACATTATAAAGATAAATAACAAGCGAGAACGAATTGATTTTATTGAAGCTCCCCTTCCTCCTGATCAGAGACCCTTTAATACAGGAACACCAACAGATAAGTTTGTAGGTGGCGGTGGTAAGTTTCAAAAATTAGGCACAGATAAACCTCAAGGACAAATTTCTTCAACGCCAAATCAAGTCATACAAGATCTACTTACTACATATATTAATACCCCAGAAGGAAAGGCATATTTAGGATCACAGCATAGTAGCGAAAAGACTTCTCTTAGTGATGACAAGACAACAGCAGCAGCACATACAAGAGCGCCTATTATTTTGTCTGGTGAACCTACAGAGCAACAAGAGAAATTTTCTCAGTATTTTAATTTTCATGAACAATTTGCTCAAGCACAGTTATTGCTTGAACAAAATCCAACTGAAAGTGCTTGCTTATTTTTAATTCATCAAGAGCAAGATCCAAGAGATGTAAAGGCAATGGTTGATGTTGTAATCTTTCATCAAATGCGAAGAAACCAGGATAGTACATATACATTACAACAGATACCAGCGGTTCATAAACTAGGGTGGGCATCAAGAGAAGACTATGCGCTAAACTTAGCTACATTTTCAAACATATTCAGAGAAGGATTTTATGGAATAACAGATCCTAAAAAAGGACACTTTAACAGCATCCTTTATGCGGAAGGAGAAAGAGAATACTTTATATGGACAAAATTAGGAAACCCAGAAGATGAGGGGGAAGACTACTTTGTAGAACTCTGGTCTTCATATCCATTTTTTAACTCACTAGCACAAGAAATGGAATTAGATCGACCTTCTCCACAACTACTTATTAATGAAAAGCAAGCAAATCATACTATATATTCTCGAATTGGATTTGCACCACCTTCAGATATAAGAGGAGTAATCGTTTTTCCTGAACATTTAAACTCATGGTTCGCTCATTTTTGGACGCAATTTTCACATTTGTGGTGCTCATCAGGCGAGGACTCATCCATTCTCGAGAGAGACAAGAACAAATGTTTTACAAAAAAATGTTCTTATTCCCTGAAAGCACTAAAAGCCTTTTATGTAAAAACAGTGGTTCCTCTCTAGATTTCACTATGCCAAAAATCGGTGGGGAATGAACCCTATTTTCTTGAAATTTTACGGCACTTTTTGGCATTAAGTGGGGAATGCAATTCATTTTATGCTCCTAAAAATGAGCGAACCGTGAGTTTAAATCCAGAACAAATTGAAAACAAGAAGCAAGAATATCAAGAAATATTTCCAAATCGAGAGTTTACCTTTCTACAAAGAGATGGAAATGCCATTTTCCCTGTTAGTGATATGAGTACGAGAAATGCCCCGTAGCTCTCACAAAAGAACAGTGGATACAAGCAAATGTGACATTAATACCCATTGTTACTCGCTCCCCACTATGGGGCAGTACCAGCGCTGCTGCATTTTGGGGCCACCTACCTTACCACTTCCGGTTAATAGGTGTATAATACAACCCGATCCGTATACATGAATACAAGTCATCATGCGACAAAGTTTGTTCCCAATGGTCTTTGTCTTTGCGACAAGGAGCAGCAATGTGAACCCTGTCTGTTTTGGCAAGATCAGAATACACCTGCCGGAAGAAAAGGATTGTGCGGAAGAATAATCAACTTTCTCGTATTTCAGCCTTTTTATCAGTATATTATTTCTCAAACAGTTGATAGAGTATTTCCTGACAAAATTATTTATGAAGATCAAAAAGATATTTGCACTATGTTGTTTGAGTCCGCGTTGTTTGACAGGGCAAACGCATCTAAAGATGCATATATGCATTTAAGGAATAGAAATATCATTGCCTCCCATAAGGACTTTCTCAAGGTAGTTGGTACTCCACCCAGCCTTCAATCGTTTAGCATGAATACCAACTTTCGTAGTTTTTTCTTTTCGAAGTAGGTTCAATGGGTACAGTCACATTAAACGGTGGAGACACAGTCATTTGAGCTTAATTTGACCACGTTTTTGAGCTCGACCACCAGATAATGTAGCTGTACCGTTCAATGTGCAATATGTCGTAAAAGAGCAAAATTATGAGCAGAGTTTCCTGCCCGTATACGAGAGAGATCTTCGCGAAATGCTACATCAAGAGTCCAATGAACTTCGTTCTCTATCCCCCAATGTGCACGCACAGCATGAGAAAATACCTCTACATTTCTCTCAATACTAAGGATATAGTATTTCACCTGTTTTGTAGTTTTCTCACCAATAACTCGCTCAGATTCTACCATCCCGATGCTTCGTAACTTTTCCCAATCTCCATTCTCATTGAGTGTGTTAATAATAGATTCATCATCAATAATCCAATATGCCCTGGTTTCCTGACGTCCATGTCCATTTTCTACAATCTTGGTCTTTTCATGCTTGATATTAGCAAAATTATTTTCCTTTGCTAGTTCAAATGCTTCTTGCACTTTTTTATATAAGATCCCTTGATTCTTTTTCAGAGCGAGAGCAAAATCTCCGTTTTGTTCAACAATCTGCTTCACAACCTTCTTTTGTGTACCCATAGCATCAATGGTTACAATACAACCTGATAAGTCTAGCATGCGTAAAATCCTGGGAATTGCTGTAATTTCATTGGACTTCTGTTCTGTTGCGAGCTGTGCGAGTACCAGTCGATTTTCCGCTACCCAAGCACTCACCAGATGTAATGCCTTTTTTCCATTTGCTCCGTCATGTGATCGACGAAGTGCTTTTCCATCAATTGCAACCACTCCACTGACGCTCTCAGTCACACTCCTTACCCATTCAAGAAAACACCTTTCAAACTCTTGGGGATTTATCTTCGAAAATACTCTACTTATCGTGTCATGAGATGGGATGCCGTTGGCAAGCTCCAAAATTCCCTCAAGCCATTCTTGTTTTTCTTTCCCAAATTCCTCAATTTCTTCCCATCCTTCTGCACCGCAAATAACGGCACAGATCGCTATAATGATGATATCTATCAATTTGTGTAACTTCGTTCGGTCTATACGTGGATCTTGGATTCTTTGAAAACTTTCTTCTAATGAGAGTATTTGCTTCTTTTCCATTGATTCTTCCTTGTTTTTTCTTTTGCTTTCTGTCACTCTGCCGATCTCTGACACGATTTTACCACCTCTCATCTCTCCGTTCTCTTTTCTCTCAGGCAGATTCCCTGTGGTCTCTCTGAACAAAAACGACCAAGAAAAAACTATCAAAACTCTCTTTGCCTCTCTCTCTAGAATATGCATCTTTAGATGCGGTTGCCCTGCACTTAATACGATAATACGTAGTTGTGGTAAGTGTATTTCAGCCTGTTGTAGCACATGATCCATCAGTAGCTTACCTATACCCATATCTCTATAGGGTTTCGCGACACAAATTCCAAATTCTCCCACATGACTTTCTACTCTATCTCTCATATCAATACCGGAAACTCCTATAGGTTTATCATCATCAAAGGCTACTAGATGGACAGAGATATGCTTTGCAATTCGCATTACTTGCCTATTAATATATTCTTTTTCTTCTTCAATTGTTAGTCTTTCTCCTTGAAATCGTATAAATGTTTTCTCTTTAGAAAGAGTATTCATATATTGGCAGAGTACATCTGCATCTGCTACTTGGATACTCCGAATGCGAATGTCATGTTTCATAAAAATCACCCTTTTATATCTATCTACCCTCTTGATATGTTGCTACCCTTGCATCTGCTAAGATGTCTTGATTGTAGTATAGCATGCTCATAGATGGAAGTATACTCCTGGTGTATCAGTATATCAGTGGGAATCGGAAGCTTTTTCCAGCACTCGAACTCTCTTGAATAGCCTTACGTATTAGCATAAAACTTTTCAGATACCCTAAGCGTATCCATAGAGTGACTACTCCCCATGGAGAAATCCAGGGGCTTCACCTAAGGAGCCGAATGCAACGCAACCGCTTGCAGCACTTTCACATAGGCTCAGTCAGGGCTCCAGTGGCCATTATATATAATTAGAGGTAAACAATGATTGATCTCGAAGCTCCCATCAAAGAAGTCACCGTCTATGCTGACTGCGCCCTGGTTACTCGCAGGGGCAGTATCCAGCTTGAGGCTGGCGAACATGAACTGCGCATCAATAACCTGACCCAGTTTTCCCGCGACTCGCTGCGGGCTGCTGGTCAAGGTCCTCAGGGTACACGTATCCTGAATGTCGATATTACCACGGCATTCTACAGCCGCGCCCCCGAGGAGGAGCTGCAAATCCTGCAGGATGAACTGGAACAGTTGCAGCAGCAGCAATATCTACTGCAAGCGAGGCACAATGCCCTCAAAGAACGTCGTCAATGGCTGCATACCCTTGGTGAACAATCACGTGATTTTGCCAAAGGTCTGGCACAAGGACAGATGAAACCGCAGGATTGTGCTGACTTTTTTAGCTTCATGGCCGACCAGTCTTTGCAAGACACGAAGGCATCACTAGAACTGGAGAAACAAATCCGCCAGTTGCAATTAGAGATCGATGCAAAACGACGCGAACTCAACGCCAAACAAGGGACCGGGCTCACTGATCGGCTGGCAGCCTCTATTACACTCGAATTGCCGACTGCTGGTGAAGTGACGTTGGAAATTTCCTATCGTGTAGATAAGGCCTCCTGGCATCCCCAGTACGATGTACGTGTACAGATGAACAATGAGCAGAACCAGGGAGAGGTGGAACTCACCTACATGGGGATGGTACAGCAGGCTACAGGCGAGCGATGGGAAAACGTTGCCCTTGCCCTTTCGACGGCCCGCCCCAGCCTTGCCGCTGTGCTTCCTGAATTACAACCCTGGTATCTCAAGGCTTATACGCCACCGCCACCACCACCTCCTATGCCTTACGCCGCAGCTTACCTCGATGGAAGCAATAGCACCACCACCCGTTGCTGCCGAAATAGCGACGACCACTGTTGAGCGTACGGGAACAGCACTGGTTTTCCGCGTCGGTCACGCAGTCGATATCCCATCTGATAATTCGCCGCATAAAACCACCATTGCGCAGGGCCAGATCCCTTGCGAGTTTGATTATGTGAGCGCCCCAGTTCTGGAAGAGAATGCCCATCTACGTGCAACCATTACCAATACAACAGAACGCGTCCTGCTCAAAGGCGACGCCAGTATCTTCCTGGGCAGTGAATATGTCGGTACCACAAAGGTAAAGATGACAGCTCCTAATGAGCAGTTTCAGATTTTCCTCGGCATCGATGACGCGATCAAGATCAAGCGTGAGCCAATAGAACGCGCAGTGGATAAGGGTAATATCTTGCAGAATGATCTACGGCGTAGCACCTATGCCTATCTCATCACAGTACATAACTACGCCGTCGCACCCAGAAAAATCGTGATCCAGGATCACCTGCCAGTGCCACAACACGAGCGTATCAAAGTTAAGGTCTTGCAGATCCAGCCACAGCCAGCTGAACACAGCAAACTGGAAATGCTGACCTGGAAATTCACTTTGCCAGCAGATGGCGAGCAGAAGATTGAGTACCGATTCGTCATTGAGCATCCCCAGGGACTCAAAGTCATCGGCCTACCATAGCTTCCTGATCGCGTCTATGGAAACGGAAGTGCCAAAGTAGAGGAAACCAATTTGATTTTGATTTTTATATGTTGACTTTATTGAAGAACTGTTAAGTTCATTTGAATCATGCCTAAGGAGAAAGATATGTCTATTGATATTCAGCGTGCCCGTCAGGAAACTCCCAGCTGTACCAATATCATCCACTTCAACAATGCAGGCTCATCCCTCATGCCCCAGCCAGTCGTTGATGCCACCATCGGTCACCTGCAACTTGAGGCACAGATCGGTGGCTATGAGGCAGTTGAACGCCAGCTTAACACCATTAGACCTCTTTCAAAACTCCCTCCTCAGGTGTTAGACTGTAGAAATGACGAAGCAAAAAACACCCCTCAAGCAAGCCGAAATGCCATCAAAATACGACAAGCTGAGCAGCCTGAAAGACGATGGCTTCCGTCGTCTAACAGGGGTAAGTCGAAGAGTATTTACCCTGATGGTCGAAATCTTGACTGTGGCCGATACGCAGAAGAAAGCCAAGGGCGGGCGAAAAAGCAAACGCTGTATCGAAGATCGCCTGCTTATGGCCCTAGAGTACCTGCGTGAATATCGTACGTACTTCCATATTGCTCAGAACTATGGCATAAGTGAAAGCAATGCGTATAAAATATGTAAATGGGTAGAAGATACGCTTGTGAAAGACAAGCGCTTTGCTCTACCTGGACGCAAAGCCCTGCAGGACAGTGAGACAGAGTACGAGGTCGTCTTGATAGATGCTTCCGAGTCTCCAGTGGAGCGCCCAAAAAAAGACAAAAGCGCTATTACTCTGGCAAAAAGAAACGTCATACACTCAAAACCCAGGTCGTTGTAGCCAAGCTGTCCAAGCGAGAGGATACGGGAACAGCTCCACTTCAGATCATATGCACCAATTTTAG
>WNFI01470525.1_pt1 | contig 10133 bp, 8 predicted proteins | sample 5400471 | NCBI WGS metagenome assembly WNFI01 (sample SAMN13153348, study PRJNA577476) | soil metagenome | isolation source: 100 cm saprolite on Douglas fir-dominated hillslope | place: USA:California | collected 2013-09-17
CGGTTGCGCTCGATGGTGCCCGTGCCGCCACAGACGGGACACGCCCGCCCGTTCACGCGCCCGGTGCCCTGACAGGTGAGGCAGGTCTCCGGCGCGGAGACATTGTAGACGCGCGTTGTGCCGCTGTAGGCCTCGCGCAGCGTCACCTCGACGGGCTGCTCGATGTTCTCGCCCGGGCGCGTGCCGAGGTCGCCGGTGGTCGTCCGTCCTGGGCGCGTTCCCGCGCCCGCCCCGCGGCGGCCAAAGAGCACGTCGAAAAAGTCGGAGAAGCCGGTGGGGTCGTCGTCGAAGGGCGGCATGTCAGCGCCCCCACGCGTGGACGTGCGCCCGCGCGTGCCAGGCCGCTGCGCGCCGGCCCCCGCACCGAAGCCGAACTGGTCCTGCCAGTTGGGGCCGAGGGTGTCGTATTTCTTGCGCTTGTCAGGATCGGAGAGCACCTCGTAGGCCTCGTTGATCTCTTTGAAGCGTGTCTCGGCGGCCTTATTGCCCGGATTCACGTCGGGATGATATTTGCGCGCCAGCTTGCGATACGCCTTTTTGATCTCGTCGCCTGTGGCGCGCTTCTCGACTCCGAGGATTTTGTAATAGTCTTTGTAGTCCATCGGTGCTCAATCGTCGCGGCTTAGTGGCCCGACCCTGTGCTGACCTTCACACGCGCCGGCCGCAGCATCTCGCCGCCGAGCAGATAGCCCTTGCGCACCTCCTCCACGACGGTGCCCTCTGGGTACTCGCCGGAAGCCACATTTTCCACCGCCTCGTGGACGTGCGGATCGAACCGCTCACCCACCGTGTCCACCGGGGTGAGGCCCTCCGTGCGCAACAGCTCGTTGAGCTGCCACTGCACCATGCGCAGCCCCTGTTGCAGGCTTTCGCGGTCCATCGAGTCGCCGAAGCGCATGGCGCGATCCAGGTTGTCCATCACCTCGAGCACCTTTTCGAGCAGCTCCCGCTTGTTGCGCTGAATACGGTCAGCCGCCAGCCGCTCCTGGCGCTTGCGAAAGTTCTCCATCTCCGCGCGCTCGCGCAGGTACTTATCTTTATAGTTTGCGACCTCTTCACTGGCCGCCTGCAGCCGCGCCTCCAGCTCGGCAGTGCTTTTCGGGTCGTCCGTCGCCGCTGGCTCGTTCGACTCTGTCGCCTGATCCTGTTGTACGTCGTCAAGTTCATCCATGCTGTACTCCCACCATAGTCAATATGCATGAAGAGCGGGACGCCTGCTCGGTAGCCGGCGCTTCGCGCGGCCCGATGCCCGTTCGTACGGAGCTCTTGCGCACTTGGAAAGTATAGAGTCTGCGCTACCCCATGTCAAAGTTTGGCGCAACGCCGGCGTATCCCTCAGGTCCGGCACGCGTCATGCATACTGGGCGGGGTGTCGGGATGCCGAAGCAGCGCTCCCCGCGCCGCTTCGGGCGACCAGTGCTAGGACTCATTGGGAAGCTTGTCACGGACTGAGGATGGTGTTCCAGGGGCCAGTGCCCCCGCCGCGCGGCAGACGGAGACACGCCGGGCAGCGCATCGGCGTAGCCGCCGGGCCGGCATCGCGCTCGCCCTCAGCCGGCTCGAGCGCGAGCATGTGGCGCTGTTGATGGCGATCTGCGAGTTGGAGGGTCCGCCGGGAGCCCAGGACACGACGCCGCGCGCGCTGCGCGAAGCGTTGCTGCTGATGCTGCGCGAGGACCTGCGCCAGACGCAGCACGCGCTGCACCTGGCGGCCCGCGGCGAGTATGGCGCCTGCGAGCAGTGCCGCAAGCCGTTTACCTCGCGCCAGCTCGAGCTGCGGCCGACGATCACCCGCTGCCCGGTCTGCGACATGCGCGCGCGGCGCGCCAGCACAGTAGACTAGACACAGCTCAGCAACGGAGAGGCGTTGGCGCCATCGGCTCCCTGCCAGTGTCGCGGAGCGCCTGCCCGCGGCGCGTGCTCCCAATCGGCGTGGGCACCTCCCTTTCTTTTGGCTACCTGCTATTCTCGTTCGCTGCCGGCCAAACCTAGAGAATTCCGGCTCTTTACCATCCAATCATGGGCGCCGACACGACCTTCGCCACGCGTATCTATCCCAAGACGATGCTGATTCCACTGTAGTGTGATGTCAACGACGCGACCTCTGGACCCGTCACGCCCCTATTGCGCACGCCTTCCCGCCTATGGCAGAATACGAACCGATGCCGCGTGACCGGACAAAGCGCCAGCTTGTCACGATTTGAGGAGAATGGAGATGTCGCTGGCTGGAAACCTGCGCCAATACGCACTCGTGGACCTGTTGCGTGCGATCGAGAGCGAGCAGCGCGGCGGACGGCTCATGCTCCAGCGCGGCGAGCGGCGCGCCTTCATCTATTTCTCCGGCGGCCAGTGGCTGCTCGTCGAGCGGGTAGGGAGCAGCCTCGTGCTGGCTCACCACCTGGCGCGTGTCGGCCTGATCACCCCCGAACAGTTCGAGTCGTCGCTCGGCGTGCCGTTCGTCGAGGCCGGGCAGATCCCGGATGTGCAGGTGGTGCGTGCGCTCATCACCTCGCGCCAGCTTTCGCAGGAACAGCTGCGCGAGTTTACCGAAAACGACGCGCTGGACCTGCTGGCGCACGTGCTGTCCTGGCCGGATGGCGACTTCGCTTTCGAGGACGGCGTCGCGCTGCCCCCTGGGCGAGTCGCGTTGCCGCTGCCCGTCGGTCAGCTCGTCGCGCAGGTACAGCAGGTCCGTGGCAGCACGCCGCCGCCCCGCCCAACCGGGCCAGTCGCCGCCGTCGCCCCCATCTCGCCACAGACCGTGATCGATTTCGCGGAGGTGGACCCCGCAAACGGCGAGATGATTCAGCTGACGCGCGATCAGTGGCGGCTGCTCACGGCGGTAGATGGGCAGGCGCCGCTCGTCGGCATCATGCAGAAGCTGCAGGCGCCCGAGCACGTCATCATGCGGTTGGCGAGCGAGCTGCTTGCCGCCGGCACAGTGGTGGTCGTCGACCACCCGTAACCGCGCGACAAGCTGCGCAGCTCATGCGCCCCAGGGCAGCGCGTCGTTGAGTAGCAGCGCCGGCAGATGCTCGCCGGCGCGCACCACCCCCTCGCCTACCTCCACCACCAGTAGCGCCGTGGCCCCCTGGAGCGACGAGATCAGGTGCGACTCCTGCGCGCCCGTCGTCCGCGCGACCAATGTGCCGCCACGCGAGTCCAGCCAGGCACGCACATAGTGCCGTCGGTCGCCGCGCGGGATGTCTTCGCCCTCCAGCACGACTTCGATGGTGGGGCGCAGGATCTGGCGGCTGCCGAGCATATGGCGGATGGCGGGCCGGCCGAATAACTCGAAGGTGACCGCCGCCGAGACCGGATTCCCCGGCAGGCCGAGCAGTGGCGTCGCGCCGAGCAGCGCGGTCGCGTGCGATGCCCAGCCGCACCGGTACGGCGCCGGCGCGAGTTACGGCCGCCGCGAGGTAGGGCGAGTTGCTCTCGTGAATCTGGCCAGGAGCCGGCGTTTCACCAAGCGGAACCAGTTCGTCGCCGGTCGCCAGGATGGCGACGCGCGGCCGGCGATGGACGCGCGCGGGATGAACGCCCGTGGCGGCAAGCAGCGCGATCTCCGCCGGCCCCAGCTCTGTGCCCGCCGGCACGAGCAGCGCGCCGGGCCGCACGTCTTCCCCCGGCCAGCGGATGTTGTTGCCGGCGGGCGCCTCCGCCAGCAGGCGCACCTCATCGCCGGCTACCTCGGTCAGCTCCTGCTGTAGCACGGCATCCGCGCCCTCGGGCAGGGGCGCGCCCGTCAGGATGCGCACTGCCTCGCCCGGCTCCAGGCGCCCCTGATAGACACGCCCCGCCGCTGCCTCGCCGGCCAGCCGCAGGCGCCGGGGCGCCTCCGCACTCGCCCCCGCACTGTCCTCTGCGCGCAGCGCATAGCCATCCATCGCGGAGTTGGCGAAGGCGGGCAGCGCTTCGCGCGCGACGGCATCTTCGGCGAGCACGCGCCCAAGCGCCTCGTTCAGCGATACCTCTTCAACTGGCAGCGAGTGAAAATGGCTCAGGACGCGCTCGCGCGCCTCTTCCACGGTAAGCATGGGCGACCCCCGGCGGTGTGCTGTGCAACGAGTGATTCTACAGCCCTAACTATAGCGTATGGCCGCGCACGCCAACCGTGAGCGGTACGCGCCGGCTACGAGTGGGCACGCCGGCTAGTCGCCAATGGAATACAGGCGGTAGCGGGTAAAGCGCGCTTCGCTGCCGCCATCGCGAATCACGAAGCCGACCGGTCCAGCGGCCGGCGCATCCATCGCGAGGGCCGCCGAGGTGACGTACTTGCCGTTGACGAAAAAGAGCGCCTCGTGGGTTGAGCCACGCGCCAGAACGCGATATCTCCCTGCTCGCTCAACAGCTCTTTCACCAGGTCGTAATCCCCCACCGAGACGCCGCCCGAGGTGGGAGTGCCGCCCACCATCGTGACATCTACCTGCGCAACGATATTTGTCAGCGCACCATGATCGCCTGGCGTGCCCTCAAAAACCGGCGACGTGGTGGACTGGCTATGCAAGTGCAGGCCGTCGGGCGCGAAGAAGACGACGGAGCCGCTGGTGCGCCAGTGTTGTTGATTGCTCTTCAAGTCGTCGCTGAAGACGGGGGTGCCGCGAGTCGCCGCCTGGAGCTGGCCCTCCGCGGTGTGAGCCGCGGCAATTAAGGCGGGATCAGTTGTCGCCGTGGGCGCGGGGCCGCCCAACAGCGTCCCGCCGAGCTGGATATGTGGGAGTACCGACGAGCTTTCGAAGGCGCGGAAGCCGAGCACACACGAGAGCAGCACCAGTGCCACGGCGGTGGCAGCGACCAGGGTGAGCGGCCGGCGCGCGCGGGGCGAGGGATCCTCCGGCGGCGCGACCCTGCCATCGCCTGGCAGCGCCTTGCCGCCGCTGGCCCCCGCTCCGCTGCGGTCGTAGACGCGCAACCCGCTGCTCCCCGGGGCGGCAGCCTCTGCACCGGCTCCCGGTCGCCGCATACCGGTGGTGGAGGATGCCAGACGGGCGAACTCCTGCGTTGTGCCTGCGCCACCCCCAGCGCCCGCCGGCACCGCCAGTGCCTCGTCCAGCGCCTGGGCGAACGCCTCAATGGTGGCGTAGCGCTGGCGCGGATCTTTAGCAAGCGCACGGAGCAACGCCTGCTCTCCCTGGCTGGGAATGGCCGGATTGAGCTGCGCCGGCGCGGTCACCGGCTCGCGCGGGATCGCTGCCAGCAGCGCCGCGGCGTCGCCTACCAGCGGCGTCTCGCCGGTGAGCAGGGAATAGACGATGGCGGCCAGCGCGTACTGGTCGCTGGCGGGCTGTGTCTCGCCGCGGAGCTGTTCGGGCGCGGTGAAGAGCAGCTGGCTCGCCGCCCAGGCGGCACGCTCGCCGGTCGTGCCACGTGCGCTGCCGGCGGCGATCTGCGCCAGCATGGACTGCCCAAAGTCGCTGACGGCGGCCAAGGGTTGGCCGGTGGGCGAGGTGCGCACGAAGATGTTGTTGGGCTTGAGGTCGCCATGCGCGAAACCAGCGGCGTGCGCCGCCGCCAGCGCCCGCGCGATCTGCGTCACCAGCCGCGCGACGACGCTCCCAGAGAGCGGCAGTGCGAGCTTGCGCGAGCCATCGGGCCGCAGCGAGCGCAGCGTATCGCCCAGCGAGCCGCCCGGTGCGAACGCCATCGCGATTGCGAGCGCGCCCTCATGCTGCACTGGCCCAAAGAGGGGAATGACATGCGGTGGCTGGAGCGCGGCGACCGCCTGGCTTTGTCGCGCGATCTCGCGCGTGGTAGCGTCGGCGGCGCCGCCATAGAGCACTTTCACGGCTACCTGCGCCGTGTCGCCGCTCGGGCCCTCTGCCGTGTAGACCTCACCGGCAGCGCCGCCGCCGAGCCGCCGCACGAGCCGGTAGGGCCCGGACGCCGTGCCTTCCCGTCCTGCCACGCGGTCCTCCCGCTGTATGGCAGCCGCGCCCTCAAAAGTGCCCTGTCTCTCCCCTCGGCGTCGAGGGCGTGGGGCATCGGCGCCGCCGCATAGGTATAGCAAGGAGTATAGGAACGTGCATGCCAGGTGTCAAGGCAAGCAGCGTGACTATGCCGCCGTCGCGGGGCCGCGAGCCGGTGCGTTGCCAGGTTTGCTATACTGACATGTGATAGTCACCCCGCTCGCATTTGCCAGCCCGTCAGGAGATTCCCGTGGAGCTTTCGCGCCGTTTGCAGCAGCTTCCGCCGTACCACTTCGCCGCTTATGCCCGCAAGATCGCCGAGAAGCGTGCGGAGGGAGTGGATGTCATCAGCCTCTCGATGGGCGATCCCGACCTGCCCACGCCGCCGGAGGTGCTGGACGCGCTGGACGCCGCCGCGCGCCAGCCCATCAATCAGCGCTATCCCGAGTATGCCGGCATGGCGGCGCTGCGCGAGGCGACCGCCGCATGGTTTGTGCGCCGCTTCGGCGTCGATCTGGATCCAGCACGCGAGATCCTGCCGGTGATCGGCTCGAAAGAGGGACTGGCGCATCTGCCGCTGGCGGTGATGGATGAGGGCGACGTGGCGCTGATGCCCAACCCCCAATACCCCGTCTACCCGACTGCCGTCGCGCTGGCCGGCGGCGCCTGCTACGATCTGCCACTCGATGCCGCGGACGGCTGGCTGCCGGACCTGGACGCCATCCCCACGGACGTCGCGGCGCGCGCCAAGACGCTCTGGCTGAACTACCCGAATAATCCGACCGGCGCCTGCGCCTCGCGCGCGTTTTTCGAGCGGGCTGTGCGCTTCGCCCACGACCACGACGTGCTACTGGTGCATGACATGGCCTACGCCGAGGTCACCTTCGAGGGCGCCAGGCCGCCGAGCATCCTGGAGATTCCAGATGCCCGCGCGGTCGCGGTTGAATTCCACTCGCTCTCCAAGGCGTACAACATGGCAGGTTTTCGCGTCGGTATGCTGGTCGGCAATGCCACCATCGTCGAGGGCATGACCCGCCTCAAGAGCAACATCGACACCGGCATCTTCCGGCCGCTACAAATCGCGGCCGCCCGCGCGCTCGAGCTGCCGCAGAGCTGGCTGGACGCGCGCAACGCGATCTACCAGCGCCGGCGCGACGCGCTGGTGGCCGCCTGCCGCGCGCTCGGCATGCAGGTGGAGGTGCCGCAGGCGGGGCTCTACCTCTGGCCCCGCATCCCCGCCGGGCAGGCCTCGACCGACTTTGCGCTGAATCTGTTAGAGCGCACCGGCGTGGCCGTGACGCCCGGCACCAATTTCGGCTCCGGCGGTGAGGGCTACGTACGCATCTCGCTCACCGTTCCCGATGCTCAATTGGATGAGGCCGTCGCCCGCATGTCGTCGGTGATCGGTGCAGGCAGGGCGTAGGCTCCAAACGCTTGCCCGCGCTCAGGGATTGCGCACGAAGCCGAGGAACGGGAAGGACCTCTCGTCGTGTGTGAGCAAGGCGACCGCGGCCTGGCCGGAGGGCGAGAAAGTGACGGCGTTCAGGTCGAAGGGGCCGCTTCCCAGCGCCGCTTGGTAGCCCGTGCTCGTCACGAGTGTTGAGCCATCAGGCGACCAGCCCATGACGAAGCCAGGAGCGGTGAAGCAGGTGACAACGTCGTGCGCCAGGTCGATCAACCACTGTTGAGTGTGCCAATCCGTGCCCGGCCCGAACGGTGTGACGCTGGTCGCTACGGTCGGCGCGCCGGGACGCCAGGCAATCTGGCCAAAGTCAACACCCTGCCCCAGCTTCGTCAGATTGGGCAGAGAGCGCAGCGTCCCCGTCGCTAGATCCACGAGCTCGAAGCGCGGCGTGAAGGGTTCGTCGCGGAAGCGGTGATTGACGAGCAGCGCTTGCGTACGGTCAGGTGAGAGTAGGATTTCGGCGCTACCCAAGTTGACGGCCGACACAGTGAAGATGATGCGCGCCTTCCCGGTCCCCACATCCACTGAGACCAGTGAGAGCGGAGGCGGGTTTGGATTCGGCGTCGAGCAGGGTGTGCAGAGCGGAATCTGGCTGGGCTGCGCGTAGACCATCACACCGATGTGCCCTGTATCCAGCCAGCCTACAATACTCGGATTCACCAGCCAGTCCGTGTGTGGGACCGTGGAGAAGCGGCCGGTGGACACATCGAACAACGAAATGCCCTGACCTTCGGTGGACGCGAGGCTCCGGCTGTCGGGTGACCAGGAGAAGCTGGAGCCGAAGGTGTTCGGCAGCATGCGAGCGCCGGCCTCGGCCACATCCACCAGGGTAACGCCAGGAGACGCATACTGGATTAGGCGCCCGTCAGGTGAAGCGCTTGCCGTCTCCACGGCAAGTCCCGGAGAAGCCAGCGACGCCGCCAGATCCGGACCTGTTGTGTCGGTCTTGCCGTCCAGGCTTACGACGTGTAGGTGACTATCCGAACCGACATATGCCGCGCGCCAGTCCGCGAAGACCGGCAGCTTCCCCGACGCGACATGGGTGGGCGCGGCAGTCGCTTCGATGGCTACAGCTTGCGCCCGCCCACAGCCCGCGAGCAGTATGATGACTGCGACCAGCGCGATGGCCCGACCACGCCTCGGTCTCACGTGCGCATGAGTGCCTACGCCGACTCCACGCGCGCGACGCGCCAAGATCAGGGCATCGTTCCGCATGTCGCAGATCCTTTCATCGCACGGCCGGCGTCACGTCAGCGCTTCATGCCTAAGTCCTCAGTGCAGCAGCGGGGTGAGCGAGCCGGCTACGATGGCGGCAGTGCGCATCCTCGTCCGCGTCCGTCGCTATGGACTTACACGCTTCAAGCGGGCGCTCGTAACGCGGTATGGAGTAGTTCGGGAGTATACTCTGGTCAGACTGTGAGCGAGGCAGAACCGAGGGAGACTGCGGCATGGAAGAAATGATGACGCACGGCGGCCTGCTTGTTGCCGAAATCCTGAAGCGCGAGGGCGTCGAGGTGGTCTTCACGCTCAGCGGCGGACACATCGCGGCGATCTATGATGGCTGCCTGCGGCGGGGCATCCGCGTCATGGACGTGCGACACGAGCAGGTCGCGGTCCACGCCGCCGAAGGCTGGGCAAAGGTGACGCGGCAGCCGGGGGTGGCGCTGCTGACGGCTGGCCCGGGCGTCACCGACGGCATCACGGGCGTCGCGAACGCGTATCTTGGCGGCAGCCCGATTCTCGTCATCGGCGGCGCGGCGCCGGTAGCGCACTGGGACCAGGGCGCGCTGCAAGAGCTGCCGATGGTCGAGGTGCTGCGCCCGATCACCAAGTGGGCACGCACGGTGGTGCAGACCGGCCGGCTGGCCGACTACACGGCAGCGGCGTTCCGCGAGGCCACCGCCGGCCGGCCTGGTCCCGTCTTCCTCGAATGCCCGATGGATGTGCTGGGCAATCTGATTCCGACCGCGGAGGCGTCGCTGCCTGGCGAGGGCTACCGCACCCAGGCGCGGCCGCTGGGCGATCCGGCGCTGGTGGAGCAGGCGGCAGTCCTGCTGGAGCGAGCGGAGCGGCCGGTCATCTTCGCCGGCACCACGGTCTGGTGGGACGACGCGGCGGCGCCACTGCGGGCGCTGGCCGAGCGGCTGCAAGCGCCTGTGTTCCTCAACGGCGGCGCGCGTGGCAGCCTCCCGCCGGACCATCCCCTCTTCTTCTCGCTCGCGCGGCGCACGGCGCTCTCCAGTGCGGATCTACTGCTGCTCGTCGGCACCCGGCTGGACTTCCGGCTCAACTACGGCGAGCCGCCACTCATCCCGGCGGAGGCCAAGATCGTCTGGCTCGACACGCGAGCAGAGGACATCGGCGTCAATCGCGGCGCGGACGTAGGCATCGTGGGCAACGTCAGCCTGGTGATGGGTCAGCTCGATGCCGCGGTCGGCGCGCCGCCGGAGCACAGCGGCTGGCTGGCACAGGTGCGTGCGGCCGAGGACAAAGCGCGCGAGGCCGAGGAGGCGCTGATGCGCTCGGACGCCGTGCCGATCCACCCACTGCGGCTCTGTCGCGAGCTGCGCGACGCGCTGGACCGCGACGCCTACGTCATCGGCGACGGCGGCGACATCGTGAGTTACGGCGCGCGCGTCATCAACGCCTGGGAGCCGGGTCACTGGCTCGATGCCGGCCCGATGGGGACGCTCGGCGCGGGCACCGGCTTCGCCATCGCGACCAAGCTGGCACGGCCAGACAAGCAAGTGGCCGTGCTC
>WNFI01415762.1_pt1 | contig 10132 bp, 7 predicted proteins | sample 5400471 | NCBI WGS metagenome assembly WNFI01 (sample SAMN13153348, study PRJNA577476) | soil metagenome | isolation source: 100 cm saprolite on Douglas fir-dominated hillslope | place: USA:California | collected 2013-09-17
GTCACCGCTGTCCGGGTTGTCCAGCATCCACTGCAAGTTGCTGATCAGCCGTGCCGTCCGCAGTTCAGGACCCCCTGCCGGGATGAGTGGCTGGTGCATGTGCAACGCAATCGCGAAGGCGCTGTTGATCTCACCGAAACCTGAGGCCCCCTGTGGCAGGAACACCGGATCGGTCCGGCTGGCCCGGATCGCTTGCCTGATGCGCTCCTCTGAGCCGCAGATGTTGGGAAGCCCGTCAACGTATTCCGCAAGGTCGGTCATGGTTACGCTCCTCTCGCCGGTCTGGACCGGCTCTCACTTATGACGGATGTGCTCGTAGATGTTTAGGTAGTGCTGCCCAGCACTGGCCCACGAGTGATCCTGTTGCATGCCATTGATCATCAACTGCCGAAACTCCCCTGGATATGAATACCACAGTCCAATCGCGCGAGACATGGCCGACTGCAAAGCGCAATGATCGACTTGGTGAAACATGTACCCGTTCCGTTCCTCGGGTGGATGGCCCGAGTAGTCGCGGTCAAACACGGTGTCCACCAGCCCGCCGATGGCGCGGACGATGGGAACGGTCCCGTACTTCAGTGCGATCATCTGGCTCAGGCCGCACGGCTCGAACATGCTCGGCATCACGAGCATGTCAGCGCCAGCGTAGATCAGGTGCGCCAGGCCCTCTTCGAAGCCGATCTCGAGATGGCAGTCGGGGTTGTCGTTGAGGTAGTGCTTGAGGTGCCAGAAATGCGCGTTGGCGGCTGGGTCAGAGCAATTGCCAAGCAGGACGAACTGAGCGCCTCGGGCCAGGGAGTAGAAGATGGCGTGGTGGATGAGGTGCAAGCCCTTCTGCCGGTCGATGCGGCCGACGTAGGCGATGAGCGGTTTGAAGCCCTTCCGCAACCACAAGCGGTCACGAAGCGCGTCTTTATTGGCATACTTCTGGTCCAGCGTCTTCGGGGTGTAGCGAGCCGGGATAAAGCGGTCGATCTCCGGGTTCCAGACGTCGTAATCGATGCCGTTGAGTACCCCACCGAACTTCTGCTCGTGGATGTAGAGTGTGTGCCCCAGACCCATCCCTTGATCCGTGCACATGATTTCCCATGTATGCTGAGGTGAGACCGTCGTGATGAAGTTCGAGTAGACGATGCCGCCTTTGAGGAGGTTGATCGCGGCGTGGTTAAAGTTGTCCCGAAGCCGATCGTAGTCAAAGAAGTGAGCCGAGCGGGTCAACCCGGTGGCCCACAAAACGTCCTCTCCCGTGATGCCTTGATGACTGAAATTGTGGATGGTGTGGCAGACACGTTGATGCGGCATGCCCATGTACTGATAGATCTCGTAGAGGAGGACGGGCACCAGGGCCGTTTGCCAATCGTGGCAATGGATGATCTCAGGCCGGCGGTTCGTCTTCAACATGAACTCCATCGCGGCCTTGGAGAAGAAAGCGAATCGGGTCACGTCGTCAACCGAGCCGTAGAGGTGACCCCGATTGAAGAAGTTGTCCTGTGAGTGCGGGTCGATGAAGTAGCACTGCCTACCGTGGACGAGCCCGAACCAGACGGTGCAGCGAACGAACCCGCTGTACCAGGGCACCCACAGATCATGGTATGCGACAGTGAGCAGGTAGAGCTGGTCGTAGCGCATACAGTTGTACTTCGGCAGAATGATGTCAACCGTATGACCCCGCAACTCCAACTCGCGGCTGAGGCCGAAGATCACTTCGCCGAGGCCGCCAGCCACGGCTACCGGGGCGCACTCGGGGGTCACCATCACGATAAACATGACGCGAACTCACCGCCCGTCCGGGCGGCGTTGCCGGAGTGACCTTGGAATGGCCTCGACGGTGATCGACCATCGGGGAACGGTCGGGACATCACGAGGAGGTGCTGGGCTCGATGCGAGTAACGAATGGTATGCGACAGTGATGGCTTTGCCATAATTCTTGTCCTTTCTATTGACTCATAAACAGCCCAGCGAATTGCTTCTTTCCTTGTTTCATAGCAACCGGACTGTGTTGATGAATCCCCGGTTTTGACCCCTATCTGCGTCTTTGGTCCGATTGGGGAAGCATAAAATGCTCCTGAAGGGTAACTATTCAGCAGGGGGACCCTGTCTGGGGGGACAGGTAACTAAGGGGTCTAGCAGGCCCGTTAGTGGGGTGTGGGGGTGTCCCCACCTACAACCCCTTATCCAGCTGTCGAAGGCGGCGCAAGAGAAAAGAGATCCGAATAGTTATTTCTATATCCAGTGTAGCAGCTTGCTAAACAGAGAGATGGCAATACATAACCCATATTCCGCAGTTTAAATATAGCTTTCTTAAGAATATTATACATAGGCCGTTGGCAAAGTGGCGAATGATTACACAAAACACATGTGTTGCTCGATATATATGGCCTGTTTGACGTTCACTATCGATGTAGAGGTAACAGGACTGTGTTCCATTTTTGCGGTACTCCGTACTTTTTAGAATATGAAAAACAAGTAGTAGATGCAACAGATAATATTCAAAAAGTGTTGTCCGATATTAAAAGCAGAAATCATTGTCGAAGCAAGCAGACACACTTAATGTGGGGGAGAGCCCGAAAGTCACAAATCAGTGCAGACGAAAATCACATGTGACAAGAAGGCAGGAACGAAGCCCACTGAGCGCACATGATATGGGTGCAAACCTTGCTCCCTTGCACCTGATGACAGATCAGTAATTGCCCTTGTCTGAAATGGCTCTCGGCAACGGTGAGAAGCTCGATAACCCACAGGCTACCAGCGCATAGCGACGCCCACCATTCCGCCCCGCGCGGGGCGGAATGGTGGGCGTCGCTATGCGCTGGTAGCCTCTAGATGATAGTACTTGCGAACAGACGCGAATGCATTCCTCGCACAAATGGTTAAAAAGCTTCGCTCCATTTGGGCCAATAAGCAGTGCATGTTTCTGCGGTTGGTCAGATGACCCCATAGCTAGAAGCTAGGGGCTTGTCCGTAGCTTTGCATGCATCTCTGATTATCCAGAGATGCTACCGACCCAGACAATAGGCGGTCTGACAGGGCAGCCCGTTCCTAGATGGCCCAACATTTTTACGTGCGAAGGCCATTAGTTCACACAATCCGTATGTTGCTCAAGTGCAAGCCGTTGCTCCGCTCTAGGACGGAGTGCCTAAGCACTTCTATTGTACCAAAGGAGTCTAGCTTTGATTGAGTATTCAGCACTTGAGTACGGCTTCGCGGCGTGGCTTTCCTCCCCATGGCTGAAGCCAGGGGCCTCTCGCCGCGATTTGGTGAATATCAACCATCATGATAGAGGTGCTCCCAGGTTAATGTCAGATTGGCCCTCGGCTAAAAAACTCAATACCATTGTACTTACTAGTTCCGGAAAGGCCAGCATGGGACGATGTCCGGTATTGGGCAAGGTGACGAAAGTAGCATGTGGTAGAGCAGCATGTAATGCCCGCCCTAGAGAAATAGGCAGGAAGACATCTTGTTCTCCCCAGATGATCAATGTCGGAATTTTGTTAGCCGCGATTTCAGCACGGAAGTCACTGTGCATCATCTCTTGTGCAGTTTGCCAGAAGAGCAAAGGGCGGGGTTGCAAGACATCCTGTATAAGTCCCGAAGGATAACTACCATTTCCCTGCTGGAAAAAGGAGCGTATAGAGCGCAATACAAGATGTGACAGGTGTGCATTCAAGGGAATACCTGCAGCACTGACGAGCACGAGTCGCTCAACCAATTCAGGAGTTGAAGCACTGATGTGAAGTGCGATAGCTCCACCCATAGAATGCCCCATGAGTGCTACTGAAGAAAGGTTCAGCTCTCGTAACAAGGTTATCAATAATGGGGCCATCTCCCGCAATCGCCATGGTGGTGTAAAGGTACTTTTTCCATAGCCTGGTAGGTCTATGATAAACACTTGATGGCGTTGAGCAAGATATGGCAGCATTAACTGCCATATATACCCCGAAACACCAAAACCGTGAAGAAGCACCAGAGGAGATCCCTGACCGACTGTACGATAGTAGAGTTGATGATGCCCAACTGTTATTGAATGTATTGCCTCTATAAAGCCTTCTTTTTTTGTTACCATAGCAATACTATAAAACATTTAGCTTCTGGCCTGCTGGTTTCGATTCAGAATACAGAGAAGATCAGGTATGGATAGATCTTCTCGCCAGTCGAAGACATCATAGAAGAAGAGGCCCACCAGTTGATGGTCTGTTTGGTCAATATACTGAAATCTCTCCTAGCTATATTCTGCTTGGCACAGGGCACGACTAAGTGGCGTGAGCTTGCCGGATGCATTGCTAAGTATGATCTTCTTCAGCTACCGCGCTCCGCGCGCGCTAGCTGTTTTATGTGCTGTGGGACACATTGTACCACAGCACATAAAACAGCTAGCGGGCCACTTTGGACTCCGCCTCGAGCTCCTTCTCGAACTCCTTCGCATTCACCTTCAACTGCTTCTCGATCCGCTTTTGTGCGCGGGACGTGGCCTTCTTGATCTGCTTTGCCAGCTCTGAGCGGCCGATAACGACGAGCGCCACCTGCCCTTCATCGAGGGTCTCACCCAGCTCCTTCATGTCCTTGCGTGACATGCCGCGCCACAGGTGACCGGCTACACCGCCTGCGACGCCCCCGACAATCGCGCCGCCGATCACGGACAGGGGCGAGAGGAGGCCCACCACTGCACCCACGACAATCCCTGTCCAGGCTCCATGCTCGGTGGGCTTCTCGCGCTTGTGGACGTGAACCTTGCCGTCAGCGGCTTTCTCCACGACAGCCGCATCGTACGTGCCGATCACCCCCTGGCGGTGCAGCTCCTTGACCGCATCGTAGTCCTGCTGCGCGTCTCCTACGTTGCTATAGGTACCGATGAATAGAAATACGTTGTTGGTATCTGACATTGTTAACTCCTTTCGATCGAGCGCCTTTACAGCGCGTGTTGTGAACATTATGGTTGGTACAGGGACCAGATAACGATTGACACACCCGGGCCTCATGCGTTCCGCCACTGCTCAGGCTGGCGCAAATCAGGCAGAATGAAACAAACTCGATCCCTACTTGTAGTATAGTGAGGTGGTAATAAAGTGGGCCTGAGAACAAAATGCATCCTCTTCCATTAAAACATTGTATCCCATCTTCTCCTCCGCTATACTTTGAGATGTACAGGTGAGGACGTAGAACTGACCCACCTCGGCGTACGTTTTCCAGTCACCGGGGTCTATGAAGATATTATGTTTCCACCGGAGGACGAGAGTACAGGGCCATGAGATGCCTTACATCGGTGAATTTATGCCGCAAGGCAGGGTATCTCACCCTCCGAGGTGTAGTGATTAGCTACATTATTCGCTGTACTCCACTTCGCTATGATTTGATGAGCCACTTTGGCATCAACAACTGTTATACGTAATGTCCCTGTGTAGTAAACATCTACATACATCGTATATCTACAGTTGTTACTCAGTCCCCAGACAGCCGGTATTTTTTTGATAGGAGGTGACTGGGTCAAAATTTTTAGCTGATCTTTCAACTCTGCTTTGGAAACTGCTTCATCTCTACTACCTCCCGCCTGAGGTAAGTGGTCAGAATACATCACAACTGCTCGTCCAAATGGCACTGTAATTTCTTCACCGGCGACTTTCGCTGAAGAAAACTCCTTCACTAATGAAGTTGTTGCTGGAGTTTTTTCAAGATATGGAGATGCTCCACATCCTGCAAACAGCCATCCCGATAGGAATAACGCACAACAAGTCAATAAGAAATGCCGCGATAAATTGAAACGCATGGTGTTATCCCTTCTTGATCGACACTAGCGTGACACTTCATCCCATTGGCGTGCGCCTGCTGCCAACCTGGCAATTCGAGAGCATTTCCTCACGCAAAGGCCCAGTCGGCAGGGTTTCGGGCCACAACCCAGCTGAGGCGCCTCGCCCTCTCTGGTCCGAGTATAGGACGAAGTGTCATGAAAGCGTTATGAGCATCGTCATAGCGAGCCTGCTGGAAGGTCAATGCCTTGCTCAAGACGAATGTTTTCCTCTCATCTCGGCGGGTCGAGGAAATGCTCTCGGTAAGTTTTCATCGTCCTATATACATGTTCGACCAGCCAATGATTATGGCATAGGTCGCCGGAGTCGTCACGCTCTGGGACCTCGAGAGGGGCGAGCATCTGCGCACACTGCGACGCGACCGCCCCTACGAGCGCCCTAACATCGGGGATCAGGGGCTTGACCAATCCGGGCTTTAAGGCCCCTGTCTTCGAGACATGGGGATGAAAAGCCCGCTGCCCGCAGGCAGAGCACTCCTCAGCTTATGAATATTCAACAAAAGTCTAGACAGCCGTGAGATAATAGGTGTAACAAGGCTCCGTAAGACCGTAAGGCGATGAACCCTAGGGCAGGAGAACCTCCCTCTTCTCTTCGTTGGCTGTAATGCGGTGCCCGGAGTTGGGCGCAAGTCGCAACGAGGAGTATCAATCGACGGAAGGCTAGGCTTATATGCGCTAGCCACGGTCATGTCCTGAACCGTTAGAGTCGATCGGCTTAAAGTTCTCTTGGTCTCCAATGAGGCTGCTCCTTCCAAGAGTTGAGAGTTGGAACGACGTTAGAACTCCCTGGCTTGAGCCAAGGGGAGACTCAGGCTTGTCTGCGCAAATGCGCAGCGAACGATTGATTTTTATACCCAGGTGCTGGGCCAGCATTTAAAGCTGCCACCCTGGTTAGAAGAAAGCCGCGGCGTACTTGAGCCCATGCTGAGCCCTATTAAGGCGCCTGCCTGGCATCCCATGGAGCTAAATGCATGAGTGAAATAATCGGTAAGATCGAAGGACCTCACCAGGGGCAACCAGTTCTCGCGGCCGGTGAGCCACTGGAAACAGCCCGCGCCGCTATGATCATGGTGCATGGGCGAGGAGCAACGGCGGAAAGTATTCTGGAGCTAGCAACAGATTTTAAGCAGCCTGGTTTTGTCTACCTGGCGCCACAAGCCGCTCATTATTCATGGTATCCCAATAGCTTCCTGGCTCCGATAGACAGCAATGAGCCGGGCCTCTCATCGGGATTGGCCGTCATCGCTGCTCTGCTTGAGCAGCTGACACAGGCCGGCATTGCTTTGGAGAAGACAATCCTGCTCGGTTTTTCACAGGGTGCCTGCCTTTCCCTGGAGTTTGTCGCGCGGCACGCCCGGCGCTATGGCGGTGTGGTTGGCCTGAGCGGAGGACTGATTGGGCCGGATAGCACTCCGAGGAACTATCCCGGCTCGCTTGAGGGCACACCTGTTTTCCTGGGCTGTAGCGACGTGGACTTCCATATTCCTAAAGAACGTGTGGAACTAACGGCGCAGGTGTTTCGAGCCATGGGTGGAGATGTAACGGCCCGTCTCTATCCCGAGATGGGGCACACCGTCAACCGCGATGAGATCCGCTTTGTGCAGGAGATGGTAGCAAGACTTATTGAGTGACCATGCTGGCCTGCTTTTTTGACTACCTGCCGTTGCCCACCCCAAATGCATGAATCATCCCGAATTTTAGGCCGCTGGCAAATGAATTGAGTCATGCCGGAGGTGGTGTGTATGGAAACAGGGCACCCGCAAGGGGATGCCCCTACTATAGACGAGGTTCCGCGTAGAGTAGGGGCATCCCCTTGCGGGTGCCCTGGAACGATGAACGCGCTTGAGAGGCTTATTCATCAGCAGTATCAAAATTTGGGGTGATTCATGTAGTAGAAGCATTTACAATGTGTGAGTATCGACTTTGGCAAGCTCTTTGACCAGTTGATTGGCGAGGGCAAAGGAGTAGTTCTGGCCGCGATCATGGGGATAAATCTGGAACATGTTAGCCACCCAGAGACCTTTGAGCGGAGTATGCAGAGGTGGAATATGCTCGGGGTACTCGGTCGTCACGATAGGCTGGGCAAAGGGGGCTTGAAATAGCCAGCTCTCCGTCACCCAATCCGCTTCAAAATCAGGTCGCAGGCGCTTGAGATGCGGCAAAAACTCGGCAAGGATCTCTTCCTTGCTCATTTTGAAGAGCGGATCATCCATGGGGCGATAGTTGCCAAGGTAAACGAGGTGGCGTCCACCATACTCTCCCGCCGGGCGAAAATTGGTATGCTCAAACAGGCCGGTGAAAGGATAACCAGGATCACAGATGTTGACCCAGTAGCTGTCAGTGAGGGGACGATCTAAGGCCAGGATCAGGCACTGCGCGCCATATGCCTGGCCCCATTCATATTTGGCACGGTAGTCGGCAGGCAGAGCGGGTACGAGGCGGCATGTCAGGCGGGTCGGCAGAGTTGAAATAACTCGATCAACTGTCCATGTCCCCTGGCTGGTCTGCACCTGCCAGCGACCATCCTCCTGTTGCTGTACCTGCTCCACGCGCGTTCCCAGTAAAACCTTACCCCCCTTTTCACCAATGCGCTCTACCAGGCGCTCATAGACCAGTTGAAAGCCGCCGCGCAGGTAACCAAGGTAGGTGGTACGATCATGCACCCGCGCCCAGAACCAGGGCATCGCGATATGCTCGCGCATCTCCCCGAATTTCCCGACGAAAAGTTGCTCAAAGAGCATCTGGTATGTATGTTGGCCCATCCAGCGCCGCAGCCAGGGATCAGCTGTTTTGCCTTCAAACGGACGTGAATTGGTCAATTTCAGGAAAGCCAGCACGGCAAAAAGACGCAGGCGTTCAGCAATGCTCAGCGGACGAAACAGCAGCAAGTTAAAAGGGGAGTCTAGCTGGTAAATACCTCCACCCGTGAGGGTTACCGTGCGCGGGTGCGACCATACCAGGCGGTCGCCCAGGCCCAGCTCTTTAATCGTACTGATCGCTGTTTTATCGGTACGAAAGAGGTGATGGTAGAATTTCTCCAGCCACGCCTCTCCTTCATTGCCTACATGAAAACCGGCCGCGAGCCCGCCAGCAATGTGCTCCTGCTCAAAAACCATTACCGAGTGACCCGCCCGCGTCAGGCGATAGGCGGCCATTAACCCCAAAGCGCCCCCGCCTAAGATTGCATATTCCATCGTATTACTGCCTCATATACAAATTTGTCTGTTTAAAATCCCCGCAATTGTACCATATATGAGAGCAATTCAACAGATGGAGGGCTGGGTGGCCCACAATTGCCGCGCGAGCGTTTGATACGCGCGTCATCAGCAGAACCAGGCAAGACTGGGATGCACAAGAGAGAGACGGTTTGTCTCCATGGTGCAAGAAACGTAGCCGGCTTCAAGCAGCTCGGTGCGAGCGAGGGTGTCAGCAGCAAGCTGATCGGTGATGGCGGTGCCATCGGTGCCCAAACAGCTTCTGCCGCCATCACCGGCTCCAATGACGCGCGTGGCGTTCTTTCCTATGGTCAGGCATCCCTCTTTCTGGGAAGGGTCACCGTAAAGGTGGAGCCTTTCCCAACGGTGCTCTCCACCGTCATGGTTCCCCCGTGATGCCTGACGATCTCCGCCACAATATACAAGCCCATCCCTAGACCGGGAATGGCTTTCTGGTTCGGACCAGAGACGCGATAGAAGCGCTCAAAGATTCTGTCGCGCTGCTCCTGTGGGATGCCAAGGCCATGATCGTGTACCCGAATCGTCGCCGTCTCAGGGGAGGCGCTCAGGTCCATCTCGACCGTCTCTGCGCCTGGAGCATACTTGATGGCATTGCTGATCAGGTTGATGAAGACCTGTCCGAGCCGGTCTTTGTCTCCGACCAGTGAGCAAGGTGCCGCGCCACGCACCACAATGGTATGCGTCGGAGAGAGCTGCTGCATGGTGTCGGCCACCTCATGGAGCAACGCGTCAAGATCGACCATCTCCTGCTGATACTCCAACCTGCCTGCCTGGATCTTGGACACATCCAGTAACTCGCCGATCAGGCGTTCAAGTTGCTTGACGGGCCCCTCCACCCTGGAAAGCGCTGTGGCAGCCTCGTGATGGGATTGTCTTTCCAGTCGCTTTCTCACCAGTTGGGTCTGCATCTTTACTATGGTGAGCGGGGTCCTGAGTTCGTGGCTGGCCATGCTGATAAAGTCATCCTTGCGTTGCTCCAGTTCCTTGCGGGCCGAAATATCCAGCACAAAGCTGATGGTCTGGCGCGGACGCTCCTGGAAGATGACGCTTCCCACCAACACCGGCAGGCGACTGCCGTCTTTACAGATCACCTCGG
>WNFI01415984.1_pt1 | contig 10132 bp, 9 predicted proteins | sample 5400471 | NCBI WGS metagenome assembly WNFI01 (sample SAMN13153348, study PRJNA577476) | soil metagenome | isolation source: 100 cm saprolite on Douglas fir-dominated hillslope | place: USA:California | collected 2013-09-17
TCGCGTTCGAGCACCACGCGCTGCAGCAGCATGGGCAGCCCGTGGGTCGAAGTCGCGCGCAGCCACACCTCGACGTCGTGCTCACCGGCGACCAGGGTCAGACGGATCCGCTGTGGCGACTCTCCCAGAGGGACCTGGACGACCGGCGCCGCTTCGGGCGACCGGGCCACGGCCAACGCGACGGGCGGCGCAGGGGCGGAAAGCATCAGATCGAGCGTGGCCTCCCGACCGGAGAGCCCGTGGAGGTGGACCAGCGCCAAGCGCGAAACGGCGAGGGCGTCGGCGGTGCCTCCGGCACGCCGGCAGCCCAGGCAGACCTCACGCCATTCGGAGTCGCGGTCGATCACGACCTTCGGGTCGAGCGCCATCAGGGCGGCCCCGACACCCGCCAGCATGACGACGAGCGACGCCAGGAGCAGGCCGACGCCGTCGCCCCTCTTCATGGTCAGCGATCATACCGAAAGGCCCTTCCCACCAAATTCATCGTCCGGCCAGCCAGACGGCTGCGATGGTGCTAGCCTCGTTTCAAGGACGAGAGTCACGGGACGAGTGATGGGAAACGAGCCGACGGCCCCCCCCGCCAACGCTTTGGAGATGGTGCTCTACGTCAATCCGGCCGCCGGGATCTCGGCCAAGGCGCGACGCAACCTCGACGCCGCGCTGAAGGGCTGCGACCCGTCCACCTACCGGTTGACCGTGCGCGACGTCAGCCGGGACCTGGCCGAAGCGGAAGCCGACCACGTCGTGTTCACACCCATGCTCATCGTGCGCCACCCGGAGACCTCGTGCACTCTCGTCGGTGACCTGGCCGACCTCGGCCTGGTGACGGCGCTCCTCAGCCTGGGCGCACTGGAGACATCCGGATGAGTGTTGTCGAGAAGTTCGCGACGGGCGTGCCCGGATTCGACCTCATCAGCCACGGCGGCATACCGCGGGGCCGCTCGAGCCTCATCGTGGGCCGGAGCGGCACCGGCAAGACGATCCTCGGCCTGCAGATGGCCACCCATCTCGCCCGCCAGGGCGTCCCGACGCTCCTCATCGCGGTCGAGGAATCGCCGGACGACCTCATCGGCACCGGGGACAACCTGGGGCTGGGCGTCTCCGACGCCATCGCCAAAGGCACCCTGCGCGTCACCGACGCCTCGCGGCCACTCGAGGGGCCCATGGTGATCAGCGGCGAGTACGACATGTCAGGGCTGATCCACCGGGTCCAGGCCATCGTCAAGCAGCACGGCTCGCGGGCGGTGGTGCTCGACTCCGCCACCGCGCTCTTCAGCCCCCGGCCCCCCCAGGAGCTGCTGCGCAGCCTGTTCGCGCAGGTGATCCATGCCTTCCGGCGGATGGAGCTCACGTCGATCGTGCTCGCGGAGGCGGCCGAGGACTATGGCCAGCTCACCACCCTCGGCGTGGAAGACTTCGTGTGCGACATGGTCGTCATCCTCCGCAACATCGTCGACGGGGAGCGCCGCCGCCGCAGCCTCGAGATCAACAAGTACCGCGGGAGCGGCCACTACAAGGGCGAGTTCCCCTGCACGATCACCGCGCGCGGTCTCACCATCTTTCCCCTCGACGCCAAGGACCGTCCGGAGCTGCACCGGGAAGAGCGGTACTCGAGCGGCCTTCCCGGCCTCGACACGATGATCGACGGCGGCCTGCTCCGCGACTCGATCGTCATCGTCCGCGGCCCCACCGGCAGCGGCAAGACCATGCTGGGCGGCCTCTACGCGCGGGCGGGCGCCCTCCGCGGCGAGAAGGTCGCGTATTACGGCTTCGAGGAGCCCAAGGCAATCCTGACTCGCAACTTCGCCTCCATCGGCATGCCCATCGACGAGCTGGAGCGCGCGGGCAACCTCCAGGTCATCTGCCGGTATCCCGAGGCCATGGGCCTCGAAGACCTCCTGGTCAGCCTGCGCATGGGTCTCGAAGAGTTCCAGCCGTCCCTGGTCGTCCTGGACAGCATCTCGTCGATCGAGCACTCGTCGTCCGAGAAGGGGTTCCGGCAGTTCATGATCGGACTCGCGTCCCTGCTGCGCGAGCACGCGCGGAGCGCCCTCCTCACCCAGACCGTCATCGGCAACGAAGTGGCCACGCACACCGCGCCCTATCTGTCCACCATCGCCGACGCGATCCTCGTCCTGGACTATTCCGTGGGCGCCTCCGACATCGACCGCACCTTGCGGGTGCTGAAGATGCGCGGTTCGAGCCATGTCACCCATCCCTACCGGCTCCAGATCGCGCAGGGCGGGCTGCAGGTGGAGCCGCCGCCCGTGCTCAGGGCCGACCGGCGCCAGGTCGGTCCCGCGCCCGCCTCCGAGCGTCCGCTCGAAGGGCTGCGCATCCTCCTCGTGGAGGACTTCGCCGACGCGCGCGAGATCGTGACGAACGTGCTGCGGCATGCGGGGGCCGAGGTCACCGCCTCCGCGAGCAGCCCCGAGGCGCTGGCCACGCTGGAGCGGGGCGCTCCGGACGTGATCGTGGCCGACATCGGCCTGCCCGGCGAAGACGGCCTGCAGTTCATGCGCAAGGTGCGCGCGCGGCCGGGTGAGGAAGGGCGCGTCCCCGCCGTCGCGCTCACCGCCTGGGGATTGCCGCGCGACCGCGCCCTGGCCAAGGAAGCGGGCTACCAGGCTCACCTCGTGAAGCCGATCGAGCCCGCCACGCTCGTCTCCGTGCTCGGCGCCATGGTCGGCAAGGCGTCGTAGGCGGGGTCAGGCCAGGGGCAGATCCAGGCCGCACGTCGAGAGCAGGTCGGCGAGCACCGCGCGGTCGGTGAGGTCGCCCACCACCCACATCCTCGGCTCCGGCCGCACCTTCACGAGGGTCGGGGAGAAGATGACCCGGTCGTGGTCGGCACGCTCCGGCTCGCGCGCGAGGTCGCAGACCTCCAGGCCCACCTCGCCGGAAGAGAGGCCGGCGAGCGCCGTCTCGAGGTTGCGGATCGCGCGCTGGGACGACGGCCACGGCTTGGTGACGTAGAGAACGAGCTGGACCCGGGCCGTCTCCGGCTCCGCCCGCGCGGGCGCCGACGCTTCCGGCCCCACCGGGGCGCCGACGATCGCCTGGACCTGCCGCAGCAGGTCCGAGACGGCGAGCGGCTTGCGCATCAACTCGAAGTCACCTGACTTCTCGACGTCCGGCTGGCCGGTGAACACGATCGCGGGCGTGTCCGCCAGGAGTCCCTCCCCCCGCGTCGTCCGCAGCAGCTCCGTCGCCGTGCTGTCGGGAAGGCTGTAGTGCGCGATCATCAGCGCGTATCGGGCGCCCGCGAGATGCGTCCTCGCCTCCGCCGCCGAGGCGGCCTCGTCGACCGCATAGCTCTGGTTGCGAAGGGCCTGGCCGAGGAGCTTGCGATGGTCCTCGTCGTTCTCGACGAGAAGGATGCGGGTGGTGGCGGGCCAGGCGGTCATTCGAACTCCCCGAAGCGCGCCAGGCCGCACATGCAGAGCACGTCGAACAACGCGTGCGGCTGGCGCAGGTCCCCGACGATCCACACGGGCGGCGTGCATTTCACCACGACGGTGGGGACGAAGACGATGCGATCGGCTTCGGCCTCGCTTTGATGCTCCGCGACGTCCCGCAATTCGAACCGGACGCTGGCCTCCCCGATCCGCCCGAGGATCTGCCGTGCGTTGCGCTCGGCACGCCGTGAAGCCGGGGTGTCGCGGTGGACGTAGAGCACGATCGTGACCGCAGGCGCGCCCGCCGGGGCGCCTTTCCCCCCGGAAACGGGCGCGGAGCCATGCGTCTCGAGAATACCGCGCACCTGCCGGCGGAAGGCCTCGACGTCGAGCGGCTTGTGGATCACGGGGGCCGTCCCGACGTCCTCCGGATCGGAATGGGCGGTCACCACGAGGACCGCACATCCTTCCAGGAGCCGCTCGCGGGTGGCCTGCCGGAGGAGCTGGGCTCCCGTCTTCCCCGGCAGATCGTAGTCCGTGACCACCAGCCGGTACCCGCCCTTGCGCAGGTGCTCCAGGGCCGACTCGGGGTGCTGGACATCGTCGACGAGGTAACCGTCCTGGACCAGGACGAAGCGGAGCAGGTCCCGCGTGTCGTCGTCGTCGTCGACGAGGAGCACGCGGAGCTCCGCCGCACGGCCAGGGGCGTTCTCGTCGGTCTCAGAAGACTCGGATCGTGAAGCCATGGCCGCCGTGTCGCCTCCTTCCTATTTTCCGCTAAAGTAGCCCGCGATGACGCAGTCCGAAGAACTGTTTGCGCGCGCGCAGCGCCTCATCCCCGGCGGCGTCAACTCGCCCGTGCGCGCGTTCAAGGCGGTCGGGGGGACCCCGCTGTTCATCCGCAAGGCCGAAGGCGCGCGGATGTGGGACGCCGACGGCAAGGGCTACATCGACTACATGGGCTCCTGGGGGCCGCTCATCCTCGGACACGCCCATCCGTCCGTGATCGAGGCCATCACCCAGGCCGCGGCCCGCGGCACCTCGTACGGCGCGCCCTGCGCGGCGGAGGTGGAGCTCGCGGACCGCGTGGTGCGCCTGGTGCCGAGCATCCAGAAGGTCCGCTTCGTCTCCTCGGGCACGGAAGCGACGATGAGCGCCCTGCGCCTGGCGCGCGGATTCACCGGGCGCCGCAAGATCCTCAAGTTCGAGGGCTGCTACCACGGCCACGCGGACGCGCTGCTGGTGGCGGCGGGGTCGGGCGTGGCCACCCTCGGCATCCCGGGCTCGCCGGGGGTCCCGGAAGGCACGGTCGCCGACACCGTGGTCGCGCCCTTCAACGACCTCGGCGCGGTCGAGAAGGTCGTGGACGCGCACGGGCCGGACCTCGCCGCCATCATCGTCGAGCCCGTGGCCGGGAACATGGGTGTGGTCGCGCCCCGCGACGGCTACCTGCAGGGACTGCGGGACCTGGCCACGCGTGCGGGTGCGCTCCTCGTCTTCGACGAGGTCATGACGGGATTCCGCCTGTCCAGCGGCGGCGCGCAGGTGCTCTACGGCATCAAGCCGGACCTCACCTGCCTGGGCAAGATCATCGGCGGCGGCCTGCCCGTGGGCGCGTACGGCGGCCGGGCCGACATCATGGAGCACATCGCGCCCACCGGCCCCGTCTACCAGGCGGGCACGCTGTCCGGCAACCCGCTGGCCATGGCCGCGGGCTGCGTCACCCTCGACCTGCTGCAGCGTGCCGGCACCTACAAGCGCCTGGAGATGCTGTCGGCGCGGCTGCACGCGGGTCTGCTCGGGGCGCGGGACGAGGCGGACGTCAAGGTGACGATCAACCGCGTGGGCTCGATGATCACGCTGTTCTTCACCCCCGGGCCCGTACACGACTACGCCAGCGCGAAGACCTCAGACACCGCGCTCTTCGCGCGCTTCTTCCACGAGCTGCTCGAGCGCGGCATCTACTTCCCGCCCGCCCAGTACGAGGCCGCGTTCGTGTCCCTCGCCCACACCGAAGGCGACATCGACACCACCGTGCGCGCGGCGGGCGAGATCTTCCGGGAGCTCAGGGCCTGACCGGCGGCGCCGGCGGCGGCGCCGGTGTCGGGCTCGCGACGGGGCGCCCGGCCGCTTCCCAGGCCGCCACTTCCCGCCGCAGGGCGCGCTTGCGGTCCTTGACGCGCTTGGTCTCGGCCACGGGATCGTCGGTGTGATAGTTGGCGAGCAGCACGACGGGCTCGATCTCCAGGCCGGCCAGGATCTGCCCCAGCGTCATGGCCGCGGCGGGCACGCAGTGATAGACCCCGACCTCGCGGATACCAGGCACGGCTTCCAGCGACCGGCGCTGCTCGGTGCCGACGAGGAGCAGGAACGGCCGGCGCGACGAGGCGGGGTTCCACACGTCGCAGCGCTCCTGGGTGGTCAGCCGCGCGTGGAACAGGAGGTCCCGTGCGACGCGCGCGGGGTCACCGCAGGCGGCGAGCTCGACGTCGGGGCGCCAGGCGCGCTCCCGCTGCACGTCGGTGACGACCGCCGCGTTGGGCTGGGCCGCGCGGAAGGCGGGCAGGAAAGCGCCGGCGAGGACGGCGAGGGTGGCCGCGGTGCCGCCCGCGAACACGGCGGCCAGCCGGGGCGGTGAGGGCCGCGCGGCCGCGAGGGCGGCCGCCAGCGCGATCGCGGACCCGAGCGCGATGAGCGCGACCTGGAAGGGCCAGCCCGGCAGCCAGTCCGTCGGGATGCGCGCCTGCAGGGCGGCGGGGACGAGCGCGATGGGCGCGAACGCGACCAGGGCCGCCCGTGCCCACGCGCGGTCGATGCGGTCCCACGGCGCGGCGAGGTGGCTGCCGATCACGAGCGACGCCGCCGGGAGCAGGGGCAGCAGGTAGTAGTCGATCTTGCCGCGCGAGAGGCTCAGGGGCACGGCCATGAGCACCATCCAGAGGAGCAGGAACGCGACGCGGCGCGCGCCGCGCCATGCGGCCAGCGGGAAGACCAGCGACCAGGGCAGGCCGCCCGCGAAGTAGGTCCACACGTAATAGAGGGGCGAGCGATCGGCGTCGTAGGTCTCGCCGGCGAAGCGCTCGAGGTTCTCGCGGAGGAAGAAGTATTCGAGGGGACCGGGGCCCAGGCGCCAGGCGACCGCCGCGAACCAGCCGAGCCCGAAGATGGCGAACGTGAGGGCGGCGGCGCCGATCCCGCGGGCGTCCAGCCGCAGGCGGCGACCTCGGTGGCCGTGGAGGACGAGCAGACCCAGGCCCAGACCGGCGAGCACGAGCGCGACCGGGCCCTTGGTCAGGAAGCCCAGACCGAGCGTCGCTCCGAGGGCGGTCATGCGGAAGACGGTCGGTCCCCGCTCGTCGGTCGCGGAGGCGCCGATGGCCACGGCCAGCGTGCACCAGAGCGTGAGCAGCATGTCCGACATGGCGACGCGTCCGAAGCTCAGGACGAGGAGCGTCGTGCCCAGCGCGAGCGCGCCGTAGACGGCGGCGCGCCGGTCCAGGAGGAGGCGGCCCAGCCAGGCGGTGGCCACGATCGAGCCCAGCGCCGCCGCCGCGGAGGCGAGGCGTCCCACCCCGAGTGAGAAGCCGAGGGCGCGGAAGGCGGCCGCCATCAGCCAATAGGTCAGAGCGGGCTTGTCGAAGAAGGGCTCACCCTGGTAGCGGGGCACCAACCAGTCGCCGCTCTCCACCATCGCCCGCGCCCCGTCCATGAAGTAGATCTCGGCCCGTTCCAGCGGCGCCGCGCCCAGCGCCGGCAGCAGGACGGCGGCGGTGAGGACGAGGACGAGCGCGATCTGCGAGGCCCAGGGCAGGCGGGCGGCGCGGGACGCGAAGGGTACGCTCAGGAGGCGACGGGGGCGGGTACGGGCACCTCCCCGCGCTTGAGGTGGAGCTGGCCGCAGGCGGCGAGGATGTCCTGCCCGCGCGGGCGGCGCACGGAGACGGTGATCCGCGCTTCCGAGAGGATCCGGCAGAACGCGTCGATCGCCTCCAGTGACGGCGGCGCGAACGGGATCTCGGGCGCGGGGTTGAGGGGGATCAGGTTCACCTTGCCGTGCGAGCCGGCCAGGAGCCGGACGAGCGCACGCGCGTGCGTGGGCTGGTCGTTGACCCCGCCGAGCAGCACGTACTCATAGGTGACGGCGCCGCCGTGAGGGATGGGATAGCGCTGCGCCGCCGCGATCACGTCCTTGATGTCGTAGCGCTCCTCGATCGGCATCAGCTCGCGCCGCAGCTCCTTCGTCGGCGCGTGGAGGCTGATGGCGAGGTTCGGGCGCACCGGCTCCTGCATCAGCTTCTCGAGGGCGGGCAGGATGCCGACCGTGGACAGGGTGAGCTTCTTGGGGGCCACCGCGAAGCCCTCCGGATCCATGAGCGCGCGCAGCGCGACGACGGTGTTGTCGTAGTTGAGCAAGGGCTCCCCCATGCCCATGACGACCACGTTCCACGCCTTTTGTTCGGGCGGGGCCTCCTGCATGACCGTCGCCACCTGTCCCAGGATCTCCCAGGGCTTGAGGTTCCGCTCGTATCCGCTGATGCCGGTCAGGCAGAACACGCACTTGAGCGGGCAGCCGGCCTGCGTCGAGATGCAGATCGTGCGCCGCCGGTCCTCCGGGATGTACACGCTCTCGATCGTCGCCCCGTCGTCCAGGCGGAAGAGGTACTTGATCGTGCCGTCCCGGCTGTGTCCGCGTTCCACCACTTCGGGCCAGCGCAGGTCGTGGGTCGCGGCCAGCGCCTCCCGGACGCCCTTGGTGAGGTCGGTCATCTCCGCGATGGCGCGGACGCGGCGCCGGTAGAGCCAGAGATAGACCTGCTCCGCGCGATAGGCGGGCTCGCCCAGACCGGCCACGATCGCGCCCAGCGCGGCGCGGTCGAGGCCAAAGAGGTTCGGCTTGCCGGACGGGCTCTCCACGGACTGATTCTAGCGCGCCGGGCCGATCGCGCCGTCCGGTCCTCGTCCCCGTCTCCGTCCCCGTTCCCGTCTCCGTTTGGCGATCCCGGCGCCGATATAATCTCTCGGGCATGACGCTCGAGATTCGCGTGGACGGTCCCGGCGTCCTCCCCGACTACGCGACCGAAGGCGCCGCCGGCGCCGACCTGCGTGCCGCGGAGGCCATCACCCTGCCCGCGGGGGGACGGGCGGCGGTCGCCACCGGCCTCTTCGTGGAGATCCCCGTGGGCTACGTCGGCCTGGTGTGGCCACGGAGCGGGCTGGCCGTGCGCCACGGCATCGACACCCTGGCCGGAGTCATCGACAGCGACTACCGCGGCGAGGTGAAGGTCGTCCTCGTCAACCACGGCCCGGAGCCGCTGGCCATCGCTCCGGGCGATCGCATCGCGCAGCTCCTGGTCCAGCCCGTGGCCCGCGTCCGCTTCACGCGCGCGGCCCTCGCGCCCAGCGGGCGCGGCGCGGCCGGGTTCGGGTCCACCGGGGCCTGATCGGGCAGAGGCGGGGGCTCAGGACACCCGCGGCGGCTCCGAGCGCTTCGTGCCCGCGGTGCTGTTGAGGTGGAGCTGTGTGTTGATGCGGCCGAGCAGGATGCGGGCGACGCGCAGGTCGTGGCCGGCGTCGATGAGGAGCAGGGTCAGGTCGCCGCCCGCCCAGAGCAGCCCGGCCATGACGAGCAGGCGCGTGCCTTCGCCGATCAGCGTCACCAGTGCGGCCGTGCCATCGATGACCAGCCCCGTCACCACCTCGCCCAGCAGCATCACGATGATCAGGCCGGCCAGGACCTTGAAGAGGCGAGCGATGTACCGCAGCGTGATGTAGGGCTCCAGGTCGGCCGCGCGCACGCCTTCGGGGCTCTCGCCGCCTTGGCGGTGCTCGGCTTCGGGAGGCGCGCCGCAGGCGGGGCAGACCTTGGTCCAGTCCGGGCGGGGACTTCCGCAGTCGGGGCAAAGCGATTCCGTCACAGATCCTCCTTGTTGTTCATCCCGCGCCTTCGCCATACCAGCGCGCGCGGTATCCGCGGGTGTCGATGTGGGTGAAGGGCCCGTGGCCGCAGCAGGCCTTGTAGATGCCGATCCCGCCCACCAGGGCCGGATACTCCCGCTCCACCTTCTCCGCCGCGTCGGCGAAGATCTTGGCGTCCTGGGTGTCGACGCGACCGTCGCCGTTGAGGTCGTCGGGCTGGCCGTCGCGGTCGTTGTCGACGTAGACGTCGGAGGCGTCGCCGTACATGTGGCGGCTCAGGTTCGCGCGCCCGCCCGTGTTGCCGCCGGCCTTGTTGTAGCGCGGGGTGCGGAAGCCGCTCATCACGAACACGTGGTCGACGTGATGTCCTTCCTTCTCCAGCTCCCCGATCGTCAGCTCCAGCTTGTCCAGGAGCTTCGGCTCCAGGAGCACGTACTTGGGCCACACGTCGTACTGGTCCTTGGTCAGGAAGTCGCCGAGCTTGAAATGCTCGGACACCGGCGTCGATCGGTTGTCGCGCGTCACCTCGATGAAGCCGCTGGGGTTCGAGTAGGAGGCCGTGCGCGGCTTCCCTCCGTTCTCGTAGGGCCAGCTCCCGAGATAGTAGAGCCCGATGCGATCGTTCTTCTTCTGCGCGAACGGCACCATCGTTATGACGCGCAGGTCGTCGACGGGCTTGCTGATCTTGCCGAGCTGGACGGCGAGCTTGTAGATCCCGGGAGCGGCGGGAGCGGCGAGCTTCGAGCTGGCGAGCTCCTGCCCCGACGGACCCTCGAACGTCGCCGAGAGCGTGGGGTCGGCTTCGTCGGCCAGGTCGG
>WNFI01025355.1_pt1 | contig 10131 bp, 8 predicted proteins | sample 5400471 | NCBI WGS metagenome assembly WNFI01 (sample SAMN13153348, study PRJNA577476) | soil metagenome | isolation source: 100 cm saprolite on Douglas fir-dominated hillslope | place: USA:California | collected 2013-09-17
GAACCAGCCGAACATGAGGATGAAGGTGCCGAGCATCGCCATGGGGATGTTGTGGCCGGGGAGCGCATTCGGCGTTCCGTCGGCGTTGAACTTGCCGCGCCGCGCGCCGAGGAGCCTCGCGCCCACCAAGGACATCACGCCGCCGGTCATGTGCACGACGCCCGAGCCGGCGAAGTCGACATATCCATTGCCCAGGCCTGAGTTCGCGCCCAGCGCCGAGAGCCAGCCGCCGCCCCAGCCCCAGTTGGCGAAGACCGGATAGATGAGGCCGCCGACGAAGAAGCTGAAGAGGCAGAAGGCGGAGAACTTCCACCGCTCGGCCAGCGCGCCGGTGGGGATGGTGGCGCCGGTGTCCATGAACACCATCTGGAAGAGGAAATAGGCGAAGGCCGAGGCGTTGTAGGCGACGCCCGTCAAGAGGAACCCCTTGAACCCGAAGAGTCCCCAGCTCTTGCCGCCGATGGTGAGGGAGATCTCGCGGTTGAGCTGATCGAAGTTGCCGAGCGTCGAGAGCGCGCCGACGCCGCCGGCCTGGAGCGCGTAACCGCACAGCCAGTAGCCCGCCATGGCGATGCCGTAGACCATGAGATTCATCGCCATGGTGTGGCTGGCGTTCTTGGCGCGCGTAAAGCCGGTCTCCACCATCGCGAAGCCGGCCTGCATGAACATGACGAGGAAGCCGCCGATCAGCGTCCACATGAAGTTGATGGCGACGGTGGTGTCGGCGGCGGCCTTTGCAACCTCCTCGAGTTTTGGGGGTTCGGCGAATGCAGGACCGGCGGCGGCGACCGCCAGCGCCGCGCTGATCAGGAGCAGATGCAATCGTCTGGGCATGCGCAGCCCTGTGAGCACGGGTCGTGCCAACCTCGACAGCCGGCGCTCAAAGTCTCCGTCTCACTCGCGCCGGGCGTCGCTCGCGCGTCCCTCTCGGTCGCCCCTGGACATCTACAAAAACGTAGGTCATTGCAATTTGCGGGACGAAAATGTCGGTCCGGGAGCCCGCCTGCGTTCGATGGTCGACGCGCTCCCTTGTGCGAGCCTATGCACCGGACAAAAATGTCGGCGTGTCGGTCAGGCGCGACAGGATTGTAGGAACCTGAGCCTGAAGTCTCAGGTCGCTGTCACCTGAAATCTCAGGTCGCTCTCAAGCGTCGGCGTCGGTGGCGGCTTCCACGTCCCAGACGTCGCCCGATTGCAGCAGCGCCTCCAGCGTGGCCGGCCCCTTGGCCTTGGCGGCTTCCCGCTCCTGCTCGCGCGCGAGTTGATCGACGGTGGGCAGCTCGACGGCGCGCAAGACGCCCATCACTTGCGGGAAGGGCGGCTCGAGCGCCGCCAGCGCCATCGCCAAGGAGACGCTGTCGCGGCTCTCGTCGTGCACCACCGCGCCCTCGGCTGCGCCCTGCTCCAGCGTGAAGCCGCCGCCGATGCGCAGGCCCTTGTCCTTCGCCTTGCCGTAGACCAGCGGCTTCTGGTGCTCGAGCTTGAGCAGGCGCTCGTCGCGCACGTCCCTCTCGCTCCACTCGTCGAAGGCGCCGTCGTTGAAGACGACGCAGTTCTGCCAGATCTCGACGAAGGCGGCGCCCTTGTGCGTCGCCGCGCGCCGCAGCACGCTCATCATGTGCGGCATGTCGTTGGCGGTGGTGCGCGCCACGAAGGTCGCGCCCGCGCCCAGCGCCAGCGTGAGCGGATTGAAGGGCCGGTCCACGGTGCCGAAGGGCGAGCTCTTGGTCTTCTTGCCCAGCTCGCTGGTCGGCGAGGCCTGGCCCTTGGTCAATCCATAGATGCGGTTGTCGAAGAGCAGGATCTTCAAATCGATGTTGCGGCGCAAGGCATGGATGAGGTGGTTGCCGCCGATGGAGAGCGCGTCGCCGTCGCCGGTGACCATCCAGACGTTCACGTCCGGATTGGCCATCTTGAGGCCGGTGGCGATGGCCGGCGCGCGCCCATGGATGGAATGGAATCCGTAGGTGTTCATGTAATAGGGGAACCGCGACGAGCAGCCGATCCCGCTCACGAAGACGATCTTCTCGCGCGGAATGTTCAGCTCGGGCATCAGCTTCTGCACGCCGGCGAGGATGGCGAAGTCGGCGCAGCCGGGGCACCAGCGGACTTCCTGGTCGGAGGTGAAATCCTTCTTGGTCAGCTTCAGCAGTGGGGCGGTCATCTATGCGATCTCCTTCGCCGGGGGAGCGCTCCGCCGCGCCAGCGATTCGATGGCCGAGCGCACCTCGGCGACGTGGAAAGGCTTGCCCTGGATCTTGTTCAATCCGACGCCCTCGATTCCGAGCTGCCCGCGCAGATGCAGCCGCAATTGTCCCGTATTCAATTCGGGGATGAGCACGGCCCGGTAGCGGGAAACGACGTCGGTCAGGTCGTTGGGCAGCGGGAAGATGTGCCGCAGATGCACGTGCCCCACGCGCAGGCCGCCTTTGCGGGCCTCGATCACCGCCTGGGTGATCGATCCATAGGTGCCGCCCCAGCCGATCACCAGCACCTCGCCTTCCGCATCGTAATAAGCCTCGGTCTTGGGGAAGCCGTCCGACACGCGCCGCACTTTCTCGGCGCGCGTGCGCACCATCTTCTCGTGGTTCGCCGCGTCGTAGCTGACGTTGCCGGTCAAGGCGTCCTTCTCCAGGCCGCCGATGCGGTGCTCGAGGCCCGGCGTTCCCGGGATGGCCCAGGGCCGCGCCAGCTTCTCGTCGCGCTTGTAGGGAAGGAAGCCGGCCGGATCGGTGGTGACCTTGGGATCGATCTTCGCAAGCTTCGACACTTCCGGGAGGAGCCAGGGCTCGCTGCCGTTGGCGATGGAGCCGTCCGAGAGGAGGATGACCGGCGTTCGATAGTCGATGGCGATCTTGCAGGCCTCGAAGGCCACCTCGAAGCAGTCGGCGGGCGAGCGCGCCGCGATCACTGGAATGGGAGATTCGCCGTTGCGGCCATAGACCGCCTGGAAGAGATCCGATTGCTCGGTCTTGGTCGGCAATCCGGTCGAGGGCCCGCCGCGCTGGACGTTGACGATCACCAGCGGCAGCTCGGTCATCAGAGCCAGCCCCATCGCTTCGGTCTTGAGCGCGATGCCCGGCCCGCTCGACGCCGTCACGCCGAGCGCGCCGCCGAACGACCCGCCGATGGCCGCCGCGATGGCGGCGATCTCGTCCTCGGCCTGGAAGGTGGTGATGTTGAAGCGCCGGAACTTCGACAGCTCGTGCAGGATGTCGCTGGCAGGCGTGATCGGATAGGACCCGAAGAAGATGCGCAATCCCGCCTGCTGCGCCGCCGCCACCAGGCCCAGCGCGAGCGCGCTGTTGCCGGTGATGTTGCGATACTTGCCGGCCCGCAATCGCGCCGGAGCAATTGCAAATTGCGCGTCCGACGCCTCGGTGGTCTCGCCGTAGAAGTACCCGGCCTTGAAGGCGCGCAGGTTCGCTTCCGCCAGCTCCGGGCTCTTGGCGAACCGAGCGCGGATGGCGATCTCCTCGCGCTCGGTGTCGCGCGAGTAGATCCAGAAGACCAGCCCCAGCGCGTAGAAGTTCTTGCAGCGGCTCGCGTCCTTGGCCGAGACGCCGGTGCCCTCGACCGCCTTCAGCACCAGCCGTTCGAAGTCCACCTTGATGAGGCGGAACCCGTCGAGCGAGCCGTCGGTGAGCGGGTTCACCTTCCAACCGGCGCGGTCGAGATCGGCCTGCTTGAAGGTCGCCTCGTTGAGGATCAAGAGCCCGCCGCGCTTGAGGTCGCAGAGGTGCACCTTCAGCGCCGCCGGGTTCATCGCCACCAGCGTGTCGGGCTGGTCGCCCGGCGAGAACACCTCGTGCGCGGCGAACTGGATCTGATAACCGGAGACGCCCGCGGTGGTGCCTGCGGGAGCGCGGATCTCGGCGGGGTAATCGGGAAAGGTGGCCAGGTCGTTTCCGTGCATGGCCGCCTCGCGGGTGAACTCCGTGCCCGTGAGCTGCATGCCGTCGCCGGAATCTCCGGCGAAGCGCACGACCGCGTGCTCGAGGTCCTGGGGGGGGCGGGGGACGGCTTCCGTCATGAAGGACTCCTGCGAGGATGGGCCTTACCGCCATTCTAACCGAACTCCGGCCCATGGCTTGGCTGCCTTGCGAGCGCAAGCGCAACCGCTGCTCAGGCGGCGATGGGAGGGCCCTTGAAGCGGGCGCGCATGTAAAACCACCAGTAGAGCGCGAGCGCGGCGAGCAGTCCGGCGAAGGTCTCGCCCGCGAGCTGGTTCGGCGGCAGCACGAAGAGCACCGCGGCGAGGGCGATCCAGGCGATGGCGACGAGGTTCACCAGCGCCGACCCGCTGCCGAGGTTCCAGGGCCCTGGCGCAAGCCCGCGGCCGTCGCGGCGCGCGCGCAGGCCGAAGAAGATGGGCAGGCCGTACGAGGCATAGAGCGCGATGGTGGAGAGCGCCACCATCGCCGAGTACGCATCGGCCCAGAGCGCGACGGCGAGCGCCGCGGCCGCGCTGGTCCAGACGGCGACGTGGGGGCTGCGAAAGCGCGGCGAGACGCTGGAGAGCGCCCTGGAGAACGGCAGCCCGCCGTCGCGGGCGAAGGCGAAGAGCATCCGCGAATTCGAGGTGACGCTGGAGAGGCCGCAGAACCACATCGCGGCCATGGCGATGCAGACGAGCGCGTTGCCGAGCCGCGCGCCCAGCGCGCTCTGGAGCACGAAGATGAACGGGTTGTCGGCGGCGGCCGCGGCTTTCAGATCGCCGATCGAGAGCGTCACCGCGAGCAGCAGCGCCCAGCCCGCGACGCCGCTCACCGCCACCGAGAGGACGATGCCCCAGGGGGCGTTGCGGGTCGGGTCGCGCGTCTCCTCGCAGACGTGCGCGCTGGCGTCGTAGCCGGTGAAGGTCCAGCAGGCGAGCAGGAGGCCGACGGCGAAGGAATAGGGGAAGCCGTGCCCGTCCGCCGTGTGCTGCTCCAGCAAGAATTGCGCGGGCTGGTGCGGCGCCAGCGCGGCCAGCGCGCCGACGAGGATGGCGACGCCCGCGACGTGCACCCAGGCCGACAGATCGTTGAGCCGCGCCACCAGCCGTACGCCGAGGTGGTTGAGCGCCGCGTGGCTGAGGAGGATGACTCCGCAGAGCAGGAGCGTGCGCGCCCGGCCGCCGAAGCCCAGCATCGCCGCGAGGAATTCGGCGAGCCCGTAATCGATGCCCGCAGTGATCGCGAACTGCCCGATGGTGTTCAGCCAGGCGGTGAAGAATCCCGCTGCGCGCCCGCCCAGGTGCGAAGACCAGTGATAGAGCGCGCCCGCCGTCGGATAGGCGGAGGCCAGCTCGGCGAGGCTGGCGGCGATAGCCAAGGTGAGCAGCGTCACCAGCGGCCAGCCGAGGAACATCTGCACCGGGCCGCCGAAGCGCAGGCCGTGCCCGTAGAGCGTCACCGCGCCGGTGAGGATGGAGATGATCGAGAAGCTGAGCGCGAAGTTCGCAAACCCGCCCATGTCGCGCAGGAGCTGCTGCGCGTATCCCAACTTCCGCAGCTGCTCGGCGTCGCGATCCATGTCGGGCTTCGGGCTTCGGGCGATTGCCACTGTACAGCAGGCGCCCGGAGTTGCAGCCGCGGGCGAGTTTTCGCTGTACTCTTTGCCGGTGACCTCGCCGCGCGTCCCCGTTCAGATCCCCTCTCGCTCCGCGCGTGTGCAGGCGGCGCTGCGCTTCGCGGCGGGCCCCTCGCCGGGCGGCACGCTCTCGGCAGGCCTCTGCTTCCTCTGCGAGCAGCTGGCGCTGATGACCGGCTCTCCCATCGCTTCGGCGTACGTGCTGGAAGCCTCCGAGGAGCTGGTGCTGCGCGGCAACTGGGGCTACCAGCGCGAGGTCATCGGCGAGGTGCGCCTGAAAGTGGGGCAGGGCATCACCGGCACCTGCGTCGAGACCATGCTGCCGGTGACGGTCGACGACGCGCGCGTCTCGGAGCAGTTCGAATATTTTCCGCAGCTCGCCGAGGAGCGCTTCCCCGCCTTCCTCGCGGTGCCGCTGCTCTCGGGCGGGCGGCCCCGCGGCGCGCTGGTGCTGCAGCGCGAGTCGGGGCCCTTCTCCGAGGAGGACATGGTGCTGGCGGCGGGAGCGACGCGCGCGCTCACCGCGCTCATCGAAGCGCAGCGGCCCGAGGGCGCGCACCTCATCTTCAAAGGCGCCGGCAACCGCCGCGGGCGCGCGCTGGGTGTCGCCACGCTGCTCTCGCGGGCCTTGCCGCGGCGCGACCCGCGCCAGGCGCCTCCCGAGGCGCTCACCGCCGCCTTTGCGGCGGTGCGCGAGGAGATCCTGCAGCTCGCCGAGCGCGCCCGCGCCGCGCTGGCGGAGCCATGCCGTGCGTTGGAGGAGATCTCCAGCACGCTGCAGGACGTGCGCGTCGAGGAGCGCGCGCACGAGCACCTCGCCGCCGGCGTGCCGCCCGCGCTGGCGCTGGAGCGGATCGCGGGCGAAGTGGCGCGGTCGCTCGGCAGCCAGGGGCCAGCCGGTCGGCGGGCGGTGGACATCGAGGCCTTCCTGGGCGCGGTGGCGCACCGGCTCTCGGGCATCGAGGCGCAGCGCGTCCGGCGCGGCGAGTTGCTCATCTCGGTCCACCTGCCGGGGCTCGCGGCGCTGCGCGGCTGGGCCGCGGGCGTGACCGGCGCCGTCTGCGCCACGGCTCCGGACGACTCGACCGGCGTGCCGCTCTTGACCGCGCTCGGGCTGCCGGTGATGTGCGGCATCCGGCAGATCTTCGAGTCGGTCTCGCAGGGCGACCGTGTCGCGCTCGACAGCGACGCCGGAGAAGTGATGGTCAACCCGAGCGCGGCCCAGATCGCGGCGGCGAGGCGCTGAGTAAACCGGCGGGCACAGTCACGTCCACAGTCACGTCCACATGCACGGCTCCGTGGCACGTGACACGTGACACGTGCGAGCTTCCGCGGATCGGTCACCCCGATGAAGCTGCGCGCCAGCTTGCCGCGCGCGTCGAAGACGAAGGTGGCGGGCAGGGTGCCGTCCCACTTGGGCTCGCCCACCGCCTTGGCGACGGGGTCTGGCTCGGGCGCGTCGAGAAGCAGCGCGGGCAGCGCGGCGAGGCGGAAGTGGCGCAGCATCTCCTCGGCCTTTCCGCGATCGTCCGGCCGGTCGATGCTGACCAGCGCCACTTCGACGCCGCGCGCGGGCAGCTTGAGCAGCGACGGGCGCAGCCGCGGGAACTCCGTGCGGCAGGCGGCGCACCAGGTGGCCCAGAAGTGCAGCACCACCGGCTTGCCGTGGGAAAGCTCTTTGACCAGCCCGGGCGCGTCGGCGATCGGGCGCACCGGCATGGCGGTCGAGAGCAGGAGCGCTGCGAGGAGGGCGCGCATCAGTCGAGCTCGATCAATTCGAAGCGGTCGCGGCGCGGGCCGTCGTCGCGCTTGGTTCCCGGACAGGCCATGAGCGTCGCCTTGCCCTGCCCGCAGAAGCGGCACAGGCCCTGCGGCGAGAAGTCGTGCTCGCCGGGCTGCAGCGCGCGCGACGGCGGCGGAGGCGGAGGCGGCAGGCGCACCAGGAGATCTTCCAGCTGGCGCACGACGCGATCCTCCCGCGCGCCGATCTCGTCCGCGCGCGGGTCGGGCCGCCCGTCGAGCGTGGTGTATCCGCGCTCCTCGAAGAACAGCTCGATGAGCGCCACCGGCTGCTTCTGCCGCAGCACCACGCCGGTGCGCCTCTTGCCCTCGTCGTGCAGCACCCGCTGCCGCGCCGCGGGCGAAAGCCCCAGCTGCGACAGCGCCACCTCCCCGTCGCGCTCGCGGTCGGACTGCTCCCACTCGGCCGCCAGGATGACGTGCAGGCGATCGCCGAAGCGCTCGGCCACCGGCGCGAAGGGCCGCAGATGCGACTCCTGCGTGTACTTGTCGGCGACGATGGCGAGCAGCGTCGGCTTGTCGGTGAGCGCGCGCTGCACCCACTCCGTGAGCTCCCGCCGCGAGCGCCGCGCTGTGTACCAGGAGATGACCGTCAACACGAAGGAGAAGATAACGCAGTCCCGGCCGCTCGCGCAGGCGCGGATGCGACCCGCCTTGGATGAGTTGCAGAACTCGGACAAGTTGCCCGCGTGCACCTGCGCCCTCGGTGCAGGTGTACGGGCTCGCGGTGGTGAACCACTTCACCATGATGGGCGTGCCCACGCTCAACGACGCGAACGGCATCGCCGCCAGCCGCAACAAGATGCGCGCGCTGCAGCTGCTCGCGGCCCACGGCGTGCCGGTGCCGCCGACGGTGATGGCGGCGAACGCCTCCGATCTGAAAGCGATGGTCGAGCTGGTGGGCGGCGTGCCGGTCTTGATCAAGCTCATCACCTCCAGCGAGAAGGCGGGGGTGATGGTCTGCGAGACGCTGCAGTCGATGGAGGCCGCGCTCGAGGCCGTGCTCTCCATCGGCCACAACCTGCTCGTGCAGCGCTACGTGCGCCGCAAGCGCGAGCGCGACCTGCGAGCGCTGGTGGTCGGCGATCGGGTCACCGCCTGGGTCGAGCGACGGCCGCGCCCGGGCCGGCTCCTGCATACTCTGGCACGCGGCGCCTCGCTCAAGTCGGTGAGCGTGCCGGCGGCGCTCGACGAGCTGGCGGTGAAGGCGGCGCGCGTGGTGGGCCTCGACGTCGCGGCCGTCGACCTGCTGGAGGCCGGCACCGGCCCCATGGTCTTCGACGTCAACTCCAGCCCGGGACTCAAGGGCCTCGAGGCGGCGACCGGGAAGGATCTGGCGCTCCTCATCGTCGGGCGCGCGGAAGAGCTGGTCCGGCGTTAGAATACGCCCATGCTGATGCTCGCCCTCTTGCTGCTGGCCGCGCCGCCCGACGTCTCCAACACCTACCGCATCGAGGCACCCAAGGTGACTGTGAAGAAAGGCGCGGCGGGTCAGGCGCGCATCGAGGTGGTGCCGCGCGCCGATGCGCACGTCTCGCCCGACGCGCCCATCTCGCTGACGGTCAGCGCGGGGCCGGCGGTGACGCTGCAAAAGCAGAAGCTGGGGCGCGCCGAAGCGAAGGAGACGGCCGCGAAGGGCGTCGAATTCGAGGTGCCGTTCACCGCCGTGGCCAGCGACCAGGTGAAGGGCAACTTGACCTTCTTCATCTGCACCGAGAAGCTCTGCGAGCGGCAGAAGCGCGAGGTCAGCCTTCAGGTGCAAGTGGAGTGAGCCGGTTCCTCTACGGCGTCAACCCGGTGCTCGAGGCCCTGCGGGCACATCCCGGCGACGTGGTGCGCGTGCTGCTCGAGCGCGGGCGCGAGGGGCGCAGATCGCAGGGAGCCGAGCGCGTCGCGCAGCAGGCGCAGGCAGCCTCGGTGCGCATCGAGGAGGTGCCGCACGGCGAGATCCAGCGCCGCGCCGCGGGCGGCGTGCACCAAGGCGTCGGCGCCGAGCTGGCCGAGTTCCGCTACGCCGAGCTGGAAGACCTGCTCGACGCTGCCGCCGCGAGCGGACGGCCCGCCTTCCTCTTGCTCCTCGACGGCGTGACCGATCCGCAAAATCTTGGATCGCTGGTCCGCAGCGCGCATGCGCTCGGCGCACACGGCGTGGTTCTTCCCAAGGATCGCGCGGCGGGCATCACGCCGGCGGCCTTCAAGGCCTCGGCGGGCGCGCTCGAGCACTGCCGCGTCGCGCGGGTCACCAACTTGTCGCGCGCGATCGAGCAGCTGAAGGAAGCGGGTGTCTGGACGGTCGCGCTGGCTGCCGACGGCGATCGGGAGCTGAACGAGATCGATCTGACCGCGCCGACCGCGCTGGTGATGGGCAGCGAAGGCGCGGGGGTGCGGCCGCTCGTGCGCAAGACCTGCGACCACGTCGCGCGCGTCGGCATGGTGGGAAAGATCGGCTCGCTCAACGTGGCCGCGGCCGGCGCCATCTCCTTATATGAGGTGGCGCGCCAGCGTCGCCGCTGAGCCTCCAAAGGCAGGCGTCGCACGCTTGACAACCTGCGCAAGATCCCCTAGAACGCTGCCTCCCTGCGTAGGGGGAGGTGTCGCTTCACGCCAACACCGTAGTCGTTTCGAGGGGTTAGGCTGGCGTAGCTCAGCCGGTAGAGCGGCTGCTTTGTAAGCAGCGGGTCGCAGGTTCGAATCCTGTCGCCAGCTCCAGCCGGCCGCAGGCAGTCGAGTTCGGAGTCGCGGTCGAGATCGGAGTCG
>WNFI01317338.1_pt1 | contig 10131 bp, 8 predicted proteins | sample 5400471 | NCBI WGS metagenome assembly WNFI01 (sample SAMN13153348, study PRJNA577476) | soil metagenome | isolation source: 100 cm saprolite on Douglas fir-dominated hillslope | place: USA:California | collected 2013-09-17
CCCTTCACCGGGTTGGTGAAGAAATAGTTCACATCCGCTACGTGCAGCAGTGCTTCGCGGAAGCTGCGCTGCTCCGGCTTCGGTTTGAATTCATATTTGTCTTCAGGAAAATCCTCGGCCATCGCGATCAGCTTGCGCCCAATATCGTTCCACTGCTCGAGAACAGCCTGCGTCGGACTCACTGGTGGTTTCGGCGGTTCCTTCTTTGCCGCCTCCTGCGCCAGCACCGGCAGCGCCGCCAACCCTGCGGCCAAGACTACTCCCCCCACCCAATTTAGCTTATTCATGTTTCTCTCCTCCCTTACGCCCGCAAGCCGGACGCTCTCTCCTTCAGACGCATCACTCCGCCAGATGTTTTTCCCCATCGATCGATGGCTAGGTCTGCGGGCCCCGGCTTTCCGCGGGGGTTCATCTTACGCAGTAAAATCGCCTCCGTCATGCAAAATTCCTATCCCCGGCATGGTAAGCTTCTATTGTGCGCTGGGGGCGCCTTCAACGTGAATTGGGGCTTTCTGCTGCTCCGCATTGCCATAGGTTTGTGCATTTTAAGTCTGCTGTTTCTCTCGCAGCGTTTCTGGTACCGCGCCCTGTGGCGCGTCACGTCGCATTGGGGCCGCTTACCCCTCCGCGTCGGCGCCCGGCTGGTCTATATTGTTCTTCTCCTGCTGATTATCGTTACCATGTCTCAGGGCTTGGCCTTCGGCCGCGGTGGCTTTGCCCGCCAAAGTTCCGCCATCACCGTAATCACCGGCCTCTGGTTTTTCAGCGCACTGTTCGCGTATCTGGCCGTCAAGACGGTTCACGGGCTGGAGCGTCTCTGGCGATGGCTGCACGCCGCAACGGCGAAAGAAGCCCTCTCCCAGCCGGCTGCTGCCCGGTCCACGCCAAGCTCTCCCGAGATGGTCGCTGACCCCGGCCGCCGCTACTTTTTCCGGGCCGCCACCGCTGCCGCCGGCGCCGCTCCATTCCTCGGCGCCATGTATGGTTTCGCCGCCGAGCGCCTGAACTATCAGGTACGCCGCATCGAGATTCCTTTGCACAATCTGCCTTCTGCCCTTGACGGCATGAAGATCGTGCAAATCAGTGACATTCACCTCAGCGGCTACATGTCCCGCGCGCAAGTGCGCCGCGCCGTGGATATGGCCAACGAACTCGGCGCAGACCTCGCCGTTATCACCGGCGATCTGATCACTGGGTCGGGTGATCCCATTGAAGATTGCGTCGACGAGATTCGCCACCTGCACGCTCCCCTCGGCATCTGGGGCTGCAATGGCAACCACGAAATCTATGCGCGTGCGGAAGACGAAGCGGCTTATCTTTACGCGCAGGCCGGCATGAAGATGCTTCGCCATGAAAACGCGCAAATCACGTTCAAGGGCGCCTCCTTCAATCTCATCGGCGTCGATTACCAGCGCGAACGAATGCGCAACGGCCAGAGACAGCAGACCCTTTCGAATGTCGAGCCGTTGGTCCGCCGTGACATGCCGAACATTTTGCTTTCGCACAATCCAAACTCTTTCAATCGCGCCGCCGAGCTCGGCATCGAACTTTCCCTCGCCGGCCACACCCACGGCGGACAGATCCAGGTCGAAATCCTCGACCACCGCCTGAGCCCGGCGCGATTCATCACCGACTACATCGCTGGCCTTTACCAGCGCCCGCTTTTTGCGCCTGCCCCCGACGTACGCGCTGCTACCGACGCTTCCGCCACACGCGCTTTCAGCCCCTCGCTCTTCGCCTCCGCCTCGACCCCTATGGCGCACATCTACGTTAACCGCGGCCTTGGCACGGTCGGCGCTCCAGTACGTCTGGGCGTTCCTCCTGAAATCAGCTTGATCGTCCTCCGCACGGCCTAGCCCCCTCACGCAAACGCACGTTTTCAATTTGAGCGCTTCCCGCGTTTTGGAATAAATCTCTCCAATTTTCAGTATCCTTCCCGTGTCCAGGTTTCAATTTTCGGGAGGCCGCCTTTTCACCTGCCTCTGTCCCTGCAACAAGTTGCTTTCTCTAAATTCGAACGCGCCACCGCCAATATTGTATCTACTGGTGGGCAGCTTGCATCTAACCCCCTGAGTCCAGGCAGGCGGAGGTTCGTTTGCGAATGCGTGGGACGTGTTTCGCGTCGAAAATCTCGCTTTGGAAGGATTCCTTAATGCACTTGGCAATGAAGTCTTTTAAGCTTCTTGCAGCACTTGCCCTTGCGTTTTTTCTTCTTCCCGTTTTAACCTTCGCGCAATACACGCGCACCGACCTCGTCTCCGACGATACCGACCCGGACTTGGTCAATGCCTGGGGTCTGACTCGGTCCGGTGGCAGTCCCTTCTGGGTCTCCGACAATGTTACTGGCGTATCCACTCTCTACAATGGCGCCGGCCAGAAGGTTCCACTAACCGTTACCATCCCGTCGGCGAATGGCGCGGCTACCGGAACCCCCACCGGCACTGTCTTTAACATCACGCTCGGAAACCCCAAGCCTTCTTTTTCTGTCTCGAACGGCGTCAAATCCGGCACCGCTATCTTCTTGTTCGACACCTTGGACGGCACCATTAGTGGTTGGGCCCCCGGCGTGGACTTCACTCATGCCCTGATCGCTGCCGACAAATCGAAAGACGGTGCCGTCTACACCGGCCTGGCCATCACCAGCGACCCCTCGGGTGACTTTCTTTACGCTGCCGATAACGGCCCCAACAGCCGCATCGACGTTTTCGACAAGACCTTCACGCGGGTGAACTCTTTTACCGATCCTTCGATCCCGGCCGGCTTGGCCCCATATGGCATTCAAAACATTGGCGGCAACCTCTGGGTAACCTTCGCCAGCAACAAGCCGTCAGTCGCCGGCTTCGTGGTCGAGTTCAACCCTGCCGGGACTGTTCTTATGCGCTTCTCCGGTCCTCTCCATTCGCCTTGGGGTCTCGCGATGGCGCCGGCTAATTTCGGCCCCCTCAGCGGCAAATTGCTGGTTGCTAACAACGTTCCCGACGGCAAGATCAACGCCTTCGATCCCGCTTCCGGCGCTTTCCTCGGTACTCTGCAAGATGCAAAGGGGGAGGACATCGTCATCAATCAGGTCTGGGCCATCCAATTCGGCAACGGCGGCAATGGCGGCCAGCCCAACGAGCTGTTCTTCACCGCGGGGCCGAATCAATACCGCAACGGCTTGTTTGGCAAGATCACGGCCAACCCATAAATTGCTCGGCCGCAATCCGGGCAGCAGGCGCGGTCGCTTCGCGCGGTCTATGCCGCAGCAGTGGCGAGGGGGCGAGCACAGCTTGATGTGTACGCGCTCGAACTCTCGCCCCCGTTTTCAAAATGCTCGCGTCCCCTGCGGCATTCTTGACAGAGCGAAGAAGTGCTAAAATTCCCCGCACTTCTAACCGTTCATCATGCCGATCAAGGAAAAGAACTACTGGCTTGAGACTGTTGCCACCCCGCCGGCGCGATCTGCGCAAGAATTGCCGGACAGCGTGGACGTTGCCGTTGTCGGCGCAGGCTACTGTGGCCTCTCCGCGGCCCGTACGCTCGCGAAGCGCGGCGTGAAAGTCGCCGTACTCGAAGCGGAAACACTTGGATGGGGCGCCAGCTCCCGCAACGGCGGCATGGTTCTCACCGGGATGAAGCTGCCGGTGCCCACGCTGATCAAGCGCTACGGCAGGGAGGCCGTACGCAAGATGTACGCCGCGTCGCTCGAATCGATCGATTTGGTCGAGCAGATCGTCCGCGAAGAAAATATCGACTGCAACTTCTCGCGCTGCGGCCATCTGGAAGTCGCCTGCAAGCAGGCGCACTTCGATGGATATGAAGAATCAGCCGCGCTCATCAAGCGAGAATTCAATCACGAGCTGCGCATCATCCCGAAAAGCGGGCTGCGCGGCGAGATTGGCTCAGACATTTATTTCGGCGGCATGGTCGACGAAACCAGCGCTGGCTTGAATCCCGCGCGCTACGTGACCGGACTCGCCCTTGCCGCGCAGCGCGCCGGCGCTAGCCTTTACGATCACACCCGCGTAGAAACAGTCGCATCGCAAGCAACCAGCAGCGCGCGCAAGTTCCTCGTCCGAACTTCAAAGGGCACAATCACTGCCCGCGAAGTCATTCTCGCCAGTGGCGCGTACACCACCGCAGCCACCCCCGCTCTGCGGAAAAAAATCATTCCCATCGGCTCACTACTACCGCCTCACACCGGACAATCGCATGCTCTTCGGCGGCCGCGCCGCCTTTTTCCCGGAAACCGAAAACACCGTGCGCCAGAGCGCGGAAATTCTCGGCCGAGGCATGATCGGCGTCTACCCGCAATTGCGCCGCGCCGAAGTAGAATTCGTTTGGGGCGGTACGCTCGATTTCACTCTCGACGTCATGCCGCATGCGGGAAAGATTGACGGCATGTATTTCGCCGCGGGCTTCGCCGGCCACGGCGTCGCTGCAGCCACCTGGTTCGGCGCGAAGCTCGCCGGGCTCATCTGCGGCGATCCCAACGATATTCCTTTCGACGGCATCAAGTTTCCTTCCGCTCCGTTCGGCCTCCGGAGCGGCAACACTTGGGCTCTTCCTCTCGCGGGTGCCTGGTACAAGATTCTCGATTTCCTCACGTGATTTGTTTTTTCCTGTAGGTGCGCAGCATGCTGCGCACCTACACGGCAAGATCGATCAGCTCGTAGCGGAGGCGTTAGGCCGCCATCTTGCGTCTGCGAAACACCAGATAGGCGGCCGGGCCGAGAAGTATCGCCACAGGCCCCCACTTCCGCGCGAAAGGATCGCTGCCAACCACCGCGACTACGCTCATCAACAGGGGCGCGGCGACGACGTAGAACAAGCCGCTGCGTCCCCAGGGAATGCGGAACGGCCGCTTCATCTCCGGGGATTTCTGCCGCAACTTCCATCCCGCGAGCACGGTGAGAATGGTCACGCCAATGCGCAACCACATATAGACCGTAAGCAATTGCGCCAGCGTCTGAAACGCGAGCAGCGCGTAGATGGCGCACGAAACGAGAATGGCGATCCACGGCGTGCCGAATTTGGAATGCTTGCGCGTGAGCGCCGGCGACAAGTAGCCGTCCTCGGCCATGGCAAACGGCATGCGCGTGCTGGTCAGGATGGTGGCGTTCAGAATCGAAATGTTGGTGACCATCGCCGCCAGGGTCATCCAAAACCCGAGCCACGGTCCGCCGATGAGCAGTGCGGCATCGGAAAAGTAGCGAGTTTTCCAGTCCTGCCAGTTGCCCAGCGCAGCCAGCGACAGCATAGTCGGCAAAAAATACGTGGCAATGGAGAGCGGCACAACCAGCGCCAGCGCCAACGGATAGCTGCGCTGCGGATTTTCCACTTCTTCCGCGACCGTGGACATCTGCTCGTACCCGGAGTACAGCCACAGCCCCAGCGCCAATCCCACGCCGAAGACCTGGAAGGGCGGCACATGCGGAGGAATCATGGGCACAAACGGATTGTGGTGCCACTTTGTTGCGGCAATGGCGCACAGCACGGCCACCGGAAGCAGCGCGAAAATCTCCAATACCGTCGCAACCGCGCCGGCCATCTGGATGCCGCGTACGTTGATCCAAGCGAGCACCGCGACGATCGCGACAGCGACTGCGTAATGCTTCCAGCCGGTCATCCACGGAAAGTAGAAGCTCAGATAGTCCGTGCCGAGCACGGCGTAGGCTCCGCCGAGCAGGAACGAGGCGCTCCAGTTCCACCAGCCCGCGAGGAATCCCCAGAAGTCGCCGTAGCTGGCGCGCACCCAGCGGTATATCCCTCCAGCAACAGGAAGCGCCGAGGTCAGCTCCGCGGTGACTAGGGAAACCGGGATGCACCAGAAGAGTGGCAGCACGAGATGGTAGATGAGCGTGAGCCCCGGGCCGCTGGTGGTGACCATCTCCTCCAGGCCGAACGGCCCGGCGGTCGTGTAGGCGTACATCACAAACACGAAGTAGAACAGGCCAGCCTTACGAATGGTCGCGCTCGCTTGGTTTCCCTTATTCGACGCGCCGGAAATAATGGCCTCCTGCGGCAAGGCATGCCGGCCAAGCCTTGCTGGCTATTAGCGTGGCAAAGCCTAGCGCATTCTGTTTTGCATCTGTAGCTTTTTCCGGCAAGAATGAGAAGAGCCTCGTAGTCAGGCGATCCATCTTAGCGAAACGGGGGAGACATTAAGCCCTCAAGGCCGTCTTCTTCGTGAAGGATTTCGTCGGCAATCGCGAGTATCACGAGGATGCGCTTCCGGAGCTCTTGAAGCGGGGCCCCAAGATCGAAGCAACTTTCTGCGACGGAGAAACCCTCATCGGCGCCACGGAAGCTTACCATCCGCAGAAACTTGGCTTTTTTATGTTCCTTGCCGACCCGAAGGGCACAACACGCGCGTGTTTGTCGTCAATCAAAACCTGCGCCAAATCAAGTTTCTCTGACCCTGCTTCCTGTTTGCGTGCGTCGCCGGCTCTAAACCAGCGTACACGATTTGTAGCTCGAAGCCGAACCGCACGAGCTACCACGCTTTGCGTGCGCAGATCTTTTCGATAGGCTCGCCGGGCTTGTAATTGGCTGTTTGGGGTTCAGCGCAGCCCTTCTCCGGAATGAGCAGGATTGTGTTCGTACCGGTGCGTTTGCCACTGGCACACCTGGGACGTAGATCAGAAGTGAAGAAAAAAGAGTCGCGCCCAGCCGATGCGCAAAGCTTTTCATGGCACTGCCTCTCGTTCACGGGCCGGACGTGAGTTAGGCTGGTCAGTATCTTTAGGTTAGATGCGCAAAGTTCCTTGGGCGTTGACACACCAGGTCGCCCGTTGCGTCCGCGCGTGTCGCGCTGACTCTGTTGTTCTTGTTAGGAATGTTCGCGAACCTCGACTGGATCGAACCGAAAACGACTCCGCAAAGAGTAACGTATTCTGTTTCGTGAGTGCATCGTGATCCATACCTTCTTCGGAAAACGAAATTGAGTCACCCCGGCTATCTCTACGTTTTATTCCCGCTTGACGGCGGAATGGGCATCGGATAGGCTCCCCAGCGCGATCGGGTGCGTTTCACCCCACCTTTTGTCAGGCCCAACCAAATTAACTTTCACTCGCAAACTAGGAGGTTTGCGTCCATGAACAAATTCAGCCGAACTATGTTGGCAGTGTCGCTGGGAGTCACCTGTAGTTGTGCAGTTGCGGCGCAGGATAAGCCGGCCATCCCCAGGGTGTTGGCGCTCACGCGTGAATTTACCAAGCCCGGCAAGGCGGGCATGGTGCATGACAAGGCAGAAAGCGCGTTTGTTCAGGCCATGGCCCGCGCCAAGTGGCCCACACATTACATCGGAATGACCTCCATGTCGGGCAAGCAGCGGGCGCTCTTTATGACCCAGTACGAATCCTTCGAAGCCTGGGAAAAAGACAATCAGGCCACCGCAAAGAACGCTGCTCTTTCCGCGTCACTCGATCGGGCCTTCATGGCCGACGGCGAACTGCTCGATTCCATGGATCAGGGCGTCTTCGTCTTCAACGAGGAACTGAGCCTGCGGCCCAGGCCAGACTTGTCGCCGATGCGTTATCTGGACATTTCCGCATACCATGTTCGTCCCGGCCACAACAAGGATTGGACCGACCTGGTCAAAATGGTTAGGAATGCCTATGAGAAGGCCGTGCCCGACGCTCACTGGGGCGTCTTCGCGCAACACTACGGCGGCGACGGTGGAACCTACCTCATCCTGACCGCGCGCAAATCTCTCTCCGAAGTCGACCGCGGTTTCCTGGACAGCAAGCAATTCCAGGCGGCCATGGGAGAAGACGGGATGAAGAAGCTGGCCGAGCTCGTTGCTGCTGCCGTCGAATCATCCCAGCACAATCTCTTCGCCTTCAACCCGCGCATGAGCTATGTCGCCGACGACTGGATCAAGAACTACCCGGATTTCTGGAAGCCCGCGGGGCTCCCCCGGAGCCGCTTGACCTTCGATGCGCCACTCCAGACACTCGCTGCCGCGTGAGCCCTCGGGGCGCTGCCGAGGAACACGGAGAAAGACTCGGCAGACGTGTATAATCGCGCCTCGATATGAGCGATTCAAAGAAACCACATGCGATTCCTTCCGGTCCGGAGCGCTCGCTGCAGATTTATGCCCTGGGGCTGGGCGGCGGAAAACCGTCCGTTCTGGTGCCGCTAGACGTGCTCGAGAAAAAAGCCAAGGAAATCCTTTCGCCACGCGCCTACGACTATGTGGCGGGCGGGGCGGGCGGCGAAGACACGATACGCGCGAACCGCGAAGCGTTCTACCGCTGGCGAATCGTCCCGCGAATGCTGCGCGACGTCTCGAAGCGCGACTTGAGCGTTGAATTGCTTGGCGCGCGCTTGCCGGCGCCGATCCTGTTGGGCCCAGTCGGCGTGCAAGAAATTATTCACGCCGGCGCGGACGTAGCGAGCGCGCGGGCTGCGGCGTCGCTGGGACTGCCGTTTGTGTTGAGCACGGTGTCGAGCCGCTCAATCGAGGAGGTTGCGCAATCGGCCGCGAAGGTAGCGGAGTCGCCGCGGTGGTACCAATTGTATTGGGGAAAAAACCCGGAGTTGACGGCCAGCATGGTGCAGCGCGCGGAGCACGCGGGCTATTCGGCGCTGGTCGTGACGCTGGACACGCATTCTCTGGGCTGGCGCGAGCGCGACCTCCATCATGGGTATTTGCCCTTCATGCATGGGCAAGGGCTGGCGAATTATTTCAGCGACCCGGTTTTTCGCGGGCTGCTGGCGCAGCCGCCGGAGCAGAATCCGATGGCGGCAATTCAATTGTGGGGCAGCTTGTTCTCGAACCCCGCGCTCACTTGGAAAGACCTCGGATTTCTGCGGCAGCACACGCGTGTACCGATCGTCCTCAAGGGAATTTTGCATGCCAACGATGCTGCGCGGGCGCTGGATGCCGGCGTGGATGCGCTCATCGTTTCGAATCACGGCGGCCGGCAAGTGGATGGCGGCATCGGTGCGCTGGATGGGCTGCCCAGTGTCTTGCGCGAAGTGCAGGGGCGCGTTCCCGTGCTGTTTGACAGCGGGATTCGCCGCGGCGCGGACATTTTCAAGGCGCTCGCGCTCGGCGCGCGAGCCGTGTTGCTGGGGCGCATCTACCTGTGGGGCCTGGCGGTCGCGGGTGAAGAAGGCGTGCGGGATGTTTTGCTGAATCTGGTTGCCGATCTGGACTTGACGATGGGGCTCAGCGGGTACTCGTGCTCTCGTGAAGTGGACCCTTCCGCGCTGTGCAGGAGCGATTCGGCGGAACCGCTGCGCCGGCCGTAGCTTCAGTCTCTGCATCGCGAGGTTGCCGCGCCCAATCGCAGGTGCCATAATTCCATTTCAAGCTGCAGGTTCGAGGTTCACCGCGTTTGTTTCGAACGCGGGTGCGGCCTGCGGTTTCTGAGGGGGTTCTATGAGACTGCGCGATAGCTGGATTGAGAAGAGAGAAGCGGCGGTTGCCGGGACGAACGGCAACAGAAACGTTTCGCAGATGCATCTGGCTCGTCAGGGCGTCACCAGCGAGGAGATGGAATACGTTGCGAAGCGCGAAAAGCTTGAGCCGGAACTGATCCGCAGCGAAGTGGCCCGCGGACGGATGATCATTCCCGCGAACGTGAATCATCGCAACCTCGAGCCGATGGCCATCGGCATCGCCAGCAAATGCAAAATCAACGCGAATATCGGCAACTCCTCTACCAGTTCGAATATCGACGAGGAACTGAAAAAGCTGCATCACGCCGTGCACTACGGCGCGGATACGGTGATGGACCTTTCTACCGGCGGCGACATCCCGGTGATTCGAAGGGCCATCATTGATGCGTCGCCGGTACCGGTGGGAACCGTGCCGGTGTACGAAGCCATCTCGCGGGTGCGGCGCCCGGAGGACTTGACGTTCGAATTGATGCGCGAAGTGATTGAAGAGCAGGCCGAGCAGGGCGTGGATTACATGACCATCCACGCGGGCGTGCTGCGCGAACACGTGCCGTTTGTGCGCAAGCGGATTACCGGAATTGTGAGCCGCGGCGGATCGCTGATGGCGCACTGGATGGAGCACCACAAGAAGCAGAATTTCCTTTACGAGAACATCGAAGAAATCTGCAAGATTTTCAAGAAGCACGACGTGAGCTTTTCGTTTGGCGACGGCTTGCGGCCGGGATGCATCGCGGACGCCAG
>WNFI01416095.1_pt1 | contig 10131 bp, 9 predicted proteins | sample 5400471 | NCBI WGS metagenome assembly WNFI01 (sample SAMN13153348, study PRJNA577476) | soil metagenome | isolation source: 100 cm saprolite on Douglas fir-dominated hillslope | place: USA:California | collected 2013-09-17
CTTCGTCCTGCAACTAATGATTGGATCTCCACAGAAGGTAGACTGCGGATGCGATTGCTCTACCGATATCTGGATATGTGTACTGTCATGTCACATAACGCAGAGACACCAATTGCCAGCAAATTTGCGCATGAGAAGCTAAGTGTGTTGATCGCTCAGGGTTGAGCTCGTGACTCCTAAACCACTTCTGTCGGGCTTCCGCGGGCGCTCCCGGACAGCGTAGAGGAAGCCGCCATCGTGAGCAAGCTGCGCGAATTCCGATAACTACAGCGTCTAATCCAGCAGAGCTGGCGCTGATTGGTGCTAGGCATCCTCCAAGCGGCGAGACTTCAAACCGGCCATTTTCTAGGTGGGGGCAAGGGTTGGACTTTATCGTCAAGACTGCGTTCAGAGTTAGGCGCTCTCGCGTGCTTTCGTTGCTTTCTCTGGCACTCAGGAGTGGCTCCTGCTATCAGGTTGTGGGTTCTACTGTGCCGCGTGAAGTTAATTCTGACACGCGCAAAGATCAGGCCCTAGAGAGCGCCCTGAATGACGGCGGCGCACCACTTGTGATTAATAAGACTAATACCACGGAAATTCTTTGCATTGATCGTGCGGGTGTTGATCGCGGGCTGGAAGAATTCGCCTCAAAATATCCGCGGTATTTTGCAGATTTCATGAACGAGAGGGAGAACGAAATTGCAGCATACGTTTTCCTGCGATGCTGTTATCCGGAGAAGTAACTGGTCTAGGCCATCAGTCAGGGAAACCCAACTACATTCGATGCAACTTTGCTTACTCTTGCCGCTCATCATGGCCGTGGCCGTTTAGGAATCGCAAATGTTCCAGTCTTCATTGCCTTGTCAGAGAATGAGTATCACGGCAAGCGATACTGAAAAAGTGCGCATTGGGCCGTCCCATCTGCATAAGGAATCCGAGATGAATTGGACAAAGTTCTTAAATCGCCCAATCTTCAGCCCTCAACGCTTGAGCTGCGAGACCTATCTCGAAGGAAGGACCATTCTGATTACCGGCGCGGGGGGATCTCTCGGTTCTGCAGTTGCGCTCCGATTGCTGCATTGCCCTTCGCATCGCCTAATTTTATTTGATCACTCCGCCGAAAAGCTGCAGGCTCTTCGCTTTAAATGTGGAGAGGTGCGAGGCATCATCCCGCATGTAGAGTTCATCGAGGCGAACATTCTTGACGCGAATGCCCTGCAGGAAGTATTCGCGGGATATGAGCCTCATGTTATTTTTCACACAGCCGCACTGAAGCACCTTTCCCCTCTTGAGTCAGATCCGTTCGTTGCTTTGGAGAACAACATCCTGGGGACTGTACGTCTCCTGGAGTTTGTGGATTGCTTCCCTGTGGAATACTTCGTGAATATTTCCAGCGATAAGGCGGTTAACCCAACCAGCGTCCTGGGAGTGTCAAAACGCATCTCAGAATTGCTGCTGGTGGCCGCGGAGTCCTTAGGCGCGCATCGACTCTCCATGAGATTAGGAAGCGTACTTGAAAGTTCGGGAAGCGTGGTCTCCATTTTTGTTGAAGCGATCAAAAATCACCGACCCCTCACGATAACGGATTCCGAGGCTTCAAGATACTTTGTCACTCTAGACGAAGCGGCTGCTCTTCTAGTCGAGTCATTGAGAATGCGAGAAAGCTCGATACTGCTTCCTGAAATGGGCTGCCCGCACAAGATTACCGACTTGGCCGCCTTCGTCATGAATGAGTATCAGACCTGTCCTAGCGTTAGTCATGTGTCCTTCGTAGGTCTATGTGACGGCGAGAAGCGCTGCGAACAACTTACCTATGACGGTGAACGGCTTCTGACCACAGCGGTCCGCCAGATTTATCAAGTTGCGAGTAACACAGTGCGCGATAGCGAGAAATTCGCAGACAAGTTAGGTGAAGCCTTAGAACTAGTGCAGAAGCGCAGGAAGGCCGGCTTGATAGATGCGTTATTGGATCTTGTGCCGGAGTTTGAGCCTAGCCGAACCTTGCTGCGCTTTGTTGGGTAATCTTGGAATTCGTCCGGCACGTCGCGGCTGTGTGTTGTGATCGCAAATACAGGAACGTGACAATGATGGAGAATACCGCTTCTTCGGTCCAAAAGCTGGCAGATTGAGGGCTCGGACGCCCAGCAGAGAATCATGACGAGGCGTGGCACCAAAGCGGAAGTGGCAATCGTGACGATGGTCGCCTTTGGCCTGATCATCATCTCTGCGGCGGTTGTTAAGGAAGCCGCAAACTCTTACGTTTGTGTGCTGGGGGCATTGTCGCTCTTCAGTTTGTTCCTCGGCCGATGGCTCAATGGCCGATTGCTCGGGATCTTTATTGGTGACCGCAACCTTATGAGTCTCTCTCGGCTTCAGATGGTAGTGTGGACGGTTCTGATTTTGGCAGCTTATCTCACGATTTGTCTTCGCCGGGTTCATAACGGAGTTGCAGCCCCGTTGATGATCAATGTTGACTGGCATTTGTTGGCCTTAATGGGGATTAGTACAGTATCGCTCATTGGGTCGCCGGTGTTGTTGGGAAACAAGATACAGAAAGAAGCCCACTCGGATGCGGTGAAGAAAGCGGCAGATCAGCTCAAAGAGGACCCCCTCGAAATCAGGCAGAATTGTTGTGGAACTCTTTACTTGAACAAGTCGGTCAACGATGCCAGCTTTGCTGACATATTCCAGGGAGATGAAATAGGCAATACTGCGTACATTGACGCCGCCAAGCTACAAATGTTTCTTTTCACCTTCATTGGCTTGATAGTCTATGCGGCGGCGCTCTTGCAAATGTTCAGCAGCAAAACGTACTCTGAAATGCCCAGCATTTCGGACGGGTGGATCGCCTTGCTCGGAATCAGTCACGCCGGCTACCTCACCAGTAAGACGTCAGATCATACGCAGACGGCATAGCTCGTCCTGTCCAGGTGAGGGACAAAACGCGCCAGGTCCAAACCGCAAATCAAGGCTCAGCGTTTGTCTCAATAGCAGCAAAGACGAGTGCCGGGCATTAAGCGCGATACGCGAAGTCTCGCGTCGCTGGTATGTAACTGCGTTTCCCAACCACTCGTTGTCGCCGATCTAAGATAACTCGTGAACATACCAATGGAAACGGATCCAACACGCGGTACTGAAGATACCGATAAAGCGACGGTCCATGCGATGAAAGCGGGAGCCTCGCCGATGGAGAAAGGCAATGGCAAGGATTAGCGTCACCGACAAAGAGTCGTTTTCGGCTGAAGATTGGCAACAGATCTTCCGCGTGTGGTGCGAAGCTAACCCGGCAATGGTGAACAGCACAGTGCACCAAGCTGGGCAAAGGCTTAAGGCTTTAGAAGAGCTTTGGCGAAAGTCGAAGACGGTTTTTGCCTCCAAATTGGGTTACGACAACGCTATGCCGGTGGCAGTAAAAGCCATGAATCGCGCCGACAAATCGCTCCTGGCTGGCTCGAATGAAGCCAGCCCAGATGCCACAACGCGTCCGTTGTGAATCCGGCGCACCATTGGAGAAAGATGCTTACAGTAGTAGACGCGCGATGATTCTGCCAGCGTCCGATTCGAAACTAGGATTCAAGAGACATCGCCTTCGACGATGCTTCTGATATATTCTTCAATATCAATATCCTTTGCGCCTTTCCCGTGAATGTCTCCAGCAATCGATCTAAGCTTATTGGCCAGCTTAAGGTGTGCGCGCTCGAGGAATTGAAGAGTGCGAGGCTCGTCCATCCCAAGCAGTCCTGCAATTTCCTCTACTGAAAGCCTGTTTTTGTGGCGCCACAGCAATAGCAATCGCTCTTTCGGCGCCAATTGGCGGAAGGCTCGGAGCACCATAGCTGCCGGCGCCGGCCCCAGAGCGTTCGCACCGGGGACCTGCCCGACCGTGCCTGGGATTGGTTGGTCTGACCTCCCTTCTGTTCCCTTAGCCTCCGGAGCAGATCTCGCCTGCTCTATGCGGTTACACGCGCGCCGAACCTCGACTCGCAACCATGTGTACAAGGAGCTTCGGCCGTCGTAACGCGCGATGGGGTTTGTACCGGAATCGTCAGGGAGCAGAAAGAAAGCCAGCAACTCGTTGGTCAGTTTGTGCGATGCCAGATCGTGGCCGGCAAACAATCTTGCAAGTTCACCTATGAACTTCGCGTACTCCGTTGAGAACACTTTCCAAGCAAGCCTCGAACGTTCGCTGCGAGCCTCCAGTTTCCCCGGGGAGGCTAATTCCGTCGCCAGTTGTGCGCAGGCTGTCGCTAGGTACAGATCGCTGCAGTGCAACCTCTTCATAAAGCCGGTTGCCCCGCTAGATAGCGGTGAGGCTCCCATCTGCCTCAAAATGATAGTGCGGATTCGGCTCGAATAGGTCAGCGGATGCAGTCCTAGATCACCAAAGCGCACGAATCCTTCAGAGTACCCAGCAGCGATCAGCCGTTCTAAGCCTGAGGTCCGAAACATCTCTGTGCCCGATTGCGGCGATATGCCGGCAATGCAAACTAACAATCCCAACTAACAAGCGAGGCTTAGCGAGCACACTAATTCTTGCGCTCAAATTCGGTTTGCGAACCCGACGACTCTAGCTGGACTTCAGCCAAAATGACATCAGGGTCTGTTCTGCACAGCGAAATGCTGGTCAATGTGCAATTTCGCCTTTTGTTCCCTACAAGTATAACGCAGACGTTGACTTTATTGGAAGTGCCTAAAATATGGCGTTGATTTCGCTTTTAGAGGGCCCAGCAGGTGGCGTTTTAGAGAGTCCTCAAAGGACAATTTGTTGGAATTGTCATGTCAGAGCAAAGCGCCTGGGGAAATTTATTATGCGAACTCTTCGGCGTGCGCCGGAAAAGTGCGACTGAAAGCGGATCCTTGGAGTCGATGCCTTGAGCGGTGTCTTCCAAGCCCTGAGCTACTTATCCTTGGTGGCATCTTGGGCTGAGGTCTGGTCGCCTCGACGGGCAAGCATCTGTTCGATTCGGTCCAGGACGTCCTTTTTACGCGCCTGACCTATAATCTTTCCCACCTCGTTGCCCTTGTCATCGAAGAAGACAGTCGATGGGAGGGAGTCACCGAGCCCGATTTGTTGCATTGTCGCCGAAGTTGCATCCATCAGTACAGGAAAGTCCATCTTGTACGATCGAACAAACTTGGGAACGTATTTTCTTGTCTTGTCATCATCCAGGGAAGCTGCAAGAATGACAATGCCGCGCTGATTGTACCGTTTGTACGCTTCGGCAAAAATTGGCATCTCGTCTTTGCAAGGAACGCACCAGGTTGCCCAGAAATTCAGGACGACAATTTTGCCGCGATAGTCAGAAAGACTGTGTGCATTGCCGGCTGCGTCCTTTAGGGTAAGGTTCGGCCCTGGCTGGCCAGACGTACTGCCTAAGTACAACAAAATAATGATGAGATATCGCATATCACTCCTGAACTGGTTCAGTCCTCTGCTCAGAAATGCCGGGCATAGGAAAGTGTGAGAGCATAGTCAGCGAACGCCGCATCGCCATGCGTGTGATTAGCAAGGTCAGGAACGCTGACCCTGCGGTTCCGCTCCACGGCGAAGGGGACGTTGCATGACCACGTGTTGAGTCCTCGGGCATAGACAAAGCCCGGATCAAGAGAAATTCCATACCCCGGTCTGCGGAACCCAAGACTGCTGCCAAAAGCATCGCGCACTGGCACCCCTTCCATACGTCCGCCAAAGCTCACATCCAGTCCCCTGATTTTGGGCACGGCGTGGGCAACGCCGGCGCGGTACAAATACTGGTCAGCGACTGACATTACATCCTCGCCCTTGGCCGAGCGGAAGGTCGGCACTCCATTCGTGCCTTTGGGGTTAAACAGGTAAGCCCCGGAAAAATAGATCAAGGAGTTAAAGATGGTTCGCTGATAGCCTTGCGTTTCCAGCGCAAATCCCCACCCGCCATCACCGGTTTGAATGGATTGATCGCTGGTGATGATCGTGCGGCGCCCGTTGATGAAGGCGAAATCCTGAGAGTTGTCCTTTCCAGTTGGCATCTTCAGACTGACGCCGAAAGAAATATTGCCACCGCGTTCCGTAGGCCCGCGGAAAAGCCAGGCACGGGTGCCGATAGTCGCATCGCCGATGCCGTGCGTATGGAAATAACCGCTGCCCTGATGGCGTGTGGCCACAAGGATAGGCAAGCTCGCTGTAAGGCTCCATCTGTGGGTCAACTGATAGTTGATAGCCACGTCAAACAGATGGTAATCATTCTCCACCTGATTACGCCGGATCTCCCGTTGCACCTGCTCTACGGTGCCCACAAAATGCCGCGACGAAGACTGGTACCGATAACCAATCGTTACGTCAAAATGGTGCTTTATAGAGTTTTCGCGGGCCTGCGTCGCAAAATCTTTTTCGCCATTGCTGCATAAGGCGCCAATCACGGGCGCACTCTGTCTTGCCGCCACTCAACCTTGGCCCGATGCGTACGGAACTACCACAAAAGCTGCGCAGAACGCGACCAGCGCTATTTGGAAAAATCGCAACATGCTTCGTTTCCTTTCCATACTGATTCGTCCAATCGCTTAAAGAGCAGATCTGCTTTTGACCTTCCTGTCATCGGATCCGGGGAAGCAGCAGGATCTGGTCGAAATTGAATGGGCGCAAGCTGTTTGTATTCGAGTGGGGATTACAAGACAATGACCTCAAAATACTAGCCGCACGCATTGCGAGGCACTAATACAAACATGGTATTGCGACGGGTTACAACCTACTCTAAGCTGCGTCTAGGCCGGTGAAGCATTCTTCGGCCGCCGTGCGTATTGTCCTTTGTGCTCTATCTAAATCGAAACAACATCAAGGGTCTGGAATAAATGCCCTCCTTGCCGCTACCGATCACCGCGTTCATCGCCGGAATCGTTTCTTTCCTTTCCCCGTGTGTTTTGCCATTGGTGCCCGGATATGTATCGTTAATTTCCGGGGCTAGCGTTCAGGAACTTGAGTCTAAAGACCGAAAAATTGTCAACACTGTGTTGCTGCACTCGCTGATGTTCATCTTGGGATTTACTGTGGTTTTTGTCGCGCTTGGAGCCGTTGCAACTGAGCTGGGTCATTTGGTCAAAGGGTTTCGGAAGCAGCTCAACTGGATTGCCGGGGCTGTGATAATCGTATTTGGCCTGCACCTGACCGGACTTGTCAAAATCAAAATGCTGTACGCGGACAAACGGCTACACTCCGTGAAGGGAAGTAAATCGCCGATCGGGGCTTTTTTGGTTGGCTTCGCTTTTGCATTTGGCTGGACGCCCTGCCTGGGTCCGATTCTCTCCACCATTCTGGGATTGGCAAGTAATTCAGAGACCGTGGCGAAGGGAGTCCTACTATTGTGGATTTATTCACTTGGGCTTGCAGTCCCCTTCATGCTCACGGCTGTCGGCATTGGTCGATTCTTGACTTTTTATGCGCACTTTCGGCAACACTTGCACAAATTAGAAGTCTTCAGCGGCGTACTCTTAATGCTGCTGGGCTTGCTGATCATGACCCGTCACTTTACAGCTCTTTCCAGCTATCTGGGATTCTTGAACCGCTTTACCTGGTAGGTGGCATGTGGTTCTCTGGCGCGTTTGTTTCGCCGTAACTCATTCTTAAAAACAACTTTGATTTCCTCATTACCTGTCCGAGATGATCTCGTTACTCCTACCATCTAACCTTGCCAACGTTCGCATAAGGTCCTGCCAGCGGCACTTCCGCAAATAATCCAGGCTCATCCGTCTATTTGGCGATGTAACCATTCAATGGAAAGGTATGAGCCTTTGAGCATTCTGAAGAAGCCTCCAGCAGTCGTGCAGAAACTGAGGACATCAAAGGCCAGCCGGATTCTCACGCTGCTGCCTTTCCTCAATTCGATCGAACGAGAGGGAGAGGAGTTCTATCAAACTGGACGTCTGGTCGTCAACACTCTAGCGAACATCGCTGAGGCGTTGAAGAATTCGAGGTTTGGCGTCCTGAACGGATTCTATTCGTCGAGATTTGCAGGATCTGGTCTGGGGTTGAACAATCTCGTTCTGAATTCAGAGCAGGATGGCATTCGCACCTATTGTTTTCAGAGCGCGAGCCTGACAACCAAAGAGGAGGCTGTTGCCGATTGGTTCAACTACATAGATGCATTTGAGGACGTTGAGGAACTCTCCCTGAATCTGCACCGGCTGGAGAGTTGGGATCAGGCTGGCCCCCTGGTAACGAGCGTTCGTTTTGAGCACATCGGGACCAAGCGTCGGGCACAAAACTCGAGCATTGATCGCGCCTATTTTCGGATTGCGTGGGAGCGTCGAGACGGCGCCCTTCAGATTGCCTCACAAAGCCTCATCGAGGGAAAGCGTGTCATTGCCGACACGCCAGCTTTCGTCAACGTCGCACGTCAGTCCGGAATCGATTTCCGAAACCAGTATTACCCGCCATTTCTGACTGAACCACTGCGATTCGGAATGATCCGCTACGGGCCTGGAGGTATCACGGCGGTCGACTATAACAACGACGGGCTTTGCGATCTCTTTATTCCTGACGGCGTCGAATCAAAACTCTACCGCAACCGGGGCGACGGAACCTTTGAAGACGTTACCGCCCAGGCTGGTCTTGCGGGCCTCGACGGAGTCAGCACAGCAGTGTTTGGCGACTACGACAACGATGGATTCAAAGACCTTTTTGTAAGCCGCACGTTTCGTCCTAACATGCTCTTCCACAACAATGGAGATGGGACCTTTACGGATGTAACCGCGCAATCCGGGCTCGGCGAAGACTCGGTTACTACGGTCGCGGCTTGGGCGGATTATGACAATGATGGATTTTTGGATTTGTATCTGGGCAGATATCTGGATCCGCGCAAGGAGATTCCCACAACGTTCTACGCTCGCAATGGAGAACCGAACCAGCTCTATCGCAACAACGGTGACGGTACTTTTACCAATGTTACGGAGTATGCCGGAGTAGGAGACAAAGGTTTATGTCTCGGAGCGGTGTGGGGTGACTTCAACGATGACGGCTACCCGGATCTCTACGTGGTAAATGACTTCGGAAGAAAAACTCTCTATCACAATAATGGAGACGGGACATTTAAGGATATTACTGTCAAGAGTAATACGCTGGCATACGGGGCGGGGATGAGCGCATCGTACGCAGACTATGACAATGACGGCAAGTTTGATTTTTACGTAACTCATATCCGTTCCGAACATTCATGGTACGCCGCAGCCCCTACGGTCAAGCGCTATATGCTCAGGTCGTTCACGGAGGGCACATGGAAGACCGACATGCCGCTGTATATGGAGATCATGCGACAGTCAGGCTTTGGTTTTATTGGCGTTTTCCAGCAGATGGCCTCCGGTAACACATTGCTGCGCAATAAGGGTGACGGCACGTTTGCGGATGTGACCTTAAAGGCCGATGCCAATCCGATGGGCTGGTTCTGGGGGGCCGTCTTTGCCGATTTTGACAATGATGGCTGGCAGGACCTTTATGCCGCGAATGGCTGGGTCTACAACGACAAAGATACAGAGATCGAACTCGAGTTTCTCAACAATGTAGTCACTAAGCAAAGGGATTACAAGACCGGGGTATTTTTTGATCCGGCGCACTTCGGCAAGTCATCGTGGCACGGATGGGAACGCAACCGTTATCTCCGAAACAATGCTGACGGAACTTTTTCTGAGATCGGCCACGCTACAGGTACGGATTTGCTGCTCAATAGCCGCGGTGTGGCGGTCGCGGATTTCTGGAATAGAGGCGTTTTGGACATTGCGGTGGCCGGTTCCGATGCTCGCCATGCGCTGCTCAAGAACCAGGCTGGATTTGATCGCAACTGGCTGCAAGTCGAACTGGTCGGAGTGAAGTCCAATCGTGACGCCGTCGGCGCGCGTGTAACGATTTACGTAGACGGAGCCAAACAGTTCCGCGAAATTGTTTCCGGCGATAGCTACGGGTCACAGAGCTCGTTGCGATTGCATTTCGGCCTCAATCGGCATCACAAAGTGGACAGGCTGGTTGTGCGCTGGCCCACGTCCGCGAGCATCCAGACTTTTGAAAATGTTGCCGGCAACCGCATTATCCAGATTACCGAGGGAGAGGACCGGATCATTGAAAGACACTATCCGAGTGAAATCAAATAGGCAGGCTCTGTGGATGCTGGTCCTTCTCGTTTTTCCGATGCC
>WNFI01179108.1_pt1 | contig 10130 bp, 8 predicted proteins | sample 5400471 | NCBI WGS metagenome assembly WNFI01 (sample SAMN13153348, study PRJNA577476) | soil metagenome | isolation source: 100 cm saprolite on Douglas fir-dominated hillslope | place: USA:California | collected 2013-09-17
GATGAGCGCGAGCGCATCACCGCCTGGCAGCTGATGGGCAGCTTGCGCGGGCTGCACGGCACCATCACGCAGGTGATCCTGCTGTCGCTGGTGCTGGAGGTGTTCGCGATCGCCTCGCCGTTTTTCGTGCAGATCGTGGTCGACCGGGTCATCGTGGGTCGCGACGAGGATCTGCTCACGCTGCTCGGGCTGGGCTTTGGCCTGCTGGTGCTGATGCAGGTGGCGACGACCGGGGTGCGCGGCTGGCTCGGCGTGTACCTGTCGACCTCGCTGAACGTGCGGCTGCTCGACTCGCTGTTCGGTCAGCTGCTGCGGCTGCCGCTGGCCTGGTTCGAGAAGCGCCACATCGGCGACATCGTGTCGCGCTTTCGCAGCGTCGATGCGATCCAGCGCACGCTGACGGTGACCTTCCTGGAGTCCGCCATCGACGGCGCCATGGTGGTGCTGACGGTGGCGGTGATGTTCTGGTACAGCCCGCTGCTGGCTGCCGTGGTGCTGACGGCCGCGCTGCTGTACGGGATGGCGCGCTGGGTGTTCTACGGGCCCCAGCGACGCGCGCTGGACGAGCAGCTGGTGCACGAGGGCCGCTCGGGCACCCACTTCATCGAGACCCTGCGCGGCATGATGGCGATCAAGCTGAACCTGCGCGAGTCCGCACGCCGAGCGGCCTACCAGAACCTGGTGGTCGAGCAGGTCAACGCGGGCGTCATCGTGCAGAACCTGGCGATCCTGCACCGGGCCGCCAACGGCCTGATCTTCGGCCTGGAAAACGTCACCGTGATCTGGCTGGGAACGGTGCAAGTGATGGACGGCCACTTCTCGGTCGGCATGCTGTTCGGCTTCCTGTCCTTCAAGCTGCTGTTCCTGACACGCGTGAACAACCTGGTGGACAAGGCGATCGACTTTCGCATGCTCGATTTGCACGCCGAGCGCATCGCCGATATCGCGCTGGCCGAACCGGAACCGACCCAGCAGGCCGGGGCCCAGGCACCCGATGCGCCGCTGCAGATCCGGGCCAGCGGCCTGGGCTTTGCGTACGGGGTCGAGGGCTACGCGTTTCGCTACATCGACTTTTCGGTGCGGCCCGGCGAGACCGTCGCGATCGTCGGACCCTCGGGCAGCGGCAAGACCACCCTGGTCAAGGTGCTGGTGGGCCTGCTCGACCGCACCGAAGGCTCGATCGAGGCGAACGGTCGCGATGTGCGCGACTGGGACCGCTCGGCCTACCGCGGCCGGCTCGGGGTGGTGATGCAGGACGACCAGCTGTTCGTGGGAACGCTGGAAGACAACATCAGCTTCTTCGACCCGCAGTACCACCCGAACCTGGTGCGGGCCGCGGCCGCCATCGCCGGCATCGACGACGACATCCTGGCGATGCCGATGCAGTACAACACGATCGTGGGCAGCCTGGGCAGCGCGCTGTCAGGCGGCCAGAAGCAGCGCGTGTTGCTGGCGCGCGCGCTTTACCGCAAGCCGCACATCGTGTTCCTGGACGAGGCTTTCGACCAGCTCGACATGGCGCGCGAGCGCGAGATCACGGATCGGCTGAAAACGCTTGGCGTGGGCATCGTCATCGTCAGCCATCGGCCCGATTCGGTGCGCACCGTGGACCGCGTGGTCCACGTGGGTGAGGCCCCGACCGTGCTGCTGACCGGTACCAGCTGATCTCGCGCCTCGCCCGCGCCGCCTGGTCGAGCCCTCTCCTCTGCCGCGAGCAGGAAAGGGTTGCTAGGAGCGCTGGATCGTAGAGGCGCTGGCGCCGTTCGAGCTGGTGGAACCGTTGGTGCCGTTGGTGTTGTTGCTGCCGTTGGTGCCGTTGCTGCCGCCGGCGCCGGCGCCGGCGCCGTTGGTGTTGAACTGCTTGAGCGTCTCGGCGATCTTGCGGCGCGCCTGGATGAAGCGCGACTCGCGCGCCGCCTGACCCAGGTATACGTCCAGGTCTCCAATGTCACGCTGGAGGCGCGGCACCAGCGCCAGGAACAGGTCAGTCAACTCCGGGTCGAACTGCAGGCCCTTGAGTGAAGCGATCAGGTCCAGCGCGTTGTCAACGCTCCAGGCTTCCTTGTACGGCCGGCGATGGGTCAGGGCATCGAACACGTCGGCCAGCGCCGTGATGCGGGCCGCCAGCGGGATGGCACTTTGGCCGATTCCGAACGGGTAGCCGCCGCCGTTCCAGTGCTCGTGGTGAAAGCGCGCGATCTCCTCGGCCATCTTCATGTGAGGCACGTTGCTCTGGGCCAGGATCTCCGAGCCGATCAGCGCGTGGGTCTGCATCAGCTTCATCTCGGCATCGTTCAGGCGGCCGTTTTTCAGCAGGATGCCGTCCGGGATCCCGATCTTGCCGATGTCGTGCAGGCGCGCGGCCAGATCCACCATGAAGATCGTGTTCTCGTCGCAGCCGAACTCCTGCGCCAGCAGCGCCGACAGCTTGCCGACCCGATATGAATGCTCGCCGGTGGTGTCGTCGCGCAGCTCGGCCGTGACCGCCAGACGCTCCAGCATCTCGATGCGCGATTTCATCAGTTCCTGGTACGCGACCTGCTCAACCAGCTTGCCGCGCAACTCGACCTCGCGCTTGGCCATCACCGCATCGGGCGACGACGCCGGGTGCTGCTTCTGCTCCAGCTGCTCCAGGTGCAGGCGGTGGTGCAGCAGCGCGTTTTCCTGCTGAACGTCCTTGGTGTGCATCATCAGCTCGCGCAGGTACACCAGGGCCACATCGGTGCGCCCGGCCAGCTCGTTGGCCTTGACCATCGCGATCAGCGCATCGCGCAGCGTGCCCTTGAGCACCCGTGCTCTCTCCAGTACCTTGGAAAGGCGCGACAGCCCCACATCGACGGTTCCGGCATGTACTTCGCACAGGCCTTCGGCCATTCCTGCGTACAGCTCGGCCCGCTCCAGGCCCGACTCGTGGGCGATGCGCTTGCCGATCATGCAACGTTCCTTGGCGGCTGCTGGCGCATCGACCTCGAGCAGCAGGCGCGTGTAGTGAGTTTCGGTCAACGCGCGCGACAGGCGCGCGCTTTGCGTGGTCGGGTCATCTTGCAGCTCGACCGCGGCTTTCGCTGCGCGCAGCCCGCGAGCGTAGTCCTCCAAGTGCAGGCAAGCGAGCGCGATGTTGGCCAGAGCGCCGCCTCGAATTGCCCGCAAGGCCCCGTTGCCTTCGGTCAGCGCCTCGACCCGCTCCAGGCAGGCGATCGCATCTTGGTACTGCGCTGCGTAGATCAGCGCGCAGCCCAGGTTATTGCAAACCGCCGCCTCGGCCAGCGGATCGCGCAGCTCGAGCGCGATTTCGAGCGCCTCTGCGTACACCTCGATCGCGACGGGCAGGTTGCCGGTGTCTGCCAGCAGTGCGCCGCGAATCGAAAGCGCCTTGCGCAGCAGCGGCCGGGATGCCGAACGGCGAATTAAGTTGACTGCGCGCTGGGCCGGCGCCAGCCCCTTCAATGCGTGTCCGGATACATAGGCGTACTTGGCGATTGAGTAAAGACACTCCGCCAGCGCCGGCCCGTCGCATTCGTCGGACAATCCAGCAACGACGTCGAGTGCCCGTCCGAAGATCAGCGCGCTGTGCTGCGACGGTGCGCTCAGGTCGGGGTCCAGCACACGCCCGAGCTCAGTCAAGGCGCCCTCAAGATCTTCCCGCGCAAATGTCGGCGACGTGACAAGCGTTTCGATCCGATCCACAGCGTTGATCATCTGCGTTAGTCCGGTTGGAGCCTTTGGGGCCCGCAATCTAGCGTCACTGACATCGGGGGTTGCATAGTCAATCGCGTTCGTGGACTATTCTCTTCACTCGCGTAAAACGACGCGCGAGCAAACCAAGACTCACTATAAAATTTTTTGGGCGGAGCACACAATGAACCAGATCAGCGTGGAAATGAACGTCGTCGAGACCGAAGTCAACGAGCACGCCGTGAGCGTTGCGCAGATGCAAGACTCGATCACGGAGTTGAACTCGGCTCAGCTGTCGCTGGTCGGTGGCGGTTGCGGGATCATTTGCACTTTGTAAGCAATCGGCGTGACGGCGCACTGGCGCCGAGCCCGCCCTGTCAAGGTCAGTCGCTAAGTTGAACATCGCCGATCGTGAACCGGCAACTTGACCAGTACGCTTTGGCCGCGTACACGATTGCACTTCGGCGCCCCCCCCGGGTAGATGCGCGGTGAGGCCTAACCGGCCGCGCCGCGCACATGCCACTCATCCGTCAAATTCGAATTTCTGGTGACTCTTTGTTTCTTGAGCCGCCGCCAGACGCCCTGATCTTCGGTCCGCTACTGCAAATCCATATCCACTTAATTCCAGCTTATCGTTGTGGCCGTGCCCAGTAAAGGGGCTGTCCTGGACGAATCAGCCGTCGTTACAGCTTAGCCGGGTCGCGTTGGGGTCGGCCGACCTCTTAGCGCGCGTAAAGCTGTGCGGGAAGCCCTGCATCGCCCAGCGCCGCTAGCACCTGCTCGATGTGCTCCGGCCCGCGTGTCTGCAGCACCATTTCCAGCTCGGCATTCATCACCGGCAAGGTCGTAAAAGCGCGCTGGTGGCCGACCTCCTCGATATTCGCACCGACCTGCCCGACGATCGTGGCGGCCCGCGCCAGTTCGCCCGGCACATCCCGGATCGTCACCCGGATCCGGGCCAGCCGCCCGGCGCGCACCATGCCGCGCTCGATGATGTCGGCCAGCACCATCGGCTCGATATTGCCGCCGCACAGGATCAGGCCTACCCGCTTGCCGCGGAATCGCTCGCGATGACGCAGAAGCGCGGCCAGTCCGGCCGCGCCTGCGCCCTCCACCACCGTCTTCTCGATCTCCAGCAGCAGCACGATCGCGTGTTCAATGTCGCCCTCGCTCACCAGAACGATGTCGTCGACCAGCCGGCGCACCAGCGGCACGGTCAGCGCGCCGGGTGACTTCACTGCGATACCTTCGGCCAGCGTCGCGTTGGCCGAAGGCATGGTCACGATCGCAACCCCGGAGATCAGGCCTCCGCCCCCGACCGCGATGCACAGGCACTGCAGATCGGGCCGCGCCGCCATCATCTCGGCGCCCACCGTGCCCTGACCTGCGATCACGTCCAGATCGTCGTACGGATGCACCATGGTCAGACCACGCACCCGCAGCAGTCGCTCAGCCTCGATGCCCGTATCGTCGAACGTGTCGCCGGCCAGGATCACCTCGGCCCCGAAGCCACGGGTGCGCTCGATCTTGACCGCCGGCGAAAAGCGCGGCATCACGATCACGGCCGGGATTCCCAGGCGGTGGGCGTGAAAAGCGACGCCTTGCGCGTGATTGCCGGCCGACACCGCGATCACCCCGCGGCTGCGCTCCTGCGCGCTCAGCGTCGAGAGCCGGTTCAGCGCCCCGCGCTCCTTGAAGCTGGAGGTGAACTGCAGGTTCTCGAACTTCAGGAACACTTCGGCCTGCGCGATCTGCGACAGCGTCCGCGAGTGCAGAAACGGCGAGACCTCGACGTGGCCGGCGATGCGTTCGGCGGCGCGCGCGATCTCGTCGCGCGTGGGTCTGAGCCCGGACAGGCGGTCGGCAGGCGGTGGCGGGTGCACGGGTCGCAGTGTATTCGGTCGACGCCTGTAGCATCGCGCTTCCCCTCACCGAAGGAGAAGCGTGCTCATGACCTGGATAACATGGCCCTCGCTGATCACCTGGCTCACTCTGATCCTGCTCACCGCGCTGGCGTTTAACGTGGGGCGGGCCCGCGGCCGCTATGACATCAAGGCCCCGGCCACCACCGGACACCCGGATTTCGAGCGGGTGTACCGGGTGCAGATGAACACGCTGGAAAATGCGGTCATGTTCCTGCCGGCGCTGTGGCTGGCGGCCTGGTACTGGAGCCCGATCTGGGCTGCCGCCTGCGGCGCGGCCTGGCTTGCCGGGCGCATCTGGTACGCGCGCGCCTACGCGCGCGACGCGGCACGCCGCTCGGGCGGGTATGGCCTGTCGTTCCTCGCCTTCGCGGTCTTGTTCGTGGGGGTCGCGGTCGGCTGGGTGCGGACCTTCGCGCCGGCATGAGCGCGGACTCATCGGCCCCGCAGGCCGTGCAGACACCGGCGCGGCGTCTTGGAACCCTGCGTGCCCTTTGGCCGTTCGTGGTGCCGTACCGGCGCCAGATCGGCGTTGCCCTGCTGTTCCTGCTGCTGGCGTCGGTGACCACGCTGCTGCTGCCGTACGCTGTACGCACGCTGGTGGACCGCGGGCTGGCGTTGCCCTCGCAGGTCAGCATCGGCGAGCGCCTGGTGGCGATTCGCCATCAGTTCGGCTGGCTGTTCGCAACCGCGGGTGCGCACGCGGTGGGCTCCAGCGTTTCGATGGGCCTGCGCAGCTCGGTGCTGTTCGGCGGCGCGCTCGCGCTGCTGGTCGCTACCAGCCCGCGCTTGATGCTGACGGTGGCCGGCGTGATCGTGCTGGCGGTGGCCCCGTCGCTAGTGATCGGCCGGCGCGTGCGCCGCCTGTCACGGGCCAGCCAGGACCGCATCGCCGACACCAGCGGCATCGCCGGCGAGGTGCTCAATGCGATCCCGGTGGTTCAGAGCTTCACGCACGAGCAGGCCGAGGCGGACCGTTTTCGCACCGCCAACGAGGCAGCGTTCGCCGCCTCGATTCGTCGCACGGGCACCCGTGCCCTGCTCACCGCGTTCGTGATCGTCGGGGTGTTCGGCTCGCTGCTGTACGGGCTGCACGGCGGGGTGCAGGGCGTGATGGCCGGCACCGTCACGGCCGGCCAGCTCAGCCAGACCTCGCTCTACATCATGCTGGCGGCCTCCAGCGTGGCGGTGCTGGCCGAGGTCTGGGGCGACCTGCTGCGCGCGGCCGCCGCCACCGAGCGCCTGTCGGAGCTGCTGGCCACGCGTCCGGTCATCAACGACCCTCCGCTGCCGCGAGCGCTGCCGCCCTCAGCCTCGACCGACCCTCACCCTGCCCTCTCCCGCGACGCGGGAGAGGGTCAGATGGGTCCCCTCTCCCACGTCGTGGGAGAGGGGTCGCGGGTGAGGGGCGCCGGGCTGCAGGTCGAGCTGCGCGCGGTGCGCTTTGCCTATCCCTCGCGGCCGGCCCGCCCCGTGATCGACCAGCTCACCCTGACCATCGAATCGGGTCGCACCGTGGCGCTGGTCGGACCGTCGGGCGCGGGCAAGTCGACCATTTTCCAGTTGCTGGAGCGCTTCTACGAGGTGAGCGACGGCGCGGTGCTGATCAACGGCGTCGACGTGCGCGAGCTGCGCCTGTCCGAGTTGCGCGCGCACATCGCGGTCGTTCCGCAGGACCCGGTGATCTTCTCGGGCTCGGTGCTCGAGAACATCCGTTACGGGCGTGCCGACGCGGACATGCCAGAGGCCCTGGCCGCGGCCCGCGCGGCCCATGTCGAGGAATTCGTCGGGCAGCTGCCGCAGCGCTACGACACCTTCGTGGGCGAGCGCGGTCTGCGGCTGTCCGGCGGCCAGCGCCAGCGCATCGCGATCGCGCGCGCGATCCTGAAAGATGCGCCACTGCTGCTGCTGGACGAGGCCACCAGCAGCCTGGACGCCGAAAGCGAGCGCGCGGTGCAGCAGGCGCTGCAGACGGCAATGCGCGGACGCACGACCATCGTGATCGCGCACCGGTTGGCCACCGTGCAACGAGCTCACCGCATCTTCGTGCTGGACCATGGAATCATCGTCGATTCCGGCAGCCACGCCGAGCTGGTGGCGCACGCTGGCCTGTACAGCCGGCTGGCGGCGCTGCAATTCTCCCTCTAGCAAACCTTTCTACGACGCTGCCCTCACCCTGGCCTCTCCCGCAAGCGGGAGAGGGTCCGATCCGACCTTGCTCTCTCCCGCGCAGCGGGGGGAGAGCCCGATATCTCCCCTCGCCCACGCAGTGGGAGAGGGGCCGGGGGTGAGGGGCCTTTCAACCCACCAGGGCCAGCGCGAGCGGGGCGGTCAGCGCGGAAAACGCGGTGGACAGCACCATGCTGCTGGCGACCGGCCCCTGCATCGCATCGAATTCACGTGCCATCAGGTAGACGTTGACGCCGACCGACAGGGACGACAGCAGGACCACGACCCGGGTCTCCATCGGCGGCAGGTGCAGCAGCCAGGCCAGCAGCAGTACCACCAGCGGCGAGACGATCAGCTTGAGCACGCAGATGGCCAGGCTCTGCGGCCAGGCGGCGCTCACACCGTACTGCGCAAGGCCCATTCCGAGCGCCACCAGCGACATCGGCGCGGCGGCACTGGCCAGCATCGACAGCGGCTGGTCGACCAGGGCCGGCAGCCGTAGGCCCGACAGGCCAAAGGCGGCACCGCTCAGAATGGCGGCCACCACCGGGTTGGTCAGCACGCTGCGCGCCGCGGCAACAAAGCCCCTGAGCGACAGCTCGCCATAGCGCGCCCACTCCACCGACACGGTGGCCAGCGTCCACAGCGTGAGCGAGTTGAACACTAGCACCAGCGCAACCGACGGCAAGGCGGCCTCCCCCAGCACGGACTTGGCGTACGGCACGCCCAGCAGCACGTTGTTGGAGAAGATGCCTCCCAGCGCGAACACCGATTGCGACACCCCGTCTAGGCCGAACAGCGTGCGTGCCAGCATGCGCCCGATTCCGAACACGATGAAGCAGCCTCCGAAGAACGCCAGCAGCAGGCGCGAATCGACCGGCGGCAGCCGCGACAGCTCGCTCATCATGCGGAACAGCAGCGCCGGCAGGGCCAGGGCAAAGACGAAATGGGTCAGTGCATCGCTGGCCGCGCTGAACGATCGACTGAGCCTGGCGAACGCGTAGCCGGCCAGCACCAGGATGAACAGCGGCGCGGCGAGCACGAAATGAGAGACAAAGGAGGACATCGAACGGGACCGGGTCGGGGTTGACTTGCCGATAAAATGCCGAATCATGCACCCGTACGAAGACTTCATGCGCTACGTGCTCGAGCACGGTGTGGAAAAGAGCAACCGCACCGGCACCGGCGCGCGCTCGGTGTTCGGCTACCAGATGCGCTTCGACCTGGGGCAGGGTTTCCCTCTGGTGACCACCAAGAAGCTGCACCTGCGTTCGATCATTCATGAGCTGCTGTGGTTCCTGAAAGGAACCGGCAATGTCGAATATCTGCAACGCAACGGTGTCACGATCTGGGACGAGTGGGCCGATGCCGGGGGCGAACTCGGACCGGTGTACGGTGTGCAGTGGCGCGCCTGGCCGGCGCCGAGCGGCCCGATCGACCAGATCGCCCAGGTGATCGAGGCGATTCGCGCCAACCCGGATTCGCGCCGCCTGATCGTTTCGGCCTGGAACGTGGCAGACATTCCGAAGATGAAGCTGCCGCCCTGCCACCTGCTGTTCCAGTTCAACGTGACGGCCGGGCGTCTGAGCTGCCTGATGTACCAGCGCAGCTGCGACGTGTTTCTCGGTGTCCCATTTAACATCGCAAGCTACAGCCTGCTCACCCACATGGTGGCGCAGCAGTGCGACCTGGCGCCTGGCGACTTCGTGTGGACCGGCGGCGACTGCCACATTTACCTGAATCATCTGGAGCAGGTGCGCGAGCAGCTGTCGCGCACGCCCTACCCGTACCCGCAGCTGCGCATCAAGCGCCGGCCGCCTTCGATTTCAGACTACGAGTTCGAGGATTTCGAGATTCTGGGCTACCAGGCGCACCCGCACATCGCCGCTCAGGTGGCGGTCTGACCGCGGCGGCGCCGCGGTCGCGGACGGGATGGCCGTTCCTATTGCACGGACAGCTCCCTGACCGGGCGCACCTCGACGCTTCCCATACGAGCCGGCGGGATCTTCGCGGCCAGCTGGATGGCTTCGTTCAAGTCCTTGGCATTGATCAGGTAGAACCCGGCGAGCTGCTCCTTCGTCTCGGAGAATGGCCCGTCCGTCACGGACACTCTTCCGTTGCGCACGCGCACGGTGGTCGCCGTATGAACGGATTCGAGAGCTTCCGCGGCAATGTGGTGGCCGCTTTCCCGCAGCGCGTCGCCGCAGGCCTTGCACTCGCGGTCCGGAACGGCATCCAGCTTTTGCTCTTCCAGGTACACCAGACATAAGTACTTCATGGCTCACTCCCGATCGCGACGTCGAGCTTCCTGCGCTGGCACAGGAACAGCAGCAGCGCCACCAGCGATCCGCCCGGCAACAGTAA